>Ga0187768_1000285_pt1 | contig 11301 bp, 6 predicted proteins | sample 0216_QUI02_MP10__3_FD_148678 | JGI IMG/M metagenome (GOLD analysis project Ga0187768, IMG submission 148678) | Tropical peat soil microbial communities from peatlands in Department of Meta, Colombia - 0216_QUI02_MP10_20_MG | ecosystem: Environmental > Terrestrial > Soil > Wetlands > Peat ...
TTTTTCGAAGATCTTCTCGCGTCCCTTGCCTTCAGCACCTTCGAAGGTGGCGCGAAGTCCGCCGCTCTCCTCGCGCAGAGATTTCACGGTGGTGTTGACCAGGATGGATTCGAACATCCTTTCCAGCCGCTTGTGCAGGGGCAGGACCAGGTCGCGATCGGCTCCGGGAAGCAACCCGGGAAGCATTTCCACGACGGTGACTTTGGTGCCAAGGGCGGCGTAGACGGAGCCGAGTTCGAGTCCGATGTAGCCCCCCCCGATCACCAGCAGGTTCTGCGGAATAGTCTCCAGCTCAAGCGCGCCGGTCGAGTCCAGCAGGCACGGGCTGTCAAGTTTCAGACTCGGAATGATCGCCGGACGGGACCCAGTGGCCAAGATGATACGATCGAAGCTCAGGATTTCATCGCCGCCGTTGGCCTTCGACACGCGCAACGTGTTCGAGTTCTCAAAGCTTGCCCTCCCCTGGAGGTACTCGACCGAGCGCTGCTTGCAGAGCTGGCCGAGACCCCCGGTGAGGCGCTGCACCACCGCTTGTTTCCAGGCGCGCAAGCGTGACAGATCAACCTTGGGCTCGGCGAATTCGATACCCCAATTCTTCGCCTGGTGCGATTCCTCGATCAGCTTGGCCACGTGCAGCAGGGCCTTGGAGGGGATGCACCCTCGGTAGAGACAGACACCGCCGGGATTGACCTCGGGATCGATGAGGGTGACTCTCAGTCCGAGGTCGGCGGCCAGGAACGCAGCCGCATACCCGCCCGGGCCACCGCCGACGACTGCAACGCGCATGCTCGATTGATCGACCATGATCTCTTTCTATCCGCGCTTATCCCTGAACTGACAGCAGGAAGGGCTGCTCGAAGGCTTCCGCAACCCAGCGCAGGAAGCGGGCGGCGTCGGCACCGTCGATGAGCCGGTGGTCGTAAGAAAGCGATAAGGGCAGGATCAGCCTGGGTTCAAACTTGCTCTTGATCCACTCCGGCTCCATGCGCCCGCGCGACAAACCCAGAATCGCGACCTCGGGATGATTGACGATAGGCGTGAAGGCCGTGCCTCCGATGCCGCCGAGATTGGTGATGGTGAAGGTGCCGCCCTCCATCTCTTCTGGTGTGAGCTTTCTGTCGCGCGCTTTCCGGGAGAACTGTGCCAGCTCGGCGGCCAGCTCCACGATGTTTTTTTTGTCTACATCGTGGATGACGGGCACCAGCAATCCGCGATCCGTGTCAACGGCTACGCCGATGTGAATGTACTGTTTGTAGACGATTTCCTGATTCTCCATGTCGATGGAGGCGTTGAACTGAGGGAAGACCTTCAGCGCGGAAGCGCACACCTTGAGTGCGATGGCGGTGACCGTCATCTTGCCCCCGGCCTCTTCGGCGCGGGGTGCGAACTTGGTGCGCAGTTGTTCGAGCTCCGTGATGTCAGCACGGTCATGCTGGGTGACATGAGGAATCGTGTTCCACGCTTCGCGCAGGTGCTCGGCCGTCTTGCGGCGAACGCCACGCATGGAAACCCGTTCGACCTTGCCCCACCTGGCGAAGTCGGGCAGCTTGGGTTCAGCCATGCGTGCGGCGACCGGGGTTTGCGCCACAGCCACTGCAGAAGCCAGCGCGGCCTTCGCGTATGCCTTCACATCATCTTCGGTGATTCGTCCAGCGGGGCCGGTTCCGGTGACGTTGTAAATGTCCAACCCGAGTTCGCGAGCCAGGCGGCGAACCGACGGTGCGGCCGGCACCGCTTCCCGGTGGTCGGTGCCGGCAACTTTGCCCAGTTGCACGGGCATGCTGAAAACAGGAGCGGGCGGCAGCGGCTGGTCGGGAGGCAGCGCCTGCTCCTCGGTCTTTCCTTCGGCCTGGATCGCCAGGTGGAAGGCGAGCCGGGCGGCTTGTTGCCCAGACACATGCTCCACCGGTTCCGGCCTGCGCTTCTCGCTGGCAGCCGCGGAGCCTCCCTCCAAGGTAAATATCACCTGCCCAACCTTGACCTTGTTGCCCTCTCGGACACGGACTTCCTTGACGACCCCGTTAACCGAGGACGGAACTTCGACGACCGCCTTGTCGGTCTCCAGTTCCATGACGGGCTGGCCTTCGGAGACCCGCGCGCCCGGCTGCACCATCAGCCGGACGAGATCGCCCTCGTGGACGTTTTCGCCAAGTTCGGGCAATCTGAACTCCGCGGCGCCGGGGGTGGGCGGGGTTCTGCCGGCAGGCGGCGAGGGTGGTGAAGCCGGGGAACTCTGGGCGGCAATCCTGGGTTCCGTGCCGGGCGGCAGGGCGCTTGGGGCGGGCTCGGTGTCTCCAGCGGCCGCCGGTTCAGCCGCTTTCGCCCTGGTTCCCGCGCCATTCTCCACGGTGAAGATGACCTGCCCAACTTTGAGCTTCTCGCCTTCCTTGACACGGATTTCCTGCACTACGCCGCTCACCGAGGACGGCACTTCAATCACCGCCTTGTCCGTCTCCAACTCCATGACGGGCTGGCCTTCTGCGATTTCGGCGCCGGGCGCGATCATCAGGCGAACCAGGTCGCCCTGTTCAATGTTCTCTCCCAGTGCAGGTAGTTTGAATTCGGTCACGCTCCACCTTTCTTAGCTGATGGCCGGATTCGGCTTGCGCGGATTGATGCCCAGATCCCGGAGGGCCTGCTGGACGACTTCGAGTTTGATCTTGCTCTCCCGGGCCAGCGCGTTTAGGGTGGCCAGCACGATGTGTTTGGCGTCGACCTCGAAGAAATTGCGCAGGGCCGCGCGGTTCTCGCTGCGGCCGAAGCCGTCGGTACCTAGCGACACGAGGCGCCCCGGAACCCACTGGGCGATGCTCTCCGGCAGTACCTTCATGTAGTCGGAAGCGGCTACGAAGGGACCCGGTACCTCCTGGAACGCTTGCGTGAGGTAGGGAACCCGCGGAACGTCTCCGGGATGGAGCATGTTCCAACGCTCGCAATCGTTAGCATCGCGATAGAGCTGTTTGTAACTGGTCACACTCCAAACGTCGGCGGCCACGCCGTATTTTTCCTCCAGGATCTGTTGCGCCTTCAGCACCTCGAACAGGATGGTTCCGCTGCCAAGCAGCTGAGCGCGCAGGTTGCGGTCCGTCCGGGCCGAGGGTTTGAAGCGATACAGGCCTTGGAGGATGCCCTGGCGAACCCCCGGTGCGCTGGGCATCTCCGGCATGGGGAGCGGCTCGTTCGTAACCGTCAGGTAATAGAAGATCGACTCACCATCCACGTACATGCGCTTGATGCCATCTTGGACGATGACGGCAATCTCGTAAGCGAACGCGGGATCGTACGCCAGACAATTCGGCACGGACAAAGCCAGGACATGGCTGTGGCCGTCCTGATGCTGCAGGCCTTCGCCGGCGAGGGTGGTGCGTCCGGCGGTGCCGCCCACCAGGAATCCGCGGGTCCGCATGTCCGCCGCCGCCCAGATCAAGTCGCCGATACGCTGGAACCCGAACATCGAGTAATAAATAAAGAATGGGATCGTGTTGATGCCGTGGTTCGCGTAGGCGGTTCCCGCCGCGATGAACGAGCACATCGAACCCGCTTCGGTGATGCCTTCCTCAAGGATCTGGCCGTCCCGGGCCTCCTTGTAATAAAGAAGAGTGTCCATGTCGACCGGCTCGTAGAGCTGGCCGACACTGGAGTAGATGCCGACCTGGCGGAACAGCGCCTCCATGCCGAAGGTACGCGCTTCGTCGGGAATGATGGGGACAATCAGTTTCCCGATCTCCGGGTCGCGCAGGAGCTTGGCCAGCAAGCGCACAAACACCATGGTGGTCGACACTTCCCGCCCTTCGGTGCCTTTGTAGAACTCGTCGAAGTGCGATTCCGGTACTTGGGTGAGCGGCGCCGCCCTTACCTTGCGCTCGGGCATGTACCCGCCCAGTTGTTGGCGGCGGTCCTGCAGGTAGCGGATCTCGGCGCTGTCGTCGGCCGGACGGTAGAACGGCGCGCCATGGAGTTCGTCGTCCGGGATGGGAATCCCGAAGCGGGAGCGGAACATGCTCAGCTCGTCATCATTCAGTTTCTTTTGTTGGTGAGTAATGTTCTTGCCTTCGCCCGCTTCGCCCAGTCCGTAGCCCTTGATGGTCTTGGCCAGCACCACGGTAGGAGATCCGGTGTGCTCGACCGCCGCCTTGTACGCGGCGTACACCTTGATGGGATCGTGGCCGCCAAGCCGCATGCGGGCGAGTTGCTCATCCGAAAGACGTTCCGCCATCTTCAGCAGCCGCGGATCGGTGCCGAAGAAATTCTGGCGGAAGTATGCCCCGCTCTCGACGAAGTATTTCTGGTACTGGCCATCCGTGATCTCGCCCATCCGTCGCACGAGCAGGCCATCACGATCGGACTGGATCAACGGATCCCAGTCGCTGCCCCAGATTACCTTGATGACGTTCCAACCGGCGCCGCGGAAGATGGCCTCCAGTTCTTGGATGATCTTGCCGTTGCCGCGCACCGGGCCGTCCAACCGCTGCAGGTTGCAGTTCACCACGAAGATGAGATTGTCCAGGCGCTCCCGCGCGGCTAGAGTGATCGACCCGAGCGACTCCGGTTCGTCCATCTCGCCATCACCCAAAAACGCCCATACCTTGCCGCCGGTCGTCTTCTTCAGCCCGCGGTTCTCCAGGTACTTGACGAAGCGGGCGTGGTAGATCGCCTGGATCGGTCCCAAACCCATTGAGACGGTGGGAAACTCCCAGAACTCCGGCATCAGCCACGGGTGGGGATACGAGGAGAGGCCGCCGCCCGGTTGCAGTTCGCGGCGAAAGTTCTCCAGGCGCTGCCGAGGGATGCGGCCTTCCAAGAAGGCGCGCGCGTAGATACCCGGCGCGGCATGGCCCTGGTAGTAGACAATATCGCGATCGCCGCCCTCCGTGCGGGCATGCAGGAAGTGGTTGAAAGCTACTTCGTACAAGGTCGCCGCCGAAGCAAAGGTCGAGATGTGGCCGCCAATTCCTTCCTGAATCTTGTTGGCGCGGACGACCATGGCCAGCGCATTCCAGCGCACCAGGCTCTTAATCCTGCGTTCCATTTCCTGGCTGCCCGGAAACGGCGGCTGCGCCTTTGAGGTAATGGTGTTCTGGTAGGGTGTAGTGGCGGTAAACGGCAGGTTAACGCCCGCAGCGCGGCGCGCGTGCAGCGCCAACTGCTGGAGCAGCCGGCCGGCACGGTCCGGACCTCCCTTCTCCAGCACATAATCGAGAGAATCCAGCCACTCCCTTGTTTCTAGGACTTCCAGGCCATCGGTTTGCGTCTGTGCCACTTCTGCGTTCTCCCCACAATGACTGCCAAATGTTCAATCATATTCAATTCCTGGTTTTTTTGCTGCCGAAGAAAAGCCAAGACCGGAAGTCGGCCTCGGACCTCCCGGCCCGCACCCGTTGTTAACTATTTGAGTCGGCATGCGTGCGCTGCTCGCGGCCAGGGGCAGATCCCCGGTATGAGCGCAGGGCGCACTACGAGGAACCAAGCGCCGCCGACTCGCGCTGGCTGTGAACTTCCTCGCGAAGCATGTCAAACAGCGCAAACGCCAGCGACAGCACGATGGGCCCGATGAAAATGCCGAGAAATCCGAAGATGTTGAGGCCTCCAAGCATGGCAAACAAGAGCAGCAGCGGGTGGATGGCGACGCGTCCCTGCACGATAAGAGGGCGAACGACGTTGTCGGAACTGCTCACGACCAGCGCACCCCAGAGCAACAGCGCAACCCCCTTCCAGGCGTGAGCGGAGGCAATCAGGTAGATGCCCGCCGGCACCCAGACCAGGGACGTGCCCAGTAGGGGAATGAGAGAGGAGAAGCCGGCGAGGACCCCGAGCATCAACGGCGAGGGCACGCGGAGCAGCCAGAGGGCAAGTCCGGTCAGAAGCCCCTGGACGATCCCGACGGCGAGAATTCCATAGAGATTGGCGATGACACTGTCGCGAATGCGGACAAAGAGCTGATTGATCTGGTTTGGGCGCAGGGGCATCAAGGAGGCGATGTGGTCGACCAACGCGGGCCCATCGCGAAACAGGAAGAACAGGATGAAGAACGTGATCACGGTCTGTCCGGCAAATCCGGCAAGCCCCTTCACCAGCAGCGCGCCGCTGGTCACGAGCGCCACGCTCGCCCGGGCCGGCAGGGACTCGAGCCAGGCTTGGATTCCGGTCTTCTGCAGATCGATGTGCCGTCCGATCTGGTCCATGGGCACGTGCAGCGCCTCGGACGCGAGCTGCCCCACTCCGCCCGCCTCGCGGCTCCTCTCCGCCAGGTATCGTCCCGCAGTGGCCATCTCAGAACTCACTGCGGCGGCCACGAAGCCTGCAGGGAGCACAAACAGGAGCAGGACCACCAGGGTAGACAGAAGGGCCGCTCCGCTCTTAGCGCGCACCCAGCGCTGCATGCCGGCATGCAGCGGGTATAGGCCGACGCCGAGAATCGCCGCGAAGGCTACGGGTTGGAGGAACACCCAGAAGATTGCCAGTGCGACCCCGAGAGTCACTGCGAGCAATGCAACCAGGAAGGCAAGCGTAAGCCAGCTCTGTTTCACTGGGTATCCTGGGTTGAGTTCGACAGAAGGTTAGCCGGTCCGACCCGAACCATCCAGAGAAAGGAGGGAATGGCTAGGGTTGGAGGTGGGCGAGTTCCTTCCGGTAGAGCGGATTTCCCGGAAATTCCTGAGCGAGTCCTGCGAGCAGCACTCGGGCTTGATCACGGTCGCGGTCGCGGAGCGCGGCCACCGCCAGCAGTAGGCGAGCATAGGGTGCCAAGTAATGCCCTTTCTGCGCAGTCAGACGCAGCTTGGCCAGGCCTTCCGCTTTGTCGGTCTGCGCACCTCCCAGGCGAAGCAACCACCGGATCGGCGCCGAGTTGTTGCTCAGGAGGTAGTTCTCCACCCCGACGGCGAGGTAGGCATCGTAAAACGACGGATCCTGAACCAGTAATTGTTCTGCGAGAGATCGTGCCCCCTTCATCGAACTCAGCGCGGCCAGGTTCCGCTTCTCCACCAAAGCCAGGTAGTCTCCCCGCAGACCGCAGGCGAGCACCTTGGCGAATTGTGCCGTGACATCCTGCGGGGACCGGGCGAGGGTCTGCTCCGCGATGTGCTCGCTCTTGCCCAGTTCATTTTCGAATGCAACACGAATCCTGGGATCAGGCGTCAGTTTGGGGCGCTGCTCAAACCTCACGTCGTCAGTGAAAAGCTCCGACTCGAGCACGTGAAGGCGGTCGAACTCGGCGAACAGGTAGGCAGCGGCGTTCGACACCGGGCCCATCGGATCTTGCGGATTCATCCGCTCCCAGGTTTCGAAGGTCTGGTGCGCCCCGGCAAAATCCAAGTTGTACATCTGGCGGTAGCCAGCATCCAGCGTGATCAGTACGACAGATGAACTCGCCTGGCACAGAGCTGCCGACAGGACGACCGCCCACAGGACGCCACAGTGTCGGAGACATCGGAGGAACGGCCATGCCATACGCGTTGGCTCGTGTATATGAGATCGCCCCGCGGGGATGCCAGTCTGTGGGTGGCTGGGATCCGTATTCCCCGAAGACGCATTGTACCTGATCCTAAGATGAGCGGAGAATGAGAATTGATGCCCAAAAATTGCGGTTCCCAAGGCCCTGCTTGCGCCCACTCGCCTCGTGGAATTGCGCAAAGGCTGGAGGCGCGGGGCGGAATCGAACGATTGAGGGGTATTGATAGTAGGTACTTGCTGATTCTAAGAATCGCCTGATTCACTAGAATTGCCCGACCCGCACATCTCAGGTCTCCGGCGGGTACAGGGACGGACCATCCGCTAAGGTTCACAGTCACCCCATGCTGGAGGTCCACTCCGCAAGAGCGACGGATCCGCTGAGACCGACAAGAGCGAGTTTCATGATGCTCCTCAAGCTTGCGGAAACGGGTCGTGCCGCGCCGTTTCGGATTTAGAGTTGGTGCGAATCTCAGGCAGCGTCCGGCGAAGGCGACCAGCGTGCTGTAGATCATAACCGGGCTGTATTGCGGAACCTGGTCGACCCTGGGGCATAATGGTTGCCTCACCCGACTTAGCGTACAATGGTTTCATTTTTGAGGCCCATCGAGAAATTCCAAATCACGCCGTAGGCGCGTTTGCGGCAGGAGAACGCCTCAACTCCTAGCTGGGCCATTTAATCCGGGAGGATCTATGCGGAACATTACGAAGGTAGCCATTCGGATCGGTCTCGTGAGTGCATTGTTCGCAGTTTCAATCGCATGTTCTAAGCGTCCAAGTGACGACGCGATCGCGAAAGACATCCAAAGCAAGGTCGCGGCAGACCCGGCAACCAAAGACTCTGACGTTCAGGTGACCGCCAAAGATGGCAAAGTCACATTAAGCGGCAAGGCTAAGAATCCAGCTGCACAGCAACGAGTGGACCAGATCGCCCATGAAGAGCCGGGAGTCGCTGGCATCGATGACCAGACCACAGTCGAGCCCGAGGCAGCAGCCGCTGAACAAGCCGCTCAGCCGATGGAGTCTACGCCGCCTCCACCCCAGGAGAAACCCAAACCTCAACCCATCATCGTGCCTGCGGGAACTGTTCTCACCGTCAAAACGGGTCAGGCATTAAGTTCCAAGACCAGCCAGGCCGGCCAGACTTTTCTGGCTACACTGGCGCAACCCGTGAGTGTGGAAGGAAGGGCGGCGCTGCCGGCCGGATCCACAGTCAGTGGCACCGTGGTGACAGCCAAAGAAAAGGGCAAGATTAAAGGTGAGGGCCAACTTGACTTAGCGCTTACCAGCATTTCAGTAAGGGGCCATAGCTATCAGATCAAGACCGGTGTGCTGAGCAGCACGGTAAAGGGAAAGGGCAAAAGGACAGCTGCCACAACGGGCGGAGGAGCAGCTGGGGGTGCGTTGATTGGCGGCATCGCGGGTGGAGGCAAGGGCGCTGCCATCGGGGCAGGTGTGGGGGCGGCAGCAGGATTCATTGGGGGTACTTTCACCGGGAACAAGCAAATTGAAATACCGGCGGAATCCGCGCTCTCCTTTACGTTGTCTGGGCCCTTAACTCTCCCGCCTCCGGCGGAGTGAGCTGGCGAACTCTGGACTCTTGACAGATGCGGCACTCCCGAGCACAACGCTCGGCCAGCGCGAAAGCCGATCGCCTCTGGCAGAGCAATGACAACTTACCTGTGTGGCACGGCTGGCACGCCGCCCGGCACGGGTTGGGCCAGCAATCCATATAGGCTTGGTATGAGTAGAAAGTCATTCAGATGATTGTGCGCCACGCCCGTGCCCGGAGCTTGTACAGTAAGCCTGGCCCTGGTGTGCCGCCTGCCACGGGCTGGATGGAGGAGGCGGTTCAGCCGATAATGGTCGCACCTGGTCGTGTCAGGCTGACAGCATTCCAACTCCAAGCAGCATCCTGATCGTGTGAGCGCTGCATGTCCGAAAACTGTCCTTTTGCCTTCCCGCGATTCTTATGCAATGGAATCCCTACGCATCTCGATGCGGTGGGCGTTGTGGACCAGCCGATCGAGAATGCCGTCGGCAAGCCTGGAATCGCCGATCTGCTCGTGCCAGCGCGACGGGGAGTTGCGAAGTCAGGATCATCGAGTGCACTTGGTAGCGATCCTCACAGATCTCCCAGAACTCGGCGCTCGGGTTCTCAACGGGGCCAAGGTTTCCCAGAGAAATACATCGCGGTAGTTCCCTGGGAGACGTTCGGTAGTCATCGAACTGCTCACCCTGGAATCGAGTTGGCACGACGCAGTGCGGAGCTTCAATAATTCGCTTGGGCGCCGGTTCACTTCGCCGGCTCCGTCAGATTCTCGTAGACCGACCAGATGATCCTCTTCGAGTCCGGCGACCAGCCGCTGGTGTTGCCTGAGCCCTGACCGCCGTAGAAGGTAGAGACGGTCTGCAGCTCGCCGGCCTTGCCACCCGGTCCGCCGATGAGCGGCCACAGGCTGAGCTTTACATTCGCTCCGATGAAGAGATGGCCCGGTTGATCCGGCGGGTAGGTTATAGCGTAAAGCCATTTGCCGTTGGGCGAGACATGCGGAAACCAATCCTGCGCCGTGGTGCTTACCACGTTCTCGGCGAGCTTGTCGTCCGGTCCGGCGCCGTCGGCAGGCATGCGCCAGATATCCCACTTGCCCGAGCGGTTCGAGCAGAAGTAGATCCACTTGCCGTCGGAGGTGTATTCGGGGCCGTCGTCCTGCGCCGAGCTAGTAGTAAGCGTGGTTTCACCGGTGCCGTCCACCTTCACGCGGAAGAGATCGAAGTCGCCTTTGTGGTTTGCGACGAAGATCACGTACTTGCCGTCGGGCGACCAGCCATGCAGCCAGCCGATGAGCAGCCGTCGCGCATACGAACCGTCGAGATTGGCGATGAAGAGGTCGGCTTGGGAGGTGGCTTCGCCGTGCGGGCCGATCCGCCAACCGTCGCTGGCGTGGAGCAATTCGCCAGTAAAGCCGGAGATCGCTAGTTGCTTGCCGTCATAAGAGAGCGCGTGGTCGTTGGTGGCGCGCATCGGCTGGCTGAGCGTGATCTTCTCGGGCGCTCCCGTGTTGTCGCCGTCGATGGGGATGCGGTAGAGGCTGCCGCCCATGTCGGAGATGAGGTATTTGCCGTCGCGAGTCCAGCTTGGACACTCCCATGTGCCGTCGGCAGTGAAGACGGTCTTGATTGTCTTCTCCTCGAGGTCGTAGACCGCGAAGGAGGTGCGATATTTCGGTTGTTGAGTTGCGGGAGGCGGCTGCGCGGCGACCGTAGAAGCAGCGAACAGGCCGAGCCACAAACATGGAAACAGACCAACATCACGTCGAAGCCGTTTCACTGGGAAACCCTCCAATTCCGCCAGGTCTACTATAGTTCCGGCAACTCTCGGTTCGGCTATCCAGTATCACCAATAATGAAGAATCCGCCGGGGAACAAAAACGCGACCGGAACTCCCGCGCACGGCCGAGCTCTACCACCCTACCACCGGCACTTTCAGTTGCACTGGCAGCATGCGAATTGCATGGGTTGGGCACCTTCGGTCAACGTGACCGTCAACCCGGAGATCCCGCAAGGTGCAAACCGTCTGCCGTGAACATTACCGGACAGGCCGGCTTACAACGGCGGAAATTCAGACGATCCTCAACCGCCTGAATGAACCGACGACGGGCACGATCTTCGCAGTTGCGAGCTTTGCCGGTTTAACGCGAGGCGAGATTGCAGCTCTCCGGTGTCTTAGGAGTGCCTGACGTCCTTTTCGGGTCGTCACTCGGGGGAGAAACTGGCCTGAAGCGCGCCGAGTTTGGCATGCTGAAGCAGCAGCATTCGGCAAACAGAACCGTGGACAAAATGGTGCTGCAA
>Ga0187768_1000296_pt1 | contig 10996 bp, 9 predicted proteins | sample 0216_QUI02_MP10__3_FD_148678 | JGI IMG/M metagenome (GOLD analysis project Ga0187768, IMG submission 148678) | Tropical peat soil microbial communities from peatlands in Department of Meta, Colombia - 0216_QUI02_MP10_20_MG | ecosystem: Environmental > Terrestrial > Soil > Wetlands > Peat ...
CACCGAGTGCCGCGGCCGCTCGCCCAACGTGCCGCTGCACGACTAATCGCCAACAAGGTCTGACTGCCGCTGGCGGAAGCGGAAAACTGGCAGCGTACCCAGTCCAATGGCGAAGTGATCCCGGCATCCTTCGGATCCCGAGAAAAGTCCGGCCCACCGGATACTTTCCGTGATACACGTTAAGGTTTGCACCTCAAGCAAGCCATCATCCTGTTCATTGCCGGTGTAATCGCCGGTGCGCTCAACGCCGTGGCGGGCGGCGGCAGCTTCATCTCGTTCCCAGTTATGATGTTCACCGGCGTGCCTCCGGTTGAGGCCAACGCCAGCAACACCGTAGCGCTGTGGCCGGGATTGGCCACCGGCGTGGCCTCCTACTCGCGCCGCCTGCAAATGCCTCGGCGCCTGCTAGTTCCCTTGGTCCTGACGAGTGTTCTGGGAGGACTCGCGGGCGCATTGCTGCTGGTGAAAACACCCCAGCGCACTTTCTTCCATCTCATCCCCTGGCTGCTGCTGGGAGCAACCGCGCTCTTTATGTTCGGCAATCGACTGCGCGCCATGGCGGCAAAGACGGACCACACGACCACAGTCGAGAACGCCTCCTGGCTGGCGATCGCCCTGGCCTGCCTGCTGCAACTGGCGGTGGGAACGTACGGCGGATATTTCGGCGCCGGCATCGGCTTCGTAATGCTGGGCATGATGACGCTGCTGGGCATGCGCGATATCCATGCGATGAACGCGCTGCGGATCACCCTGGCGGCGGTGATCAACGGGGTCGCGGTAGTGACTTTCATCGCCACCGGCACCGTCTTTTGGGCACAATGCCTGGCCATGATGGCAGGCGCGCTTGCTGGAGGTTGGTTCGGCGCGCAGTACGCCCAGAAGGCCGACCCACGCAAGGTGCGCTGGCTCATCATTGGGCTAGGGTTGGGGCTGAGCGCGTATTTCTTCGCTACCGCACGATAGAAAGCCGTCATGCACTGCAGTTTTCAACGATGATTTAAACTACATGGCGATGGGAACACCCCCGAGGGCCACCGACTCCAGCCGTCAGTTGCTTCGCCACACTGTCGCCACTCTCGCCTACCGCGGAGGCAAAGCAGTGCGCGGCGCGCCCGCTTCCTTCGCCGGCTTCAACGCTGCTGGCGGAGCACGCTCTCCCGCACAAATCCTCGCGCATATCGGCGATCTGCTCGACTGGGCGCTGTCCACGGCAGAGGGAAAGCAGCGCTGGCACAACTCCGCACCCCTGCCCTGGGAGCAGGAAATCGAGAGGTTCTTTTCCGCGCTGGACAAGTTTGACCGCTACCTGTCCTCGGGCGGGCAGTTGCATGCCGCTCCCGAAAAGTTGTTTCAGGGACCCATTGCCGACGCGCTGACCCACGTGGGACAGATCAACATCCTGCGGCGCCTCGCCGGCGTCCCTGTCCGCGGCGAAAATTACTTCGTGGCCGAGATCAGCGCGGGGCGCGTTGGCGCCGATCAGGCTGTTCCCAAGCAGGAGTTCGATTAGGTGCACTATGTACTCCCGCTCCCACGCTCGCTCGATGGTCATCACTCGCTATGGTATTGTCGCCAGCACGCACGCCCTGGCCTCACAGGCTGGTGCCGAAGTGCTGGCCCGTGGCGGCTCCGCGGCGGACGCGGCCATCGCTGCCAATGCCGTTCTGGGCGTCACCGAGCCCATGATGAACGGCATGGGCGGCGACCTGTTCGTCCTCTACTGGCAGGCCAAGAAGCGCAGGCTCTACGGGCTGAACGCCAGCGGCTGGGCGCCGAAAGCGCTCACCATCGACCACCTCCGGCACAAGGGCTATCAGGCGATGCCGCAAGACGGCATCAATTCCGTCACCGTGCCCGGTGTAGTGGACGGATGGAGCAAACTCCACCGCCGCTTCGGCGAACTTCGCTGGAAAGAGATCTTCCAGCCGGCGATCTTCTACGCGGAAAACGGCTATCCCGTGCCGGAGGTGATTCAGGGATACTGGCAGGTCGGTCCGGAAGCGCTGGCCGACGACAAGGAGAGCCAGCGGGTCTTTCTTCCTGACGGCAAGGTCCCCGCGGTGGGCGCGATCTTCCGCAATCCTGACTTGGCGAAGAGCCTGCGCATGGTCGCCGACGACGGCCCGAAAGCGTTTTATCGCGGAAAGATTGCGCGCGCCATCGTCAGCACCTCAGATGCGCACAGCGGGGTGATGTCCAAGGACGACCTGTCCGAGGTTTCTTCCGAGTGGGTAGAGCCGATCTCGACAAGCTATCGCGGCTGGAGCATCTACGAGCTGCCGCCCAACGGACAAGGCATGGCCGCGCTCGAAATGCTCAACGTCATGGAGACGAAACCTGCCTCACCGGATGGGCCGCTCAGCGCCGGCGAGCTGCACAAGAAGATCGAGGCCATGAAGCTGGCCTACGCCGACCTCGAGCGCTATAACGCCGATCCGCGCTTCGCCAAGGTTCCGGTCAAGGGCCTGCTTTCGAAGAAATATGCGAAGCAGCGCGCCAAGCTCATGGCCCGCGATCGCGCCGGCGACTTCGAAGCCGGCTTTCCTCCAGGCGTCCCCGGCGGACCTGGCTCTGGCTGGCTGGGATGGCTGGCCGGTGACACCACCTATCTTGCTGTGGTCGATCGCGAAGGCAACATCGCCTCATTGATCCAGAGCAACTACATCGGGTTCGGATCGGGCATCACTGTCCGCGGCATGGGATTCGTGCTGCAGAGCCGGGGCGCGCTGTTCTCGCTAGACCCCTCGCATCCTAACGCGCTCGCGCCGCGCAAACGTCCCTTCCACACCATCATTCCTGCGTTCATGGAGCGCGGCGACCAGCACATCGGCTTCGGCATCATGGGCGGCGCCAACCAGCCGCTGGCCCATGCGCAGTTCGTCTCGAATGTCGTGGATTACGGCATGAACATCCAGGCGGCCATGGAGCACGCGCGCTTCACCGTCGGCGAGCGCATAGGTCGCAGCATCCTGATTGAGTCGCGGGTGAAGCCGGAAGTGGCGCAACAACTGTCGGCCATGGGACACAAGCTGGAATGCGTAGGAGACTTCTCAACCTCCATGGGACGCGGCCAGGCAGTGCTGCACGACTCCCGCGCGAAGGTGAACTATGGGGCGTCGGACGCGCGCGCCGACGGCGCCGCCGCGCCGGAGCCTCCGCCAGTGAAGTGGTAGCAGTCTTTAAAGTTTTACTTTAACCCTTCCACCAGGTAGAGGTCGGAGAGCAGGCGGCGGTAGCCGTACACATACGCTTTCCCGTCTGGTGTGGGCAAGATGGGACCGACGTACTCTACGCCCGCGGGATCGGGCGGCATCAGTTCGTGCCAAGGCTTCCTTTGTCCGGTCGTCAAGTTGAGCAGGTAGACTTTGGCAGGTAATTCGCCTGGCCGATACACGAACAAGCCATTGCCATCGGCGCCCCACACAATCGGTACTTCACCCGCAGCCATGCCCGGGATGGCGCGAGGCGGGCCGCCTCCAATCGGATATAGATAGGACTTCTCGTCGGCTGCCGCTGCCGCCACCGTCTTGCCATCGCGCGAAAGCGCAAAGTAGAGGACGTTTATACCTTCAGGCGTGACGGGCTGCGGGTCTCCGCTTTGCACGTCTTGCACGTATAAGCGAGCCCCTTTCCCCGGCTCCGCTCCCGAAAACAGGAACTTGGTACCGTCCGGCAACCAGACCGCGGCGCTGTGATTGATAGTGGCGTGCGGAAGCGGTTTGGCTTCTCCCGGGCCGGTAGGCAATAAAAAGAGTTTCGTGGGGTCATCCGCGCGTGTGGAGAGCGCCCATTTTCCATCGGGAGATAAGGCAAGCGATTGTCCGGCACCCAGGTGGATCGCCGGCGATCCATCGGTATTGCGCAGATAAACTGCATAGGTTGAGCCGCCCGCTTCCCCTTCTTCACGGAACAGCAGCGACTTACCGTCGGCCGAGAGCGACGCCGGGTACGACCAGTCAAGCCAGGTCAGATCATGTTCCGTGGTCTGTCCTGGGGCTTGGCCGACGATGCCTCGGCGCCAACTATCGCGGCCCAGCAGCACGCGGCCGTCGGGCCAGGTGTCTTGTACCGATAAATCCGCAGGGACACGCACTACCAGGCGCTGCTTTCCGAGGGGCGTAACCCCATACAATGCACGATCGATGCCGACAGGAGCGGCCGTGTACCAGATCTCATTGCCAGCCGGCGACCAGGCGAGTCCCATGGCGACGCCGGACGCCTCGGCGGTCAAGTTTCTCTTATTTCCTTGCAGATTAACTACGGCCGGGAGGCCGATATTGTCGCCCTGAACCGGGTGATCGATGAAAGCGACTTGATCGCCCTTCGGCGAGACCCGTGGATGACTGATCCAGCCGTTGGTCTCGTACAGCACCTTGCCAATGGGGAATTCCAGGCGATCCTTGCCGCCGACGTTGCGCACCACCGCCAACGTGCTTCCGTCGGGAGACCAGTCGGCCCAATGCACGTTCTCCAGCACCTGCCGCGGCGCGCCGCCCACCAGCGGCATGCGCGCCAGCGTGCCGTTGAATACCATGTTCTTGATCTGCCGACTGCTGAGCGACAGCGCGATTTCGCCGGTGGAGGAGATGGCCAGGACCTCCGCTCCGGCAACCCCCAATGACCGCGATTCGGGGCTGCCCACGCGGGTGGTGAAGACGTCCCATGGCTTGCCTTCCCAGGCGGCGCTGTAGACGATGGTTTGGCCATCGGGCGCGAAGCGCGCCATACGGATGGTGCCGCGGCGGTAGGTGAGCAGGTGATACAGCGGAGGCGGAGTCGCGCCCATGCGCCGTCCTATCGCGAACGCGGCCGCCACCAGCGCCAGCGCGACCACCGCACCGGCGATCAAAGCCCAGCGGCCGGTCGTCACTCTCGGCCGCGCAACCGGCGCCGCCGCAGCCACGACGGCGCTCGATTCCGTCGCTGCCACCGCTGCCGCGGTGCGTGAGGAATCGCTTTCGCGCTTCAGCCGCTTCAGGTCGGCACGCAGTTCGGCCGCCGTCTGGTAGCGCATCTCCAGGTCTTTTTCCAGCAGCTTGCCGACAATCTCCTCCAGCTTTGGCGGCAAACTGGGATTCAGCGTGCGGACCGTCGGCGGCGTTTTCTCCAGAATGGCGTGGAAGATTACCGCCGAAGTCGTGCCCGCGAATGCCTGCTTGCCGGTGGCCATCTCGTAGAGCACCACACCGAAGGAGAACAGGTCGCTGCGCGCGTCCAGTTCCTCTCCGCGCGCCTGCTCCGGCGACATGTAAGCGATGGTCCCCACCGCCGAGCCGGGACTGGTGAGATTGAGGCCAGCCGTGGGCGCGGCCGAGACACCCGCCGCCATGTGGCGCTCCGCCACCAGCTTGGCCAGCCCGAAATCCAGCACCTTGGCCTGGCCGCGCGGGCTTACGAAAATGTTGGCCGGTTTGATGTCGCGATGAACGATGCCTTTGGAGTGCGCAGCGTCGAGAGCGTCGGCGATCTGGATGCCCAGATCAAGAATCTGATCGACCTTCAGCGGCTTGCCCTCGATGCGGTGCTTGAGCGTCTCGCCTTCGAGAAACTCCATGGCGATGAAGTTCTCGCCCTGGTCTTCCCCGACCTCGTAAATGGTGCAAATGTGCGGATGATTAAGCGCCGAGGCGGCGCGCGCCTCACGCTGGAAACGCGCCAGCGCCTGCTGGTCGCGCGCGACCTCTTCCGGCAGAAACTTGAGCGCCACCATGCGGCCGAGCTTGGTGTCCTCGGCCTTGTACACCACGCCCATGCCCCCGCCGCCCAGTTTGCTGAGAACGCGATAGTGGGAAACGGTCCGACCGATCAATGAATAGCCCCCGTGAGGTGTGGCGCAATACTAAGGCCGGAGGCGAGTCGGGGTCAACGCGAACCGCCGCCGGGTGGGGCTTCAGTTTGAATGGTCCGCTTTTCGCGACCGGCTTTTGTAGATATCCCGCAGGAGACAGCTTTCCAATGCGACTCCTGCCAGCAGGAGTGTCCAACCGGGTGGGCTAGCCAAAGACCATCCGCTGACTGCCAGGCACCACAGGAGCAGTAAACCGAGCGCCAAAGCGAGAAACATCGGGATGTCACGCGCCAGTTTCATGACCTGGCCTCACCGGCATTTTTAATCCTCCGTCTCTTATTCAGTTGCTGGTGACGCTGAGGGCGACGGTCACCGTTTTCGTCACTCCCCCACCGGTCGCTGCAACCGTAAGAGTTGAGCTTCCGACGCTCGCGGTTGAGCCTCTGGTCACAGTCAAGGTGCTGGTGCCGCTGCCTGGCGCGGTGAGACTCTGTGGACTCAGGCTGGCGGTGACGCCTCTAGGCGCGCCGGTCACCGACAATGCCAGCGCCGCGTTGAACCCTGCTACGGCCTGCGTGGTCAGAGTCACAGTGACTTTTCCGCCCGGATGCAGCGATACAGCCGAACTAGTGGCCGAAAGCACAAAGCCCGGCACGTTTACCGTGATCTTACCGGTTTGAGTAACCCCACCGCCGGCAGCAGTAATCGACACGGTATAGGCTCCCGCGGCCACGCCAGTTGTCGCCGAAAGTGTCAGCGTGCTTCGGCCCGATCCGGGCGCGGAGATGCTGGCGGGCGAGAAGCTGGCGGTCATCCCGCTGGGAAGCCCGCTCGCGGATAGATTCAGGGCTGCGTTGAACGTAGCGTTCGCCGTGGTGGTCACGGTGACGGTCGCGTGGCCGCCCGCCGCCACAGTTGCCGAACTGGACGAGATGGTCAAGGTAAACATGGGAACCGGCAGGATCGTCAGCGTGATGTTTGCGGTCTTCGTCAATCCGCCGCCGGATGCGCTGACGGTTAGTGTGTAAGTGCCGGGCTGTGCGCTGGCGGTCGACATGAGCTTCAGCACACTGGTCCCCGATCCGGGCGCCAGAAGCTGCGCGGGAGTGAACGTGGGGGCGACCCCGCTCGGCACGCCGCTTACAGAAAACGCGACGGCAGCATTGAATCCTCCGCTGACATTCACCGTCAGGTTCACCGAGCCGTTGCTCCCGGCAACGAAGGAAACAGAACTCGCGCTGGCGTTCAACTGGAGGGCAGGAACGACGCTGCCATCGCTCCAGTGATGGACCAGCATGTAAGCATCGACCGAGCCGAGCCCGGTCGCCAGATCATAGCCCGGGGTGGCACTGTATCCTGATTGGCCCGGAACGCTGTTGTTGCCATTGGTGATGTCATGGAACACGGCCGCGCCGCCAGCCGAATCCTGCCGGCTGGCCAGGGCGTAAAATGTCGCATCGGCGTTCCCCACGCGCGCTCCTGCTCCCTGCAGCACCAGGGCCATGATGCCGGCCAGCGAAGGCGTGGCCGCAGACGTTCCACCCACGGCTCCCATGCCTCCATTCAAGTAGATCAAGTACCCATCATGGCCGGCTGCCGTCAGTGAAACGTCCGGCACATCCCTGTGCCCGTCGGCAGGAACGCCAGGTCCAGCCTGCCACGAAGGCTTGGCGTAGACGCTGCTCACGCCGCCGCCGCTCGCCCACAGACCCGAACTCCCGCTCTCGTTCCACACAATCTCCGGGATGTAGCTCAAGGCCGAAGCCTGGGTGCCCGAGGCATTGGAGGACGACCAGTAGGTACTCGGGCTGGCGGCATCGTTGAATTCGGTCCCGCCCACGCAAACGCTATAAGGGGTGGAGCACAGACCATTGACGGCGTGCCCGCCTTGAGCGGTGGTCTCGGAGGGGCTGTCACAGCCGGCGGCCCCGTCATCGCCTGAAGCGACGAACACCGTCATGCCCTGCGACGCTGCCTGCTGCCACAAGCTGTTGATAAAACTGTTGCCGGAAGAGCCCAGCGCCGGTTCGCACAGGCCAAAGCTCATGGTCAGGACCGGCGCCAGGTTGCGATTGACGATGTACTGCGCCGAGAGAAAGGCGCCGTCGCTGGCGTTCGTGGAAGCGGAGACCACGAACTTAACGGCGGCGCTTGAGGCCAGCGCGCCCGCCCATTGCACATCGAGATCTGCTTCCACTTCTTCATCGACGCTGACGATGCCGGGGTCGGTGCCGTTCACGATCACCTGGGGATCGTTGGCGGCGAGGCCGAAGGCGCTGCGAAACTGCCGCACGTCGGCGAGATGGATATTGCTGCGGCCGACCACCGCAATGCTTTGTCCGGATCCAGTCAGGCCTTGCTGATAGAGCGGGCCTAGATCGTAAATGGTGGCGAAATCCGCGGGCGCCAGATAGTGGTTGCTGCCAATCGTGAAGGCAGGCGCGGGCCGTTTCAGCATGAGGTGCATGGCCTGGCTGCGGAAGTCGTGCAGAGAGACCACGCCCGTCACGACTTCGGCAAGGGCCTCTGGAATCTCAGGATCCTCAGCATTCGCATGATGCAGTTGGCCGGCCACCTGGTAAGTGTGCATCGGCGTATGGAAGGCCGCTTCCACCTGAGCCGCCGTGCCGCTGAAAATCACTGCGCGGCCGCTGGCCGTGACCTCTTCCACGCTCATCCCGTGCCAGCGCAACCAATTCACGATCTGCGCCAGGTCGCTTTCCGAAACGCCGAAGCGTTGGCCATAACTCTGGGGCGTGAGCCATTGATGGTAATTCGAAGAGTCGGGGTCCTGTTGCGCCGCGAGTAATTCCTCCAGCGCCACTTGCTGGGCGCTGGACGCCTGCAGCGTCAGGATCATGTGCTCCATGCGGTAACCAGGCGCCACGGCGCCTGCGTCGTGCTCCGGCGTCGCCAGAGGATGGCGCTGCCCCCGGAGGACAATCCTGCGCTCATCATCGATGTATTGCGTGATTCGATCTTTCCGCCCGGCCGACAGCGGGTCTTGCCCCGCAGGCAAATTCTGGGCACAGAGGCAAGGATTCCCAAATAGGAGCAACACGAAGCTCAGGGGCAGCAGAGAAAACACTCGACGCAGCATGGACACCTCAATAAAGACGGAAGGAGACGGGCGCATCCCGCACCCCGGGGGCGCAGACGTGGAAGAGGGCTGTGCCCTGTATCGGCCACAAAAACCGAAAGGCTTAGAACTCCGGAAGCACCGCCGGCTAAATTTTTCGTGACGGCAGTAACTGGGAGACGTCGCGTGCGGCGTCTCTCCTGCGAACCAACTTGTGATGCACTCTAGTAACGCAGGTTGTTGATGGCCCCACCCAGATGTACGGAAGTGGCGCCCAGCAGCGGCACCTTCCACAACTTGTCGTGACCGCTGCGCTTCAGGCGATATGCCAGATACGCCACGCCGGCGTCGACGACGCCCACAGTAGTGTAGAAACGGGCGCGGTCCGGGTGGGTGCCCAGCAGCGGATTGATTTCCTGCCGTCCCGGGTTCTGAAGGCCGCGGATGGTGGTTTCTCCGTCCAGCACCGCCGCGCCGGCAGTCGCGCCGACCAGGATCCAAAATTGGCGGTCGGCGACGACCGGCTCGCCGGCAGCGGGCGGGACCATTTGGATACTGCTGCGGCTCGGGCTCAGGAGGGGTTGTGGGGTCGAAGCAGCGACCGGCTCAGGCGCGGAGATCATCGGCTCGGCAGCGGGCGCGGAAGCGCTCAGAACCGGCGTTTGCTGCGCTTGCGCTACCCCCGCCGCCATCCCGAACGCCATTCCCGAAACCAAAACCCAGTTACTCCGGAGAGAAAGCATGGTCTGCTCCTTGAAATCCGGTTGCCCTGGGGCCGGGGTCCAGCGCACTTGGGGAGGCAATCCTCCGGCCATGCTAAGTGGCCGATTTTGCATCAGGCTACACAGGTACTCCTAATACATGCGCAAGTCTTTGCAGCCTGTATCTTTGGACATTCCCTATCGGCGCTGGGGCGCCGCCAGGACAGACCTTGCTTACCGGGTTTGGGTTACCTGGGTACGCGAGATAAACGTGCAATGCGCACAGCACGCTGTGACGCAAATCACCGCCCGTTGCCCAAGGCTCTTCGTACCCTGAGCTAGTCGACATTATTCTTCGAGGAGATCCTCATGGCCTACGTCATTACCGATACCTGCATCAAGGACGCACTCTGCGTGGACGTCTGTCCGGTGGACTGCATCCATCCCAAGAAGGACGAGCCTGCCTTCGAGGCTGCCACCCAGATGTACGTCAATCCGGCAGAGTGCATCGATTGCGGCGCCTGCGTGCCGGTGTGCACCTCCGACTCCATCCATCCCGCCGACGACGTGCCGGAGGATAAGAAGGAGTTCATCGAGAAGAACGCGGCGTACTTCAACTAGCCTCCGCTTCCGCACTGCAGTCGAGAGCGGACGAACGTCGCGTCGAGGGCCTGCGCATGATCGCAGGCCCTTGTTGTAGTCTCCCGCCGCGCATCTGCCTGGGCTAGTAAACTGTCCGGCCATGCCGCGCGTGCTCATCGCTACATCCAACCCCGGCAAGCTGCGCGACTTCTCTGGCGCGGCTGCGGCGCACGGGATCACCATCGCTTCCCTGCCCGCTTTTGATTCCCTGCCCGGCATAGGCGAGGACGGCGCGACCTTCGAAGAGAACGCCCGCAAGAAGGCCGAGCACTACAGCCGATTCGCGCCCGGCGAGATTGTGCTGGCCGACGACTCCGGCCTGGAGGTGGACGCATTGGGCGGTGCGCCTGGCGTATTCTCGGCACGCTATGCGTTCATGGGCTCCCAAGTTGTGCCCGATCGAAGGGAAGCTGATCCCTTGAACAACCGATTGCTGTTGAGTGAGCTGAAGGGTTTGCCCGGTGACCGGCGCGCCGCGTGCTTCGTGTGCGTGATCGCCGCGGCGCGCAATGGGCGGACGCGCGCGACCTTCCGCGGCGAGGCCCGTGGCCGCATCCTCGGTGAGCCACGCGGCTCGGCTGGCTTCGGCTACGATCCGCTGTTCTTCTTTCCCGCCCTGGGCAAAACGTTCGCCGAACTCACGCCGGAAGAGAAAGCCGGGGTCAGCCATCGCGGTGCCGCGTTTCGGAAATTTCTCGAGTGGTACGAGCGGGAACCGGCGCAGCGCTGAGACTGCAGCCCGCTTGCGCCCTTTGGTATGTGACGGACATCACATATAAAAGTGCG
>Ga0187768_1000299_pt1 | contig 10951 bp, 16 predicted proteins | sample 0216_QUI02_MP10__3_FD_148678 | JGI IMG/M metagenome (GOLD analysis project Ga0187768, IMG submission 148678) | Tropical peat soil microbial communities from peatlands in Department of Meta, Colombia - 0216_QUI02_MP10_20_MG | ecosystem: Environmental > Terrestrial > Soil > Wetlands > Peat ...
CGGTGCCCTGCACCTGGTCCTCTTTGCTGCATGAATGTCCTCGCGATTTAAGCTCCCCCGAGATGTCAATGATCGCGTCCCTTGATCGCCTGTGCCGACGATCTAAGTCTTCTCGAAGCTCGACAGTCCGGGGCGTATCAGATGCCGGCGTACCAGGCATAGCCTGCCTCGCAAGCCGCAGAACCGAGGCCTTGACCAAACCCTTTCAGACTGTCGGTAACCGTCAGGCGAGTGATGAATTTTATGTTCTTGTAGCCGACTTGCCGAGGGAGCCGCATGCGCAGCGGTCCACCGTGGGCTACGGCAAGCTCACTGCCACTCATGCCGTAACACAGAAAGGTCTGCGGATGCAGAGCATCGGCCATATCGATGCTGTCCCACGTGTCGGGTTCCATCGAGATATACACGACGTATCTGGCTTGTGGGTGGACCCCGACAAGATGCAAGACGTGGGAGAGAGGCATGCCAATCCATTCGGCGATATACGACCAGCCCTCTTCACACGCGAGTTCGGTGATGTGGCTGCGAGACGGGTAGCTCTTGAGGTCAGCAATCGAGAGCGAGGTAGGTTGATGAACCATGCCGTCTATGGAGATCCGCCAGTCCGCAAATCCGTCCGCCCTGAAGCCGCTTAAAGTCTTCCGTGAGGATGGCGTACTCGTCATCCGGCCCTGCGGCTCACGGCCCAGGAGCAGGTTCGCGAAACCGTCGAGCGCGTGCATGACACGTATGCAATTCGCTGCCCCCTGTACCGCACGCTGCACAATGCGATCAAGCTTACCTCTTCTATACCTTGATGCCGCCGACAGATGAGAGCTGATCGCTCACTTTGCCGAGGAATAGGAAGCGCCTGGCGGCGAGAGTGCCCGAGGAATGGCGAAGCCCTCGCGGTCGTCCCGCGAGGGCCGATGGCTGCCGTTCGTTTCCGAGCGGAGGAGCTCTAAAGACCATGCCCCGCTGTCAGACATAGTTCCCGCCTCGTTCTGCTCCTGTCGAGGCAGACTCCCCACGACAGCCCCTCGTGAAGACACCTGTCAACGCCGTCCACCGACGTGCACGTAATGACGATGCATGTGCGGTTTCACTCGCGAGTCACGGGTGATCGCCACCACTAGAACGATCCACAGTACGAACAAGACCCCGAGCAGCCATAAAAACCCGGGCCCCATACATCCTCCCCTTCCGCCGCCCGCCTGCTCTTGTTTCGCTCAGGTGGAGTGCTGTCTTTTCGACGACTCCCGGCCTTCTTCTCTTCTACTGCAGTTCGGCCTATCGGGTCAGTGATGGTTCTCACCCTGGCGAAATGGGAGAGCCGAGACTATGCTGCCCTGCCTTTTACAGCATGGCCCGTAATCTCCGCTTCGGCATGGAGCCAGTCGTCGAGGTCGTGCCCGTCCTCGCGGCCGCGGGCCTCGTAGAGTTCATAGGCACGGCGGCGGATCTCTTCTTCGAGATTCGGGCCCGACTCTCCCGCGGGCATTACCGCTTTCGCGACCGGCGAACGAGCATGTTGCGCGACTTGGTGCTTTTCCAGCTCTTCGATCACGCGTTGCTCGTCCGCCATCAGTCTTTTCTCCGCGGCGTCCGTCAGCTCCCCTCTGCGCCAGAGATTTATGCGACCCTCACGCAGGACTTTCAGGCGCCTTTCGTATCGTTCACAGGATTTGCATCGCTCGGGCATGTTGATTCCCCCTTCTGCTCCTCGTAGGGAACCTGTGGGATGGTTTACAGAAGTCTCCCTCCCTTTGCGTCGCCCCGTCAATGCCCGGAATGAAAGTTGAATGTCAGGCACTGACGTCAGTGATGCGCGAGAATTATCCGTGCAACCTTAGACGGTTCGACTCGTGTTGCTTTTCACATGACTTCTGTCGTTCTGATTCGGTTTTCGCAGCGGGTTGCTGTCGGGCGCGACCAGTGGTGAAGTCTCACGCAGCTCCCGCAGGCGTTTGGTGATCTCGACTCCGTGGCGTTCACTGCGCTGTTCGGCCAGGCGACGGCGGCTTTGTAACGCTCTGAATAGGTCTTGCAGGAACATGAGAAAAATCTCCCGGAATGCGAATGGCAAAAACGCCACCCGGGCGTTAGGGCCGTCGGCAGTGCGACAGATTACAGCCCGGGACACGATCCGTGCCTGCTCACTTGCTGATCGCGCAGTTAATTCAAACGATAGGCGCCGGATGAAGTCGGTACGGTGATCGCACTCACTGTAGCTTGTGACCAGTCTCGCTTTTCTCCGAACACGCGCACACCCGCGGCGTGCGCCTCGGCGATCTCCTCCGGCGGAAAAGTCTTGCTGACCGCCATGAACGTGATCTCCGGGGACTCCCGCCCCGCATGCACGGCCGCGCCACCCGCGCCTGCGCTTGTGCCAATCCGGCCTCCGTCTCCCGCGCCCGGCTATGAAGATGCGTTTCCCGTACAGGTTATGGAGCATGAAGGCGTTTGCTTTGTGTGGGCGCCGGAGTTCGACGAGACAGGCTACTTTCTCCGCCTAAAGGACGCCAGGGGATATGTCTTCGCCGAGTTGGAAGGTGCCCAAGCCGATTCCGAACAGGCCCGGGCCGCGAATCATGCAGTCACTGAGGCAGCCCGGTGAGCGTTCGGAAACCCCACAATGCTGCAGCCCCGAGGAGTACTCAGACGGCTCAAATCGTTGCTCTTGCTCCAGCCCTGGAGCACACCGGCGGGTTCCCCCTGCTGCTAAACTGCTGGGCTGGCTCCACGAGCCCCGATGAGGGCACCACTGCGCCGCATCAGACTTGCGACCACCATTGGTAATCTGAAAAACGTGCAACCTCGCAAGCGTAATGCAAGTGGGAAAGGCAAGGGAGTTCCAAAGACCGTTGAAGAATACCTTGCGCGTATCCCGGAACCCGCCCGCAGCACCTTGAACAAGGGTTCGCGCCGTGATTCGATCCGCTGTGCCGCCAGAGGCAACCGAGACCATCAGCTATCGAATTCCTGCATTCAGATACAAAGAAGTGCCGATATCCCTGACGCACGACGGGGCTCTCCCGAACATTTCCAATGGGTGAGTTATTCCAGACAAGGGGGCAGAGCGACGGGATTCGACCTAAGTATTTGGGTGTCGATTGACACGAAGTAGGATACAGAACGTTCCGGCATGGCCCGGCCAGAGGGGCTGGTAGTCCATGATCGACATCGACGGCCACAAACGACTCATTGTGGCGACGACTGATGGCACCGCTGCGTGAGTTCACAGTCTCCGATAAGCGACTCGATACGATTCGCGCACGGTTGACGGCACGTATACAGTTCGCTCCAAATGACGCTGCCCTGCACACCCTAGGGATTTGAGGGATGGCCACGACGCGACTGTGCAGAAACATCGTCTGCCGTCCGGGCCAAACTGCAGTCTGGCTACTGGATTGAGCTGGCAGCCTCTGAGAAGACGTTGTTGGCGTTCGACCCAATCAGCCGAATCGTGCCAACGACGAGAACGAGAATGACCGCCAGCATTACTGCGTATTCAGCAATATCCTGGCCTTCGTCTTCCCAGACTAGGCGTCGAAGAATGGTGGACATGGGGCCTCCCAGCATGCACTCAATGGAGCAATTGTACGCCGCTCAGGAGCAGACTTCGATCACCTGCACCCAGCGGATCGAAGTTGTTCCCGATCTGAAACCCCGGGGTCAGGCACCATCACATCATCAGGGATCCTTGCTTCTTTTCGTCTGCGGCTCCTCGCGGTGGACGAGATTTGCGACCGCTCGTCGGGCGCAATCGGCATATTGTCTTTTGACCTCCGTTCAGTCAGGACGTCAGCCCTTTCGACAACGTCGGTCTGACGGTCAAGCGCGCCCACAATCAAGGAAACGAGGTTTGCGCGGCGGACCTCAGCCAACTTTCCATTTGCTCGTGACTCGTAAACCCGGCTTGCTGCATAACCGGTTGGCCACGATACAACACAACGAAGTTCGGAATGCCGCGCACATTGAAGCGCGAGGCCAAGTCGGGATAGCGTTCAGTGTCCACCTTGACCACGATCGCGCGGCCCTTCATTTCTTCGGCAGTGCGCGCAACTTCCGGAGCTGCCATGCGGCAGGGACCGCACCACATCGCCCAGAAATCCACCAATACTGGGACAGTCGCCTTCTGGATAACGTCGTTCAACAGATCGGGATCTGCTTCCAGCGGTTCAGCAACGGGATTCAAGCTCGATTTGCAAGCTCCGCAGCGTCCAGTATCGGCAAGACGTTCCACGGGAACACGGTTTTGGCGACTGCATGTTTTGCAGGTTCGAAGGACGGGCATGAACACCCTCCGTCAGCCACATGCCGAAGGGGCGGATTACCTGCTCACGGTCTATATCCAACCCGATAAGCCGGCCTCGCTACCTTCTGGCCCGTCGGCTATTACTAGATCTCAATAATCATGTCCTCGAGTCGCGTCGGATATTTGTTCAACACTTCCCCTTTGTCTTTGCGAACCACAACGGTGTCAGAGTGGCGGACTCCACCCCAGTCAGGATCGTAGACTCCCGGCTCGCAACTGAAAGTCATCCCCTGCTTCAGAACGGTCTTATCCCCATCGGCAATCCATGGCGGTTCGTGGCCTTCCAATCCAATGCCGTGTCCGGTGCGGTGCCTAAGGAACTTCTCAAACCCAGCCTTGCGGACCTGTTCGAGCGCTTTGCGGTCGACTTCTTCAGCGATCGCTCCCTCTTTCAAGTTCTCAACGCCTACATCATGGGCCGCCAGCATGGCGTCATAGAGGCGCTTAGCATAGTCGGTGGGCTTCCCAACAATGAACGAGCGCTCGCATTCTACCGCGTAGCCGCCAACCTGACAGGTGTAGCTGAGGATTAGAGCGTCTCCCGCCTTGAGACGGTCCTTGCTCGGGACGGCATGGGGAAAAGCAGAACGCTTGCCAAACGGCACCAGGCCGCCAAACGGCGGATCAATGCTGACGCCAACCACGTCCTTCAGTTCTCTGGCCATCCTATCGGCCAGTGCATCATCGGCAGCCTTGAGGATTTCGTTTTCACTAACCGCGCCGTGCGCTTGCACGAAATCTCGCCCCGCTTGAATGGAGAAGTCGTTGAAAAACATTCCCCGGCGCATGATATTGATTTCATCTTCGTCTTTGACGTAGCGCATTGCTTCGACTAACTCGTTGGCTGCGATGATTTCGGCGTCGGGGGCGCCGAGCTTGATCTGCTGCAAACGGCTGGGCGTTGGCTCTTCGACGCCGATACGAGCCTTGGCGAATCCACGGCTGGCAATGCGTTCGAAAATCCAGCGTACGCGGTTCACCGGTCCGGGATAGTCAAAATAGGCTTCGTAATCCTTCACCCACCACAACTTCACCTGGTCGGACTCAAGCGCCGGGACAAACAGGGCGGGATCCCCAGACTTGGAAATCAGCGCAGCCAGCGGACGCTCAGTCGGAAGATGAAAATAGCCGGTCGTGTAGATTACGTTGACAGGGCTCAGGAGCAACAAAGCGTCGAGCTCCCGTTTCGCCATTTCCTGCTGCACTTGCGCGATCTTGCGTCGGTACCAGTCCACCGGCAAGCGGTCGGGGAGATTCGGCGCAGTCTCATTGATTGCGGCCGAGACGCTCAGTTTGCGAGTGCGGCCGAAGGTTGACAGGCGCGAAGCCAGGGTGAATGCAGCTGTTCCAGCGGCGCTGCGGAGAAAGGTGCGGCGTCCGGCGAAGTCCATAGGCGCCTCCAGATTGCGGTCATGATTCGAGATTCACGGCGAATCATCGTAACTCAGGCAAGGAAACAGCGTCGAAAAAACCGAGCCAAACATACCTTTGCAAATGCGCCCCCACGGTGGACACAGTGACCTTGCGACGGCGATGGTCGACGCGACATTTGCAAATGTCAGGTCGGGGTTCAACCGTTTGTCTTCTGCGGCAATGCGGTGATTCCGCTTAGCATATCGAAGCAGCTGGCTACGGCAATCTCATGTGACCATCCCTCTCGCTGGATCGCGAGTCCAATCACGGAAGACCATGGGTGATGCCCACAACGCCACGATCGGTATTGCCAGTTCTTGACCCTAATGGGAAGTCCTGAGCAACCCGACGCCGAGCGAGACTGCCCCGCAGGCAAGGATGACTGCACCGACGTAGATCAAGGAGACCGCTCCATTTGCTTGAGCGGTGGTCGGAGGCAGCACGGAAAAAAAGAACCCCGCTGAAATGAGAATCGCAGAAAGCGGTACCCCGACTCGGACAAACCAAAGCAGGGGTGCGGGAAGGACTGCCGCGTCCGCCAGCATCTGGCAGATCAGGGACAGGATCACGATCACGCCCGCGTGGGCATGTCCGGCGCGGAAGAAATTCTGGCGCAGCGGATTTGCCATGTATCCGCTGGCCTTGTCCATCAACGACGTCAACAGAAAGTACCCACCGTACTGGATGGTCGGCACCGTGACAAGGATGATCCCGCACATCAATCTGGCCTCACCGGTCATAAGCTCTCCTTTGCACAGCGGATCGGCAGAGTCCCCGAGTGTCATCCCGAAGGCAGCACTCGATTCGGTATCTGTCTGTCCGTTCTTTCATGTTCTCGAGTCAGGAGGATATTCCCTTCCCGCGAGCACTGCACGATGCGCTCTTGTCAGAAGGTCTAGCGGCAGAGCACGGTCGGATTCCAAACCCCGGCTGGATCACGTTCCGAATCCGCAGTGAACGAGGCTTCGATCATGCGCTGTGGCTGATGCGACTCTCCTACCTACGATACGCACTCAAGACCGCAACCGATCCGCGCAAGATGTTCCAGCTGGAAAGTGAAGAACTGCACCTTGATCCTCGATTCAAGTCCCTGCTCGAATTGTTCATCCCCAAAAAGGAAAAACAAGTTTCTCGGGAGCCGCTGCCTGCGTTGACGCCAACTGGCGTGCTCGACGAGATGGCTTGAAAGCAGCGCGAGTTCATAATTATGGTGGGCCGGAAGTGCTCAGGTTCGAAGATGCACCGCGCACCCGGCTCCCATTCCAGTGAGTGGCTGGTGAGAGTCCGGGCAGCTTCGCAAACCCCATAAACGGGGAAAGGCAGAGCAGTACCTGAACGATTGCATCCCGTTTCCGCTGCCCTTGGGATGTTGGGGACCTTTTGTAGGACGATGAAGCCAAAGCTTGATCGGAACCTCCTCCCCATAAGCACTGATGCGGCAAATCGCGTCCATGATGATCCAGCCCATCCCAAGTACCCAGCCCGGCAGCTAGCCGCAGATCGCGGTCCCGAACCACCGCCAGAATGGCTTTTGCGTGTGAGCGAATCAGTGTTAGGCTTTTGCCATGAGGCCTTTCAGCATCGTGGTTTTGCTGGTTGTTCTGAGCCTCTCGCCCTTGCTTCGGGCTCAGCAACCCCAAGATCCCCCTACGGCCGAGCCCAACCCTACGGACAACGCCAACGGCCAGTCGAACGCCGACACCGATCTCGCCGCTGAGGTCCAGCAACTCCGCCAGGAGGTCGATCGGCTGCGCCGCGAACTCACCTTCCTTCAGTCCGAATTGGACCAGGTACGCGGCGAGCACGCCGTAGCCGAAGTCGCCAACCAGCCCGCCCCAGAGAAAAAATCATCTGCTCCGGTCGCGCGGACGCAATCTTCCCGCTCCACCGCCTTGCCAGCTTCTCCTGCTCCCGCCGCTTCGGCAACCCCGGAAGGCGATGACAAAGCTCCCACTACGGTCATTGTTTTCCGCGACGGCCACCGCACCGAAGTCAAGAACTATGCCATCATCGGTCAGACGTTGTGGGTCTACACAGAAGATGATTCTAAGAAGATTCCACTCTCTGACGTTGATCTTACCGCCACCAAGAACGCCAACTCCGAACGTGGCGTCACCTTCCAGCTTCCCCCGGCACCCTGATTCGTAAGTAACGAACTCGGACTTCAAATCTCGGCTCGGGACAGCAACCAGCCTGAGGTACGCAGTCTGAGGTCTAATTCTTGTCCGCTGAGGGCCCTGCGCTTGAAGCCCTTTGCCACACCTGCACGCTTGGGGTCGCCCCGGAATCGGTACAATCCCCTTCACGCACCACGGCCACGTCCCATCGGCTCTTTCGTAATCTCACTGATGCCTGGGCGCTCGTGACATATTCGAATCTCACATGACGTACGCCGCGCAGCCCTACCCCCGACAGCGCTCTGTCCGCGTGAAGCTTTCCGGCTCGGTCCTGGCCCTGATTGTGCTCGATAACCAGCGCCAGCTCCGAGCTCCGCTCCACCAGCTCTCCCTCAACGGCGGCTTGTTGAGTCTCGCGCAGCCTCTTGAGACGCCAACCGTCGAACTGATGTTTCACATCGGTTCCAGTACCCTGCGTGCCCGCGCCGAGACCCTCTTCCCCATGTGGGCAACACAGGGCTGTCTGCAGCCTTTCCGCTTTGCTGGACTGGACGAGCGCCAGCGCCGGATTCTCGAATTGGATCTGCATTCTCTCCTTGGTGTCTCGCGCGCCATCCACGACGTCCCCACGATGGAAGCCGTCGAGGTCGTGGAAGACGAGCCCGCAAGCCCCAGTCAGGTGATTCTTTACTTCGACACCTCCCGCGACGCATTGCACTTCACCCTGGCCGTCAGCCCCGTCATCGCCCGAGACCTGAAGCCCTGCACCCGAGAGGACCTCGCCCGGCTGGCCCATGAACTCGGCAAGGTCAATCGCGTCACCACCAGCGGGACCCTCCGCCGCGCCCTCCTTCCCGGCAATCCCCGGCGTTCGCTACTGACCGGTACGTCTTAGTGCTCCTTAACTCTAAGAAAAATAATAACTTGGAAGGCAGAGAAAGAGTTGTTTTCAGCTTGACTTCAGAAGGCTCATGGCTGGAGCGATTGGCATTCGCCCGTTCGAAGGGTCTGCTTATTTTGGTGGAATTGCGATCTATCGAACAAATAGGAGGGCAAGCAATACAGCTGTGCATATTCCCAGCACAGCCAATGAGAGCCAGTCGCTTTTATCGATGGTTTTCCAGGTCTTCCGCATAATCGTAGTTTGCTTGTGTTGTCCCAAGTATGCTCCCGCCCGCCCCGGCCCACAATGGCCAGTACGTGGGATTACATTTGTAACCACAGCACCTTACGCGACTCTTCTGACAAAAACGGCTTGGGCTCTTGACAAGCCCTGATTCCCGAGAGCATCCTTTAGGCGAACAAAAAGCGAAAGCTCCCTGCCAGGGAGCTTTCCCTTCCGGCGTTCCCGGAAAAGCCTGAGGTCCATATGTCATCCATTACCATTGCCCATGCGGCCCTTGACCGTTTTTCCGACCCTTCCCGGCTCCAGGCGTCCACGCTCCTCAAGCAGTTCTCCCAGGCTGCCTTGATGGCGGGAGTCACTCCCGCGACCCGCCTCGAGATTCGGCCTATTCCCGAAACTGTTTCCAGCGGGATCCCGCAAATCGATGCTTTGACCGGAGGCCTGCCCCGCGGCGGCCTCACTGAAATCTCTGGGCCCGACTCCTCCGGTCGAACTAGCCTGCTGCTTGCCGCCCTGGCCGCTGCCACCGGCCGACAGGAAACCTGCGCCCTGATCGATGCCAGCGACGCGTTCGATCCCCATTCCGCCGCGGCTGCAGGCATCCGTCTGGAGCGGCTTCTCTGGGTACGCTGCGGATTGAACGCGCCAGTGTCTCCTCGCCAAAACCCGAGCCGGAACGAAGAGCGCTCTATCGCGGAAGACCCCGTCGAACAAGCCCTGCGCGCCGCCGACCTGCTCCTGCAGAGCGGCGGATTCGGCCTGCTGGCCCTCGATCTGGCCGGTGTCCCCTGGAAAACCTCGCGCCGCGTTCCCCTGACTACCTGGTTCCGCTTCCGTCGCAGCATCGAACACACCTCCACTCTGCTGCTGATTCTCACCACGCAACCCTGCGCGCAGGCTTGCGCGTCACTTTCCCTGCGGATGAAAACGGACTCCTCGGGCGCCAGACTTCAGGCTTCCGCAAACATGCGGTCAGCTATCAGCTGTCAGCTGTCAGAAAACAAATCAGTCGAACACCATCTGCCCTCTCACGCAAGACTGCTGGAAGGCCTGTGTATCCAAGCAGAACTTCTGCGCACCCGCGCCGAACGTAAATCCATGCAATCCGACAGCGCTTTCACCACCAAAACCGCATGGACGGCATAACACGTGACTGAGAGCTTAAAGCCGATGACTGATAGTTGACGACGAACGACTGGTTTTATGGCTTTCGCCTGCATCTTCGTCCCCGACTTCCCTGTGGAAGCCGTCCTCCGCGCCGAACCCGAGTTGCGCGCGCGAGCCGTGGCCGTGCTCGAAGGCAAACCACCCCTGCAGAAAATCTTCGCCGTCAACGAAAAGGCTCGCCGGACTGGAATCGAGCCCGGCATGACCAAAATCCAGGTGGAGGCCTGCTCCAGCCTGGTGCTGCGTGCGCGTGCCCCTCTGCAGGAAGCCGCTGCCCACGCCGCTCTGCTTGACTGCGCACAATCATTCTCCCCGCGTGTCGAAGACACTGCCCCCGATATCATCCTGCTGGATCTCTCTGGCCTCGAATCCCTCTTCGGTCCGCCGTCGCGCATCGCCCGCGACATCGCTCGCCGCGTCACCGAACTGGGGATGGAAGTCAACGTAGCCGCTGCCTCCAATCCCGATACCGCCCAGCTCGCCGCCCGCGGCTTCTCCGGTGTCACCGTGGTCCCGGAAGGCGAAGAAACCGAACGTCTGGGTAGCCTGGCTCTAGAAGTCTTGTTCTCCGCGCTGAAATCCACCGATCCCTCACCGTACTCCGAGCCTCTTCTCCAGACTTTTGATCGCTGGGGTGTGCGCAATCTCCGCGCCCTCTGCGCGCTGCCTGAAATCGCTCTGAGCGAACGCCTGGGCCAGCTGGGAGTTCGCCTGCAACAGCTGGCGCGGGGCGGTACATCCCGCACGCTGGTTCCCGCCGAGCCTCCTCTGGTGTTCGAAGAAGCCATGGATCTCGAATACCCGCTCGTGTTGCTCGAACCCCTGGCCTTT
>Ga0187768_1000300_pt1 | contig 10944 bp, 11 predicted proteins | sample 0216_QUI02_MP10__3_FD_148678 | JGI IMG/M metagenome (GOLD analysis project Ga0187768, IMG submission 148678) | Tropical peat soil microbial communities from peatlands in Department of Meta, Colombia - 0216_QUI02_MP10_20_MG | ecosystem: Environmental > Terrestrial > Soil > Wetlands > Peat ...
GAAATCGGGAGTCTCAGGCGCCGGGACAGGGCCTACGGCCCGCACCCACTTTGTTGCGGTGGCCGACAACCTGTCGGCTTACGGCGTGTTCCGTCACCGGCACCTGGGCGAGATGCTGGAACAGCTCGAACTCAAGTCGGAAGAGCTGATCTTTACCCCGCACCTGCTGCCCATTCCGCGGGGCATCCTGTCGACGATTTACGTCTACCTGTCGCGCGCCATGACGGTCGAGGAAGTGGAGCGCTGCTACCGGAGTTTCTATGCCGGACGCCATTGGGTACGCATCTTTTCGCCCCCGAAGCTGCCCGAGCTGAGGTATTCGCTGCACTCCAACTATTGCGACCTCGGTTTCTGCCTGGGCGATGACCGGCGGCGGCTGGTGCTGGTGTCGTGCGTGGACAACCTGCGCAAGGGCGCCGCCGGGCAGGCGGTGCAGAACATGAACCTGATGTTCGGCTGGGACGAGGCGGAGGGATTGCAGTGAAAGTGGTGGTCAAAATCGGCGGCGCGGCGCTGGACGACGAGGACATGCTGCGGAAGTGCTCCCACGCGATCGTAGATCTGGCAGGCGATGGCCACCAGGTGGCCGTGGTACATGGCGGTGGTGGTGCGCTCACGCGCACGCTGGAGCGGCTGGGGAAAAAAAGCGAGTTCGTGAAAGGTCTGCGCGTGACCGACGCGGAAACCCGCGACATGGCGCTGATGGTGCTGGCCGGGCTGGTGAACAAGAAGCTGGTCGCAGCCATCGGAGCCGCCGGGAAGCCGGCGCTGGGACTGAGCGGAGGAGACGGGCTGAGCTTCCGGGCGCGACGCAAACAGTCGGAGGGTCTGGACCTGGGCTATGTGGGCGAAATCACCGCCGTGGATTCGCGCTGGATTGAGATGATCTGGGCGCAGGGCGGCATTCCGGTGATTGCCAGCCTGGCCACCGGCGCCACCGGAGATTACTACAACGTGAACGCCGACCAGATGGCAGCGGCGTGCGCCGTGGCGTGTCAGGCCAGCGCGCTCATCTTTCTGACCGATGTTCCCGGAGTGAAGGATGCGGATGGCTCGGTGATCCGCTGGCTGGATCTCAGCCAGGTGGGCACGCTGGTGGAGAAGGCGGTGATTCACGGCGGCATGTTGCCCAAACTCGAGGCGTGTCGGCACGCGCTCAGCAAGGGCGTGGGACGGGTGCGCATTCTGCCCGCCGCCGAGGCCGAGTGGTTGCCGCAGTTTTACTTCGCTAAGGTGCCCCTGGGAACCGAAGTGCGGGTGGCGTGAGCGAGCTTGGAGAGCCAGTCCCTGCGGGGATGGGCTGGTGGGCACAACAACCGGTTTGGAGCAAACGCATGCGCCCAGGGAAGTGGTTGCGCTCTGGTCGGCATCCCGGGGTCAGTCCAGTCGCCAGTCGAATTGAGGAGCAGAAATGAGAAGTCATTCCTTGGAGAGAACGCCGCTGGTGTCGATGGCGCCGGCGCATCCGCCAAAGATGCGGGACCTGGTGTCGTCGCGCGATCTGAGCCCGGGCGAGGCCCGGTCCGTGCTGGACCTGGGGGCGGTGGTGAAGGCGCGGCCGGCCGATTTCCGGCGGACGCTCGAGGGCAAGCAACTGGTGATGTTTTTCGAGAAGCCGTCGCTGCGCACGCGCCTGACGTTTGAGGCGGGGATGGCGAGCCTGGGCGGTACGGCATTCTTCATGGACCAGACCCAGGGCCGCATCGACGCACGCGAGCGTCTGTCGGATATCGCCCACAACGTGGAACGCTGGGTGGACGTGATTGTGCTGCGCACGTTCGCTCATTCGACCGTCACGGACATGGCCCGCTACGCGGGTATTCCCGTGATCAACGCGCTGAGCGATCTGGAACATCCCTGCCAGGCGCTGGCGGATTACTTCGTTCTGCAGGAACGGTTCGGCAACCTGAAGGAGGTCACCCTGGCGTACGTGGGCGACGGGAATAACGTGGCGCATTCGCTGCTGCTCACCGGAGCGCTTCTCGGATCACGGGTGCGGGCGGCCACGCCCGCCGGATACGAGCCCAGGGCGGAGATCGTGGCCGCGGCGCAGGAAATTGCGCGGGAAACCGGGGCGACGATCACGCTGCTGCGCGACCCGCAGCAGGCGGTGGCGGGAGCGGATGCGGTCTATACCGACGTCTGGACCAGCATGGGGCAGGAGCTGGAGGCGGAGGAACGGGCGGCGATCTTCGCGCCCTACCAGGTCAACGGAGCGCTGATGGCGAAAGCCGCGCCACGCGCCGTCTTCATGCACTGCCTGCCCGCACATCGCGGGTCGGAAGTCACCGATGCGGTGATCGATTCGCTGGCGTCGGTGGTGTTTGACCAGGCCGAAGCCCGGTTGCACGCGCAGAAAGCCATTCTGATGTTATTGCTGTGGAGCGGCGCCAGCCGTTTCCCGGTAAGGAGCGCGTATGCCTAAGAAAGTGGTTCTTGCCTATTCCGGCGGTCTCGACACCTCCATCATCATTCCCTGGCTGAAGGAAAACTACCACGGTGACGTGATCGCCATGGTGGGGGATGTCGGCCAGGGTGACGACATTGAAGCCGTCGTGAACAAAGCCTACAGCACCGGTGCCAGCAAGGTGATCGTAGAAGACCTGCGGGAAGAGTTCCTCACCGAGTACGTGTTCCCGGCGCTGCAGGCTGGGGCGGTTTATGAGCACAAGTATCTGCTGGGGACCTCGCTGGCGCGGCCGGTCATTGCCAAGCACCAGGTGGAAGTGGCGCTGCGGGAAAATGCCCAGGCGGTGGCTCACGGCTGCACCGGCAAGGGCAACGATCAGGTGCGATTCGAGTTGGCTTACCAGGCGCTGGCTCCGGAACTGGAAATCATTGCGCCCTGGCGCGAGTGGGACCTGAAGTCGCGCGAGGATTGCCTCGACTACGCTGCGCGGCACCGGGTTCCCGTGGCCGCCAGCCGGGAGAAGATACACAGCCGCGACCGGAATCTGTGGCACGTCAGCCATGAGGGCGGGGAACTGGAAGATGCGGGCAATGCGCCCTTGCCCAGTACGTGGCAACTGACCAACTCTCCGCAGCAAGCGCCCGACCGCGAGGAGCAGGTGGAGATCGGCTTCGAGCAGGGCGTGCCCGTCTCGGTCCATGGGACCAAGCTCGATCCGGTGTCGCTGGTGGAATTGCTGAATGAAATCGGGGGGCGCAATGCCATTGGCCGGATCGACCTGGTGGAGAACCGCTTCGTGGGCATCAAGTCGCGCGGCTGTTACGAAACGCCGGGAGGCACCCTGCTGATCGCGGCACATCGTGAGTTGGAGGCGCTGAGCCTCGACCGCGACCTGATGCACTTCAAGCAGCACATCGGGCTGAAGTATGCGGAGATGGTGTACTTCGGACTTTGGTTTACGCCGCTGCGGGAAGCCCTGGACGCGTTCGTGAAACCGACGCAGAAGACCATAACCGGGAGCGTGACGCTCTCGCTGTACAAGGGCAACGTGGCGGTGGCCAGCCGGCAGTCGGAGTACTCGCTGTATCGCAACGATCTGGCGGCCTTCACCATGGGCGACAGCTATGACCAGAAGGACGCAGCCGGGTTTATCCGCATCCTGGGACTGCCGGCGCGGTCGCGCGCCCAGGCACGGCTGGAGGTGGCGAAGTGAAGATGTGGTCGGGCCGCTTCCGGGAATCGCTGGATCCGGCATTTGAGCGGTGGCAGCGCTCGTTCCCCTTTGACTGCCGCCTGCTGCCGTTTGAACTGGAGGCCAGCCGCGCTCATGCCAGAGGGCTCGAGCACGCGGGGGTGATCTCGTCGGAGGAGTTGGCGGAGATTCTCGAGGGGCTGGAGGTCATCGCGGAGAAGGCCAGCGCCAGCCCCGATTTCCTGAAGGATGAGGAAGCGGAAGACGTTCATCACTTCGTCGAGAAGCAGCTTGCTGTGCTAATCGGGGACACCGGCTACAAGCTGCACAGCGGGCGCAGCCGCAACGAACAGATCGCGACCGATCTTCGCCTCTACGTGCGCAGCAAGGTTGACGAGTTGGGAGGGCTGCTGGCTGACTGGTCGGAGGCGTTGCTGGAGGAGGCCAAGAAGGTGGGGAGCGCGGCCATGCCCGGGTACACGCACCTGCAACCGGCCGAACCGGTATTGGTGGCGCACTGGCTCCTGGCCTACGTCGAGATGTTCCTGCGCGATGCCAACCGCTTGGCCGACTGTCGCCGGCGGCTCAACCTGTGCCCCCTGGGCTCAGGCGCCGTGGCCGGGGCCACGCTGGCGCTGGACCGGGCGGCGCTGGCCGCGGATCTGGGATTCGACGCGCCCACCTCGAACAGTCTCGATGCCACGAGCGACCGCGACTTTCTCCTCGAATTTGTGCAGACGCTTGTGCTGCTGATGCTGCACCTGAGCCGCTGGGCGGAAGAGATGATTCTGTTCTCCACGGCGGAGTACGGATTCCTGTCGCTGCCCGAGGCATATTCAACCGGCAGCAGCGCCATGCCGCAGAAGAAGAATCCGGATTTGCTGGAACTTGTCCGGGGCAAGGCCGGGCGGGTTGTGGGCGCCGCCACAACGCTGCTGATGACGGTGAAGGGGCTGCCGCTGGCCTACAACAAGGACCTGCAGGAGACCCAGGAGCCCTTGTTCGATGCCACGGGCACGGTGCTCGGTCTGCTGCCGCTGGTTACCGCTTTCCTGCGCGCAGTTGACTTTGATCTTGTGCGCATGCAGCAGCGCGCGCAATCCGACTACATGAACGCCTGGGCGGCGGCGACGTATCTGGTAGAACACGGCGTCCCGTCCCGCCTGGCCCACGAGCAGGTAGGAGCGGCAGTGAAGCTATGCCTGGAGCGCGCTTGCGCCCTCGCGGAATTGCCGTTGGCAGACTGGCAGAGAATTAACCCTGTGATCGGAGGCGACATCTTCCGGCAGCTGACGCTGGAAGCGGTCTTGTCCATTCATGACGTTCCCGGAGGAACAGGGCCGGGGCAAGTGCGGCGGGCACTGGCTCAGGCCTCGGAGCGCATCGCGCAGTTGCGGGAGGAAATCCATGCTCACGCGTGAAGCGCGGTTGCGCGACGCGGTCCAGATCCACGACCTGATCGCCAGCTACTCGGGCGACGGGACGCTGCTGCCGCGCACCCTGCCGGAAATCTGTGAGAACATTCGCGACTTCGTGGTCGTCGAAGACGAGGGGCGCATCCTCGGTTGTGGCGCGCTGCACCTCTACGGGCCACATCTGGCAGAAGTGCGTTCGATTGCCGTCGTCCCCGATGTGAAAGGCAAGGGCGCAGGCCGCAGCCTGGTCGAGGCACTGTTGGAGCAGGCGGCTGGGCAGGAAGTCACCTGTGTCTGCCTGTTCACGAGGATTCCCGAGTTTTTTGCGCGTTTGGGATTCGAGGTAGCGGTGAAGGAAGCCATTCCCGACAAGCTGTACAAGGACTGCCTCCGCTGCCCGCGCTTTCACAAGTGCGACGAGGTGGCCATGGTGCGGGGCGAACTGCCGCAGTTCGGCATCCTGCAACCGCCTACAGCCCAGCTGGTCAAGCTCGAGTGCTAACCGGCGTCACCCGGCCTTCCTCTCAGAAACAATAAGAGCCGCCAAAAGCAGCAACGACTGGTTTCTGGCGGCTCTCGGGGAAGCGCCCGTTCGGGCACGCAGAGTGTAGCACAAAAGGGGCAGCCGTTTGCTTACGCCTGGTTAGGCGCTGCCGTAGTTGGTGAGGGCTTCCATCGCCTCAAAGACGCTGGGGAACATGAGGAACAAATGCTCCGCACGGGTGATCTGCAGAATCCTCAGCACGCGCTCGTTGACGCCGGCCAATACCAAGCGCTGGCCCGCCTTGTGGCCGGAAGTGTAGGCGGCAACCAGCGAGCCCAGCCCCGCTGAATCTATGTAGGGGACTTCGCTGAGATCCAGGATCATGGTGGGAGCTTTTTCGCGGCGCACGGCGTTTTGAAATTCCGGCAGGTTGTCCATGGTGAGTGGACCTTTGAGGCGGAGCACCCCCTCTCCGCCGGCGGGGCGGAACAGGTGCTCGATGATCAGGGGCTCGGACATGAGACCCTCGATTCTAGACCGGCCTTCGCGCGGGTTCAATAGAGGGAGCCGCCAAAATGGCCGCCAAACAAGGGCCCTGACGGGGATTCCCAGGGCCTGTTCCGTCGCGGGTATTCCCCGCTGCGCAGAGCGGAACGAGGGCCGCGGCCTTCTAGGCTCCTGGTCCTTTCGCTGGCCGAACCGATCGGACATCACGGAGACGTCGGGCGCGCAGGCGTGGTTCAGGCAAGGCAATCCCAAACCGTCCCCGAACAGCCGTGTACTCACCAGTTCATGTGGGCCGGAATTCGCGTCTACGGTCAAGAGAATCTGGTTGGTGCCGCCGGTCGTCGCTCTCCCGCGAAGGCGTGCCAGTCCGGAGCATTGTCACTGTGCAAGCCGACGTTGGGGGCCGCCGATCATTTCCGGTTGTTGGTCAAACTGGGTTGCGCGTTCAAAATAATTCGTGGCTGCGTTCGCGGATTTGTATCGGTTGACGGAAGGAGCGTTCGGGTTACCGATAATCTGTACCATGGTTCTCCATCATGATGAGGAAGACAGAGACGGAATTGCCGATGGAAGGGGCCTTCCCCGGCAGACGCTGGACTCACCGGAGCGAGGACCCCGGCGCGCCAGGGTTGGGGGGTTGTTCAGTCTCCTTTTGGTTGCGGGTGAGGGAGAACTGAATTCTGCCGGACGGTCCGACTTGACATGGCGAATGGATTTTCCGGCGCGGCTGAGCCGGCGTGGCAAAGCATAGATGATCCGACTCGACCGCTGCTCGGCACAAGCTAGGATGTCGCATCAGAGGGGCAAAGCTTGCTGTATCTCAACGGGCTGACAGCACTGGTGATGATCGTGCTCGGGTGGTATCGTCCGCGGCTTGGCGATCGCTCCCTGGGCCACCTTGAGGGAGTCGCAAGCCGGTTTGCCGCCCGAAAACGCACCATGGTCCTGACGGTTGCATTCGCGACTATTGGGTTCCGACTCGCGCTGCTGTGGGCATTCCCGGTGCCTGTTCCCGCCGTGCATGATGAGTTCAGCTATCTGCTCGCGGCAGACACTTTCGCCCAGGGTAGGCTGACCAACCCGCCCCATCCCATGGGCTCGTTCTTCGACACGTTCCACGTGCTGCAACATCCTAGCTACGCTTCGATTTACCCTCCGGCCCAGGGCGCAGTGCTCGCTCTGGGCGAGTTGTTGGGCCGCCCGTGGATCGGCGTGCTGTTGAGCATGGCGGCCATGTGTGCCGCCATCACCTGGATGCTGCAGGGCTGGCTGCCGCCCAACTGGGCATTGCTGGGCGGGGTGCTGGTGTTGCTACGGCTGGGTCTGACCAGTTACTGGATGAACGCTTACTGGGGCGGGGCAGCCGCGGCGATTGGCGGCGCCCTGGTGCTAGGGGCGCTTCCCCGCATTGTACGCGGCCGTCGGCTGGGCAACGCTTTCTGGATGGCGATCGGCGCCGGCCTGCTGGCCAACAGCCGTCCGGTCGAAGGACTCATTTTCTGCCTTCCGGTGGCGGTGGCAATGGCGGCGTGGCTGTTCTCCTCGCGCAGCCCTGCCCTGAGGATTACCGCCCGGCAGGTCATTTTGCCGGTTGCCGCTCTGCTTGGCCTGACCGCAGTTTTCTTGCTGTATTACGACTGGAGGATCACCGGTGATCCTTTCCTGCCGCCTCACCTGCTGTACCAACGGCAGTACTGGGGTGACGACCCGCTGCTGGTTTGGCAGCGGCAGACACCTCCAAGACATTACGCGAACCCGCAGTTTGAAACATTCTTCAACATGTACGGACGCACCACTCACGATCCTCCGAGGGAAGAACTGCTGCGGGTCACCTATTTGAAAATGTGGAACTGGTGGTATTTCTTCCTGGGAATCCCGTTTTCGATTCCGTTCGTGACGTTGCCCTGGCTGTTGTGTGACCGGCGCCTGCGGCTAATTCTTATCCAATTTGCGCTCTGTGCGCTGGGTCTTCTAGCAGTGGTCTTTTTTCACCCACACTACGCCGCGCCCCTCACCGCTACCATGGCGGTAATGCTGACGCAGGCAATGCGGCATTTGCGTCGGTGGAAGATTCGCGGCCGGCCGGTGGGTGTGTTGCTGACTCGCGCTGTGGTCCTACTCTCGCTGTTGAGCGTTCTAGTCTTTGCCGGCAGCAGGAGGTCATACGGGGTTCCGGAAGAGGGCCTGAAGCGGGCGCAGATAGTCCGGTATCTGGAAAGCACTCCCGGTGAGCATCTCGTGCTGGTTCACTATGCGCCTGATCACAACCCTAAGTATGAATGGGTCTACAACCGGGCAGATATCGACCATGCCAAGATAGTTTGGGCCCGTGAGGTTCCAGGGCAGGATCTCGCGCCGTTGTTGGAGTATTTTCGCGGCCGGAAGGTCTGGGAAGTCGAAGCCGACACTTCGCCTGTTGATATCCACCTCTACCAGGCCGCGAGAAAGCCGAATCAGGCTCGCCTGAGCCTGACTAGCCGGGATCGGTGAGTGACGTGCGATAATCGTTGTGGCTTTTGGCGCAGTTTTCAAGCGCAACCTGCTAATCTTGCTTCATGGGGCTGTAGCTCAGTTGGATAGAGCGAGGCACTCCTAACGCCTAGGTCGGCGGTTCGATTCCGCCCAGCCCCTCCACCAAAGAATGGTCCGACCCGGAGACATGGGTTACAGAATGTAAGTCAATTTTTTCCGCTGAAACACTGCGAAAAGATTGAACCGCGGTAATCCGTTGTTTTTGGCCGAGTGCGGAAATGTCGCGCTTGTCATCGTGGTGCTGCTTCGTGTGCCGGCTTCAGGCTTGCGCCACGGACCAAACGCGATGCCAAGAGCTCTAATCTCTCGGGCACGTTAGCACTCGGACAGAAAGTCAAGGACTGCCTGTAAAGAGGGCAGGAGCAGGAGCCTCCCCCGAGTCCTGCCCTCGCCCGTGGTTACAAGCACTCCTCGCGTTGGATTGTGCTCTCGAACGGGCTCGAGCACAATCGCTCCAGTTGTAAAATTTTCGTCAAGAGTCTCTCAGCGCCAAGGCCAGGCGGTGCTGCCTTGATTCTCGGCAGCGCTCCACACACAAGGTTTGTGACCTGCTGTCTTGTTGTGCTAGTTCTCCGGGGCCGTGGCAGAGAAATAGGGCGAACACCGACGGGCCGCGATGCTTCCTAAGAGTCGCGACTGATTCCTCCAACTCCTAGGTGTCGGGCGCAGTGTCATTCCGGGCGGGCCGTATACGAGCCATCAACCGTGCCCTGATGGTTTCGAGTTGCTCATCGGACACTGTGATCTCACGCAGCAGTGCCGTCAATCGTCGCCACGAGGAGTCGTCTTTGAGGCCGCCGATGTCGACGTCGAGCATTGACTCTCCTTGGCCCAGGCAGGCCTTCTAAGTATTTCCAATCCTGAAGTCATTCGACGGGGGGGTGGAATCAGTGCAAACTGTCAAATTTCGATGGAGCAATTCTACTACATACAAAGGCTTCAGAACTCTTCGATAGCGCTCCTCGGCGATGCTCACCTCAATACGCACACGGCTCCTTCGCTTCACTCGACGTAAACCAGGAACCTTGCACGAAGAAGAGTCTGCCCCGAGGAAGCCGTCGTCACAGCCGGCTGACAGACGACCAACCTCGGAACTGCCCAACCTCCCTGATTAATCCAGTCATTCCATGAAGCTCGACGCTCCGACCCCCAAGGCGTTTCTCTGCTTCAGTCCGATATCTCGAGTACGTAGGATGTGAAAGACAGTGTGCAGACAGGTGATTCTGAAAACCTGACACACAAAAGGTGTAGGGTCTATCAGTTCTACCGTCCTTCGCGTGTCGAGAAATCTCTTGTGCAGATCCACCAGAACGCCTAGGCCTGCCGCATCAACCAGATGAACTCCCGATAAGTCCAGCATCACCTTAGAAGCAGTTTGGGACATGGTAGCCTGTCGCAAGAGATCAAGATGGCTTCCGAGGACGATGCGCCCCTTACAACAAATAGTTGTAACCGTGTCCGAATGCCGAATTAACAACTCCAACATTGAAGCATCTCCTTCGTTGCTTTTCTTCAGGATGGGCCCACGGATAAAGCTCTTTCTGTCCGTTGTCTTTTTGAGCTGATTATCAAGGTATCGCCTGCAAAGGACACCCGTGCCGGACTCAAATTAATCACCCTAGTCGCAGCCTTTCGAATGGAAGCTGCTGTGGTGAATCCGAGTGCGGCTCAGGACTGGACACGTGCCAGCTCGCGCAGGTGCTCGATAGTTGCGCGTGCGTAAGCCAGTTCCTTTAAATCGGCTTCGTTGTGGCCTTCCGTTCGGCGTAGGGTGAGCTCCCGATCTTCAATGGCCCTTTGTGCTGCAGCCAGCTTTTTCTGAAGACGTGTCGGGTCCGCTTCTACCACTGCATTGGCAAGAAGCTGCCTCCAAATCGTCCGACTGCTGATACTTGCAGCTCGCATATAATTCCTCCTCTCAAACGGGTTCCCAGGTCTTCGGCGGTTGTATCCGGCGGTTTTCGGTAAGGCTCAGCGCGCATGTCCCTCACGCCCAGCAAAACCGCTACCCTAAACCGGTGGAAAGCGAGCGAAGGCTTGGAAGTGTGGCTAACAGAGGAGAGCGCAAAAGAAAAAGAGCAGAGAGCGTGTATTCAAACGAATCGGAGAACTGACGGGCTGGCTTCTGGTTGGTCTTGGCGACTGGCTCCGAACCTGTACCGTCGCCGTGGACAGTGCCGGTGGTGGAGACATTCTTGACTTAGCGACAATCGGAGCGGTCGCACCGTGGAAGGTGAAATCCGGTAGGTCCACCTGGGGCAACACAAGGACCACCGCGAACAAGAGGAGCTCGAGGATAATCAGAGCCCAACGCCACTGCTTCATACACGCCCGCCCCTTGCCAAGCAACCTATTCCAACCCAAGCTATGCTGTCAAGATGAAAGGGAGAAGTGGGAGAAGTTC
>Ga0187768_1000303_pt1 | contig 10927 bp, 13 predicted proteins | sample 0216_QUI02_MP10__3_FD_148678 | JGI IMG/M metagenome (GOLD analysis project Ga0187768, IMG submission 148678) | Tropical peat soil microbial communities from peatlands in Department of Meta, Colombia - 0216_QUI02_MP10_20_MG | ecosystem: Environmental > Terrestrial > Soil > Wetlands > Peat ...
CGATTGTCGGGGTACGCGACCTGGATTTCTGGGACTTCCCGGACAGCAATATCCGCAACAGCCCCGAACTGCGCAAGAAGATCGCAGATACTCTCACGGAGCTGAAGCCCGACATTGCGCTGACCGTGTATGGCGGACCGGAATGGGCGCCAGGAGCTCCGAATCAGCGCGACCACGTGGAGTTCGCGGCCGCGGTCGTCGCCGCCTATGACAGCCTGACCGAGCCCCCGCGCTGGCTTTTTTCAATCGGGCCAGCAGTTACGCACATCGAAACGGTCGACGGCTTCATCGACGTCGCCGTTGAATCCCTCGCCGCACACGAAAAGTATCTCTCCACACTGGACCCCCACACTCCGGTCGTGGACCAGGCGCGCAAAGTGCTTGATATGACCACCCCGACACGGGCCGACGCCGGTGGCCACCGCGCCGTCGGATTCATATTGGAGCGCACTCGATAACTGGCTGGGAAAGCTCTGACTTGTGGCCCTCGCTCGACACCGAGCAATCGACGTGCGAAGCTATCAGTTAGATCAACTATGTTGACCTGTATCAACAAGGTTGATTACGATGGACACGGCGACCGTGGCCGGTCGTCATCACAGGGAAGGAAGACAAACATGGTTTATGGCGGATTCCCCGGTGGGCCTGGCTTCGGTGGGCCCGGATTCCCCGGTGGGCCTGGCTTTGGTGGGCCTGGCTTTGGTGGGCCTGACTGGGGTGGGCCTGACTGGGGTGGGCCTGGCTTCGGTTTTGGTGGGCCCGGTTTTGGGCGTGGCTTTGGTGGGCGTGGCTTCTTCCTCAAGCGGGCAGCGTTTGGCACGCTGGCACTGCTGCTCGACGGCCCGGCTGATGCCGCGCAGATCGTGCAGCGCACCTCCGACGCCACCGACGGCGCCTTCACCCCACCGCAGGAAGTGGCGGAGCTCGCCATTGGGCTGCTCGCGGGTCGCGGCTTGGTGACGGTCGAGGGCGGCGTGGCCACCCTGACCGAGCTCGGCAAAAACGTGTTGGCATGGCGGGGTATCAGCAGCGAGACCGCCCACGCGTTCCTGGCCCGGGCCGCCCAGTTCGGCGACGTCATCAAGATCCGCTGGGGCCTCTACGAACTTGCCGGACTGGCACGGCGGATCGCCTGGTCTGGCACCGATGAGCAGAAAGCAAAGCTCGCCGACGCGAGAGCTAAGGTCTTGGCCGTGATCACCGAGGCCACGAAGTCGCTGCACAGCACGCTAGGCGAGAGCTAAGAGCACCGACCACCGGCGCGGTTGTGCGCTTCAGCGCGACCGCGCCGGTGATCGTTGGTGAGTCGGTCCTTACAGCCGGACGGCCCTTCTGCGAGGCGCACATCCGAGTCCGATGCCCATCGCTGCATCCCGTATCCGCCGTCGATGTCCCAGCTGGCGCGGGTGGATGAAGCAAGACTCTGGCAGGGCCCAGCCCGCGGGTCGCTCGTATGCCGACGCGAAACCCAGCGAGATTACTCTCATGGCGTGACGAGACCGTGGTCGCCCAGTCGACTCGGCAACCTGACCGGCAAGCGCGTCATCGTGACCGGAGCGACCAATGGGGTGGGCCTGGCAACAGCACGCGCCCTCGCCCGCGCGGGTGCACACGTGATCCTGGCCGTCCGCAACACCGAGTTGGGTGTGCAGCGCGCCGCAGAAATTGGCGGCTCCACCTCGGTCATCAAACTTGATCTCGCCGACCTCTCGTCGGTCCGGGCATTCCCGGACCTGCTCGACGACGACGTCGACATCCTGATCAACAACGCCGGCACCCTCACCCGGCACCGCGCCGACACCGCGGACGGCTTTGAGACGACGCTCGGCACGAACTTCCTGGGGCCCTTTGCGTTAACAAACTTGCTGTTCGGACGGGTGCGCTCGCAGATCATCAACGTCGGGTCGGAGGCCCACAAATCGGCGACACTGCGGCTCGACGACATGCACCTGCGGTCACACAGATGGGCGGTGATGGGCGCCTACGCGCGTTCGAAACTGGCGGTGATGCTGTGGGGCCTAGAACTGGACCGCCGGTTACGCGCGGCGCAGTCACCGGTGGTCACGCAGCTCACCCACCCCGGTTGGGTGGCCTCGAATCTGTCCCACATGTCCGATACGCCGCTGATGGCGGCGGCGGATCGGGCGGTCAGGGCGGTGGCAAACCTAGTCGGCAACGACATCGACGAAGGGGCCGCGCCGACGCTGTACTGCATCAGCGAGCCAATTCCGCCCGGCAGCTACATCGGTGTCGACGGCCGGTTCGGTCTGCGGGGCGGTCCGGTGCTGATCGGCCGATCCGCTGTCGCATGCGATTACGCGGCAGCTGAGAAGGTGTTTGAGTTTGCCGAACATGAAACCGGCACAACACTTCCCGTGTAGGTTGTCCGCGCGAAACATGCCGCGCCGACAGCCGCACTCGGCCGACGACAGGAAGACGACATGCAACTGCTTCTGGTGCGGCACGCCTTGCCGCTGCGCAGCGAACACGGCCAGGGCTCCGACCCCGACTTGTCCGATGCCGGGTTGGCACAGGTCGCACGTCTGCCAGAAGCGCTGGCTAGATTTCCCATCGCCAGGGTGGTGAGCAGCCCGCAGCGCCGTGCGATCCAGACCGCGGAACCGATCGCGGCGGCGCGTGAACTGCCTGTCGAGATCGACAAGAGGTTCGCCGAATACGACCGCGACCTGCTGGTGTATGTCCCCATCGAGCAGATCCGCGAGGAGTATCCGCAGGAGTGGGCGCGGATCGCCGAGGGGCACCTGCCCACCTCGGTTGACGAGGCCGGCTTCCGCGCGCGGGTGCGCGCGGCCGTCGACGCCGTCGTCAGCGCCGCAGATCCGGAGGACACGGTGGCGGTATTCAGCCACGGCGGGGTGATCAACGTGGTACTGCACGAGATTCTGGGGACAGCCCGGCTGCTGTCCTTTCCCATCGACTACGTGTCGGTGACGCGGCTGTTGTTCTCCCGCTCCGGTCAAGCCAGCGTGGCGGCGATCAACTGCACCGAACACGTGTGGGACCTGCTGCCGCGGAACCAGCGGCGGTAGCCGGTGACGATGCGGGTCGTGCAGCGGCAGCGTGGGGTCCCCCGCTTGCGTGGGCGAGCCGGGCAATCCACGTAGCTCGGCGACGATGCGGCCGCAACGGGTGAGGAGCAGCCGGGCAATCCAGAACACGGCGGTTCCGGTGGCGCGCGGTCAGCATGTGCGACGACTCGGTGCTCGGCGCACCGTTCCAGATTGTCGGATACGTTGCCGGGCAAATCGTGCGCCGTCGCGCCGAACTCGAAGCGCTTGGCGACAAGGCCGTCATCGAAGCCTGTGTTGACGCGCTGATCCGGGTACTCGTCGACTTGCACACCGTCCGACACGATCGCTGTCTGGGTGGGCGATTTCGGCAAACCCAGTGGCATCATTGATCGCCCGCGGACTGGCCCAGATTGCCAAGCCGCGCACGTAGTCGCGTCGCCTATTAACGGGCCGTGAGGTTCTTCTTCGCCGCCCGGCGCAGCTGGTAGATCCGGGTGGAGCCGGCGAGCACGGTGATCAGCCCGCCACCCACCGCCGCCAGCAGGATTGCCACCCCGAGCGGTAGCGTCCAGCGCCAGCCGAAAAAGGCCAGCTGTGCCGACGCGGTGTTCTGGGTGATGAAGATCAGCAGCACGATAAGGATCAAGAACCCGACGAACAGCGCTGTCCACACGGCGGCGGCGCGGGTGAACCTGACCGCCGGCTGCCGGGCTGTCGCGTCGGCCTCATGCTTCGCGGCGGACGGTGTCGTCGTCTGGGGTGGTTGATCGGGCGATGCAGGGGAATCGCTGCTCATAGTGTCATCTTTGCGCTTTCCCACACAGAAAGGAACAAACCACGCCGAAAACTGGCCACTCCCCGAGCTACAGCGGCGCCGCATCGTTCGTGAGGATAGTGTCGGCTGCATGATCATGCTGCGGCGGCGCGCGTATCGCGCGGCGACAGCGGCTATGCTCGCGACGATGTGGCTGGTCGTGACGGCGTGCGGCAGCCCCTATCCACTCGGCGGCGCGATGTGTGGCGACCTGAAATCCGTCGTGGTCGGGTCGGCCGACTTCCCGGAATCCAAGATCGTGGCCGAAATCTACGCACAAGCATTGCAGGCCAACGGCTTCAATGTCGGCAAGCGGATGGGGATCGGCAGCCGCGAGACGTATATCCCAGCGTTGAAAGACCATTCGATCGACCTGGTACCCGAGTACATCGGCAACCTGCTGCTGTACTTCCAACCGGGCGCTATGGTGACCATGCTCGACGCCGTAGAGTTGGAGCTGTATAAGCGGCTGCCCGGTGACTTGTCGATTCTGACGCCGTCACCCGCCTCCGACACCGACACGGTCACGGTCACCAACGCGACCGCGACGACATGGAACCTGAAAACAATCGCCGATCTGGCCGCACATTCAGCCGATGTGAAGTTCGCGGCGCCGTCCGCGTTCCCAACTCGGCCGGCCGGGCTGCCCGGGTTGCGGCAGAAGTACGGGCTGGATATCAGCCCGGCCAACTTCATCGCCATCAGCGACGGCGGCGGTGCGGTTACCGTGCGCGCACTGCTGGACGGGACGGTTGCCGCCGCGAATATCTTCAGTACCTCACCGGCCATCCCGGAAAACCGCTTGGTGGTGCTTGAGGATCCGGAGCACAACTTCCTGGCCGGCAACATTGTGCCGCTGGTGAATTCACAGAAGAAATCAGATCACCTCAAAGATGTCCTGGACGCGGTATCGGCGAAGCTGACCACCGCAGGTCTGGCCCAGCTCAATGCTGCGGTTTCGGGCAACTCCGGAATCGATCCCGACCAGGCTGCACGGAACTGGGTGCGGGACAACGGCTTCGACCACCCCATAAGTCAATGACGCCAGAAACAGGTCCAGGTTGATCAGCTTCGACAATGTCACCAAGGTGTACGCCGACGGCACCATCGCTGTGGATCAGTTGAGCCTGGACGTTGCGGCCGGCACGCTGACGGTCTTCGTCGGCCCCTCCGGCTGCGGCAAGACCACCGCGCTGCGGATGATCAACCGGATGATCGAGCCGACCTCGGGCACCGTTACGGTCGACGGCGCGGACGTCTCCACAGTCGATGCGGTGAAGCTGCGCCTCGGCATCGGCTACGTCATCCAGGGCGCGGGGTTGATGCCCCACCAACGGGTGATCGACAACGTCGCGACAGTACCGGTACTCAAAGGTGCGTCGCGGCGAGCCGCGCGGAAAGCCGGGTACGCCGTGCTGGAACGGGTTGGGCTCGACCCTAAGCTCGCGAACCGCTACCCCGCGCAGCTCTCCGGTGGCGAGCAACAACGCGTCGGGGTAGCGCGCGCGCTGGCGGCCGATCCGCCGGTCTTGTTGATGGACGAGCCGTTCTCCGCTGTCGACCCGATAGTCCGCGGCGAGCTGCAGCGCGAAATACTGCGCTTGCAAGGCGAATTGCACAAGACGATCGTGTTCGTCACGCACGACATCGATGAGGCGGTCCGGCTGGCCGATCTGGTCGCGGTGTTCGGCCCGGGTGGTTCGCTGCGGCAGTACGACGCACCCGCGCAGCTGTTGTCGCGGCCGGCCAACGATTTCGTGTCGAGCTTCATAGGCGCCGGCCGCGGCTATCGGTGGCTGCAGTTCTTCGACTCGACTGGACTGCCACTGCATGACGTCCAACGGATCTTCGCGTCCGATGTGTCAGATCTCGGCGACGCGCAACTTCGGGACGGCTGGGCTGTGGTGGTCAACCAGGATGGCACGCCGTTGGGATGGATCGATGCCGACGGCGTCCGACGCTACCGCGGCGGCGCGGCCTTGTCCGACAGCGTGGCCGCCGTCGGTTCGCTGCTCCGCCCCGACGGGAACCTAAGCCAGGCGCTGGACGCGGCGCTGTCCTCACCGTCGGCGGTGGGGATCGCCGTCGATGGTGAGGGCACGGTCATCGGCGGAATAGTGGCCCCCGACGTGCTGGCCGCGCTGGAATCCCAACGGCAGGGCCGAAAGTGCACTACCTGATCGCCCACCTTGGCGCCGCGTGGGCGCTCACCGTGATTCATCTGCGACTGTCACTGGTTCCGGTGCTGATCGGGCTGGCGATCGCGGTGCCACTGGGTGTGCTGGTGCAGCGCACCACGATGCTGCGGCGGCTGACGACGGTAACGGCCAGTGTCATGTTCACCATTCCGTCGTTGGCATTGTTCGTGGTGTTGCCGCTGATCATTCCGACTCGGATCCTCGACGAGGCCAATGTCATCGTCGCGCTGACGCTCTACACCACCGCCCTGCTGGTGCGGGCGGTGCCCGAGGCGCTGGACACGGTTCCGGCGCAGGTGCGTGACGCTGCCACCTCGGTCGGCTACACGCCGATCACCCGGATGCTGAAAGTCGAACTGCCGCTGTCTATTCCGGTGTTGGTGGCCGGTCTGCGTGTCGTCGTGGTGACCAATATCGCGATGGTCTCGGTCGGGTCGGTGATCGGTATTGGCGGTCTGGGCACCTGGTTCACCGAGGGGTACCTGGAGAACAAGAGCGACGAGATCGTGGCCGGCATAATCGCGATCTTCGTGCTCGCGGTCGTCATCGACATGCTGATCGTGCTGGCCGGCCGGCTGGTCACGCCGTGGGAACCTGCCTCGCGCAGCGACCGTCGGCGCCAGGTGAGGGCCCCGGTGGTGGGCGGCGCCCGATGAACTACCTGCAACAAGCGCTGTCGTACCTTTGCAGCGCAAACAACTGGGCCGGTCCCGTCGGGCTGGCCGCCAGGACCTTGGAGCATTTGCAGTACACCGCGGCGGCGGTGGCGGCTTCGGCGCTGATCGCCATCCCGATCGGGCTGATCATCGGGCACACCGGCCGCGGCACGCTGCTCGTGGTGGGTGCGGTCAACGGGCTGCGCGCGCTGCCGACGCTGGGCGTGCTGCTGGTGGGTGTGCTGCTGTGGGGGCTGGGCCTGGTGCCGCCGATCGTGGCGCTGATGCTGCTGGGCATCCCGTCCCTGCTCGCCGGCAGCTATGCGGGCGTGTCCAACGTCGACCCCGCGGTTGTCGACGCCGCCCGCTCGATGGGCATGACCGAGACCCAGGTGTTACTGCATGTCGAGGTGCCCAATGCGCTCCCGCTGATCCTGGGCGGCCTGCGCACCGCGACGTTGCAGGTGGTCGCCACCGCGACGGTGGCCGCCTACGCCAGCCTCGGCGGGCTGGGCCGTTACCTGATCGACGGCATCAAGGTGCGTGAGTTTCACATCGCCTTGGTCGGCGCGTTCATGGTGGCCGCGCTGGCGCTGATCCTCGACGCCATGCTGGCGTTCGCGGTGTGGTTGTCGGTGCCGGGTACCGCCCGGCCGCGCAGGCGCGGCTGGAACGGCCCGCCGGCGAGGTCGGACCGGACTGGCCGACCGGCCTGCGGACCCGAGAGCCGTCGCCTACGGTGGACAGGTGAACCCAGCCTCCTCTGATTCGACGCGGCCCGCCTGGTCCGCGATTTTGACCTGGCGTGCACACGACGTCTCGCGCATGGAATCGGTGCGGGTGCAAGTGTCCGGCAAGCGAATTAAGGCGAACGGCCAGATCGTGGCCGCCGCCGCCGAAACGAATCCGGCATTTCAGGCATTTCACGCCTACTACGACCTGCACACCGACGAGGCCGGCGCCACCAAGCGAATCGGGCTGACCGTCACGCTGGCCGAGCGGGAACGCCAACTCTCCATCGCCCGCGATGAGGAGAACATGTGGCTGGTGAGCGATCAGCGGGGGGAGTCGCGTGCGGCCTACAACGGCGCCCTCGACGTCGACGTGGTCCTCAGCCCGTTCTTCAACGCGTTGCCGATCCGCCGCCTCGGTCTGCACGAGCAGGCGCAGTCGATCACGTTGCCGATGGTCTATGTGAGCCTGCCCGACATGTCCGTCAGCGCGGCCATCGTCAGCTACAACAGCAGCATACGCCCGGGAAACCCCGAGGTGATCAAGGTGAAGTCGCCGGTCGCCGACACCACCCTCACCGTCGACGCCGACGGGTTCATCGTCGACTACCCAGGCTTGGCAGAGCGGATCTGATCACCCCGCCGGCCCGGCCCGCAGCCGCCAGTTCCTCGCGCCAGTTCTCCGCCCCGACGACGACGGTGACGATCTCACTGCGCGGGAAATTGCGGTAGCGCGTTCGCGCGGCGTGACCCGCTTCGACAAGGTCCGCCACCGAGTCGTTGCGGGCCAGCGAATCCCGGGCACGGCTGAGCAGCCCGATGACCCGGTCGACTGCCGGCAGCAGTTGGTCGGAGTTGCCTTCACACATCGCTCGAACCAGGTCAGGAGGGCTGCTCGCGACCCGGGTGCCGTCGCGGAAAGACCCCGCGGCCAGCGCGAAGGCCAGCGGCACCTCGGCAGCGGTGACAGCGAGCGCTTCGGCGAGCAGGTGCGGCAGATGCGAGATGGCGGCTGCGGCAGCGTCGTGCTCGTCGGATCGAGCCGGTACCACGACCGCCCCGCAGTCCAGCGCCAACGTCATCACCATCGACCACACCGCGGGATCGACGTGGTCGTCCACAGTGATCACCCAGGGGGCTCCGATGAACATTTGGGCGTGTCCGGCCGCCCAACCCGAGCGTGCGGTGCCCGCCATGGGGTGACCGCCGACAAATCGTGCCTGCAGACCGGCGGCGATGACCTCGTCGAGCACCGCACTTTTGACGCTGGTGACGTCCGTGAGCGGACAGTTCGGGGCCGATTCGCGGATACGGGCGAGCATGGCCCGCATAGCCGGCATCGGGACGGCGAGCACGATCAACGCTCCGGTGTCGGCGGCTCGGGTCAGCGCCGCGCCGACTTCGGTGGTGGCGTCAAAGCCGTCGGCTCGGGCACCCTGTACACCCTCCACCGACCGGTTGTAGCCAAAGACCTCCCGGCCCGCCGCGGCGGCGGCCCGCATTATCGAACCGCCCATCAGCCCCAACCCGAGCACGCACACCGTTGTCGTCGCCACCCTCCAAGGTTGGCACATTTCCCAGGTTGTCCGGCGCTTGATTGTGTACCCGCAGGCCACGGTGATTCGCTGGTCAAGGCGCTGGTCAGGGACTAGCGTTGCGCGCATGGGAGCACAGCGCGCCTCCACGCAGGCCGATACGCCCGACGGCTTCGGCGTTGCCGTCGTGCGGGAAGAGGGGAAATGGCGTTGTTCCCCGATGCGGCCCAAGGCGCTGACGAGTTTGACGGCCGCCGAGACGGAACTGCGTGAACTACGCAGCGCAGGAGCTGTTTTCGGGCTCCTCGATGTTGACGACGAGTTCTTCGTCATCGTGCGCCCCGGGCCCTCGGGAACCCGGCTGCTGCTGTCGGACGCCACCGCCGCGCTGGACTATGACATCGCCGCCGAAGTCCTGGAGAATCTCGACGCCGATATCGATCCCGAGGATCTCGAGGACGCCGAGCCGTTCGAGGAAGGTGACCTGGGGTTGCTGTCTGATGTCGGGTTGCCCGAGGCGGTGCTCGGCGTCATCCTGGACGAAACCGACCTGTACGCCGACGAGCAACTGGGCCGTATTGCGCGGGAGATGGGGTTCGCCGAGGAGCTGTCGGCGGTGCTCGATCACCTCGGTCGGTGATCACCGACGAAGAGCTGATCCGAGCCGCATTGGCGATTGCCGCTACTGCCGGACCCCGCGACGTGCCGGTGGGCGCGGTGGTCGTCGATGCCGACGGCACCGAGCTGGCCCGTGCAGTCAATGCCCGCGAGGCACTCGGTGATCCCACCGCGCACGCGGAGATGCTGGCGATGCGGGCGGCCGCCCGCGTGCTCGGCGACGGATGGCGGCTGGCGGGTGTCACGCTGGCGGTCACCGTGGAGCCGTGCACGATGTGCGCGGGCGCGCTGGTGCTAGCCCGGGTGGCGCGGCTGGTGTTCGGGGCTTGGGAACCCAAGACCGGTGCGGTCGGCTCGCTGTGGGACGTGGTCCGAGACCGGCGGCTGAACCACCGTCCGGCCGTGCGGGGCGGCGTGCTGGTCGAGGAGTGCGCCGCTCCGCTGGAGGCGTTCTTCGCCCGCCAGCGGTTGGGGTGAGTGGCCTCTGGTTCGGTAAGCTGCTCGGCGGTGGTGTGTCCGAGCGGCCTAAGGAGCACGCCTCGAAAGCGTGTGACGGGTAACCCCCGTCCGAGGGTTCAAATCCCTCCGCCACCGCCATTGCGCCGGAAGGCGTAATGGCTGGTCAGGCCAGATTTTTTGGCTTGCCACAGTCGGCGAAAATCGCCTCGTGAACACATTTTGGACACAACTGCCGAAACTCGCCCTGGCCACAGCAAAGAAATAGCCCCGGCCCGAAGGGGGCCGAGGGCTACGGTCCCGGAGTGCTACCCGGTCTGCTCGCCGAGCTCTCCGCTGTACTGGCCGTACAGCGCGGCGGCCACCGCGTCGAGGTCGTCGTCGAACAGATCCGCGTAGGTGTCCAGCTTCATCTTGGCGCTGGTGTGTTTGATATGCGGGTGATCTGTGGGCGTTCGGCCTAGGTTGGTTCGTCGATCGACGAGCGAGGAGATCCCGTGCATCAGTTCATGCCATGCCTGATCCGTCACCATCGCGGGACGGAGTTGGCGGCGATCACGCTGGGGCATCCGCTGTTGGAGGAGTACCTGGCTTTCGTTGCGGCGCGGGCTCGGACCAACACCTGGCTGGCGGTTGCGTCGGATTTGAAGATCTTCTTCGGTGTGGTTGCCAAGGAGCCGGCCCAGGTGAACGCCTCGGATGTGTTCGCGTTCTTGGCGGTTTCAGCGAACTCCGCACCTGGGCGGGCGGGTGGTGCGGTTGGAGGACGGCGAGGCGGGCTTGGCGGCGCGCACGATCGCGCGGCGGCTGTCGAGCGTGCGTGGCCTCTATGCGTATCTGACCGCGCGCGGCGATTCCGGCGTCACCCGCAACCCGGTTTCGACCAG
>Ga0187768_1000304_pt1 | contig 10887 bp, 13 predicted proteins | sample 0216_QUI02_MP10__3_FD_148678 | JGI IMG/M metagenome (GOLD analysis project Ga0187768, IMG submission 148678) | Tropical peat soil microbial communities from peatlands in Department of Meta, Colombia - 0216_QUI02_MP10_20_MG | ecosystem: Environmental > Terrestrial > Soil > Wetlands > Peat ...
GCGCTGGCTAACATCTGCGCCGCCTGGAAGCGGCTGGACAAAAGTGGAGAAGGCGCAGAAGAAGCGCTAACAGGAGGCTGGAGCCTGTTCCGGCTCTGAGCAAAGATTAGGAGAGAATGATTTCCTTGATTCCTGCGCGCACGATCGGTGACCCGATGCGCCTTGGACACGATGCTGCGAAAGTACATTCAGAGTTCCGCGTTCTATGATTGGAAGCTGGATCGGCCTAAGATCGATGAAAGCGGTCTCCAAACCCGTGGGATGTCCAATGCAGAGTCGCATGCGGTACGAGCGGACTACAACCTTGACCCGACCCCCGTCGCGGCTACGACCGACCGCGCATTGGCAGACATTGGCTCATCGAGGCCACTCCCGACGTTGAGGGAGGCGCGAATGTTCCTTAGCCGGTGTGATCAGAACTTTTCACTGGAGTCAACGCATCATCTCTTACGATGTCGCTTGGCGATCATTTACAGTCTCTGCCTCTGCGTGTTTGCGACGAGTCAGTTCGCTTTGGAGGCTGTCTATTGAGCGGTTAAACTGTTCGGCCGCCAGTAGCCTCAGATGGCGTGTGTGCTCCCGAAGGGCAGCTTTCAACTCGGACAGGATGGGTTTCAACTCGGGCTCACTAGCCGATGCAGCTTTTGAGCACAGCTCTTGGATTCGTTTTTCAACACGGGAAAGCGACACAGATGACACCTTTGTCGATGCCACAAGACCCAGCGAACTAGCTATTGCTTGTCGTACACGGCCGTGCTTGTGATCTTCTTGCCTTGGGTATCGGTTGCGCTCGAGGTGACTGCCAGGCTCTTGCCGTCGTCGGATACGATACTCCTACGGTAGTCGTAACCTTGACGCCCGTGTTGTTCTTCGGCGCACCAGGCACGAGCTTCGACTTGGCCTCGTTGAGTTTCCAGGTGCCCATGAAAGGGTTCTGGGCGTCGGACACTGTTACTCCAATAAAGCACAAAACCAGGTCAGTACGATTTTTCTTGCTTTCCCCTCGTCATGGAGAAGCAGACTTGGAGGCCTGGTCGACAACGCTCATTCTACTGACGGATATCGACAGCCTGGTACTAGTAATTCTCCCAGTTGCCCGTTGTTGCCGGAGTGCTACAGTTCCCGGATTGCGTCGGCGGGATGCCGCCCGTCGACATTCTCATCTCAGAGCCGGGGCGCGCCAGCGGCTGAGCATGGGAGCACCCAGGTGCGTATGATCATCCGCAGCCCTTGAAGTCTTGAAGTAGGGGTCATTGTCCCAAGACCTGAGTGATCATACGGTCGCGATTTCGTGGCGGTGGCCATGCAGTCTGCCCGCCTGGCTGAGTGCGGAGTGCTACGCTCGGAAAATCGAATCACGACTGAGGACAATCAGAGTCCGGGAAATAGCACACCCTCTCCAGGTCTCCGAGGTCTAGGCCGCGCTATCGACGCGCACCCAAGCCATGGGCAGACATTGGCGGGACTTGTGGCCATTTCTCCCAAGGGCTGACGACTCGCTGGGCTCCAAGCCAAATGAGGAGCGCCTATCCGGCTGACCGACTGCACACAACGCGCCTTGACTCGTTCATCGAAGACCACTAGGCTACTCCCCTGATGCGGCCAGCTAAGTGGGTTCTTCTCCCGGCACTGACCCTCGCTCTCGCAGCGTACGGACTCGACTGTCTTGGCATGGCCACCCCCGAGCAGGCGATGCAGTGCTGTAATACCATGCATTGCCACTCGCACAGTCACCGCAGCCACCACAGTCAGGACTGTTGCAATACCACGCCCCAGATGCACTCCGCTTTCGATCAACCCCCACAAGTGCAAGGCATTTCCTTTTCGCCTGTCGCGCTCGGCGTGGTAAAGACGTTTGGTGCTTCTCAAGTCCTCGGGTTCTCTGCCAGTTTGATTGCGGGACATTCTCACGATCCACCACCCTCATGCTCGACGCCTGTCGTACCCCTCCGCATATAGTCTGACCTCCAGTCGATGCCCCGGCTTTGACGCCGTCGTGTGCTTCGGAAATTCCCATCCGCACTGGAGGAAAAAGTGTGCGATCACAAAAAGTGTTTCCCTATGCTGGCGGGAAGTGGAGGTCCGTTCGGGTTGTCGTGGTAGATGATTTCGAACCTTTTCGACGCTTTCTTTCCTCGGAGCTGCAAAGCAGGCCGGAATTGCAGGTCATCGCCGAAGTATCGGACGGATTAGAGGCTGTTCAGAGGGCGGAGGAGCTGCAACCAGACTTGATCCTACTGGACATTGGTCTTCCCAAGCTAAATGGAATCGAGGCCGCTCGACGAATCCGAGAGCGCGCTCCCAAGTCGATGATCCTTTTCGTGAGCGAAAATCGCTCTCCAGACATAGTTGAAGAGGCCTTGCGCACAGGTGCGGACGGCTATGTCCTCAAGTCGGATGCTGGACGTGAGATATTGCCGGCTGTGGAAGCGGTTCTTCAGGGCAAGCAGTTTGTGAGCAAGGGCTTGGTCGCAGCGGTCCCCTTGTCCTAGGCGGCTCTTTGAATCTGTCAGTTCTGACAGTGTGATTTTCAAACGCTGCGTCTTAACATGACGCATTGCATAGGAACGACTAGACGAAAACAGTATCTGTGCGAGCAGGGGAGAGATTAGGCAAGCAGTGGTTGGCATCGCGGTCTAGCGCGAGGATATACGAACATCAGCAAGCCGAGGATGATGTTCATTGCGCCATACCCCAATCCGAGCCCTGCGCCGAGGCAAGACTGTCCCCTGGCCCTTGACACCTGTAGCCACTGAACGCATTTCCTATCCTGAAGTTCATTCACCGCGGTTTTGAAGATTGCTTGAGAGGAGACAAGGGTTATGAACGAGTTCAATTTACTCAGAATCGCACACGCTGCAAGTGTGTCCCTTATCGGGCTGGCATTGCTGACCATGGCGGTTGCCGCCCAGAACATAAGAAAATTTGAAGGTCTTATCAAAGCGCGCAACGGCGACACCATGATTCTGCAGACTTCGGATTCGCGGGAGCTTGTCGTCGTGCTGACGGACGACACTCAGGTCGGTCAGGAGCAGGGTCTATTCAAGGCGCGGAGGAAAGAAATGTCCATGGCCGCGCTTATCCCCGGGCTCAGGGTTAAGCTGGAAGCAACCTATGACACCCCAGACCGAGTGGTAGCGAAGTCGGTTTCCTTCAAAGGGGACGACTTGGAACAGGCCCAAAAGATCGAAGCTGGCATGCACGAAACCAAGGCGGAATTAGAAAAACAGAACGCTGAGCTGAAAGCGCAGAACGAAGCCTTGCAACAGCACCAGCAGCAGATCGCAGCCAATCAGGCGGCAATTGACGCTGCTACAGCACGGTTCGGCCAATTGGATGAATATTACATTCTCGATGAGGTTACGGTTTACTTTGCTAATGGCAAGGTCAACGTTGATCCGAAGTACACTTCCCAATTACTGGCGCTGGCGGAGAAAGCCAAGACTGTCAATGGCTACATGATCGAGGTGAAAGGCTATGCTTCCTCTGTCGGCAGTGCGGCTCTGAATCAACAGCTCAGTGAGGATCGTGCCGACGCGGTGACTAGTATCCTTCTTCAGCAGGGCAACGTTCCGCTCACAAGAATGCTGGCACCCGGCGCCATGGGAGAGAGTCACCCGGTCGGCAACAACGAAACGGAGCAGGGACAAGCGGAAAATCGTCGCGTAGTGGTACGCGTTCTGCAGAACAAGGCCATCGCCGGGGTATAGAGACGAAAACTTGTCCGCTGATAAGTGACAGCAAGGCGGTCGAGGTGCTGGACTCTGACCCTATCCCAGCGCCAGCAGCAGCTGTGCCCAGCAATGTACCCACCGAGGAAGGAGTGTACCGGGCCTGATTTGTGGAAGATTGTGTGAACGGTGAAAAGGCAATATCCGCTTCCCTTCCCAACCCATTGAAAGGACTGGTGGGCGCGGCAGGATTCGAACCTGCGACCCATGCCCCACGCTGGCCTGGCTGACGGCGTCGATTCGTCGCAGAGCAGATCAAGGCCGAGCATCCGCGGTCAAAGTGCAATAGCGGCCGTGATGTTTGAGTCTGACTTCTCGAGTTGGTGGGTTCTAATGCTGGGAAATCAGAGCCGATCTTCTCTGGTATCGTAATACCTCCAGCTAGAACATCGTCATCAGTGTGGTGTTCTCCGGTTCTCGTGTGCAGCTCACCCCTTGCAGGCTGGCCAGTTCCGTCCTAGTCTGCAGGAACTCCTCTTCCCCAACTGCCTCTAACTATCTGAGAGCCCAACACGGGGTGAGTTCCACACCCATCGGCCTCCATTCATTGTCTGGCGAGAGGTGAGGTCTTATGAAATCGCGGCTTTGTTTTCCTTCTATTCTTACTCGGGTTGTTGTATTCACTTTCCCGTGGCTGCTGGCGGGTGCCGTGGCTGCTGGGCACGCCCAGACCATCGATGGGAACTTTTCCGAGTGGAGTTCGGCTGAAATCATTGGCACCGATCCCGCAGCCAACGTCAACCCCACCGATGTGGCCGACTGGCTCACCTTGTGGGCCACCTTTCAGAACGGCAACCTGCTGCTCAGCTACCAGACCGTCCAAAACATCGATTTCAACAATAATGCCTGGCGTTACGAGGTGCTCCTCGACACCGATTCCAATCCCCTTACCGGCTATCGCGGAGCGTCCGGAAACTATAAGCTTGGCGCCGACTATATGGTCGAAGGAGGTACGATCTATCGCTACACCGGGACCGGCACCAATTGGTCGTGGAGCTATGTCGGCACTGCCAGCTATGCCATCAGCGGCAATCGTCTCGAAATGGCGGTTCCCGGCGCCAGCCTGGGTATCACCGCCTCCATTTGGATCAAGATCCAACTGGTGGGCAACAATGCTGCCGGCCCCGACTTCGTCCCCAAAGACATCGCGGGCTTCTCCTATCCGCGGGACCAGATCGTGTTGGACTGCGACTTCAGCCCGTGGTCCGGTATAAACCCTCTCGGAACCATCCCCGCCGGCAATACCACCAATATCGTCGACTGGACCGGGGCATGGGCTCTGAGCCAGAATGGAACGTTTTACCTGAGCTACACGACGGCGAGTCCCATCGACTTCACCCACAACGGCAGCCGTTACAACCTGCTTCTGGATACCGACAACAATCCCAACACCGGTTACGTCGGACTGCCGGGTGGGGCTGGCGCCGAGTATCTTATCCAAGGCGGCAATCTTTATCGTTATGCGGGCACGGGCACTAACTGGGCCTGGACCGAGGTAACGCCTCTGACTTACTGTGTCTCGGGCAACCAAGTCGAACTGGAGGTGAACGAGCAGTACTTGGGAGTATCCAGCGGCAATTACACCCTGGGAATACGCCTGTTCGGCGACAATCCCACGACGTGGGACCTGGCGCCGGCCCAGGCGCCCGGATTTGAAACTACCTTGGTGAACGTGCCCAAAGGAGAACTTGACCCTGCCTTCGGTTCCGGCGGCAGGGTGATGACGAACTTCTCCGGCGGCAACGACTCCGCCTCCGGAGTAGCCATTCAGAGCAACGGCGACATCGTCGTGGTGGGCACCACGTCCAACCCGGCAGGTACGCAGGGCACCAACTTCGCCGTGGCCCGTTATCTCCCGAACGGTACGCTGGACACCAGTTTCGCCGGGACCGGCAAGGTCTCCACCGACTTTTTTGGCGCCAATGACTCGGCCAGCGGCGTCGCGATTCAGAGCAATGGAAACATCGTCGTGGTGGGCACCACGACCAATCCGAAGCTTGGCACAGGGACCGAGTTCGCTCTGGCCCGTTATCTGCCAAATGGAACCTTGGACCCCAGCTTTGGCGATAACGGCGAGGTGGCCAATAGCTTCCTGGGCGCAAGCGATGTAGGCGCCGGGCTCGCGATTCAGAGCAATGGACAGATCGTTGTAGTGGGGAACGACGGTGGAGGCGGCCACTCTGTCCTGGCCCGGTATAACAGCAACGGCAGCTTGGACACCAGCTTTGGCACCGGCGGGTATGTCAGTGTCAGCAATCCGGCATTGGCCGACGCACTTGCCCTGCAAGCGGATGGAAAGATCGTGGTCGCCAGCGTCGGGTTGCTGATACAACCGGGCGTGAGCTACGGCTCTGTGGGCCGTTTCAATCCTGACGGCAGCGTCGATACCACCTTCGGCACCAGCGGGGTCACCGCCTTCCCTGGCGCGGCAACTGCCGTTGCCCTGCTGCCGAGCGGCAACATCCTGTCAGTGGGGTGGGTCCCCCCCGTCGCCAACACGATGGTGGGACTGCTTACCAGCCTCTTGTTCGGAGAGCTTAACCCGGACGGCCAGTACGTAGCGCAGCTCTCGAGTCAGTACATCGAAAACGTCCCTTATTTAGCCGCGCTGGCCGTCCAGTCCGACGGCGAAATTGTGGCGGTCGGCAGTTTTCTGCCGGAAAGTACATCGTCTCAAGACTTGGCTCTGACGCGATTCAACGACAACTTGGGATTTGACTATAGTTTCAGCCCCGTCACGGGGCTTGTTTATAGTAGTACCGTCCCCCTTTCGGTACAGGCCGCCACGAATTTCCCCGGCTATAGCGCTACAGGATCCGCACTGGCGCTACAGGCGAACGGAGACATCGTGGCCGTGGGAACTGTTACCAACGCCCAAGGAGGTACGAGTTTCCTCATAGCCCGCTATCGCTAGCCAGAGTCCGGCTGGCGGTCGGAGTCCGCCTTCCCGTTTCCAATTTCGGGCAGTGCCGTCGCTCGTTGCACAAACGTCTTCATGATCTCTTGCTTGTGTTTTCTCCCCGAACTGGGATATGGAATCAGCACTACGGAATCCGGGATCCCGGCGGCGGCCTGGGCAAGGAAAGCTGATCTTGACCGGGCAGGTTGAAACGGGTGTCGCCCGGGTTGTTCCTGCCCGGGTGCAAAACCACAGAGGTGTTCATGTGCTTATGAGTGCAAGGCACCGTTCGTCGTTGGCCATTACACTCACAACGATCGAGGCTCCCCCCCACCCGCCATCCTGTGTCCAATGAATACCAAGCAACACCAAGTGAGCACTCCCTCAGACCGCACTTGCATTGTAGCGAAGCGTCCTCCGTTTGCGGGAGAGAGCACAATTGCTGTTTGGGACAGACTTACTTCCAGACTGGTACGTGTTCCCACACGCAGAGGGCCACATGAAACCTGATCCCACCAAACCGATGTCGGGCTGGCGGAGCGCATGGCGGAGAATCAGGAATGCGGCGCGATGGGACTTCGCTTCGATGATTTGCGGCATCAGGCAATAACAGAGCTTGCTGAATCTCAAGCCAGCGACCAAACCATCATGTCTATCGCGGGACATGTATCGCCAAGTATGCTTGCCCACTACAGCCATGTGCGACTCGCGGCGAAACGCCACGCTCTCGACGCACTGTCAAGCAAGCGGCGTCCAGAGGCGGAACGGCCGGCCAAAGAGGAGGGTTATGGCAAAAACCACGGCACAAATTCTGATGCGCGTCTGGAGACGGCCTTGGAAGTGGTTGAAAACATGGTGAGCGCGGCAGGATTCGAACCTGCGACCCATGCCTTAAAAGGGCATTGCTCTACCACCTGAGCTACGCGCCCACTGCGGGCTAATCTGCTGCTGCTGTGGTACTTGCTGACAATTCTACCATTCGGTGCTGAGGGGCCGCTGGACGGATGTCACCAGAATCGTCACCAGTCGGGCTCCATTCCGGTTCCTGGCCGAACGCTGCCAGCACGCGATCCGAACTCGGATGAACGTACCTCATCGCCACCCCCAGCGAAACCCAGCCCATTATCTTACACAGAGTCCAGGCGTCCATAGATGGCGACGTAGCCAGACGAGTGGCGAAGCTATGACGCAAGCTGTAAAGCAGGAATGGCCGGACTTTCGACATCTTCAACGCCTTCTGATGGGCTTTCCGCAACGAGGCGTGAGTGATGTGACCAGATCTCGAATCTTGTGATGGGAATATCCACCCAGGCGCTGAACAGCCGGTACTGAGGTGACGGGCTTCCAAGATGCAACGAACACGCGCGGTCATTGGTAACGTTCTCCTGGCTGCAGCCGTCTTCCCTTCACGAACGGACAGGGTGCCGTAGCGGCCGCTGGCGAAGCCGGTGAAGTTCATCCGGCCGAAGTCCACAGTTGTAGAGAATTACAGCAACGTCGGCAGCAGTGGACTCGCATGAACTAGGTAACGACTGAACTCATGACGACGCGATCCCTGCCGGGTTCGGCGCCGGCCATCGTCACCCTCGGGGACTTCTCCAGTACATTCCATTCCTCTGCCAGACGCAGGGTGCGGCGCAGAACTCGCAGTTCCCGGTTGATGCTCTCATCCTTTTCAGGTTTCTACCGTATTGGCAATTTGAGCTTCGTCCCGAAATAATCAAATGCACCATGCTGACATCACAATGTTCCTCCTCGGCGTGATCTTCGCAATCATCGGAGCCCTCATTGTCTTCCTATGGCGGATTATCCAAAGCGGGGAGCATGGCGGATGAGCCCAGCGGAAACCGCGGCGCCGGGGGAGTGGCAACGGGTTTCCGCGGTTGGAAGTCAGCATGTTATGCGACGAGCGTAAGTAGGGCGTGGCTTCGCGCCGGTCTTGCGTAAACCTACTGCCACCAGAACTGCCACAAGAAAAAGCGAAAGATGAAGGAATAGCGAGACGAGGCATTACCGAAAACGAAACCGCGGGCCTAGCCCGCTGACCCACGGCGGCCCCGCCCAGGTGCAGGAACACCTGAACAACCGCATCCACATACGCAACAGGCAGCGTGACACGCACAGGCTAGAATGCGGCGACGGGGAACGTGGCCCTGCGGGGGGGATCATGCAAGGCTAGCCCGCAAGATGGCCATGACGGCCTGATTTCTGCATGAATAGAGGCACTGGTCTTCTTGACAGGCCCTTCGGTCCGGTGTAGAAACCCACCCCATGACTTTGGCGGTCGAGTAATTGGCCTCGCAACAATGATCTCGGCCTGAGAAAGCAGCACCTCCCCTAAACAGCTTTTTTCAGGAGTTCCCCGAATTTCGCAGGTGAGGGTTGGGCCCTTGTGGAACAGCCTTGCTGCTCATTGTGTCGGCTGCTGTTCACTCATCATTTCAATCGAAAAGGAGAACCGAAAATGAAAAGCCTCAAGAGAATCTTGATCATCGCGGCAGTATCGCTATGGGAACATATGTTTTCTAAACGCTTTTTGACCGCTCAGCAGCCGTGATCCTGGCCCTGGCCGGAGTGCTTTCGATCCGCGCGAGCATTCCCGGACCGAATGGCGTGATCTACGGCTGCTACGACAAGAAAGGAAATTTCCGCATCATTGACAACGCGGTGGAAGCCTGCAAAAGCAACGAGACCCAAATAAGCTGGGGTCCAAGCCAAGCCTACATCACAACAAGTTTAGGGAGTCCTACGCCTGGTGTGGAGGTCGGTCAATCTGCGTTTATTGCGAGCTTGCCCCTTTTGCCCCCAGGGGCATACGTGATTGACGCCAGTACGAACCTTTACAACGAAGACACTACATATTCCGCTGGTTACTCATGCACGTTGCATTTCAACGCCTATTTGGGCAATAACGAAACCCTGGGCGCAGTGTCCGCAGTTAACATGGAGCCACAAGCCGCTATCCCAAATCAACAGGCTAACGTAGGGAGTATATCGATACACGATGCGCAGTTGTTCTCGGTTCCAACTCAGATCAGCTTGCACTGCGATGCGAACACGGCTGGGTCCAATACCGTCAACGCGCAAAATACGGTACTCCGTGCGACCCTGGTTGGAGGAGTCGCTACCGAACCATACCATACCTTCCCGTACCCAAATTGTGCTTTTGATTGTCAGTAGCATACCACGTTGCGCGGCAAAGCCCTGGTTGGTGCGGTATTCGGCGTTCGACAGAAGAGTCGCAGCAACCAAGTAGTGCTGGCCGCTGCAACTGTAACCGAAGAGTTGAAGTGGGAATCGTGATTTAGTAGGTCTTGCAACGAACTTCAGACCGCTCCGTCCCGGACAGGCGGGGCGCCATTCCCGGTCGCTTGATAACGCCTTAGGGTGCAGTACCCGAGCCTAGGGCTTCACATCACGGTAACGTGCGGGGAACAGAGTCGGTGCGGGAGTACTGAGAGGGCCCTAGTGCTTAGATGCCCAGGGCCGCGCTCCGTGCCACTTTTTCTTGCCTCACCGCACCACACAAGTAATGACTGCGATAGTGTTTTTAACACTACAGCAATCATCTGCGCGTACCTTGAGGGAGGTGAACCAATGCCGGTATGACTTTTAGCTAGGAGATAGGAATGGCGTGCAGGGTGTGCCACTCAGAGAACCGAGGTGCGTTTGAGAGCGAAATTAGCATCCATCTTCCCAGACTCGACAATCTGACGAAGCCAACCGTCCTGGTATTTCCGAAACTTCTTGTCTGTTTGGAGTGTGGCCGGGCAGAGTTTGGAATTGGGAAAACCGAACTGCGCAGGCTCGCCGAAGCCAGTGACGCAGAACGCACTGCATTGTAGGAAGCGAGTGGAACGCCGCTACCGAGTCACAAACGACTCCAAGACTGGAAACATTCGAGAGGAGAGCCTTGTTCCGCGTCAAGAAGAGTCAATGCTCAACATCGACATCGACGGCCTCAAAGACGACTCCTCGTGGCGACGACTGACGGCACTACTCAGTGAAATCACAGTCTCCGATGAGTGGCTCGAAACGATGAGGGCACGGTTGATGGCCCGCATAGAGCCCGCTCCAAATGACGCTGGGCCCGACACCGAGGGATAAGAGGGCCACGCCATCTACAGGAACATCGTGCTCCCTCGGCAGCATCGCCTTAGCGATTGGCCGACATCTCTGTGCCCCCGAGGCGCCGCTTGCGCTCGCTCAGTGCCAGCTTCTCCTGGAGAAGTTTCTTGAGCCTTTCAAGACGATAGG
>Ga0187768_1000305_pt1 | contig 10881 bp, 10 predicted proteins | sample 0216_QUI02_MP10__3_FD_148678 | JGI IMG/M metagenome (GOLD analysis project Ga0187768, IMG submission 148678) | Tropical peat soil microbial communities from peatlands in Department of Meta, Colombia - 0216_QUI02_MP10_20_MG | ecosystem: Environmental > Terrestrial > Soil > Wetlands > Peat ...
ATGCGCGTTCGAGCCACTGATATCGCTCACCAGGCTGTAGCCCGTGTAGCCGATCCCGACGACCAGCAGCGTCAGGAAGATCAGGCGGGTGCTGTGGCTGGACTTGCGGTCGAGGATCGGGCGCGCTGCAGGCGGCGCGGCAATCGAGTCGGCGGCTGAGCTCATGAGGTGTTCTCGCAGGTCGGCAAAGCCAACGACCCTATGACGTTGATATTTCGTTCTTATGACGGCCCGATTTCGCGCCGGGAAACGAGCGGCGCACCCGCACGAGGGCCCGGCTCCCGTCGGGCCGGACCTCTGCGTGTCCACTCCCGGGGTCCGCACCGTCCGTTCCTGGCGCACTTGTGTTAATTTTGCCCGGCCCCAGATACCACTAACCCTAAGCTTTACAGATACTTCCATGCCGAACACCGACAAGCCGCCGGCGGGCGGGGCCGATTCCTTCGATGTCATCGTGATAGGTGGAGGGCCAGCCGGTTACCCGGCAGCGATCCGCGCCGCGCAGAACCAGCTGCGCGTGGCCTGCATCGACGAATGGAAGAACAGGGACGGCAGCGCGACCTTCGGCGGCACCTGCCTCAACGCCGGCTGCATCCCCTCGAAGGCGCTGCTCGAGTCCACCGAGCTCTATCACCGCGCTCGGGAGGAGTTCGCGACGCACGGCATCGGCGTCGCAGGGGTATCGCTCGATCTCGCGCAGATGCAGAAGCGCAAGGCCGGCATCGTCAAGGGCATGACCACCGGGATCCTCGCACTCTTCAAGTCCGCCGGGGTGACCCCCCTGCAGGGTCACGGCAAGCTCCTGCCCGGACGGCGCGTGCAGTTCACCGCCCACGACGGCACGCGGCGCGAGCTCAGCGCGCGCCACGTAGTGCTCGCCTCGGGGTCGGTTCCGATAGAGCTGCGCTCGGCGCCCTTCAAGGCGCCGCACGTGGTCGACTCCTGGGGCGCGCTCGATCTGGATGCCGTGCCCAGGCGCCTCGGCGTCATCGGCGCCGGCGTCATCGGGCTCGAGCTCGGCAGCGTCTGGCGGCGGCTCGGGGCGGAGGTCACCGTGCTCGAGGCCCTGCCCGATTTTCTGCCCTTTGCCGATCAACAGCTCGCCAAGGAGGCGCTGCGGCACTTCAAGAAGCAGGGGCTCGACATCCGCCTCGGCGCCAAGGTCACGGGCGCCACGGTGACGGGTGGAGCGGTGGAAGTCGCCTACAGTGACGCGAAGGGCGAGCAGCGCATCACCGTCGACCGGCTGGTGGTGGCGATCGGGCGCCGTCCTTATACACAGGAGCTGCTGGCCGCCGACACCGGTGTCGAGCTCGACGAGCGCGGCTTCGTCAAGGTCGACCACTCCTGCCGCACCGGAGCCGAGGGCGTGTGGGCCGTCGGGGACTGCGTGCGCGGCCCGATGCTCGCGCACAAGGGCAAGGAGGAGGGTGTGATGGTGGCCGACCTCATCGCGGGCCGTTATGGCGAAGTGAATTACAAGGTGATTCCGGCCGTGATCTACACTGCGCCCGAGATCGCCTGGGTCGGCCTCACCGAGGAGCAGGTCAAGTCGAGCGGCCGCGAGTACAAGACCGGCGCCTTCCCGTTCCTGGCGAGCGGCCGCGCCCGCGCCATGGAGCAGGCGGCGGGCTTTGCCAAGATCGTCGCGGCGCGCGACGACGACGAGATTCTCGGCGTGCACATCGTCGGTCCCATGGCCGGCGAGCTGATCGCCGAGGCGGTGCTGGCGATGGAGTATTCCGCCAGCAGCGAGGACCTGCAGCGCACCATTCACGCCCACCCGACGCTGTCGGAGGCGGTGCACGAGGCCGCGCTCAACGCCGACAAGCGCGCGATCGATTCAATCAACCGCTGAGGCTGCAACCGGCCTGCTGGTTAGCGGGCCAGGCGTTTCCCGCCAGACTAAAGACTTCTACGCGCCTCGATGACGTTGGGGACGCCGGCGAGGCGGCGCAGCACCCGCGCCAGCTGCTCGAGATCGCCGACCGCGAGGCTGAGCGCAAAGTGCGCCAGGCCCGTGTCGTGATCGGTGCGCGAGGTGACCGCGTCGATGCTGATGCGCTCGGCAGCCAGCACGTCGGTGAGATCGCGCAGCAAGCCGCGCCGGTCGTAAGCGCTGACCGCGATCCCGACCTCGAGCGCCTCGGTGGTCGCAGCCCACTCCACCTTCAGCACCCGGTCGGGCTTGAGCGCGCTCATGCGCTGCAGGCTCGCGCAGTCGCTGCGGTGCACGGTGACGCCGCGGCCGAGCGTCACGTAGCCGGTGATCGGCTGCGGCCGCAGCGGCGCGCAGCAGCGCGCCAGCGTGGTCGGCAGGTCGCCGACGCCCTCGATCTCGACCGGTGAGCTGCGGCGGCGCGGCGCCGCACGCGCCGCGCGCAGCACCGGCGCCGGGGCCGGCGGCTGGAACAGCCTCGAGGCGGCGTGCATCAGCTGGGTGACCGTGATCTCGCCCTCACCGAGCAGCTGGTGAAAATGATCGAGGTCGCGCGCCTTGAGCTCCTGCACCAGCGCGGCGACCTGTTCGGGCCGTACGCCGATGCGGGTGAGCTCGCGTTCGGCGATGCTGCGTCCGGCGCTGCGGTTGTCGCCCACGTCCTGCTTGCGGAACCAGGCGCGCACCTTGCCGCGATTGCGCGGCGAGGCCAGGTAGCCCTGCTCGGGGGCGAGCCAGTCGCGGCTCGGAGCCTCGTGCTTGCCGGTGACGATCTCGACGATCTCGCCGTTGGCGAGCGCGCGGGTGAGCGGCACCATGCGCCCGTTGACCTTGGCGCCGCGGCAGCGGTGACCGAGCGAGGTGTGGACGTTGTAGGCGAAGTCCAGCGGCGTCGCGCCGCGCGGCAGGTCGATGACCTCGCCCTTGGGTGTCAGCGCGTAGACGCGGTCCTCGAACAGCTCGGCGCGCATGCCCTCGACGAAGTCGCGCTCGGCATCCTCGCCCGCACCTTCCTCCTGCGGCTCGAGCAGCCGCCGCACCCATTCGATCTTGCGCTGGTACTGCGCATCCCGCGGACCGCCCTCCTTGTAAGTCCAGTGCGCCGCCACGCCGAGCTCGGCGTGCTCGTGCATGTCGCGCGTGCGGATCTGCACCTCGACGCTCTTCGCCTGCGGGCCGATCACCGCGGTGTGGATCGAGCGGTAGCCGTTGCCCTTGGGCGTGGCGATGTAGTCGTCGAACTCCCCGGGGACGTACGGCCACTGGCCATGCACGACGCCGAGCGCCGCGTAGCACTCGGGAATGGTGGCCACCACCACCCGCACGGCGCGCACGTCGAACAGCTGCTCGAAGGCCAGCTGCTTGCGCTGCATCTTGCGGTAGATGCTGTACATGTGCTTGGGCCGGCCGTAGACCTCGGCGGCGATGCCCGTCGCCTGCAGCGCCGTACGCAGCTCGCGGCACAGCGAGTCGATGTAGCGCTCGCGGTCGGCGCGGCGCTCGTTGAGCCTTGCGGCGATGTGGCGGTATTCCTCGGGCTCGAGATAGCGGAACGCGAGGTCCTCGAGCTCCCACTTCAGCTGCCACACGCCCAGACGGTTGGCGAGCGGGGCGTAGATGACGCGTGCCTCGACCGCGCGCCGCTCGCGCTCGGCGGCGGGCAGCTCGCGCGCGTGGCGCAATCCCACCAGCTCCTCGGCCAGCCGCGCCAGCACCAGCCGCGGGTCGCTCACCACCGCCAGCAGCATCTTGCGCAGCGTCTCCGCCTGCCGCGTATCGAGACCGCGGGCTGGCGACCAGTCGCGCGGCAGCCCGAGCGTACCGAGGCGCTGCAGTGCCACGGCGATGTCGGTCGCACCCTGGCCGACTATGCCCGCGGTCTGCTGCGGCGTCAGGCTCTCGCGCGAGATCACCGGGCGCGCGAGCAGGGCGTTGGCGAGCTCGGCGCTCTCGGTGAGCCCGCCCATGATCTCGGCGGCCTCGGTCGCGAAGCCGAGATCCGCGGGCGTACGCAGGCTGGCACGCTCGAGCGCGGCGCGCGCGCCGATGATGGCGTCGCGAACCGCGGGCGGACAGAGTTGGTTGGTTTCCATGGGCGCGCCTGTCGGCCGCGGCGGACGTCGGCGTTGGGCGACGCTGCGGTCCCGCGGGCTTGGGCTATCATAAACGGATGGGGGGACACCTGAGTTGGGCCAGCATCCAACGCCGCAAGAGCGGGCTGGCGGGCCGGCAGCGCGAGCGCACGCCGCAGGCCGGGCAGCAGCTGGTGCGCTTCGAAGGCTACGGTCCGGGCGGCGCCGCCGTGATCGTCGAGTGCCTGACCGACGACCGCGGCAGAGTCGGGGCACTGGTGCGCCGCGCCTTTGTGCAGCACGGCGGACACCTCGGCGCCGACGGCTCGGTGAGCTACCTCTTCAACACCGTCGGCCTTATGACATATCCGCCCGGGACCGACGAGGAACGGCTGATGCAGGTGGCGCTCGAGGCCGGTGCCGAGGACGTGGTGCCGAACGGCGACCGCTCCATGGAGGTGCTGGCCGATCCGGCGGAGCTCGACACGGTGCGCGCCGTCCTCACCCATCAGGGCTTTGCGCCGCAGACCGCCGAGGTGACGCAGCGCGCCGCGACGGCGCTGGCGCTTTCGGGCGAGTCCGCCGAGCGCATGGTGCGGCTGCTCGAGGCGCTGCAGGGCCTCGACGAGGTCCGCGACGTCTATTCGAACGTCGAGATTGCGGACGAGGTGCTCGGCGGCCTGTGAGCGCGCGGCGCCCGCGCCCGCACGGTTGAAAAAAAGAACCCCACCGGCGGGGGGTCCAGCGGGTGGGGCTCAAGAACACCGCGAGCTCGGTTCGGGAAGCAAGCGCGGTGGCATTTCCGCTATCGGCAGCGGCGGCCGGCGCTTCAGGGCGGAAGCGCGCACCGGGTCACAAATCCTCATCTCAATGCGTAAGCCATTGTTTTCAGCTACGCTTGTGAGAATGTCGAGATATCGGACGAGGTCGTGGCGCGCGTTTGATCCGGCAGTCGCCGCGGCCGCGCCGCCCGCCGCACCGCCGAACGTCCGCATCCTCGGTCTCGATCCCGGCTCCCGCCGCACCGGCTTCGGTGTATTGGAATGCCGCGGCGTGCAACTCACGCTGCTCGCGCAGGGCTGCCTCGACGTGAGCGCCGCCGCGCCCGCGGCGCGGCTGCGCATGATCTTCGAGGGCCTGGCGGCGCTGTTCGGCGAGCACGCCCCGGGCGAGGTCGCGGTCGAGCGCGTGTTCGTGAGCCGTAACGTCGACAGCGCGCTCAAGCTCGGGCAGGCGCGCGGCGCGGCGCTGTGCGCGGTACCGGGCGGGGTGCCGGTGTTCGAGTACGCGCCGCGGGCGATCAAGCTGGCGCTGGTCGGTTCCGGGTCGGCGGAGAAGTTCCAGGTGGCGCACATGGTGCGCGTGCTGCTCGATGTCCCGGGGCCGCTGTCGGCGGACGCCGCCGACGCGCTCGCAGTGGCCGTCTGCCACGCGCACGCGCGGCGCCTCAGCGCGCTCGCCGCGCAGCAGGGCGCCGGCCGCGTGCGGCGGGCGCTGCGATGATCGGCGCGGTGCGCGGCAGGATCGCCGCCAAGACTCCTCCGCAACTCACGGTCGACGTCGGCGGGCTCGGTTACGAGCTCGAGGCGCCGATGTCGACTTTCTTCCACCTGCCGCCGGTCGGCTCCGAGGTGAGCCTGCTGACGCATCTCGTGGTGCGCGAGGATGCGCACGTGCTGTATGCCTTTGCCACCGAGGAGGAGCGGCGGCTGTTCCGCAGCCTCATCCGCGTCTCCGGGGTGGGACCCAGGATCGCGCTGGCGCTGCTCTCGGGCCTGAGCGTCGCGGCTTTCACGCGCTGTGTGCAGGCTGAGGACGTCGCGGCGCTCACGCGGGTGCCGGGCGTGGGCCGCAAGACCGCCGAGCGGCTGATCGTCGAGATGCGCGACCGGCTGTCGCCGCCTGCCCCGCCGTCCGGGAGCGCGCCCGCGCCGGTGAGCGACAGCCCGGAAGGCGAGGCCTTTGGCGCCCTGGTCGCGCTCGGTTATCGTCCGGCCGAGGCCACGCGGCTGCTGAAGGCCGTGGAGCCGGGGACCTACACGACCGAGGAGCTGATCCGGCGCGCGCTGCAGAGCGCGGCGCGGGAGTAGTCGACAGCAGTGACAGCCGAGCGGGTCATCAGCAGTGCACCGGGGGCGGAAGAAGAGGCCGTCGAGCGGGCCATCCGCCCGCGCCGCCTTGCCGAGTATGTCGGCCAGACGCCGGTCAAAACCCAGCTCGAGATCTTCATCAGCGCCGCCCGGGCGCGTGGCGAAGCGCTCGATCACGTCCTGATCTTCGGTCCCCCGGGCCTCGGCAAGACCACGCTCGCGCACATCATCGCCGCAGAGCTCGAGGTGAATCTGCGCCAGACCTCAGGTCCCGTGCTGGAGCGACCCGGCGACCTGGCGGCCATCCTCACCAACCTGCAGCCGCGCGACGTGCTGTTCGTCGACGAGATCCACCGGCTCGCGCCCGTGGTCGAGGAGGTGCTCTATCCGGCCATGGAGGACTACCAGCTCGACATCATGATCGGCGAGGGGCCGGCGGCGCGCTCGATCAAGCTCAACCTGCCGCCCTTCACGCTGGTGGGCGCGACCACGCGCGCCGGGCTCCTCACCTCGCCGCTGCGCGACCGCTTCGGTATCGTGCAGCGGCTCGAGTTCTACGGCGTCGCCGATCTCGAGCGGATCGTGATGCGCTCGGCCGCGATCCTCGGCGTCGTCATCGAGGAGGGCGGCGCGCGCCGCATTGCGCAGCGCTCGCGCGGCACGCCGCGCATCGCCAATCGCCTGCTGCGCCGGGTGCGCGACTACGCCCAGGTACGCTCCGACGGGCGGATCGGGGAGCGCATCGCCGATGCGGCGCTCGATCTGCTCGAAGTGGATGCACAGGGTTTCGATACTCTCGATCGCAAGTTCCTCACCGCCATCATCGAGCGCTTCGAGGGCGGGCCGGTCGGCATCGACAGCCTGGCCGCGGCACTCGGCGAGGAGCGCGGCACGCTGGAGGACGTGATCGAGCCGTTCCTGATCCAGCAGGGCTTTCTGGTGCGCACCGCACGCGGGCGCATGGTGACGCGCGCCACGTACCAGCACTTCGGCCTGAAGCCCCCGGAGCGCGCCGCGGCTACCCTGCAGCTGTTCGAGGATCCGCGATGAGCGGCTTTCTCTGGCCGGCGCGCGTCTACTGGGAAGACACCGACGGCGGCGGCATCGTCTATTACGCCAACTACCTGCGCTTCCTCGAGCGCGCCCGCACCGAATGGCTGCGGCAGCTCGGCCACTCGCAGCAGCGCCTGGCGGGCGAGGCGGGCATCCTCTTCACGGTCGTGAGCCTCGCAATCGAGTATCGCGCGCCCGCGCGGCTCGACGATGAGCTCGAGATCAGCTGCGAGCCGCAGCCCCAGGGCCCGGCGTCACTGCTGTTTGCGCAATCGGTCTGGCGCCGCGTCCCGGGGGCGGAGCGCGAGCTGCTCGCCGAGGCGAGCGTGCGCGTCGCCTGCGTCGATGCGGGCACACGGCGCCCGCGGCGCCTGCCGGCGTTCCTGCTCGAGCGGCGTGCGGCGGAGGGTGCTTAAAGCATGAACGACCAGCTGTCGATCCTGCGGCTCATCATGCAGGCCAGCGTGCCGGTGCAGATCGTGATCGGCATACTGATGCTCGCCTCGCTCTCCTCGTGGGCGATCATCTTCCGCAAGCGGCGCGTCATCGGCCGCTCGCGCCGCGAGGCCGACCGTTTCGAGAGCCGCTTCTGGTCGGGGGACGATCTCGCGCAGCTCTACCGCGCGATCGAGTCGGCGGGCGGCGCCTACGGCATGGCGGGCATCTTCGAGTTCGGCTTCCGCGAGTTCGCGCGGCTGCGCCAGGCCAACGCCGGCCAGGATCAGCAGCTCGAGGGCGCGCGGCGCGCGATGCGTGTGGCGCAGTTGAAGGAGGTCGATCGCCTCGAGCACAGCCTCGCGACGCTCGCCACCGTCGGCAGCACCAGCCCCTACGTCGGCCTGTTCGGCACCGTCTGGGGCATCATGAGCGCGTTCTCCTCGCTCGGTAACATCCAGCAGGCGACGCTGGCGCAGGTGGCGCCCGGGATCTCCGAAGCGCTGGTCGCGACCGCCTTCGGCCTGTTCGCGGCGATTCCCGCGGTGGTCGCCTACAACCGTTTCGCCGACCAGGTGACGCGCCTCGAGATCCGCTTCGACGCCTTCATCGAGGAGTTCTCCACCATCCTGCAGCGCCATGCGGCGCGCGGCGCGCTGGTGCCGGTGGGCGGCAGCGCCGCCCGCTCGGCGCACGAGCCGAAGTCGGGACAGGAGCGCTGACCATGGCACAGACCACGCGCGGGCGGCGGCTGATGGGCGAGATCAACGTCGTGCCCTACATCGACGTCATGCTGGTGCTGCTCATCATCTTCATGATCACGGCGCCGCTCCTCACCCAGGGCGTCAAGGTGGCGCTGCCACACGCCGGCGCGGAACCTCTGGAGGCTCAGCAGCTCAAACCGCTCGTGTTGTCGATCGACCGGCAGGGACGCCTGTACCTGAATATCGGGGGCGACCCGCGCACGGCGCTGGATGCGCAGACGGTGGCGGCGCGCGCTACGGCGGCGCTGCGCAGCAATCCGGCGCGTGCGGTGCTGGTGAAGGCCGACGCCGCCATCCCCTACGGGCGGGTGGTCGAGGCGATGGTGCTGCTGCAGCAGGCGGGCGCGAAGCAGGTGGGCCTGGTGACCGAGCCGCTGCCGCAGCCCGCGGCGCGTCCCGGCTGATCGTCTTGGGCGGGCGATGGTGCAGCGCGCGAGTGACCGCTGGATTTCGATTGCGCTGTCGCTGCTGCTGCACGGCGCACTGCTGGCGGCAGTCGTGTACGGGTGGTGGATGTTCCGCGAGCAGCGGCGCGCGGCGCCGACGCCGCCGATTGCCGCGACCATAGTGGACGCGCGTACGCTCAAGGGACTCGAGCAGCCGGCGCCGAAGCCGGCCGCGGCCCCCGAGCCGCCTCCACCGCCGGAAGACGTGGGTCCGCCGCAGCCGACGCCCGAAGAGCGCGCCGCACGCGAGCAGGCCGAGCAGGCGCGGCGGCAGGCGGAGGAGCAGAAGGCGGCGGAGGAGCGCTCGGCCGTGGAGAAAGCTGCGGCTGACAGGGCCGCGGCCGAGAAAGCGGCGGCGAACAAAGCTGCCGCGGCCAAGGCGGCGGCCGAGAAGGCCGCAGCCAAGGCCGCCGCCGAGCGTGCCAAGCAGGAGGAGCAGGACCGGCGTGAGCGCGAGGCGGACCTGAAGCGCAGCCTCGCGGCCGAGGAGCACGCCGAGGTCGCGCGCAACGGTGCGGCGCTCGCCACCTGGCAGTCGATGATTGCGGCGGCGATTACCCGTGCGTGGCACCGTCCGCCTACGGCCAAAGCCGGGATAGACTGTATGTTGAATGTGACGCAGGTACCGGGAGGCGAGGTGACGCAGGTGAGCATCGGCGAGTGCAACGGCGATCCGGCGGTGCGGGATTCGATCGAGGCGGCGGTGTACCGTGCCTCGCCGCTCCCGCCGCCGCCGGATCCGAGCTTGTTCGATCGCAATCTCAAGATCAGATTCAAGCCGGATTGATGCCGATGCGCGCGCAACCGAGGTTGAATTCCTGGCGCCCGTGGCTGCTGCTGCCGCTGCTGCTGGTCGTGGTGATCGGCGCGGGCGCGGGGCGGGCCGTGCACGCGGCGCTGCAGATCGAGATCACCTCCGGAGTGCGCGATCCGATACCGATCGCGATCGTGCCGTTCGCGCCGGCAGCGCCCGCAGACCACAGTCTCGACGTCGCGGGTGTCGTGCAGCATGACCTCGAGGGCAGCGGTCGATTCAGGGCGCTGCCGCGCGAGCGCATGCCGGCGGCGCCGACGCGTGCCGAGGCGATCAATGCGGCCGACTGGAAGGGCGCCGGCAGCGACTACGTGGTGGTCGGCCGCGTGGCGGCTGTCGAGAATGGCGTGCTGGCCGTCGACTTCGACCTGGTGAACGCGCTCACCGGAGTGCGGCTCGCGACGCAGCGCTTCACGGGCCCGCCGGGCGCGCTGCGCAACGCCGCCCACCGGGTGAGCGATGCCATCTACCAGAAGATCCTCGGGGTGCGCGGCGCGTTCGCGACGCGCATCGCCTATGTGGCGGTCGACGGCGCCCCGCCCGCGCAGCACTACCAACTGATCGTCGCGGACGCCGACGGCGAGAACCCGCACCTGATCCTCGACTCCCGCTTCCCGATCATGTCGCCGGCCTGGTCGCCCGACGGCCAGTGGCTCGCCTATGTCTCCTTCGAGAGCAAGCTCTCGGGCGTGTACGTGCAGCTGGTGCGAAGCGGCGAGCGGCGGCTGGTGTCGGCACGCGCGGGAATCAACGGCGCCCCCGCCTGGTCGCCCGACGGCAAGAAGCTCGCGCTCACGCTGGGGGGCAGCAACGGCAATCCCGACATCTATGTCCTGGATCTGACGACCCAGAACCTGACGCGCCTCACCGACGATCCGGCGATCGACACCGAGCCCGAGTGGGCGCCGGACGGGCGCTCGCTGTACTTCACTTCCGACCGTGCCGGCTCGCCGCAGATCTACCAGATCAGCGCCAGCGGCAGCGGCCGCCCGAAGCGCATCACCTTCGAGGGCAACTACAACGCCCGCCCGCGGATATCCGCCGACGGCACCGAGCTCGCCATGGTGACGCTCGATGGCGCCAGCTACCGCATCGCGGTACAGGATCTGGCGACCGGGGCGGTACGGGTGCTCTCGCACGGGCGGCTCGATGAGTCGCCGAGCTTTGCCCCCAACGGGGCTACACTCCTTTATTCTCAGCGCGAGGGCGCCCGCGGGTCGCTGGCGACGATCTCGGTGGACGGACTCACGGGGCTGCGCCTCAAGGCG
>Ga0187768_1000306_pt1 | contig 10834 bp, 8 predicted proteins | sample 0216_QUI02_MP10__3_FD_148678 | JGI IMG/M metagenome (GOLD analysis project Ga0187768, IMG submission 148678) | Tropical peat soil microbial communities from peatlands in Department of Meta, Colombia - 0216_QUI02_MP10_20_MG | ecosystem: Environmental > Terrestrial > Soil > Wetlands > Peat ...
CTTAGCCAGGAACAAAAAGACCGGGTGATCGCCGCACACCCGCCAGAGTTAGGTAACCTCGATGGCATTCCGGTCGAGGCACGCGACGCGGTCAATCAGAAGGTGATGAACGACGACATACAACGGGTGGAGAACGTCGCCAAACAGCACAGGGTGTGTCCCGACGATGTGGTCAACAATCCGGCGACCTACGGGCTCTCGGCCACTGACATCACCCGCTACATAAACGCGACGAAGGTCAGGGACGGACTCGACTTCAACGGGGAGAAAGGCCCCGATGGAAAGCGGAAGAACCCGGTATTCCTTCAGACCTATGAGCCTGAGAAGTTCGGTGGCCAGGGCAGGGCGGCCATCGCCATCGGCAATCCCGATAAGGCCGACAACACGACTGTCCTTGTCCCCGGCGTCGGCAATAGCGTTCGCGACGGCTATCTGATTAGGCCGGATGGCCTAAATGTTTACAAAGAAACTGTGGCGGCCGATCCAGGAAAAAGCACGTCGGTCATGATATGGATGGGCTATGACGCACCCAACAGTCTCACCGACGGGCGGGTGCTGCGCCCCGATCTGGCGCGGGAGGGCGGAGCGTTGCTGGCCTCCGATGTCAACGGCCTCGAGTTGACCCACGTCGGTAGCGCCGACTCCCATGTCACGGCGATCGGACATTCCTACGGTTCCACAACGGTAGCCGACGCCGCGGCCGGCTTTGGTATGCACGCCAACGACGTCGTTCTGGTCGGCTCACCGGGGACAGATTTGGCTCACAGCGCCGCTGACTTCCACCTGCGCGATGGCGGCCACGTATATGTGGGAGACGCATCGGACGACCCAATCACCTACTCGCGATACCTTGAGAAATATGTGGAGAATCAAGCACCAGGGAGTGCCGCGCTCGGGTTCGGGCTGGGCACCGACCCCGCCGTCGACAGATTCGGGTCCACCCGCTTCAAAGCCGAGGTGCCGAGCATGACGTGGCCGTGGCAGGACCACAGCCAATACTTCACCCACGGCACTGAATCCATCTACAGCATCGCCGACATCGCCTCCGGCCACGGTGCAGATTTGCAACAACACGGCATGACAGCACCGCACCGCGGCGAGTACGGCCTCCCAGACCGGGTGGACCCGGAGCTGCCGCGCCCGGGAACGGGTGGTCACTATCACACAGCAGTGCCAACCACGGAGAAACCCCGATGACGATAATCCGGGGAGTGATGGCAGCCGCAGTGGTGGCCTTCGCGGCGATCCTTCAGGGATGCGGAGTGGTGGGCTTGGTGAAGTATGGACAGTGGGGGCTAGTTCCGATGACACCCGAAGAATCCAAAGCGCAGGTTGTCGACGCCGCGCGCGATATCGTCCACACGCTAGGACTTCGCGACGTCGGCGCGGTGTTTCAACGCATGTCCTGCAACGATCAGAACGAGCCGCCGTGCCGGGCGCAGCTCTCGATCGATTACCCGCATCCTCCAACGTATGAAGAGTCCCAAGCTCAAGTTGCGGCGATGGTCGAACAACTTCGGCGCAACGGATGGGAAGGGGATCCAGGCTTCCACAGTCACGGCGCAGTGGTACAGAAAAACAACGTGGTGGCGGAGTTCGTCCCATACCACCCGAAACAAACCGTTGGTGGCATCACCCTGTTTGGTGAATGCCGTGACATCACTACTAAAAAAAGCACCATGCAGGAGGTTTTGCCTCCAAGCGAGTTGCAATAACGCCAAAGAGAATCCTCATACCCGACGAGAAGCCCGGCCGCTAATGCCGGATATGGCTAAGGCAGTGGAAACCGCGTCGCGCACTATCGCCGCCTTGGTGGTCGGCGAAGATCGCCGCCGACCGCCATGCTGAACGTCCGAATGCATCCCACTTTGGTACCGTTTTGGTATGAGCATTCAGATCGCCGTTCGGCTACCCGATGACATCGTCGCCTACCTCGACCGCGAGGTCAGCGAGAAGCGCGCACCGAGCCGCGCGGCGGTCGTGGTACGAGCCCTCGAACGCGAGCAGCGCCGCCAGATCGCCGCCCGCGACGCCGCTATCCTCTCCGCCACCGAGCCCGACCACGACCTCGACGCACTTGCCGAATACAACGCAAAACTGGCTCTCGACATCGATTGATGCGGCCGATCCACCTCGCCCATCTTGACAAGACGCGACCCGTCGTGATCCTGACCCGCGAACTCGTCCGGCCGCACTTGACTCGCGTGACTGTTGCGCCCATCACCGCTGCCGTTCGCGGCCTGTCCACCGAGGTCGTCGTTGGTACCCAGAATGGACTTGACCAGACGTCTGTCGTCAGCTGCGACAACATCACTACAATCCCGACAAACGCAATAGGACGCCACATCGGCTACCTGCTGCCCGATCAGGAACCGGTTCTCTCACAAGCAATCCGGGCAGCGTTCGACCTCGACTAAAGCACAGTTCACCGCAACACCAGCGCCGGGTCGCCGCGACGGCGATACACCGAGCCGAACCGGGCGTCGATCCGCAACCACGCCGGCAGGATCCGGACCCGGACGATCTCGTCGGCGTCGACAGCCTCCGGCGATTGCGGCAGGAAACCCATTGCGGTCAAAGCGAACACGCAGCGCATGGGTAGGCCCACGCTGACGTCGGCCGAGCTGACTCGAACCACTTCCTGATCCAGCAGCGAGACCGGCGGGCCATGAGAACTGCTGTGCTCCTTGGCGAGTTGCGCACCGCGCTGCGCCAGATCGAGCATCACCCGCGCTGGCACGTCATCCACATGCCTAAAACCAGTCGCCGGGGGCAATGCACCCCGCCACGCGGAATCCATGGGGAAACCGGGGTCGACATAGCCCGAGGCGTCCATCGCGGCCAGCCCGCGCGCCAATTCGTTTGCGCCGACGGACAAGTCGTTGGGCCGCACGGTGCCGGCCACCACCCGGCTCGCCAGCACATCGAAGCCGGTGGCCACCCATGCCGTCAGCAACCCGCCGGATCGAGCGCGCAGCCGAATCACCGCGGCGTCGTCGAGCCGCAGCGCACGGTCGACGAAGGTGGCCAAATCCCTGCGGTCGGCGGCGTCACCCAGCCATAATCCCCGCTCGGCTACCGCAGCCACCGCTGCAGGTACTCCCGATGCTTCGGCGAGAGGCGCACCAGCCGCTGCTCGTCGATATGGACCGCAGCCAACTGGGTTTCGGCGATCACCGCCGGCTTCGAGGAGCGCTCCGCGTTGACCGAGCGCACCTCGTAACCGAGCGTGAAGTCCACCGCCCGTAGCCGTTTCACCCACATGGTCACCTGCAGCGGCGAATCGGCCAGCCGCAGCTGACCTTTGTATGTGACCCGCACATCGGCGATCAACAAGCCGATGGTGGTGATATCGACGCCGAAGGGCTCCCGCAGGAACGGGACGCGAGCCTCTTCGAGAATCGTGACCATGGTCGCGTGGTTGATGTGCTGGTACATGTCGATGTCCGACCAGCGCACCGGGACGGGCGCGACGAATCCGGTGCTCACCCGGCCGGTCCTCGTCCACTCGTCCGTGTCATTCGGCGGATCTGCCGCGCCGCGACCGACAGTGTCGCCAGATCCTTCTGGCCACTCTCGTAGATGTCGGTGAGCGTGCGGCGCGCCCGCTCCACCCGCGAGGCGCTGATGTGTTCCCATTCGCCGATCTTCTCTTCGCCGCTTTCGTCCGGCTCCCCGACAGCGAGCACGTCGAAACACAGCGACCGCAGCGAGGCGTAGATGTCATCGCGAATCGCCAAGCGCGCCAACGAATGCCAGCGGTCGTCGCGGGGTAGCTCGGACACCGCGGTCAAAAGCCCGTCGGTGCCCAGGTGGTCCATCAAGGCGAAATAGGTGTCGGCAACCTCGGCGGCGTCGATGTCGGCGATGTCGCCGATGTCGATGATGTCGAGCAGGCTGTAGCGGTACAGGCCGACGGCGACCAGGTAAGCCAAATCTTCGGGAACGCCCTGCGCGGCGAATTCCCGCGCTTCCTTTTCGACGATGGCCTTGTCGTCACCGCGCAGCCACTCCGACATGCGCGGCGTCAGCGCCCTGACCTTCTCGGCGAATCGGTTGATCTCAGCGCCGACAGCCAGCGGCTGGGGACGGTAGTTGAGCAGCCAGCGTCCGGCACGGTCGATCAGCCGACGGGTATCCAGCGCCATCCGGTCGGAGACCGCGACCGGCACGTCGGCCGCGCGGATCCGCCGCCACAGCTCCCCCACCCCGAAGATGGCATCGGTGGCGACGTAAGTGCGCACCGCGTCGACTGGCTTGACCCCGACGTCTTCGGCGATCCGGAACGCATAGGTGATGGCGGCGGTGTCCACCAAATCGTTGACCAGCATGGTGGTGACGATCTCGCGGCGCAGCTGATGCGAGCGGATCTCCGGGGTGAACCGATCGCGCAGCGGTGACGGGAAGTAGCGCGGCAATCGAGACGCGAACACATCCTGATCCGGCAGGTCGGTGGCCAACAGCTCGTCTTTGAGCGCCAGCTTGACGTGCGCCATCAATGTCGCGAGCTCGGGCGACGTGAGCCCGATGCCGGCCTCGGCTCGCCGGCGAATCTCCTTCTCCGACGGGAGGCCCTCGAGTTCGCGGTTGAGCCCACGTTCGGCTACGAACTCCTTGATCTGGCGCTCCTGCGCGTTGAGCAGGCTCGCCGCGTTGGCACGGCTGGTGCCCATCAAGTCGTTCTGGTCGGCGTTGTCGGCCAGCACCAGCTCGGCGACCTCGTCGGTCATCGACTCCAGCAGCGGTGTGCGCTCCTCGGGCTTGACCTTGCCCGCGGTGATCAGCGAGTCGATCAGGATCTTGATGTTGACCTCGTGGTCGGAACAATCCACACCGGCGGAGTTGTCCAGTGCGTCGGTGTTGATCCGGCCACCGCACAAATCGAATTCGACGCGGCCCAGCGGCGTCACACCGAGGTTGCCGCCTTCGGCGATCACCTTGGCGCGCACGTGGTTTGCGTTGACCCGCACCGGATCGTTGGCCCGGTCGCCGACGTCGGCGTCGGACTGGGTTTCCGCCTTGATATAGGTGCCGATGCCGCCGTTGTACAGCAGGTCCACCGGCGCCTGCAGGATCGCCCGAATCAGGTTGGGCGGCGTCATCTCGGTGACGTCGTCGTCGATGCCGAGGGCGGTGCGCACCTGCGGACTGATCGGGATCGCCTTGTGCTCGCGGCTGTACACCCCGCCGCCCTCGCTGATCAACGACTTGTCATAGTCGTCCCAGCTGGACCGGGGCAGTTCGAACAGCCGCCGACGTTCCTGCCACGAGGCCTCGGCGTCGGGGTCGGGGTCCAGGAAGACGTGCCGATGATCGAAGGCGGCGAGCAGCCGGATGTGTTTGGACAGCAGCATGCCGTTGCCGAACACGTCACCGCTCATGTCGCCGATGCCCACAACGGTGAAGTCCTCGGTCTGGGTGTCGACGCCCATTTCCCGGAAGTGCCGTTTGACGGCCTCCCAGGTGCCCCTGGCGGTGATGCCCATGGCCTTGTGGTCGTAGCCCACCGATCCGCCGGAGGCGAACGCGTCGCCCAGCCAGAATCCGTAGGACTTGGCGACGTCGTTGGCGATGTCGGAGAACGTCGCGGTGCCCTTGTCGGCGGCCACTACCAGGTAGGCGTCACCGCCGTCGCGCCGCACCACCTCTGGCGGCGCGTGGACCTCCCGGGTGGCGTGGTCGACGTTATCGGTGACGTCCAGCAGGCCGGAGATGAACAACTGGTAGCAGGCAATGCCCTCGTGGCGGCTGGCGTCGCGGTCCGCTGCGAGGTCGCCGGTGGGCAGTGGCGGGCGTTTGACGACGAACCCGCCCTTGGCGCCGACCGGCACAATGACCGCATTCTTGACAGCTTGCGCCTTGACCAGCCCCAAGATCTCGGTGCGGAAATCTTCCCGACGGTCCGACCACCTCAAGCCTCCGCGGGCGACTTGACCGAACCTCAGATGCACGCCTTCCACCCGGGGCGAGTACACGAAGATCTCGAACTTGGGGCGCGGCAGCGGAAGCTCGTCGATCAGCTGCGCGTTGAGCTTCAGCGCCAGCACATTCTGGGCACGGGCCGAATTCTCACGTGTCACAAAGTAATTGGTGCGCAGTGTGGCCTGGATCAGCGAAGCGAACGCGCGCAGGACGCGGTCGGTGTCCAGGCTCACCAGGGCGTCGATGTCTGCAACCACCGCGGCGGCGGCCGCTTGCGCGTCACGCCTCTTCGGCGAACTGGAGGGGTCGAACAGCGCCTCGAACAGTGCGACCAATGACCGTGCGGTGTTTGGGTTCTCGTTGAGTACCGATTCGATGTGGGACTGGCTGTAGGGAAAGCCCGCCTGCCGAAGGTATTTCGCGTAGGCGCGCAGCAGTACGACCTGCTGCCAGGTCAACTCCGCGCGCAGCACCAACTCGTTGAACCGGTCGATCTCGACGCGGCGCTCCCAGATGGCGGTGACCGCGTCGGCGACACGCCGTGCGGTTGCTTGCCGCTCGGGACCAGGCGGCGCCAGCGGGACGGTCGGTTGCGGTGTGATCTTGAACTGATAGATCCACACCGGCAGTCCGTCGGGCCGAGTGACGGTGAACGGTCGCTCCTCGAGCACCACGACACCCATGGATTGCAGCATCGGGAGCAGCTGGCTCAATGAGGCGGTTCGCCCGCCCAGATACCAAGTCAGCCGGGCGGTCTCGTCATAGTCGTGTTCGGACAACACCAGCTTGACCGAATCGTCAGTCAGCTCTTCGATAATGGCGATGTCGTTGATGGCATCGGTCGGGGTGACGGTCTGTTTGTAGGCCTCGGAGAACGCCGCCGCGTAGTGCTCGGCCTGGATCTGGCCGACTGAGCCGCTCGCCGCGGCCCCCATCAGCCGGTCCGCCCATGTGCGCGCGGCTTCGGTCAGCAGCGCCTGGATGCGGACTCGGTTGGCCTCCGAGGTGTCGATGTGCGCGCCGTCCGCCAGTCGGACCATGAAATGCAGTAGCGCCCAAGGTGATTCAGTGACGCGAGCGGTGAATTCGAGGCTGGTGCCGCCGAACTCGCGGACCAGGATATCCTCGATCTGCAAGCGCACGGCCGTGGTGTAGCGGTCGCGGGGCAGATAGACCAAGCACGACACGAAGTGCTCGAGCTGGTCGGCGCGCAGGAACAACAGTGCGCGGCGCTGAGATCCGAGATCCACCACGGCTTTCGCCATCGCCAGCAGCCGCTCGGCGCTGAGCGCGAAGAGCTCCGAGCGCGGGACGGTCTGGATGACGTCGAGCAACAGCTGGCCTGGATGGCTGGGGTCGAGGTCGGCCAGCGCGAGCGCGTCGCGAACCCTGCGCGAAATTATCGGGATCTCCAGGACGTCAGCGTTCATGGCGGTGACCGTGAAGAGCCCGATGAAGCGGTGCTCGAGGATGTGGTCTGCGGCGTTTTCGCGGACCGCGATGACGTACGGGTATGCGCCGTAACGCAGATAGCTGGGAACGGTGGTCTGGGCGAGCACCAGCAGTTTGCTGTCGTCGGTCAGCCGGGGGCGAGAGCCCTTGCGCCGGCGCAGCACGCCCAGGCCGCTTGACGCGTCGAGGGCCACGAGTCCGTCAACCACCGGGCAGCGTTGGTAGCCCAGCAGCAGGAAATGCCCGTCGGCCAGCCAGCGCAGTAGTGCCGCGACGTCGTCGCGGTCAGGACCGGGATAGTGGCCTGCGGGATCGGTTTCGAGATCTGCGGCCAGGTCATTGAGCGTGCTCATCATCGCTGCCGAGTCCGCCGCGACCCGCCGGACGTCCGCGAGAACGCCAGGCAGCAGGCGTTCGACCTCCGCGAGGGCATTGCGGTCGACGGACGGCGAGAGCTGGACATGGATCCAGGCCTCGTCGACGTATTCCGCAGCGCCATCGGTTTTCGGTTCGACGCTCAGCAGATCCCCCGACGGGCTGCGGCGCACCTCGAATACCGGGTTCATGATGGTCGCGTAGCCGACCCCCAGCCGGTGCAGCAGCACGGTGACGGAATCCATCAGCATGGAGCCGTGGTCGGTGACCACCTGCAGCGCGGGACCGAACCCGGCAGGATCGTCGGGCGGGTAGACGGCGACACGACTTTCACCGGCGGGACGATGCTGGCCTAGCCGGTAGTGCGCGCTCAGCATGGCCGGCACCACCAGGGCGGTGGGGACGGCTTGGTCGACCGGACCGGCCGATTGTGTGTCGGCTTCGCCGTGCGGGCCGCGGTAGGTGTCGGTGTAGGCCTTCGAGATCCAGTCGGGAATGTCCTCGGCCCGGGTGAACGTGGTCCACGCGAGCGCCCCGTGGAGGCTGGTAGCCCCTGGATCCACCGTCATGCCGACTGCTCCTGACCCAGCAGCGCGCCCGCTGGTACCGCAGACATTAGTCGCGGGTGAGCTTGCGGTGGGTCACCCTGTGCGGACGGGCGGCTTCGACGCCGAGCCGTTCCACTTTGTTTTCCTCGTACGCGGCGAAGTTGCCCTCGAACCAGAACCACTTGGCCTCGTTATCCTCGTCGCCTTCCCACGCCAGGATGTGCGTGCATATCCGGTCGAGGAACCAGCGATCGTGCGAAATCACCACCGCGCAGCCGGGGAAGTTCACCAGAGCGTTCTCCAGCGAGCTCAGGGTTTCGACGTCGAGGTCGTTGGTCGGCTCGTCCAACAGGATCAGGTTGCCGCCCTGCTTGAGCGTCAGCGCGAGGTTCAGCCGGTTGCGTTCGCCGCCGGAGAGCAGGCCGGCCGGCTTCTGCTGGTCGGGGCCCTTGAAACCGAAGGCCGATACATAGGCCCGCGACGGTACTTCAGTGTGACCGACCTGGATATGGTCCAGCCCGTCGGACACGACTTCCCACACCGTCTTGTTTGGGTCGATGCCGGCACGAGCCTGGTCCACATAGCTGATCTTGACTGTTTCGCCGACCTTGACGGTGCCGCTGTCCAATTTCTCCTGCCCGATGATGATCTTGAACAACGTGGTCTTGCCGACCCCGTTTGGTCCGATGACCCCGACAATGCCGTTGCGTGGCAGCGTGAAGGACAGATCCTTGATCAGCTGCCGCCCCTCGAAGCCCTTGTCGAGGTGCTCGACCTCGACCACCACCGATCCCAGTCGCGGCCCGGGTGGGATCTGGATCTCCTCGAAATCGAGTTTGCGGGTCTTCTCCGCCTCGGCGGCCATTTCCTCGTAGCGCTGCAGGCGCGCCTTGCTTTTGGCCTGCCGAGCCTTGGCGCCGGAGCGGACCCAGGCCAGTTCGTCCTGCAATCGCTTCTGCAGCTTGGCGTCTTTGCGGCCTTGCACGGCCAGCCGCTCAGCCTTCTTCTCCAGGTAGGTGGAGTAGTTGCCTTCGTAGGGATATGCGCGGCCGCGATCCAGTTCCAGAATCCATTCGGCGACGTTGTCGAGGAAGTAGCGGTCGTGGGTGACCGCCAGGATCGCGCCCTTGTAGGCAGCCAGGTGCTGTTCGAGCCACTGCACGCTTTCGGCGTCCAGATGGTTGGTCGGTTCGTCGAGCAGCAGCAGGTCGGGTTTGGACAGCAGCAGCTTGCACAGCGCCACCCGGCGGCGCTCGCCGCCGGACAACTGCGTGACCGGCTCGTCGGGCGGTGGGCAGCGCAGCGCGTCCATGGCCTGCTCCAGCTGCGAATCGAGATCCCACGCGTCGGCGTGGTCCAGTTCCTCCTGCAACCGGCCCATCTCTTCCATCAGCTCGTCGGAGTACTCGGTGGCCATCAGCTCGGCGACCTCGTTGAAGCGGTCGAGCTTGGTCTTGATGTCGCCCAGACCCTCCTCCACGTTGCCGCGGACGGTCTTCTCTTCGTTGAGCGGCGGCTCCTGTAGCAGGATGCCGACGGTGGCGCCGGTGGCCAGGAAGGCGTCACCGTTGTTCGGCTTGTCCAAGCCGGCCATGATCCGCAAGACGCTCGACTTTCCGGCCCCATTGGGACCGACGACACCGATCTTGGCTCCCGGCAGGAAGCTCAGTGTGACGTCGTCCAAGATGACCTTGTCGCCGTGCGCCTTGCGGACCTTCCTCATCGTGTAGATGAACTCAGCCATTGCGCGGTATTACCTCTCTGGTCTTGCACGATTGCTCGCCGACCATCGTAGGCACCGCTCAGGCCCCGCTAAGCCGACAGGGGCAGCCCCGTGCCGGCTTCCTGCTCGGCATCTGCGGTGTCAGCGTGATCTGTGTCATCGGCATCAGCCGGATCGGCTTCGGCTACCGGTTCCGATGTCGGCGATGTTCCAGTGTCCGTTCCTGAGGGCACCATCTTCTCGACGCGCGCAATGCAGCGAGACAGGTCAGGGCCGACCGAGGTAGCGCGCATCTCCAACGTCGAGCGCCGAATGCCGTCGTGATCCTCGTACTCGCTGGTGTGGATATGCCCCACCACGATCACTGGCGAGCCCTTGCCCAATGACGCGCCCACACCGGTGACCAGCCGACCCCAACAGTTGACGGTGACAAACAACGAGTTGCCGGCCTCCCAGTTGCCGTCGGCGCCACGACGGCGCGAATTGCTCGCGACCCGGAACTTGAGCACCTCTTGGTCGCCGACCCTGCGGCGTTTTGGGTCGTTGACGATGTTTCCGACCACGGTCAGCGGCGTTTCGAACATTGCTCATTCCTTTCCTCAATGGCGGCGGTGGTTTCCGTGGCGAGCCCGGGCAATCCCAATGTCGCCTCACCGCCGGTGCTGCTCCCATCCAGCTCGGGATGACCGACAATCCGGCCGGGCCGACCGTGTGGCTCGGTGATTCTGTGGATGAAACCGCAACTGTGGATGACGCGTTGTCGCGCGGAGGCGGGCACCGGGCCTCTCCATGGCCAGCAAGCGGGCTAGCGCCG
>Ga0187768_1000307_pt1 | contig 10814 bp, 6 predicted proteins | sample 0216_QUI02_MP10__3_FD_148678 | JGI IMG/M metagenome (GOLD analysis project Ga0187768, IMG submission 148678) | Tropical peat soil microbial communities from peatlands in Department of Meta, Colombia - 0216_QUI02_MP10_20_MG | ecosystem: Environmental > Terrestrial > Soil > Wetlands > Peat ...
GGCATGGGCGGCAGGTGGGCGTGGATCTTGAAGATGGTGACCAGGCACCACACGATCAGGATAACCACCATGACGGTGGTGACCCGCATGATGAACATCGCCTTTTCGCTGCTTTCGTGGATGCCCTGCAGGTTCTTCCACCAGAAGTACAGCACCACCAGGATGGCGCAAGCGGCGGCGAAATAGTTCTGGTTGAAAGTGATGGGATGGCCCAGGTATTTGGCTATCTCGTCAACGAATCCGGCGAGGTACTGCCCGGCGGAGACGGCGCTGATCGGCCCCGTCAGCACGTAGTCGAAGAGCAGGGCGGAGACCGACATCTTGGCCAGCGTCGAGCCCATGGCCTCCTTCACCACGCGGTACACGCCGCCACGCACGAACATGCTGCTGCTCTCAATGTAGACGGCGCGCACCGCGTAGCTGAACAGCATGACCGCCAGAATGAACCAGGGAGCACTTTTGCCGATCACATTCTCGGCGTCGCCGCCTACGTAGTATGCGGAGGAGGCCAGGTCGGAAAGCACGATCGCCGCCGCCCGCCAGAAGGAGATAAACGTCAGCATCACCGTAGTGGCGACGAACACCGGCACGGCAGGTTTCAGACGGTCAAGCGTAGAAGTTGAGGTCGAAGACATACCAGGATGCGAATGCTGGATTCTACCCTGAGCCTGAGGATTGAGTCATTGACTCATTGACCCATTGACCATTGAAAAACCGCGCCATCCAATCGATGCTTCCGCAAGGAACCACTGAGTCCATGAATCATGGCCCCTCGCTCTGTTACCATCACCCAGGAATTCCCGCTTGGGAGCGGTTCTACAATCTTCACTGTGAGCAAGCCTGTGCAGCAGATCTTGCGCTTGGGGGTCGTGGTCGCGGTCGATGCGATCATCGCCTGGTTTTATTTCAAGGAAGTTCACGTAAACGCAACGACCGTCGCGTTCACGTTCTTGCTCGCCATTCTCGTGGTCTCGGCCACCTGGGGATTGCAGTACGCCGTCTTCATGGCGGTGGTGGCAACCTTGGCCTACAACTATTTCTTCCTGCCGCCCCTATTGAGGTTCACCATCGCCGACCCGCAGAACTGGGTAGCGTTGTTTGCCTTCCTGATCACCGCCATCGTCGCAAGCCATCTCGCCGAGCAGGCCCGGCGGGAGGCCATGCAGTCAAACCAGCGCCGCCGCGAGGTGGAGCGGCTCTATGCCTTCAGCCAGCAACTGCTGCTCTCGGACAACGTTTTCGGATTGCTGAACAGCGTTCCGGCTTACATTGTGGAGTCGTTCGGGGTGGGCGGGGCGGCGGTTTTCCTGGAGAATAAGTCCAAGACGTATTTTTCCGATATTTCCATTCAATCTTCTTTGCCGCTGGAAGAGTTGAAGGCAGTTTGCGGGCGGGGAGAGCCGGTGCGCGACCGTGAGCGGGGCACTTGCCTCATTCCCCTGCGACTGGGAGTCCGGTGCATCGGCAGCTTCGGCATTACCGGTTGCAATCTCTCGCGCGAGACCCTGGAAGCCATCGGCAGTTTGATCGCCATCGCCATGGAGCGCGCCGGCACGATGGAAAAGCTATCGCGAGCGGAAGCGACGCGGGAAAGCGACCGCCTTCGTTCCCTCCTGCTCGATTCCGTAACTCACGAGTTTCGCACGCCGCTGACGGCGATCAAGGCCTCCGCGGAAACCCTCCTGTCGGAAGTCGAACTGGAGAAGCCGCAACTGAAAGAGTTGCTGGTCGTGATTAATGAGGAAAGCGACCGGCTCAATCGCCTGGTGGGCGAGGCCGCGGAGGTGGCACAACTGGATGCCCATCAGGTCGAACTTCATTTTGAGCCGCAGCGTATTCGACAAGCTGTGGATCTGGCGGTGCAGCAATCCCGGCATGCTTTGGAACACCACCCGGTCGAGATCGCTATCCCGGATGATCTTCCGCCCGTAAGGATGGACCTGGACCGGATCGTAGAGGTGCTTGCTCAGCTCCTCGATAACGCCGGCAAGTACTCCCCGCCCGATACGCCCATTCATATCGCGGCCGACGTGCGCAGCGGGCAACTGGTCACCAGCGTCGCCGATCACGGCCCCGGTATCGACGATTTTGAGCAGTCGATGATCTTCGAGAAGTTCTATCGCGGCCGCGACCAAAGAGTCTCCATCCGGGGCACCGGCATGGGCCTCGCGATCGCCAAGGCGATTGTCGAGCTGCATGGTGGGACGATCGGAGTCACCAGCCAGGTCGGGCACGGTTCCGTGTTCTACTTCTCGCTGCCGCTCGCATCCTGAGGCTAGACTCGGTAGGGGCCCGGATCGATGACAGCTTGAATAACCGTGAGTCTGCGCTTGGTTCTGGCCGAAGCGATTGCCTGCTCCACTTCGGAAGCAGTTTCGCAGACCTTGCCATCCGCGCCAAAAGCTTCCGCCACCTTGGCGATATCCGGATTGGCGAAGGTCACTGCGTAGTTCGGCAATCCGCGGCGTTCCTGCGACATGGCGATGAGCGACAGAGCGCCGTCGCACAGCACGACTATGATTAGCGGCAATTTCAGGCGCTGGGCGGTTTCCAGTTCCGCCATATACATGGCGAATCCTCCATCGCCCAGGAAGGCAACCACCGGCTTGTCCGGCCATGCCAGTTGCGCCGCCATGGCCGCGGGAAATCCGTATCCCATCGCCGAGAGGCCGTTCGACATGAAGAAAGATTTGGGCGCGTAGGTTGTCCATAGCTGGCCCACCAGGAACTTGTGAGCGCCGACATCGCAGGTAGCTAGGGTCTCCTTGGGCAGAATCTTACGCGCTGCGGAGACCACCTGATGGGACGTCATCCCGCTGCCGGCGCGGGTTATGAGTCCCAACAAGTCGCGGCGGTGAGCACTGATTTCCTCCGCTGTCCACGCGCGACGAGATGGCAACTGCTCGGCGAGCACTGAAACCGCTATAGCAGGGTGGCCGACGAGCTCGATTACGGCTGGGTAAAACTCGTCACTGTTTGGCAAGGCATCAATGTGAACGACGGGCGCGGAAAAATTCCAGGGCTTGTCGAATTCCACTACATCGAGACCGCAGGCAACAATCAGGTCCGCTTGCGCCGCGAATTCGAGGACCAGTCTGTCTCCCAGCATTTCAAAAACGCCGGCAAAGAGCGGGTGGTCCTCCGGGATCACGCCCTTGGCCTTGGGCATCACGATGACCGGTGCACTGAGTTTCTCGGCAAGACGGACCAGGCTGTCACCGGCGCCAGCGCGAAGCACACCAAGGCCAGCAAATATGATGGGCCGTGCGGCGGAAGCAACCATTTCCTTGGCTTTTGACAAACATTCCAAAGAGGGTGCGCCCATCCCGGCATAGGTGCGGGCCGGTGATGTCGTCGGAAATTTTCCGCCAGCTTCCGCCTTGGCCAAATCACTGGAGAGGGTGAGATGAACGGAGCCTGGCCGCTCGCTGGTCGCAACCCGGATTGCCTTATGCAAGGTTTCTGCCGCAGAGCCAGGATTAAGCGAGGCGCTCCATTTTGTGATCGGCCTGTAGAAGGCGACTGAGTCCAGGACCTGGTGGGTGGCTGTGTTATAGCGTGGTGATGCGATTTGTCCCGTGATCGCGATCAGCGGGTCGCGGTCCATCCACGCATTGGCGACGCCGGTGGCCATGTTGGTCGCTCCCGGGCCTATGGTCGCAATGCAGACTCCGGGAATGCCGAGTATTTCGCCCGTCACTCCGGCGGCAAACGCGGCCGTGTTTTCATGCTTGGTCAACAGAAAGCGGATGTCCGCCTCTTTGAGCGCGTTCATCAACTCGACCACTTCACCGCCGGGAAGGCCGAAAACGTAAGGCGTTCGCACTCGCCGCAGAACCTCGGCCATCGCTTGCACAACGGTGGTCACTTCACTCCTTGAAGGGGCACGGCTTCAGCCGTGCCGAAAGATCGAACAAATGAGTTGGCCCTTAGGCGCCCTGAGGTACTTGCCCCTCAGCGGCTAAAGCCACATTCTCTGTTTAGCCCTTGCGGCACGCCTGAAGGCGTGCCCTTTCAAGACAGACTACGCCAGCTATGAAACTGCCCTAATACTTCCTCAGCACCAGGTAGAAGCCGCATGCCGCTCCCAGGAATCCGAACGCCACCAGGTACATCAGGCCCGCCGTGTAGGCGCCCGTGGCACCGATCAGGAAGCCGACGATCATTGGCGAAAGCGAGCCGACAAGTTGAGCTGATCCATTCTGCAGCCCGGCCGCCTGACCGATCATGTTGGCGGGTACAAAGGCTTGAAGGACCGTCCACGCCATTGGGATGGAAACACCCTTGAAGAAAAGCGCGACACAGAGCAGGCATGCACTCAGATAACTGTTGTGGACGATAGCCCCAAGACCTATGAACAGGGCACACCCGGCCAGACCAACACAGTTCAGCGGAGCTGCTTTTTTCATACGGTCCGCAACCACGCCGGCACTGATCAATCCCAAAAGTCCAAAGATGTACGGCAGGGAAGAGAAGAATCCCATTTTCGCCCAAGTAAAGCCGCGGGCCACTCGGAGGTACTGCGGCAGCCAGGACATGATGCCCCACCACATGCTGGCCGAAGCACAAAAAGCGAACGCGCTGCAGCAGAAATCGGGGTTCTTGATAAGCGCCACAAAGTTGAGCCTTGCGCTCCCTGACGGAACGCCCTTTGCTCTGGTGGCAGCCTCCTGCATCTGTCCCTGGGCTATGTGTTCCAGTTCAGCCTTGTTGAGCCATCTATGCTGTTCGGGGCGATCGGTCGTGAAGAACCAGACAAGGGGCAGACTCGCGAGGCTCAAAACCGCACACAACCAGTAAATGGCGCGCCAGCCATAAGCGGCAATGACCGCGGCGAAGCATGCCATCCCCAGAGCAGGTCCGATCATCTGCCCAAGCAGCCAGGAAGAGTTGGCCTTCCCTCTTTCTTCGCGGGGAAACCAGTTCTTCACAAATGCGATCAACATGGGGTAATGCAGGGCCTCCCCAAGTCCTAGGACGAGCATTGCGGCGTAGAGCAGACTCACCGTTCTCGCCATCGCGGCCATGAGAAGCGGCACAGTCCAGGTAAACAACGCAACACACATGGTTTTGCGCGGCCCCAAGCGGTCGCCGACAGGGCCAAGCAGAATATTCCCCAGCCCGTAGGCGACTAGGAAGAAGGTCATCAGCAGGCCCTGCCCGACAGGATTATTCTTGAGTCCCATTTCCTCGAGGAAACGCGGGAAGGCGATCAGAACGGAAACGTTCACCCGATCCAGATACGCCACCAGAACGGTGAAAGACAAAATAACCAGCAACCAAACGCGCACCCGGCTCGGACCTTGCGATGGCGTGGTTACGCCCGGGACTTTCGCGGCGGGCTCGACCTGAGGTGTGAGACTAACCATCTCGATTCTTAGGCAGAAATTGTTGCCGCGATCCGCATGAAAAAAGCGCGCCAGAGACCAAAGCTCCGGCGCGCAGATTCTTACACGAAATTGGCCCTTTCAGCTCTGCTTCAGCGCCTGCATAACGCGGGCCGGAGTCATGGGGAGCTGGAATAGCCTGGCTCCAGTCGCGTCATATATCGCGTTGGCGATGGTCGCTCCCACGGTGATGATCGGCGGCTCCGCGATTCCATCCGGAGCCAGCTCCGGGTTGTCGACGAGCACCACTTCTGTCTTGGGCTCGGTGGAGAAGCGCGGAATATCGTACGAGTCGAAATTCCGGGAAAGCACCTCGCCATTGCTGAAAAGCACCTCCTCGCTGAGCGAGTAGCCAACGCCCATGGTGATACAGCCGTCAACCTGCTGGCGCGTGCCTTCCGGGTCGACGATGACGCCTGCGTCCACGGCGGTGACGACACGTTCCACTCGCACCTTTCCCGTGCTCTTGTCGACAGCGGCCTGGACGGCAGTCGCGACATAGGTTTTGTAAAAGGTGCCACAGGCGACGCCGACGCCCTGGCCGCTCGGTGCCCGCGCCGGTTTCCAGCCAAACTGCTTGGTCGCCGCCTCCAGCACCCGCCGCATCCGCTTGTCAGTGAGATGCCGCATACGGAACTCGACTGGGTCGACGCCGGCCTTGCTGGCCAGGATATCCATGTGCGATTCGCGCGCGAACGTGTTCGTAATCGCGCCTGGCATACGCCACGGCCCAACGAAGAACGGGTGCAGCCCGGCGCCATTGTCCTGGTTCCGCCAGGCGGTCTGCGTTATCGGTACTGTCGTCGTCCTCTGGTTCGGGATGTCATAAAAGGTGACGGCACCCCAGTCACCGGCGGCATACACCGTGTAGTCCCAGGAAACGATCTTCCCTTCGTTGGTTCCAGTGCGGATTTTCACTACCGCGGCCGGACGGAACCTCGCGTAGAAGAAGTCCTCGTCACGACGCCAGACGAGCTGCACGGGTTTGCCGACCATCTTCGCCAGGCGGGCAGCTTCGATAGCGTTCTGAGCGTTGTTCTTCCCGCCAAAACCGCCGCCGACATAGGGAATGATTACGTGCACGTTTTGTTTGGGAAACCCCAGAGCCTGTGCGACCCGGTCCCGCACGATGAATGGTATCTGGACGGCCGCCCACACGGTCGCCTTGCCGCCCTCAACCATCGCCACGGCCGATTGAGTTTCGATGGGGGCGTGAGCACCATAACTATGAAAGTAAGTCTGCTCAAGCGGATTTGCGAGCTTGTCCGCGTCCGCCAGAGTTCCGCTCTCAGCCATCACCTTGGGTGGCTGCGCGTTCTTGAGTATGTGGTCGAAGATTGACTTGTTGTCCAGGCCGGTCTGGGGGCGATCGAACTCTGCCTTGATAAGCGCCAGCGCCTTATCTGCCATGTCGGGCCGGTTGCAGATCACGGCGATGAAGTCACCGTCCCACCACCCGGGTGCCCGCGGCATCTTTTCAGCCGCACTGGCGTCGACGCTCTTCAGCTTCGCGCCGTGGGCCGGCGGCCTGAGAATCCGCGCATACACCATTCCGGGGACGGTGATATCGGCGGCGAACTTGGCCTTGCCGGTCACCTTGTCGAGCGCGTCCTTGCGCTGCGGCGACTTCCCCATCGCCTTGAAGGTCGAGACCGGTTTTAGAGGCACCTTGCCCAAGTGGCGCTCGATGCGCTTGCCTTGCACCAGCTCGCCGTAGGTGATGCGCTTGCCCTGCGCTGGATCGGTGATGACGCCATCGCTCACCTGCAGCCGTTCGACTGGAGCATTAAACTTCTCCGCCGCCATTTGCAGGAGGACAGCCCTGGCCTCGGCCGTTGCTGCCCGCAGGATTGCGCCCATCACCCTCATGGACTGGGAGCCGAAGGTGCCTACGTCCCAGGGGCATACATCGGTATCGCCCATCACCATGTCGATGGAGTCGAAGGGAAAATCGAGCTCTTCGGCAACCAACTGCGCTGCGGCCGTCTGCGAACCTTGCCCGAGTTCAACCCTGCCGACCATGCAGATGACACGGCCGTCAGGCCGGATTTGCAGGAAAGCGTTGAAATCGGTTGGGGTTGAGGGCGGCGCCTCGGTGTAGGGTTGTGGAGCTTGTTGAAACGCCTCCAAGGGGCCGACCGTGAAGAACACTACCAGTCCCGTACTTCCGAGCTTGAGGAAGTCGCGGCGGCTGAGGGCGCCGTTTTCGGTCAAAGTCGCTTCATCTGGTTTCATGACGCCCTCGCTTTCGCGGCCACCGCCGCCTCTTGAATGGCCTCGACCATGCGGTTGTAATCGCCGCAGCGACACAAGTTGTTGTCCATATGACGGACGATGTCTGCCCGGGTCGGCCGCCGGTTCTTCAGCAGAAGCGCATAGGCTTGCATGATCATCCCGGGCGTGCAGTAGCCGCACTGCAGGGCGCTGTGACGGACGAATGCGGCCTGCAGAGGGTGAAGCTGTTTTTTCTTGCTCAGACCTTCAATCGTCAGCACGTGTTTGCCGGCGATGTCCTTGACTGGGACGGTGCAGGAGCGTATCGCTTCCTTGTCTACGATTACGGTGCAGGCGCCGCACAGGGCAGTGCCGCAGCCGAACTTGGCGCCGGTGAGGCCGAGATCGGAGCGCAGCACCCACAGCAGCATGCGCTCATCATCGACCGTCACATGCGTCGGCTTGCCATTGAGAGTGAATGAGATCGCTCGTTCCATGAAAAGATCCTTTGACGAGGCGCAGTCAGCGCCAGAAGATTGCCATCGGTTCGCTACAATAGAGAGGCTCGTATTCAGTTTGGTATTCGCCCGAAAAGTCTGCCCCTCGCACCAACTCGTTTTCTGTGACGCTCGGCACAAGCTTTTGTGATGAGGCTCAACTTCGAAGGCGGGTGTGTGTCCGATACTGCCCGATCCGTAGGCGGATTGTGTTCACGACAATTTTTCGGCGAAACGTGCTGCGAGCCCCCAGTCTGCGATTCTGTTATGCTTACTGGATACGAGTCCGAGCCTTGCTGATGATTTGGAATTCTGTTGGCTATCTAATTCTTGCTGTTGCCACCTTCCCGTTCATCTACTATCTGATAGCCCTGTATAGTTCGTGGAGGTACTTTTGGAACTCGACCGCGCAAAACACGAATGCCGAGTTCGTGGGGCCGGTGAGCATCCTGAAGCCCATCCGCGGCCTCGATCCGGATGCGTACGAAAATTTCGCCAGTTTCTGCCGGCAGGACTATCCGGATTACGAGATCCTCTTCTGCGTCGATAGCGCCGACGATCCCGCGGTTCCCGTGATCGAGAAGTTGTCGCGCGATTTCCCCGACCGTCGCATTCGCATACTTTTCGGGTCCGGCCGCGAGGCGCCCAACGATAAGGTCGCGAAACTGGCGCGTCTGGCAGGCGAAGCCCAGCACGAACTTCTGGTGATCAGTGACAGTGACGTACGGGTGCGGCCGGATTATCTCTCGACCGTCGTGACGCCGCTGGCTGATCCCCGGGTGGGTGCGGTGACGTGCTTCTATGTACCTGCCGACGACACCACCCTGGTTCACAGTCTGCAGTCGATCGGCATGGTCTCGGATTTCTATGCCGGGATCCTGGTCGCTCGGCAGCTCGATGGCGTGAAATTCGCGCTTGGACCGACAATCGCCACCACCCGCGCGCGCCTGGCGGGTTTTGGCGGCTATGCGGCCATCGAAAACCGTCCCGCGGACGACCTTCTGGTAGGCCGTCTGATCGCGGAGCAGGGGTACGAAGTCAAGCTGCTACCGTACTCGATTCTGACTGTGCCCGACTATAACTCCATCCGCGATCTCTTCCACAAGCGCTTACGCTGGATCGTGGTCATGCGGCACATGCGCCCCTGGGGGCATCTGGGTCTGATCTTTACCCAGGGGCTGGCCTGGTCGCTTGCGGCAATCGCAGTGCATCCCTCGGTGCCGCTGGCTGCGCTTTACCTCGCCGCCTACCTGGCCCTCCGCAGCGCTATGGTTTGGCTGATTGGAATCCGCGGCCTGAAACAGCAAAGCCTCTGGAAAAGGCTGCCGCTGCTCCCCATCTGGGATGCATTGGCATTCTTCATCTGGGTGATCAGCTTTGGACGGCGGAGCATCCGCTGGCGCGATCAGGAATACTTTATTCGCGACGGCAGGCTGGTTCCGGCCACGCCCACCGTGGCTAGCGATGAGCTGGAGACACTCCGAACCTGACCCAGCAGATTTTCAACCCAGAGCAACCGGTGTAGAGTCTGAGATCCGACTAGGCGAACCGTTTTCGCGCCAGTTCCGCCCCTTCCGGTGGCACGGTCTCGGCGGCAGTAGCCGCCATATTCGCCTGCTGGCGGCGGTCATTGTTGGGACACCGCCAGTTGACCCGCGGCAGGATCAACGAGGAGTCGATACGATCCCGGTACTGGATGGCGATATTCATCAGCGAGTCCAGCAGCGACTCCGACAGGTAGTGGGGCTGCAAACCGAGGTCGATCAGCTTGGAGTGCTTGGCATTGTAGTAATGCTGTTCCGCCTCCACGCGAGGATCGGGCAGACGAGTGATCTCCACGGTGAGGCCCAGCTTGGCGCCTGCCGATTGCACCATTTCCGCCAGTTGCAGCACGGAGAACTGCTCCGTCATCTGGTTGAAGACACGACATTCCCCGGGCGCTGCAGGATTCAGGCATGCCAGCTCGACACAGCGGACGGTATCGCGAAGATCGAGGAAGCCGCGCGTCTGCCCGCCCTTGCCGTAGACGGTGAGCGGGTGGCCGATGGCGGCCTGGGCGCAGAACCGGTTGAGCACCGTGCCGAAGACCTCATCGTAGTCGAAGCGGTTGATCAATGCCTCGTCGAGGGCGGTTTCATCCGTCACGGTGCCATAGACCACGCCTTGGTTGAGATCGGTGGCGCGCAATTTCCATATCTTGCAGGCGAACATCATGTTGTGGCTGTCATGCACCTTAGACAGGTGATAGAAGGAGCCGGCCTGTTTGGGAAATGGCAGCACGTCCTTGCGGCCGTTGTGTTCAATGGTGATGTAACCCTCTTCAATGTCAATGTTGGGGGTGCCGTATTCGCCCATGGTCCCCAGCTTGATCAAGTGACACTCGGGCTGAAATTCCCGCAGGGCGAAAAGCAGGTTGAGGGTCCCGACCACGTTGTTGACCTGGGTGAAGACGGCATGTTTGCGATCGATCATCGAGTATGGCGCCGACCGCTGTTCTGCGAAGTGGACGACGGCCTCCGGTTCGAATTCCTGGATCACGGATGCGAGAAAATGGTAGTCGGTCACGTCTCCTACGAAACTTTCTATGCAGTTGCCGGTGAGCTCGCGCCACACGTTCAGCCGCTCGGTCAAGGGGCGGATTGGCGTCAAGGTCTGCGCCCCCAGCTCATGATCCCACTGGCGGCGCACGAAGTTGTCGATGATCGCGACCGCGTTC
>Ga0187768_1000316_pt1 | contig 10557 bp, 7 predicted proteins | sample 0216_QUI02_MP10__3_FD_148678 | JGI IMG/M metagenome (GOLD analysis project Ga0187768, IMG submission 148678) | Tropical peat soil microbial communities from peatlands in Department of Meta, Colombia - 0216_QUI02_MP10_20_MG | ecosystem: Environmental > Terrestrial > Soil > Wetlands > Peat ...
CTGCACGACCGAGGCGATCTGCTCCACGCTCGCATTGACGCAGAGGTGCCAGCGGCCCTCGAAGTTGGCCGGTGAGTCGAGGCCGAAGCGCGGCGCAAACACCGCGAACTCATCCACGCTCAGAGCCTGCCGGACTTCCTCGCGGTCCCACACGTAGAACCTGCCCTCATGACCCTCGGAGTCGGCGTCCAGGCTCGAGTAGAAGCCGCCCTCGGGGGACTGCATCTCGCGCAGCGCCCAGCGGGCGGTCTCGAGCACGACCTGGGTGTAGAGCGCATCCGCGCTCGCCAGCGAGGGGTTGGCGTACACCGCGAGCAGCGCGCCGTTGTCGTACAGCATCTTTTCGAAGTGCGGGATCATCCAGCGCTCGTCGACCGAGTAGCGGCAGAAGCCCCCGCCGAGCTGATCGCGGATGCCGCCGTCGCCCATGTGCCGCAGCGTGAAACCCGCCATGTAGAGCGACTGCAGCCCCGCCTCGTCTCCCGCCGGGCTGGCGCGCCAGTCGCGCAGCAGCCACTCGACAGCCTTGGGAGCGGGGAACTTGGGTTGGCCGCCGAAACCGCCGTAGCGGCGGTCGAAGGTACTGGCGAGCTGCGCGCGGCACGCCTTGAGCGGCGCGTCGCTGAGCTCGGTGCCAGCGGCAGCGGGCGGGTAATTGATGTCGGCGAGCGCGGTCACCAGCGCGGCGTTCTGCGCGCGCATTTCCGGCTCGTGGGTGCGGTAGAACTCGACCACCCGCGGCAGCAGATCCCTGAAGCCGGGCAGGCCGTAGCGCGGCTCGCGCGGGAAGTACGTGCCGCCGAAGAACGGACGCTGATCGTCATGCGTGAGGAACATGGTGAGCGGCCAGCCGCCGCCGCGCTGCGTGATCATCTGCTGCGCGATCTGGTAGATGCGGTCGATGTCGGGACGCTCCTCGCGGTCGACCTTGATGTTCACGAAGTTGTCGTTGAGGAGGCGCGCCGTGGCCTCGTCCTCGAAGCTCTCGTGCGCCATGACGTGGCACCAGTGGCACGCCGCGTAGCCGATGCTGAGATGAATCGGCTTGCCTTCGCGTCGCGCCCGCTCGAGCGCCTCGCTCCCCCAGGGGTACCAGTCCACCGGGTTGTGGGCATGCTGCCGCAGGTACGGACTGGTCTCGCTGATGAGATGGTTGGTGTACTTCGGTGTTTGCATCGGCGGCTCCGGGCGCGGCGGCGCCTAGCGCGCGATAACCGCGGCGCCGCTCGCCTGAAGCTGCGCGTCGAGGCTCGCCAGCGTGCCGCTCTTGAACTTCGCCCACTTTGTCAGCGCGGCATCGAGTAGCGCCCGATGCCGGGCATAGCCGCGCTCCGCGTCCACGCTCGGCGCGGTGTCGGCTCCGTCCACCGCCCGCTGCAGATTGTGGAACGCTGCGGCCAGATAGCGCAGCCCGTTGGTAGTGCTGGGCGGACGGCCGGTCGAGTCCGGTGAGCGCTGCTGCGGTGCCAGGTCGGCGATTGCGAGCAGCTGCCCGTCGGCGTCGGCGAGTGCCGCAGCCGCGGCGCCGCCGGCACTGTTGCGGCGTTCGGCGATGCCCGCGTGCAGCCGCTCGGCCTCCTTGAGCGCCGCCGCGATCTCGACGCGCGCCGCTTCGATGTCGCGGGCCAGCGCGAACTGGCGTGCATAGGCGGCCGCCGGCAGCGTCACGCGCGGGTCGGGAGCGACGGTGAGCGTTTGCCGATAGAGGCCGCCGCCGGCCCTGAGCTCGATGCGGTACTCCCCGGGCGCTGCCCACACGCCGTCCTCGGGCTCCTCTTCGGAATCGTCCGCGGCGAGCCCGGCCTGCGGCGCGTAGTGCAGATCCCACACGAAGCGGTGGGCGCCCGCGCCCGCGCCGGGGGGCTGCGGCGCCACGATCCACTCCGGTGCGATGACCACTTTGGAGAGATCGGTTTGCGGCGCCTTGTCCTCGCTCGAGAAGGCACGCACCGTCGCGCCGCGCGCGTCGTAGACGGTGAGCTCGATTGCACTGGCCGCGGCTGCGTCGAGCACGTAGTCGATGTAAGCGCCGGGCTTGGGGTTGGCTGCCATCGGCTCGTCCTTCGGCATCGGCGAGCCCAGGAAGCCGCTGGGGCGCACGCGCACCGCGGCTGCCGGTGGCAGCAGGCGCGTGCCGCCGCCCGTGCCGCCGTCCGCGTCGTCGGCGTACGCGCGCAGCGGCGCGATGTCGTCCATGATCCAGAAGCCGCGGCCGTGCGTCGCGATCACGAGATCCGCGCCGTGCACCTCGAGGTCGCGCACCGAAGTGCGCGGCAGGTTTCGCTGCAGCGGCTGCCAGCGGGCGCCGTCGTCGAGCGAGACATAAACGCCATGCTCGGTGCCGCAATAGAGCAGGCCGCGATGCACGGGATCCTCGCGCACCACGTTGACCGAGTTGTGTACGCCGCCGGCGGCGATCCCCGCGACGATCAGCGTCCAGCTCGCGCCGCCGTCGTGCGTGCGGTAGACGTACGGCCGCGGATCATCGAGCCGATGCCGGTCGACGGCGATGTAGGCGGTGCTCGAATCGAAGTGCGAGGGCTCGACGACGCCGATTTTTGCCCAGGCCCCAAGTGCGGCCGGCGTGACGTCTTTCCAGTGAGCGCCGCTATCGGGAGTCTTCCATACCAGCCCATCGTCCGTCCCGGCCCAGACGAGGGCGGCGTCGAGCGGCGAGGGACCGATCGCGTATACGACGCCGCGCCGCGGCCCGTTGCTGTCGTGATCGGCAATGGTGGCGGCGTCGAGGTTGGCGGGCGTTCCGGGGTCTTCACGCGTGAGGTCCGGGCTGATCGCCTGCCAGTGCGCGCCGCGGTCGGTAGTGCGGAAGATGCGCTGGGTGCCGAAGTAGAGCGCGTGCGGCGCGATCTTGCCGAACACCAGCGGCAAGGTCCACGTGCCGCGATAGAGCCCCGGATAGCCCAGCGCCGGCGTGACGCTCTGCTTCTGGCCCGTGCGCCTGTCGAACTTGTCGACGCGCCCGCCGAAGATGATCTGCGGATTCGCGGGGTCGGGCGCGATGGTGTCGCTCTCGCCGCCGACCGCGCTCTCGCGGAACTCGGTGAGATTGATGCCGTCGATGTTATCGGTGCGGCTCGGGATGGCGGCCGCGCCCGAGTCCTGCTGCGCGCCGTACACCCAGTACGGAAAGCGGTCGTCGGTGATCACGTGGTAGAACTGGCCGGTCGGCTGATTGAACCAGGAGCTCCAGGTGGCGCCGCCGTTCAGCGTCACCACCGCACCCTGATCGACGCCGAGGATGCGGCGCTGCGGCTCGCGCGCATCGATCCAGAGCTGGTGATAGTCGTCGCCCCCCGGCGCACCCTTGACGGGGAAGAACGTCCGGCCGCCGTCGCTGGAGCGCTGCACTCCGGTGTTGCAGACGTAGACCACGTCCGCGTCGGCCGGGTCGACCGTGACGCCGCCGAAATACCAGCCGCGCTTCCAGATGCGCGGGTCGGCACTGACGCGCGTCCAGCTCGCGCCCGCATCGTCGGAACGGTACAGGCCCCCGGCGGCTGCATCGATGAGCGCGTAGACGCGCTGCGGCCTGGACGGCGCGACGCCGATGCCGATGCGGCCCGGCTCGGCCGGCAGGCCGTGACCGGCGAGCTCCACCCAGCTCTCACCGCCGTCGTGCGACTGATAGAGTCCGCCGCCCGGTCCGCTCGAGGGCGGGTAGACGTTCCAGGGCGGCCGGCGCGTTTGCCAGAGCGAGGCATAGACCACGCGCGCGTTTCCAGGCTCGAACGCCAGATCGATCGCCCCGGTGTCGGCGTTCCGGTAGAGCGTGCGGCGCCAGCTTGCCCCGCCGTCAGCCGAGCGGAAAACGCCGCGCGTCTCGTTGGCGCCGTACGGGTGGCCGAGCGCGGCCACCAGCACGACTTCGGGGTTCGCGGGATCGACCAGGATACGGCCGATCTGCTGCGAGTCCTCGAGGCCTATGGCCTGCCAGGTGCGCCCCGCATCGCGCGAGCGGTACAGGCCCGTCCCCTGAGCGATGTCTGAGCGCATGTCTGCTTCGCCGGTGCCGACGTAGATGATCCGGCTGTCGGAGGGCGCCACGGCGAGCGCGCCGATCGAGCCCACGGGTGCGGAATCGAAAATCGGCGCCCAGGTGCGCCCCGCATCGCGCGTCTCCCACACGCCGCCGTTGACGGCGCCGAAGTAGAAATGATTCGGCTCGCCGGGTACGCCGGCGACCGTGAGCACACGCCCGCCGCGGAAGGGTCCGATCGCGCGCCACTGCAGGGGCTGCAGCAGCGCCGCGAGCGGCTCGGCGGCCGCGCGCGCCGGCAGCGTGCACGCAGCGGACAAGACCAGGACCAGCGCCACGACACCGCGCGGTGAGGACACGTTGCACCTCGAATGAGAGGGCGCAATTGTATACTTGCCGCCCCCTGCGCAGCGGATCCCTGGTGTTGCAAGCGAACTCTCCTCAGCCCGAGCCCCCGGCCGGCACCGGTGCGCGCTCATTGGTGCTGAAGCGCGGCGAAGAGCGGCGCCTCGCCGCCGGGCACCCGTGGGTGTTCAGCAACGAGATCGACACCGACCGCAGCCCGCTCAGTGCCTTTGCGCCCGGCGAGCGGGCGACGCTCTCGACCCATCGCGGCGGCTTCGTCGGCTACGCCTACGTCAATCCGCACGCGCTGATCTGCGCGCGGATCCTGTCGCGCGATGCCGCGCACCGCATCGACCGCGCGCTCATCGAGCGGCGTCTGACGGCCGCGCTCGCGCTGCGCACTCGCCTCAGCGCCGCTCCTTATTACCGCTGGGTATTCGGCGAGTCCGATGCGCTGCCGGGCCTGGTGCTCGACCGCTATGGCGACGTCGTCGTCGGCCAGATCGCCACCGCCGGGATGGAGGCGCTCAAGGAGGAAGTGGAGGCGGCGGTACGCGCGGTGCTCGGCCCTGCCGGGCTCTACTGGAAGAACGACACCGCGGCGCGCGATCTCGAGCAGCTGCCGCAGGAGGCGCGGCTCGCCTTCGGCGCGGTGCCGGAGGAGCTCACCGTGATGGAGTCGGGGCTCGGCTTCCGGGCGCCGCTCGCGCACGGACAGAAGACCGGCTGGTTCTACGACCAGACGGCTAATCGTGCCCGCCTCGCGCGCTACATCGCACCGGGGGCCCGCGTGCTCGACGTGTGCTCCTACGTGGGTGCCTGGGCCGTCACGGCGCTGCATGCGGGAGCCGCGCGCGCCGCGTGCGTCGACTCCTCGCAGGCGGCGCTCGAGTTCGCTCGAGCCAACGCCGCGCGCAACGGACTCGAGCTCGAGACGCTGCGGGGCGATGCCTTCGAGGCACTCAGGACCCTGAGCGGGCAGGGCGCGCGCTACGAGGTGGTGATCCTCGATCCGCCGGCGTTCATCAAGCGCAAGAAGGACATTCCGCAGGGGCAGGCCGCCTACCGCAAGCTCAATCAGCTCGCGCTCGGACTGCTCGCGGACGAAGGGCTGCTGGTGTCGTGCTCCTGCTCCTATCACCTCGCCGCCGAGGAGCTCATGGCCGCCATCCAGAGCGCCGCCCGCCACAGCGGCCGCTTCGTGCAGATTCTCGAGGCCGGCGGCCAATCGCCCGACCACCCGCTGCACCCGGCGATTCCCGAGACGCGTTACCTCAAGGCGTTCTTCTGCCACGTGACGCGTGAGACCGCCTAAACCGCTAGACTAGCGCGCCTCATGCTGAAGTTCCCCGGCTTCGATCCGATCGCGTTGCGCCTCGGCCCGATCAAGGTGCACTGGTACGGGATCATGTACCTGCTCGGCTTCGCCAGCGCCTGGTGGCTGGCGCGCCGGCGGGCCGCGCTGCCGCGCTCCACCTGGAAGCCCGCCGACGTCGACGATCTGATCTTCTTCGGCATGCTGGGCGTGATTCTCGGCGGGCGCATCGGCTACGTGCTGTTCTACGGGCTGAAGTTCTGGGCGGGCGATGCGTGGTACCCGCTCAAGATCTGGGAGGGCGGCATGTCCTTCCACGGGGGCCTGCTCGGCGTGGCGGTGGCGCTGGCGCTATTCGCCTGGCGCCGCGGACGCAGCATCGGCGACGTGTACGACTTCACCGCGCCGCTGCCGCCGCTGGGCCTGTTCTTCGGCCGCATCGGCAACTTCATCAACGGCGAGCTGTGGGGCAAGACGACCACCGTGCCCTGGGGCTTCGAGGTCAACGGCCAGGTGCGTCACCCTTCGCAGCTGTACGAGGCGGCTCTCGAGGGACTGCTGCTGTTCGCGGTGCTGTGGTGGTTCACCTCGCGGCCGCGCCCGCGCCTCGCGCCGTCGGGCCTGTTCCTGATCATCTACGGCACGGTGCGCTTCCTCATCGAGTTCGTGCGCGTGCCGGATGAGCACATCGGCTATCTCGCCGGCGGCTGGCTCACCGAGGGCCAGCTGCTGTCGCTGCCGATGGTCATCGCCGGCGTGGCGATGCTCGCCTGGGCCTATCGCAGGCGCACCCCGTCGGGGAATTTCACATGAAGCAGTATCTGGAGCTGCTGCGCCGCATCCGCACCGAGGGCGTGCGCAAGGACGACCGCACCGGCACCGGCCCGCTGTCGCTCTTCGGGCAGCAGCTGCGCTTCGATCTCGCCCAGGGATTTCCGCTGGTGACGACCAAGAAGATCCATCTGCCGGCGGTGATCTACGAGCTGCTGTGGTTCCTGCGCGGCGACACCAACGTCGCCTGGCTGCACGAGCATGGAGTGACGATCTGGGACGAGTGGGCGGACGAGCGCGGCGAGCTCGGTCCGGTGTACGGCCGGCAGTGGCGCGCCTGGGGCGCGGCCGATGGCCGCAGCATCGATCAGATCGCCCAGGCGATCGAGCGGCTGAAGCGCGATCCCAACTCGCGCCGCAATCTGGTGAGCGCCTGGAACGTGGGCGAGCTCGACCGCATGGCTCTCGCGCCCTGCCATCTGCTGTTCCAGCTGTACGTCGCGGCCGGCCGGCTGTCGCTGCAGTTGTACCAGCGCAGCTGCGACTTCTTCCTCGGCGTGCCCTTCAACATCGCGAGCTACGCGCTCCTCACCCACATGCTCGCGCAGCAATGCGAGCTCGCGCCCGGGGAGCTCGTCTGGACCGGCGGCGACTGCCACCTGTACCTGAATCACCTCGAGCAGGCGGACCTGCAGCTGTCGCGCAGCCCGTACCCGCTGCCGCTTCTCAGGCTGCGGCGCCGGCCGCCGAGCATCTTCGATTACAGTTTCGGGGACTTCGAGTTCGTGGATTACCGCCATCACGCCAGCATCAAGGCGCCGGTGGCGGTATGAGCGCCGGCGAGCACGCGGCGCAGCCGCTCATCGAGGTGCGCGCTTCCGCGTTGCACGGGCTGGGCGTGTTCGCCCTGCGCCGCATCGAGGCGGGCACGCGCGTGATCGAGTATCTCGGCGAGCGCATCTCGCACCAGGAGGCCGACCGGCGCTACGACCACAAGAGCCTCGACGACAACCACACCTTTCTGTTCATCGCCGACGACACCACGGTGATCGACGCCGGCGTCGACGGCAACGAGGCGCGCTTCGTGAATCACGCCTGCGACCCCAACTGTGCGTCGGTGATCGAGCGGGCGCGCGTGTTCATCGACGCGATCCGCCCGATCGCGCCCGGGGAGGAGCTCACCTACGACTACCAGATCCAGCGCGAAGCCGGCGATCCCCCCGAGATCGACGCCATCTTCGCCTGCCGCTGCGGCCTGCGCGGTTGCCGCGGCACCATGATGTGGCCGCCGCGGCGGGCAGCGCGCGCGGGCCGCGGCCGGCGGCGCTGACGGCATGAACCCGGCGCGTCCCTTCAGGCTGGCTACCGTGGTGGCCGCGACCGGCATCGTGTACGGCGACATCGGCACGAGCCCGCTCTACACCATGGAGTCCGCGCTCGGCGCCGCGGGAAGCTTCGACGCCGAGGCGGTGCTCGGCGTGCTGTCGCTGATCTTCTGGGCGCTCACCATCTCGGTGAGCCTGAAGTACCTCACGGTGATCATGCGGGCCGACAACCAGGGAGAGGGCGGGATCCTCGCGCTGTTCGCGCTCGCGCAGCGGCGCCTCATCACCGGCAGCACCTGGGCCAAGGTTGCCGTGGGACTCGCGCTCGCCGGTACCGCGTTCTTCTTCTGCGACGCCCTCATCACGCCGGCGATCTCGGTGCTGAGCGCGGTCGAGGGGCTCGAGGTGCTGAACCCGGGGCTGAAGAGCTGGGTGATTCCGGCGACGATCGCGGTCATCACCGTGCTGTTCGCCTATCAGCACCGCGGCACGGCAGCCGTGGCGGCGCTGTTCGGCCCCATCATGGTCCTGTGGTTCGCAGTGATCGCGGTGATCGGCGCGTTTCCGATCGCGCGCAACCCGCAGATACTCGTGGCGCTCAATCCCGGGTACGGGCTCGCGCTGCTGTTTCACCGGCCGCAGGTGGCGCTCGCGATCATCGGCGCGGCATTCCTCGCCATCACGGGCGGCGAGGCGCTCTATGCGGACATGGGGCACTTCGGCAAGCGGCCGGTGCGGATCGCGTGGTTCGCTCTGGTGGGGCCGGCGCTGGTGATCAACTACTTCGGCCAGGGCGCGCTGCTGCTCGAGCTCGGCAAGCCGGTCGAGCATCCGCTCTATCATCTGGTGCCGGCGGCGGTGCTGCCGTGGCTGGTGATGCTGGCGACGTTTGCAACCGTCATCGCCTCGCAGGCGACGATCTCCGGCGCATTCTCCATGGCGAGCCAGGCGGTGCACCTCGACCTCCTGCCGCGGCTCAAGGTGCTGCAGACCTCCGCGCTCGAGCAGGGCCAGATCTACGTGCCGATCGTCAACTGGCTGGTATTCCCGGCGGTGATTCTGTTCGTCGTCGGCTTCGGCTCATCCGACGCCCTGGGCGGGGCCTACGGAGCCGCCGTGGTCGGCACCATGGCGGTCACGACGGTGCTCGGCGCCTTCGTCGCCGCCACGCAGTGGAACTGGCCCAAGTGGCAGGTGGCGGGTGTTTTCGGCCTGGTACTCGTGACCGACCTCGCCTTCGTCGCCGGCAACATGACCAAAGTGCCGGCGGGCGGCTGGATCCCGCTCACGCTCGGGGCGATGCTGTACTTCATCTTCATGACCTGGCGCAGCGGCCGCCTCGAGCTGCGCGCCGCGCTCGCCAAGCTCGCGGTGCCGCGCAGCGACCTGCCGAAGCTCGTGGCCGGCGTGCAGCGCGTCCCCGGCACCGGCGTGTTCCTCGCCAGCAACTCGACGCTGGTGCCCTCGGCGCTGATCCGCAACATCGAGCACAACGGCGTGGTGCACCAGCGCGTCATCATTCTCAACGTCGAGATCGCCGACACGCCGCGCCAGGATCCGGCCGGGCGGCTCAACATCGAGGAGCCCGTTCCCGGCGTGTACTACATCACCGCGCGCTTCGGCTTCATGGAGACCCCGGACGTCGCCGAGGCGCTCAAGGCCTGCCGCACGCGCGGGCTGCGCGTCTTCACCGAGGACAGCTCGTTCTTCGTCGGCCGCCACGTGGTGCGCGCCCGACCGCTGCCCGGCGTGCGCGGCCTGCAGCGACGCTTGTTTGCGCGCATGCAGCAATACAGCACGCAGGCGGCGGAGTTCTTCCGCATGCCTTTCCGGGACGTCGTGGTCCTCAATACCGCGGTGGAGATCTGAAAGACGGCTTGCAATAATGCCGTCACATGAGCGAGCCGCAGCAGCCGCTGATCTCCCTGATCGTCGCCATGGCGCAGAACGGCGTCATCGGCCGCGATAACGCGCTGCCCTGGCGGCTGCCCGGGGACCTGAAGCGCTTCAAGGAATTCACGCTCGGCAAGCCCATTCTCATGGGGCGCAAGACCTTCGAGGCCATCGGCCGTCCGCTCCCCGGGCGCGCGAACCTGGTGCTCACCCGCGATCGCGACTGGCGCGCCGCGGGCGTGATCCCGGTGCATTCGGTGGAAGAGGCGTTGCTGCAGACGCGCACCTGCGACGAGCTGGTGGTGATCGGCGGCGCGGAGATCTACCGGCTGCTGCTGCCGTTCGCGCGGCGCATCTACCTCACCCACGTGCACGCCGACATTCCCGGCGACACCTACTTTCCGGCGTTCGACCCGGCACAGTGGGACGACATCGACTATCACACCCAACCCGCCGACGAGCGCCACGCGCATCCGGTCACCTTCGTGACGCTCGAGCGGCGCAACTCGCCTTCCGCCCCACGGCCACACTGAGCGCGGAGCCGCGCCGATTCATGCCAAGGCGTGCCTGTCAAACGCTGCTCGCGACAGTTCTGGCCTGTCTGGCGGCTGCGGCCGCTGCCGCGGAGGTCGCGGTTACCGTCGTCCGGGCACACGCGCTGATCGATGGCACGAGCGCGCAGCCGCGCCCCAATCCGGAGATCGTCATCCGCGGCAACCGCATCGCCGAGGTCTACACCGCCGGAACGCATCCCACCCCGCCCGGAGCGCAGGTCATCGATCTCGGAGCAGCCACTCTCCTCCCCGGTCTCATCGATTGCCACACGCACATCTTCCTGCAGGGCGAGGTGCCGGCGGCGGGCGGCTACGACGTGCAGTTGCTCAAGTTCCCGGCCTCCTACCGCGTGGCGC
>Ga0187768_1000320_pt1 | contig 10513 bp, 10 predicted proteins | sample 0216_QUI02_MP10__3_FD_148678 | JGI IMG/M metagenome (GOLD analysis project Ga0187768, IMG submission 148678) | Tropical peat soil microbial communities from peatlands in Department of Meta, Colombia - 0216_QUI02_MP10_20_MG | ecosystem: Environmental > Terrestrial > Soil > Wetlands > Peat ...
GATCTTCCACGGCGGGTTCACTCCCAGCCAGAACACGCCAGCGCTGAATGTGGTGTAGAGCAGCACGGTCCACCGGTCGTAGCGCGCCAGCAACGAGTGCCCGCCCACGTTATAGAAGGCAAACGAGAAGGCGGCGAACAGGCCGGCGATGACACCGGCCGGGTTCAGCCGGAACCCTCCGCTACCCACGATGCCGATCACCAGGGTGCAACCAAGGACCGCCAGCAGCACGGCCGAGACCCGCGAAACAGTGGCCTTCTGCAGCCCGCGCGTCACCATGTACACCAGCACCAGCACCGGTGCCGTGTATTGCAGGATGATGGCGGTGGCAACGTTCGTCTTCTGGATGGCGACGTAGTAGAAGTAATTCGAAGCCGCCACTCCCAGAACACCGAGGAGACAGATGCGGCCGAAGTCCCTGGGCGGTACCCGCAGGGCCCGCCCGCGCTGTGCCAGTAGCAGCGGCCCCAGCGCCAGGAAGGAGAACGAAACCCGGCTTTGGGAAAGGATGAGGGGGTCGATCGCATCTAGCGCCCATGCCGACGGAAACAGTCGTCCTGTAAACGCGGCTCGCCCCAGCGTCGCGGCAATTCCCCAGAGAAAGGTCGCGCTGGCAATGTACAAGTACCCTCGCCAGGGATGTGATTTGTTGGGCAAGGCGTTCGTCAAGCCGAGCCGGGTCGACTTCATCGCCGATCACCAGGGTTCGCGTGGAAGTGCGCTCGTACTTCGCGATCAATTCTTCCCGGGTCGCATGAGCGCGGGCTGGATCCCGCTTCGAATCGCAGCCGGGCGCGCCCAGAAACAGCTTTCCGACCTAACCGGGCGGACGGTTGTGAACACGACCACGTTTCGCTCCCTGGACAGCTCAGATCATCTCCCTTCGCTCCGCGTTACACTAGGTTTCCAGATACTCGATCTCGGTGGTAATCTTCGCGGTTCGCTCCAGCATCGCCGACACGGAACAATACTTCTGCTTGGATAGCCGCACCGCATCTTCCAGCGCCTTGCGTGACACCCGGCCGCCTACGCGGTAGAGGAGTTTGATCTCGGTGTACACAGCGGGCGGCTGGGTGGCGCGCTCCGCCGCCGCACGGACTTCCAGGCTGGTGAAGGGCTCCCGTTTCTTGGTCAGGATGCTGGCTACGTCGTATCCTGTGCAGCCGCACAGGGCGATCAGAACCAGTTCCATCGGGCTGCTCGCCGATTTCTTATCCCCATCGACCACAATCGCATGCGAACTGCTCGACTCCCCCACGAAACGAACCTGGTCCGTCCAGATCGCTTTGGCCTCGATCATGAGCTTCACCGTCCTGATTCTCGATTCGCAATTGCCAATGGCTCCGGGCAATGCCGGGTTACACGGGCAGGGGCCCAGCACCCGTAGGGCACATGCCCTGGTTCTCTTGGTCGTTCCGCTTGTAGGTTCATACCAACCCCCGATTGGCAACCGGCGATGGTGACCGTTGTCACACTCCTATCGCCGATTGTCCGTGCGTGGTTCAGGATGGATCAGCACGCGGAAAAGCTCCGGCGCGTGCTGCTTAAAGCGGATCTCCAAGTCTGTCTGAACGTCGTGCACACGCGACAGCGGCAGGTCATCCGGCAACGTGCAGTGGCAAGAGACATATAGCCGCCCGCGTACGCGCTTGATCTGCACCTCGTGCATGTCGAGAATGTCCGGAAACTCTGCGGCAACCGCCTTCAGGCGCCGTTCCAGCGCTGCGTCGCGCACCACCTCATCCCCCGGTTCGATGGTTGCCGGTTCGCTCTCGATATGGGTCAGAATGGAGGCGATTTCAGGGATGTCCTCGCGGATCTCCGCCTCCAGCGCGGTAACCCGGTCATGCGCGTCCTTCAGCGACAGCCGTTCATCCATCTCCAGGTGCTGCTCGACGTGCAATTGCCCGCGCAGATCCTGCACGCTGACGTCGTGCACGTTGAGGTTATGCCGCGTGGCCACCGCCCGAATCCGATCGAAAAGATTCTCCGTGCGATGCGCCCGCGGCACCGAGCGCACGGTAACATCAGCATCCGGCAAGACACAGTGGACCGCCGCATTCACCGCCTCGGCCACCTGCCCGGAGTGTTGAAAGGTTACGTTCCGCGCCAGGCCGATCGAGAGGTCCGCGAAGTAGTGATTGCCGGCGCGGCGGATGCGCGCCCGATCTACTTCCAGCACGCCCTCCACCTGTTCCACCGCTCCGATGATCCTGCTCCGAACCCCGGTCGGCGCCGCATCCAGCAAAGCGTCGATGGTTCGCCGCGCCAGCCGCCAGCTCACGTACACCACGATCCCGGCCACAAACAGGGCAGCGATCGGATCGGCGTCCCGTAACCAGCCGATTCCGTAACGCTCCCCCGCCATGACCAGCCCCAACCCTAAAATCACGACGCTGCTCGACCACACGTCGGTCGAGAAGTGCAGCGCATCGGCTTCCAGCGCCTGGCTGTCATATTTTTCTGCGATTCTGCCCAGCGCCCGTGAGCGCCACAGATCCACCCCAATCGAGGTGAACATGACCAGAAATGCCCCCCACGAAGGCTTGATCTCCACGCTTCGGAAGAACAGTCGCCTGATCGCCTCGCGGATGATCCAGGCGCAGGTCAGCAGTAGCAGGCCGGTCTCAAGGAACGCGGAGAAGTTTTCCACTTTCCCGTGCCCGTACTGGTGATCCGCATCCGCCGGCTTGTCCGACACCCGCACGGAAAAAAATGTGATCACTGCGGCGATCAGGTCCAACCCCGAGTGCGCCGCTTCGGAGAGGATACCCAGGCTGCCGGTCGTGATCCCCACCACCAGCTTGAGGCCGGTGATCGCCAGCGCCGCCACCACGGAATTTCCCGCCACCGCGCGCTTCTCCGCGCGCATGGTTTCCGGCGAATACAGGCTGGGCGATTCTGCCATGCACGGTGATTATCGCTGTTGTGCGCCTGCCCCGCAAAACGCTGCCTCGTTGTACTCCCGGATTCCGGGCTCAGGACCTATTTCCGCCTGTGCTACGATGCCCATGAGTACCCCCCGGTCGTACTTTTGGAGGGAATTCCAGAAGATGCGGATTTTCTGTCCGGTTTCCGTCCCATCCACTCCGCGCCCTTCGTATCTGGCCGCGGCTCAAGCGCCCCCATCGCCCAGGCTGGTCCTGCCGTCGCCCCAGGTGGTGGCTCGCGCCAGGGAAGCTTTCGCCGAGCAAGAAGCGTATGAAACGGCGGGCAGGACCTCCGCTCCCCCTGGTGTCTGCCCGGCCGATGTGCGGCGGGACCTGCCTTTTAACCACGCCACCGCGTTCGATCCCACGCCGGGCGAGCTGTCCCGGGTGTGCTCCGACCAAACCGCGTATTACATTTACAAAGTGCACTCCCGGTGGGCAGCCCGGCATTGCAAGGCCAAGGACGAGATTCGCAGTACCCGACAGGGCGCTTCCACGCGCCACCAGCAGCGGCCGTTGCGGGCTTCTGTCAACGCCAGTCTGAGTCAGGCCTACTTCGGCGAGCCGGACCCCGCTCGCATGGTCCCCCTCGGTAAGCAGCAGTGATGACCATCTCGAGTCCAACCATCCTGGTCACCGGCGTGTCGGGAAACCTCGGGCTGCGCCTGCTTCCCCAGCTCGACGGGTTCTCCGTCGTCGGGGTCGACATCGCTCCCCCCAAAACCGACCTCACTCTGCGCTTCGTGCGCCTGGATCTCGGCCTGGAGGAATCCTGTCACATTCTCTGCAACCTGATTCGGGAATGCCGTCCTCAGGCAGTCGTGCACCTAGCTTTTGTGATTGACCCGGTGCGCACCGGCGTCCTCGACGTGGACCGGATGTGGCAGATCAATGTGGCCGGGACGGCGCGGGTCATGGAAGCAATCACCGAGGCCAATCGCAGTGAGGAGCACGGCGTCCGCCAGTTCATCTTCCCCAGCAGCGTCTCCGCCTACGGTCCGGACATGCCCGGTCCCGTCACCGAGGACTACCCCCTGGAGGCGCACACGCTGCCTTATGCCATCCACAAAAAGGAATCCGATGAGGTCGTGCAGCAACGTTCTCCGTCTTTGCGTGGATGCAGCGTTTACATTCTTCGTCCCCACATTTTCTCGGGTGCGAGCGTGGAGAACTACCTGGTGGGCGCCTTCCGTGGAACGCCAAATGGCAAGAGCAAGCGGGCGGCGCGCATGCGCCAGGAAGGCCGGCGCCTCCCCTGCATGCTGCCGTACGGCCGCAAGTACCTGGAGAACAAAATCCAGTTCATCCACGTCGATGACATGGCGCGGTTGATTGCCTGGATTCTCAAGCGCGAACCGGAGGCCCGCAGGTTGACCATCCTTAACGTTGCGGGACGCGGTCAGCCCCTCACCTTCGGGCGCTGCATCCAGATGGCCCAGGCCAAACTCATCCGCGTCCCGGGGAAATGGGCCATGCGCCAGATCCTGCGCTTCCTATGGAATCGCCAGATCTCCGCCATCCCGCCTGAGGCCCTTCCCTATATGACCGGGCAGTACATCATGACCACCGATCGCCTGCGCAAGTTCCTCGGTGAGGACTACGAGAAAGTCATCCGGTACAGCGTGGCTGATGCCTTTGCCGATGCGTTTGCCCCTGTGGCATCCGTGAGGCCGGCCCCGCAACGCCTGGCCGCGCATTGAAGCGCCCCCATGGAAATCTCGGTCATCCCTTCCCTTTGCGCACGCCTGAGTAAGCGCTCTGGGCAACGCTCAGCGGGCGCGGCGATCGCGACACCACCTGCGCCAGGGTCAGTGGCTCATGGCCATGAGCGCCGGCATCGAAAGCATACCCGGCAGTGGCTGGAGTATTGTGAAGGGCTTCCCTCCCGACGGTTGGTATTACTTTTTTGCTCGGTACAGTCCCGCGACCCCGAACGTGTACGGTGTCCACGCGGCTTCCCGAAAACCTGCCGCCCGCATCTGCCGGATCACGTCTTCGGGCGCAGGAAACCGTTCCACGGAGACCGGCAGATACGCGTATGGCCCCTTAACGCCAGAAATCGCAGTGCCCACCGCCGGCAATACGCGCCTGAAGTAGATCCGGTACAACCCGCCGAGCAATCCCTTCGGCTCGCCAAAGTCGAGAATGCCGCACTCGCCCCCCACACGCACAACCCGCACCATCTCCCGCAGCCCGGCATCGTAGTCGGCGAGGTTGCGGAAGCCGAAGGCGGCGGTGATCAGGTCAAAGTGTCCGTCTGGAAAGGGCAAATGCAACGCGTCCGCCTCCACCCAGCGCAGCCGTGTACCCTCTGATCGCGCTGCTGCGCGCCGCAACATGGGATGGGCAAAGTCGGCTCCCACGACCTGGGTGTCTCCCCGCGCTCGCTGGTACAGCGCAGATGTCATGAAGCCCGTGCCGCAGCACAAGTCCAGCACGCGTGCCTCCGGGCGCGAGAGAATCTCGCGAAACGTCCGTGCCGCCTGCCACCACCAGAGACGATCCATATTGAACGACAGGAGGTGGTTCACCAGGTCGTAGCGGGGCGCAATCGCGGAAAACATGTTCTGCACGGCTTTCGCGTCCGCGTGCGTGCCGCGCACTACTCCCGGCCTCTCATCCATTACGATCGACTAGCTCCGCTGGTTCACCAAACCCACTTACCGTCGGGCCCTAGCCGGCAATCCCCCCGCGACCATGGGGAAGCGGCAATCGGCAACTAGCTCCTCCCCGATCGGCGCCGGATCTGCTCCACAACCCGCAGTGCAACTTCCTCGGGCACGTCGTCTACGACCTCCACGTTTCCAATTTCGGTCGGCAGCACGAAGTGGACTCGCCGGTTGCGCGTCTTCTTGTCGGACCGCAAGCGCCGGATGACGCTCCGGCTGCGCACCTCCAGCCTTGGCAGACGGCCGAGCGCCAACGTCACCTCGCCAATGCGCCGCGCGCTGGTCTGATCCAGCATGCCTACGGCCGCTGCAATCTGGGCTGCCGCCACTATCCCCCAACCCACCGCTTCGCCGTGCAGCAGGGTGCGGTAGCCGGTCTCGGCCTCCAGTGCGTGCCCGACGGTATGCCCGAGATTGAGCACCCGCCGCAGTCCGTTTTCGCGTTCGTCCCCTGCCACCACCGCGGCTTTCAAGCGCACCGATTCCGCGATGAGCCGCTCCAGCGTTGCCAGGTCCCGTCCCAAGATGCGGTCCCGCTTCTCCTCGAACTCGCGGAACAGCCCGGGATTGCCGATCACCCCGCACTTCAGCACCTCGTACAACCCCGCCCTGTAGTGCCTCTCCGGCAGCGTTAGAAGCACCGCGGGATCGATGAGAACCAGGCGAGGCTGGTAATAGGTCCCCAGCAGATTCTTGCCTGCCTTCAGATTCACTCCCGTCTTGCCGCCGATGGAGGAATCTACCTGCGCCAGAAGGGTAGTCGGAACTTGCACCACCTCCACCCCGCGCATGAACAACGATGCCAACAGCCCGACGGCATCGCCGGTAACTCCGCCCCCAAAGGCCAGCAGCACCGCATCGCGATCCGCGCCCAGGGCAACCAGCTTCTCAGCTAGGATTTCGACGGTAGCCAGGCGCTTGTGACGCTCTCCGTCCGGCATCTCCAACAGCCTGGCCTCGAACCCCGCACTCGCGAGCGACGCCATCAGCGTGCGCGCCCATTTCCGCCGCACGGGCGCTACGGTGGCCACGAACAGGTGCCGGCCCGTACCCAGGACCTCACGCAGAGCCGGGCCGGCCTTCGTCAGCAGCCCATGCTCGATGCGCGCCTCATAAGGACGGGGCTGTACCCCAACCGTCAGCGTGATCATGAGCACTCATCATAGCCCAGGGGCGGTTTCTTCAGGGTCCCGCTCATCGGGCATGACACGCCCTGTCCTGCTTGAATCACTGCCCTGCCTGGAGAAGGATTGCGACTCGATTCCGGCTCACTCAGATTCGCGGTCCGCCGCGCAATCCGCTCTACCGCACTTCCCGATTTCGATCAGCGGCCGTGGTCCCGGGGTTGATGCCCGCCTCCGCGGGAAAGCGGTCCCCTCCCCGTAACAAAATGAAAACTCTCGTTTGGCCTGTTCCTTGTATCGCCCCCACGCCGACGCGCTCCTGCTGCGGCCTGTCTGCGTTTCCCGGTTCTTTTCTACACACTCGGTGTGTCGTCAGCAGCGCCCGCGGAGGTCTAAGATTCTGATCTTTTCGGCACCAACACCGACAGCACCACCGACACCGCCAGTACCCCCGCGACCGCACCCAAAGCCACTTCCGTCGGTATCTTGTAATAATGCGACAGCAGCATCTTCACCCCGATAAAGATCAGCACCACCGACAAGCCGTAGTGCAGGTAGTGGAACAGGTCCATCACCCCGGCCAGCGCGAAATACATCGACCGTAATCCCAAGACAGCGAACACGTTCGAGGTGTAGACGATAAACGCATTCAACGTGATGGCCAGCACTGCCGGAATCGAGTCCACGGCGAACAGGATATCCGTGGTCTCTACCATCAGCAGCACCACCACCAGAGGGGTCGCATACAAACCCGGCTGCCGCACCCAGAACTTACCCCCAACGTAGTCTTCGGTAACCGGCATCCAGCGCCGAAAAGCTCGCAGTACCGGATTCCTCTCCGGCCGCACTTCGTCTTCTCCCTGCCGGAGAAGCTTGATCCCGCTGTAGATCAAGAGCGTCCCGAACAAGTACACCACCCAGTAAAATCGCCGAATCAGGCCTACTCCTGCGAGAATGAACACCCCGCGCATGACGAGCGCCCCCAAGATGCCCCAGTACAATACCTTGTGCTGGTGTTCGCTCGGCACTTTGAAGTAGCGGAAGATCACCAAGAAAACGAAAAGATTATCCACGCTGAGCGAAAGCTCGATCACATAGCCGGTGACGAACTCCAGGCTGGCCGTCCGCCCATGCCAGAAGAGTTCCACCACGGCAAAGGCTGCGGCCAGGCCTATCCACATAGCGCTCCAGCCCGCCGCCTCCCGGAAACCGACCGTGTGCGCAGATCGGTTGAGCAGCCCCAGGTCGAGCGCCAGCATCGTGAGGACGAAAAGGTTAAAGAGGATCCAGAAGAGAAGCACGTAGCATTGTCAATTTTCGAGTGTCGATTGTCGATGGATTAAAGGGCGCCGACCTATCCTCACGGGCCGTTGTCAGGCCACTCAACAAGCGGAATCAAGAAGCAATGCCGCATCGCCTATCGGCAGTTGAAAATTCATCTCGCATCCAGCATCCACACCGTCTCCAGCACCACATTCCCCACGATCTCCAGGCTCTTGGGGCTCAGCTTGTCCACGGTATCCTGGGGGGTGTGCCAGAACACATTGCCGTAACCGTAATCGAAGTCGATCAGGTCCGCCGATGGCACGCCCAGTTTCACGAAAGGCAGGTGATCATCCTCCATCGGCACGGTTCGGCTGAAGAAATGCGACTGGTATCCCAGGCGGCTCGCCGCCTGCAGGATCAGATCCTCAAGCCAGGGCGCTGAATTCGCATCGCGATCGATGTTCAGGTCGGCGTCGCCGATCATGTCTACCAGCAGAAATGCCTTGATCTTCTTGAGGGTCCCGTCCTGCTGCCACTGCCTGGCCAGGTGACGCGCGCCGTAGACGCTGTCGCTGTCGGTCCACTGCCTCATCGCCTCCTCTCCGTCGGTCCAGACCAGCCACACGCTATAACCATCGCGTCTTCTGCCCCGCAATTGGTTCGCGAGTTCGAGCAGGAGCGCGGTGGACGACCCGCCGTCATTCGCGCCCACAAAGTCCCGCTGCGAATAGAGTGTGTCGTAGTGTCCCGCGATCACGATGATGCCGTCCTTGGATCCGGGAAACTTGGCAATGATGTTGCGCACCGGGAACTTCCCCTCCGGAGTTCCCGCCGTGAAGGCGTCGTCCGTGACTTCGTCCCCCTTGAGGTGCGCGAAAATATAGTCTTCCAGCTTCCTGTGATTGACGCTTCCGATGGGCCGTGGCCCGAAAGCCACGATTTCTTTCACGTACTGCATGGCCCGTGCCGCGTGGATCGTGGGGGCCGCGGGGATATCCCCTGGAGGAATTGGAGCAGGACGAGTCGGTTCCGCGGTCGCCGCTGGCACCTGGGGAGGGTGCGCTGTAACCGCGTCCTCGTGGCCGCGCGAGCAGGCCGTCGACACCGTGATCGACAGAACAACAACCAACCGCAGAGGACACAGAGAGAAACGAAGTCTACTCTTGGGCTCTTCGGTCGGCGGCCTCCGATCTGGCCACCATGCAGACTCTTTGCGCACGGTTGATCCCCTGTGTTTCTTCGTGTCCAGGGTGGTTACCTCTCAGGGACCTTCTTCGTCGCCCTCGCCTTGCGCTGTTTGGGATGGACAATCCAGGCGATGGCGATGCTCGCCACGTACAGCGCCACCATCGGTGCAGCAAAAATACACATGTTCAGAATGTCGGTGGTCGGCGTCACGATGGCGGCAATGATGAAAATCACCAGGATGGAGTAGCGCAAGTTGCGCCACATCCAGCCCGCGTTCACGATTCCCATCAGCGCCAGGAAGAACACCAAGATCGGCATCTCAAAGATCAGCCCCATGCCGATGATGATCACCAGGAACAGGTCCGTGTATTCCCCGATCGTGATCATGGGCTGAAACTGCTTGCCGTAACCGATCAGGAACTCCAGCGCCTGTGGGTACACCAACTTGTAACCGAAATAGCCCCCTGCCAGGAACAAGGCCACCGTCGAAAACATGAAGGGCAGCACGTAGCGCTTCTCGTGCCGGTAAAGTCCGGGAGAAACGAACAACCAGACCTGGTACAGGACAAAGGGCGAAGTCACGAACAGCCCCGCGAGAAAGCCGATCTTCAAGTAAAGGTTGAAGGGCTCGGTAGGATTCAGGTAAACCAGCTTCTCGGCCATGCCGTTGTGGCGCAGCGCGTCCATAATCGGACGCTCCATATACTCGTAAATCCTCTCCGCATAGCCCCAACAGGCGAGGAAGCCGACGGCCACGGCAAGCAGAGAGTAAACGATCCTCCGCCGCAACTCCTCGAGGTGCTCGAGGAACCCCATGGCGGCCATGGTTTCCTTTTCTTCTTCGGGTTCCATGTCAGGAATTTCGGCGGCGATTTCAGGCATCGGGAGCCCTGGCCGGCGCGGATGATTCCGGAACTGGCAGTGCCGCTTCCGGTGCCGCCGGGCTCGCGGGTGCCGCTGACGCTTCGATCAGCGTTCCGCTGGCTACGGCCCCCTGGGGCGGCTTGCTGGGAGGCAGAATCTCTGGCGTGGTCTCACGCTCCAGGTTGGCGATCTCGCTTTCGATCTGTGACCGGAATTCGTTTGAGGCCCGCTTGAATTCGTTGAGCGCCTTGCCAATCTGGCGTCCGACCTCGGGTAGCTTCTTCGGCCCGAAGATGATCAGGGCCAGAAAAAACAGAAACAGCATCTCCGGAAAGCCGAGATTCATACACTTATCATACTGCCGAGTCCGAGGGGCGGCAACGCGAGCACGCCTTGGGGGTGCGTTACAAGGCGGCGCTCCCCTGTGCTACCCTCAAGCCAGCGCGCCGTCCCCTGTCGTTGCTTCCTATGG
>Ga0187768_1000322_pt1 | contig 10484 bp, 6 predicted proteins | sample 0216_QUI02_MP10__3_FD_148678 | JGI IMG/M metagenome (GOLD analysis project Ga0187768, IMG submission 148678) | Tropical peat soil microbial communities from peatlands in Department of Meta, Colombia - 0216_QUI02_MP10_20_MG | ecosystem: Environmental > Terrestrial > Soil > Wetlands > Peat ...
TTCAGCCCGAACTTGAAGTCATTAACCAGGCGATTGCTGAGAGTGGAAGTGAGGCCAACGTAGGCGCCGTGGGAATAGGAAGGCGAAGCGAGCACGTCGAAGTTGGGGGCAAACTCGGTGTGGAAGGGGTCACTCTCGTTGGCGTTATTGTAAGCGTAACGCAGCGTGAGCTGATGCTTCTCGGTGATCTTCTGGTCGATTTTGCCCACGAAGTTATATCCGTTGAGGCTGTCCGGACTGGGGAAATGGTAGGTGCCGGTGATGCCGTCCAGAACATTTCCGGACTGGGGGTTGGGCAAGAGGTTGAAGATTCTCTGGATGGTGGGGTCCAAGCCGAGGCCGGTGAGGTTGCCCGGCGCGATCGCAGTTCTGACGTCGATCTGCTGTCCGTTGGTGGTGAACAGGCCGGACTTGAACTCGGCGGTGGGCAGGATGGTGGAGTTGGTCAGGGTGGTGCGGAAGCGTTGAAACTCACCGTTGATAAAAAAGAACGTGCGGTTCTTGATGACGGGGCCGCCCACGGAGAATCCGAACTGGTTTCGCACGTAGGGGTTCTTGGCGTCAGGAGCCGCGTTAAAGAAATCGCGAGCACCGAGACCGCTGTAGCGGCCGAATTCGTAGGCGTCGCCGTGGAAGCTGTTGGTGCCACTGCGCGTGATGACGTCAATGATGGCGCCGGTGTTGCGGCCGTACTCCGCGTTAAAGGTGTTGGTGATGACGCGGAATTCCTGGGTGGAGTCGGGATTGATGGCCAGGACCCCGGTGGGACCGCCCGGCACGGAAGTGTCGTTATTGTCGACCCCGTCGAGGAGAAAGTTATTGTTGCGATCGCGGGAGCCGTTCACGGATATGCCGCCGGTGAAGTCGACGTTGAGATTGGTGCCGGGCGAGAGCAGGATGAGTTCGTAGGGATTGCGGGTGAGCAGCGGGAGGTCGGTGATGGTCTTGTTCGAAATCAGGGTGGAGAGCTGAGTGGACTCGGTCCCCACTGGGGCAACGGCCGCGCCGTTGACTTCGATCACTTCCTTCACCGAGCCCACCCTCAAGGTCGCATTCAGCGTCAGCACTTGGGCAGTGGTGAGGGTGGCGCTGTTGATGGCCACGGAAGTGAAGCCCTGCTTGTCGAACTTGACGCTATACAGGGCCGGGACCAGGTTGGGAATCGAGTAGAACCCTGACGAGTTGGTGGTCGCGGTCCGCGCCAAGTTCGTGTTGAGGTTGGTGGCGGTGACGGTGGCGCTGTCCACCACGGCACCGCTCGAGTCGGTCACCGTGCCCTGAATGGAGCCTGCGGTTTGTGCGGCCAGAAATGTGGACCCGAAGAGCGCGCTGAAGAACAAAACTCGTCTCAACAAATGCATGGACAAAACTCCTTGTTAGCCGGTGTCTGACGCTGGCAATTGCATTGAATAGTGCAGACCGATTGCCGTTGCGCGCGGCGCCTGCAAGTGGCGGTGATACGCGACTTGGAATTTCCCGGAGGCAGAAGGAGATTTGCGGTCGTAGCGGGGTCTCCAGAATTCGGATGAGACGTACGGAAATTGGAAGAAGAGGCGGAACCCGCGCGAACGCCTGCACTACGGTGCATTCAGGTTATGTCTGGGGGGAGGCTGTGCGGAGGTGAGCGCGGAGCGGCCTTTTCTTGCGAACGGGGAAAGCCGTAAGAGATAGTCTAATATAGGTATATATCTTTAAGGATCGAGCCGCGCCCCTTCGAATGAATGCAATGCGGCAGGGGAGCGCCGGCGCCAGAAATCCTTGAATTAGCTGGCTTTCGAGGCGCGAGCGGAAGCGATCCGGCCGGGCGGAGCGGCAGGCCTGTCGCGGGTTTTGTTCGGGAGATGACCTCGCGCTTGGAAGCCAAAAAGGCTAGAATAGTGCCGGCATTTCGCTCACTCGGGGGGGCGCTTATGATTAAGGAACGCAGTCTATGGTTGGCGAGCAAGGTCGTCCGCTGGTTGATGATGGGGTTGCTGGTTTCGGGATTGGGGGCTCAGGTCAGTGAGACGCGACCTGCATTCGGATACCCTGAGGACTGGACACATCACCACATCAAGTTCACTCTCCCCGGCCTTCGACAACATCCGGAAATTTTCAGCCGCGAACCACGAGCCATACACCAGATCTATCGTCAATGGCGGGCCTACCGAACCCCGGTGGCGAGCGTTTCGGCCGCCACGCTGGGGACGTCCTCTGAGAGTCATTCAGATTGGAACATGTCGCTCGGCACGGGCACGGAAGCGTTTGGCCAGTTTCCGGCGAAGTGGACCACGAACCCGGATGCTACCCCCAGCTGTGCGAACGATTATGTGGTGTTTACCCTTAACGTGGCGGGTCCTACCAACCAGGCTACCTTAGTTGGATTTAACAATCTGTACAGCGGCACGCCGGCGGCGAGTTCCCTCTGCAATCGCACGACGCCGACAGTAAAGTTCGCCTACTATCCGAACAGCCAATTCCATGGCCAAAATTCTAGCTCTCCCGTGTTATCGCTTGATGGAACAAAAGTCGCCTTTGTAGAGACTCACTTCCCCGAATCTGGGAATAGTTCGGCAACTTCCTGGCTGCATGTGCTGACCTTGGGGACGACGGGAGACAACGGCACAGTCACCGCAGCTGTCACACCAGGAGGGGGGACTCCTGCCAACAATGCTTCGCAGGTTTCATTTATTTATGCGTCTGCCACCAACACTCGCTCGTCTCCCTGGGTGGACTACGACAGCGACACTCTCTATGTGGGTGCGGACAATGGCACGCTTTATGTGGTTCACCCGGTCTTCACAGGTACGCCCATGGTTCAGAAGTCGATCGCGGTCGGAGGGACTGTCATATTGACAAGTCCCGTATTCGACAACACCACAGGCAACTTGTATGTCGGTGGAAACGGCGGCGCTCTCTACGTGGTCAACGTTAACTCAGGCGCCGTGTCTTCGCTGGCCGTCGGCTCGGGTACACCGAACAACGGAATCTACGATTCTCCGACCTTCGACTCGACGGGACAGCGAGTGCTGGCAATTTCGGCCAATGGCGTGAACCGGCAAGGCAGCGGAAAGAGTGCGGTCGTAGTGCAGGCACAGGCAAACGCGACGGGCACATCGCTTTCCCAGGTAGCACGAGTCAACGTCGGGCTAGGCGCCTCGGGCGGAGACGCGAGTGTCACCCTGTACATGGGGGACTTCGATAATGCCTATTTCACAAACCCGGCGACGGGCCACATGTTAGTGTGTGGTACTGGTCCCACAAACACAACCCCCTATCGCTACCTGTTGAACTTCAACGCGGCTGGGATCATACAGCCCGGTACCTCAGCACAAATTGTCAACAACGTGAGCGCACGTTGCGGTCCCGTGACCGATTACTTCAATCCGAACGTCGGTGGTGCGGGTGGAACGGATTTCCTGATGTGGGGTGTGACGACTAGCAACTGCGGCCTCGGCGGGGCCGGACTAGGTTGCGTGCTCTCTCTCCAGAACGAGACGACATTAAAGGGCGTGATATCGCGTGGTGGGGCGAGCGGGATTATCATCGACAATGACTCCACTGCGGGGCAAGCGTCGAGCATCTACTTCAGCACGGAAGTGGCAGCGCCGTCCGGGAATTATTCGGCGGTCAAGCTGGGGCAACTCAATCTCAATTGAGCCCGGAATCGCGTCGGGGTAGCAGCCTCATAGGATCTGATATCACCGTATCAGGAGCTACGGGCCCGGTGAGTCGTTCCCAGCGCGATACTGCGGGCTAACGTGTGTACGCTTAGACCACACGGCTTCGCCAGGACAATTGCATTGGCAGTGGCAATCCTCCGCTGGCTAAGGAATCGCACGAAACCGCCCGCGGCTAACTGCGTAATTGTGCAGCGAAGCAAGTGCTATTACCGGTCCGCGTAGTGCACCTCACTCGTCTCGCACAGTCTTGCCGCCGCGTCTTCCGGCGTGATGTCGCGTTGCGGCGCGGCCAGCAACTCGTAACCAACCATGAATTTGCGCACTGTGGCCGAGCGCAGCAGGGGCGGATAGAAGTGGGCATGAAGGTGCCACTCCGGGTGGGGATCGCCGTCGGACGGCGCTTGATGGAAGCCCATAGAGTAGGGAAACGGGATCTCAAAGAGATTGTCGTAGCGCGTCGTGATCCGCTTAAGAATGTCGGCCAGCCCATGCTGGTGCAGGCGGTCAAGAGACGCAAGATCGGGGGCATGCGTCTTGGAGAGGAGCAGGATTTCAAACGGCCAAACCGCCCAGAACGGCACCACGACCGCGAAAAGGGCGTTTTCGCACACCACGCGGCTCACGGCCTTGCGCTCCAGCTCCAAGTACTCGCAAAGCAGGCAGGCACCGTATCGACTGAGGTGGGCAGCCTGCGAATCCTGTTCTTTGCGGGGCTCGTTGGGTATGGTTTGGTTCGCCCAGATCTGGCCGTGCGGATGCGGGTTGCTGCATCCCATGATCTCGCCGCGATTCTCAAAGATCTGGACGTACTTGATGGAAGGCCGCGCCCCCAGCTCGGTGCCCTGCTGTGTCCAGACCTCAACCACAGAGGCAATTTCATCGAGCTTCATGCGTGCGAGCGTCAAGTCATGACGTGGCGAGAAGCACACGACTCTGCAAGTGCCTGGCTCGCTCTCAGCCACCAGCAATCCCCGTTCGCCCTCATCCACGTTGGCGCGCAGCACATCGGGCCGCAGCGCAGCAAAGTCGTTGGTGAAGACAAACGTCGCCTTGTAGTCGGGATTGCGCACACCACCGGCCCGCTCATTCCCAGGACAGAGATAACATGTAGGATCGTAAGCTACCTGCTGTAAAGGGCCGCGCCTCTCGACTTGACCTTGCCAGGGCCGTTGCGTGCGAAGCGGAGAAACCAGCACCCATTCCCGAGTGAGCGGATTGAAGCGCCGATGCGGCACCGTGCTGAGACCTTGTAGCTCCATCTGTCTGTTGTTCCCCAACGAGGCCTTATTGGACTTCCATCCAAGGAATCACCGACCTCGTCGACCCCCCCTAGGCGACACTCGCCCCTTGCGCCACCGAACAGACGTACACTTCCGGAGGCCTTCCCGTCTCTTTCTCGTAAGCCTGAACGATGTATCGCTGAAAGAACTCGACCGAGTCCGAACGGAGCAGGTTCACCGTGCACCCTCCGAACCCACCACCGGTCATGCGTGCACCATAAACCCCGTCGCAAGCCGACGCGAGTTCGACCAGCAGGTCGAGTTCCCGGCAACTAACCTGGTAGTCCTCGCGCAAACTGGCATGAGAGGCGTACATGGCCTGACCAAAGCGATCCAGGTTGCCTGACTTAAGAGCTTCTGCCGCGTCCAGGACTCGCTGGTTCTCGCTTATGACGTGGCGGCAGCGGCGATACACCAGGTCGGACAGTGCCTTCCGGTGCTTCTCCAGTTCACCCAGGCTGACATCGCGCAGGGCCAGAACATTGGAGAGCCGCTTTCCCAGAATGCTCACACCGGTTTCGCAGTCCGCGCGGCGGCGGTTGTACTCGCTCGCGGCCAGCTCATGCCTCACCATGGTGTTGCAGATCGCAAGCCGAACATAAGCGGGAATGGGAAGCAGATTGAAGTCCAAGGAGCGGCAATCGAGCAGGAGGGCATTACCAGAACGTCCAAAGGCGGCGATGAACTGGTCCATGATTCCGCATCGCGTGCCGACGTACTCGTGTTCAGCGCGCCGGCAGAGTCTTACCAGATCAAGCGCCGGCAATTCGAAACCTGATAGTGACATCAGGGCCAGAGCGGTTGCCAGTTCGAGCGAAGCCGAAGAACTGAGTCCCGCTCCCAGCGGCACCTGTCCATGGATCATGAGGTTTGCGCCCACCAACGAATGTCCGTCTGCCTGCATCACGGCAGCCACACCCCGGACGTAATCACTCCAGTGTTTTCTAGGAGGGCCTTCCAGGGCGTCCGGTGACAGTTCCACGTTCTCATCGAAGTGAACGGAATAGACCCGCAACCCACGGTCGTCACGCCTGGCCCCAGCCACCCAGGTGTAGAAATCGATGGCCGCAGGCATTACGAATCCGTCATTGTAGTCGGTATGCTCGCCAATCAGATTGACCCGGCCCGGCGCCCGAAAAACCCGGGGCATTTGCCCGCACCAGTGCTGGAATCGTTCAGCCAGCGATTCGACCATCGAATCCACACCGCCGACAGGACGCACCATTCAGAATCCTTCTTGTGGAGGTCAACCTTAGCCGAACCGGTCTGGATAACCCAGCCCGAAAGCCTGACCTTCCTGTTTTCGCTTCACCCGCGAAACAACTTGCCGAGGACTTGCATGAGACCCGCCTAAGGCTGGATCTACATTATCGATATTAGGCCAGTTGGGGTTATCGTGTTGCGCTGGGGGGGTGCGATAAAGTAAGCATGGCGGACCGGCGTGGCCGATCCGACAATCAGCCTCAGGGAGGAAGAGTTGCGAGTCGGACAGCGCGGGCGGAGAGATGGGGACCAGCTATGAGAATTTCGGTGGTGATGCCTGTCTACAACGAACGAGCGACCCTTCCGACGGTCGTGGAGCGCGTGCTGTCCGTGCCCCTAGATGTGGAACTGATTTGTGTGGATGACGGTTCCACCGACGGTTCTCGCGAACTGCTCGCCGAATTAGTGGCGAACCATCCCCGGATGCGGGTGTTGCTCCAGCCGAGGAACACCGGAAAGGGGGCGGCTCTACGGAAAGGGATCCGCGAGGCTAGGGGAGATTTTGTCTTGATCCAGGATGCGGATCTCGAATATGACCCGGCGGACTACCCTGCACTGCTTGGTCCGCTAACCGAGGGCAAGGCGGACGTAGTCTACGGATCACGTTTCATGGGGAGTGGTCCTCACCGGGTCCTTTATTTCTGGCATTCGCTGGGCAACTGGCTGTTGACCCTGACCTCGAACATGCTCACGGACCTGAATCTTACCGACATGGAGACCTGCTACAAGGCGTTCCGCAGGGATGTCATTCAGGCGATTCCCCTGGAAGAAAATCGGTTTGGTTTTGAGCCGGAAGTAACGGTTAAGGTGGCCAAGCGGAACCTGAGGGTATACGAGGTGGGTATCAGCTACGCGGGGCGAACCTACGAGGAGGGGAAAAAGATCGGCTGGAAGGATGCGTTTCGCGCCCTGTGGTGCCTGGTGAAATACTCCGTCAAAGAACCGCGGGCTGCGCCCCGCACCGTCGAGCAGGGTCCGTCCCTTAACGGCGACCAAGCCGAGCGGAGCCGGCCGTCCGCGGGGTAAGTACGACCCGTTCCCGCCATCCCCAGAGCCCCGATCGGTGCGTGGTACGTATTGAACCTTTAGCACAGGCGGTCATGGCCTTACGATATCTGTCCAACGCCCGTTTCCCGCCCAATAATCGAAACGCTGCTTCGCCCCTCGATCGTCGGCCCAGAAATCCGCAGTCATTCGCCGCGATGGGGCGATCGAATCCCCCCGTCGTAGGCACGCGGATACGGCGCTGTTCGAGGTTCGGATGGGTCTCAACTCGCTGCTGGACCGGTTTGCAATTCTCCTCCTTCCACTCGTCCTCATCCTACTAATGGCCGGTTGTGGAGCCGTTCCCGGAAGCGGCTCCGGCGGCGCGCCAAGCGGAGTAGTTTTCTTCGCCAATCCGAGCCTGGATTTCGGCGCCGTGATAGTGGGCGGCAGCAAGAGCCTTTCGGACGTGGTCACGAATACCTCGAACACCCCGGTCACTCTCTCCGTTCGAACCTCGAGTCAGGATTTCCAGGTGTCCTCGCCATCCCTTCCCCTGACCCTGGCTCCGCGCCAGCGTGCGACGGTAGCGGTCGACTTCAAGCCGCAAGCTTTGGGAAACCCGTCAAGCAAGATCTCCTTTGTTGGCACTGACGGCGGCGCCATCCAGGTCGACCTGCCAGTGCGGGGAAGTGCTGTGAAAGCCTGGGGATTGAGTGTGAATCCCGGATCCTTAGCATTTGGAGGCGTGGCCGTCGGCGCCAGCAAGACCCTGTCTGCAACGCTCAGCAATTCTGGTTCGTTCAGCATAACGGTGGAGCAAGCTTCAGCAAGCACCGCGGCCTTCACGGTCGAAAAACTGAACTTGCCCTTGGTCCTGCAGCCGGGACAAAGTATGACCCTGACCGTCGCCTTTGCTCCCACGGCGAGCGGTTTGCAGAGCGGCGGCATTTCCGTGCGCGGCTTCGCCTCACGGACGACCGACCGCGGACGCAACGGACGGGAGTGGCCCAAGTGGTCTGCAGACAGTGTCTGGGTTGCAGCCGCGGGCACGGGAACATCGCAGGCGGCGACAGTTAGCCCCGGCCAGCTGAGCGCCAGTCCGTCCAACCTCTCTTTTGGCACGGTGGCGGTGGGGAGCAGTAATTCGCAGCTGGAAACCGTGACCAATCCCGGCGGATCCGACGTCACCATTTCCCAGATCACTTCCGGCAGTGCCTCCTTCAGGCCGGGCAGCCTGAGCTTGCCAGCCACGCTGTCTCCGGGCCGGAGTCTGACGTTCAGCATCACGTTTGCTCCCCAGGCAGCGGGGAATTTCAGCAGTGGATTAACTCTGGCATCGAACGGCTCGAACCCGGTGCTGAGCGTAGCCCTCTCGGGCGCCGGAACCAGCCCGGGGCAACTCTCCCTCTCGCCTTCAACTCTGAGCTTCGGAAGTGTCACGGTCGGGAGCAGTAAGAGCCTGATCGGGACGTTGACCGCAAGCACGGCTAATGTCGTACTAACCTCCGGCAGTTCCAACAGCGGGGAGTTCTCCCTCAGCGGCCTGGCACTTCCCATGACCTTGGCAGCGGGTCAGAGCCAGTCGTTCACTGTGACTTTTACTCCGCAATCCGCTGGCGCCACCACTGGGAGCATTTCCTTCGGAGGAAGCGCCAGCGGGCCCGTCGCGGTTTCGGCGAGTGGCACCGGGACAGCAGCGGCTCAGCACCAGGTTACGGTGTCCTGGGTTGGAAGCAGCTCGACGGTAATAGGCTATAAGGTCTATCGCGGAAGCCAGAGTGGCGGCCCCTATGTTGCGGTCAATTCATCTCCCGACGCCAGCCTCGGCTACGTGGACAGTACGGTGCAGGCTGGGATGACTTACTACTACGTGGTCACGGCGGTTGACACGAGCGGAACCGAGAGCGTGTATTCGAACGAGGCGCGAGCCGCCATTCCAAACCCCTGACACTGTGCCCCTGCCTGGGACGGTGACAGGACCCACTGAGCCTTCTTCGCTCGCGCTCCAATGCTCCGAATTCCGGCCTGGACTATTGCAGGCACTCACCAAATTGTGATCGCTGCGACACCGTTGCACACCGTGGCTTATCGATCATCGCTCTCGACCCGGTTATCCTGCTGGAACATCCGGGACAAGACAGACCGGCTCGCCCAAAACACGTTGAGCAGCGTCCGAGCAGGCAGGCACGAGAGAAAAAGCTTGTTGAAAAACGCAGAGTTTTGAAATCGGTTCGCAGAAGAGCCGGATTTTCCTGGAAAATCGGCGCTCTTCCCTTACTGAGGTTGCCGGCGTGACGGCGTCGTGCGGCTTGGTCCCAAGGCCCACATTCTCACCCGGTGGTCCTCGATCCTCGAATCCCGGTGGTCCTACATCCATTGCAGAGTCCCCATCGGGGCGAACACGAGATTCAAGAAGACGACCAGCCCGGTGCTCCATGAACTCCGCACGGTTCGTCGGCAAGGTGGAGCACAGAGGATCGGAAACCAGCCTTCGCCAGGGAGTAACTGAGGGTGCCCCGACGACATGGAGATCAAGATGTAGATGGAGATCGGCCGCCGGAGCCGAGCTTGCCAGCAGAGCAATCACTGCCAAGCCGGCTAAGAGCGGCTGAAGCGGCAACTGGAAGAAGCACAACGGGCCAACAAGGGCCGAGCGGCTCCCTTTTCTCGCCGCCGGCGGAGAGAGAGTGCGCAAAAGCCCGGGCGAAAGCGCGGTTCCGCCTACGGCCAACGATCTAGCAAGTCTATTCCCGACAAAGTTAACGAAATGATAGCCGTAGCGGCTCCCGCGCAGTGTGAGTGTGGGGGCAAGCTCGAAGTAGAGAGAATCGCGTACCAATATCAACAGGAGATTGTGCGGAGGAGAATCTTTCCCATTTTGCCGTTGTCAAAGGTGCAATACACGCGTGCAAGGGCACGATCCGCGGCAGACCTCCGAGGCTCTGGGTGCGGCGGCAGTGCAACTAGTGTAGTGCGTCTAACGCTTCTTTACATTTGGCGACCTTCGCAAGGATCCGTTCAACTGAGGCACTCCAGACGAAGACTCGCGGATTTTGGTTGTGGTTGTCGATGTAGTCGTTGATCGCATGAACACCCGGGTGCTTGTGGGTAGCATAGTTGTCCACGATCAGGTGCAGTTCGAATTCTTTCGATGTCTCTTGGTCAATGCGCTTCAGGAAGCGGATGAATTCTTGATGGCGGTGTTGCGGCATGCAGTCGCCAATGACCTTGCCATCGAGAGCGTTCAGAGCGGCGAACAAGGTGGTGGTGCCATGGCGCTTGTAATCATGAG
>Ga0187768_1000324_pt1 | contig 10434 bp, 9 predicted proteins | sample 0216_QUI02_MP10__3_FD_148678 | JGI IMG/M metagenome (GOLD analysis project Ga0187768, IMG submission 148678) | Tropical peat soil microbial communities from peatlands in Department of Meta, Colombia - 0216_QUI02_MP10_20_MG | ecosystem: Environmental > Terrestrial > Soil > Wetlands > Peat ...
TCCGATCTCTGACCACTGTGCCATACGAAACCTACCAACTTCTGGCTGCCATTCGCTGCCAGAGACCATCTGGGCCAGTCTGGCCAGAATCGTGAGCCCCGCATTTTTGAGGTTGTCGCAAAGCGATCGGCACCACACGAGCCTAAAGCACTGAACCACTGATTGACCTTGCTTGAGGGAGCCATTTCTCGGTAGACGGCCGCGAGTGGATCTACTGGGCAAAGAAGTATGACGCTGCACCAGAGTAGGCGCGGTTATGGACATTGCCAAGCGTAAGCACAGAAAGCAGAAGTTGCGTGACAGTCCCGAGGTGCTGGCGGGCATCATTGGATCGACCATGGATGCGATCATCGCTCTGGATGAGTCACATCGGATCGTACGGTTCAATACCGCTGCCGAGAAAATGTTCGGCTGTCCAACACACGAGGCCATCGGGAGTTCGATCAAACGCTTCATCCCGCAACGCCTCCCTGTCAAAAGCAGCGCGCACGTCCGTCGCCAGATGTGGGGCCTTCGAACCACGGGCGAAGAATTTCCTATGGAGGCTTCCGTATCCCCCATCGAAGCTCGCGGGAAGAAGTTTCTTGCGGTAGCTATTCGGGACGTCACCGAGCGTCAGCGGGGCGAGGAAGCAGTGCGCGAAAGCGAGCAGCGTTTCCGCTTGGTCGCCGACACCGCGCCGGTGCTGCTCTGGATGTCCGATACTGACAAACTTTGCACGTACTTCAACAAGCCTTGGCTGGAGTTCACGGGACGATCCCTGGAGTCCGAGCTGGGCAACGGCTGGGCGGAGGGGGTACACCGCGAGGACTGGCAGCGCTGCATGAATACCTACACACAAGCCTTTGATCGGCGCGAACAGTTCCAAATGGAATATCGACTCCGTCGTTACGACGGAGAGTACCGCTGGATTTTTGACATTGGGGTGCCCCGACTCAATCAAGATGGTTCTTTTGCAGGTTATATCGGCATCGCCCTGGATGTTACGGAGCGCAAGTTAGCGGAGGAGAAGCTTCGAGAATACGAGAAGGCCGTGGAAGGTTTGGAAGAGATGATCGTGGTCGTTGACCGGGAATACCGCTATTTAATCGCGAATCGTAGGTTCCTGAATGCGCGGAAGATGACGCGGGAGCAAGTTGAGGGGCGTTTCGCGAATGAAGTGTTGAACAGGGGGGTGTTTGAGGCCGTCGTCAAGGAAAAACTGGATGAGTGTTTCCAAGGCAAGATCGTCCGGTTCGAGATGAAATACTCGTATCCTGAGCTGGGTGAGCGGGACGTTCTGATTTCGTACTTTCCGATCGAAGGCGACAACGGTATTGATCGCGTCGCTTGCATTTTTCAGGACATCACCGACCGCAAGCGGGTAGAAGAGGCGCTCTCCGGCATAAGTCGAAAGTTGATTGAAGCGCAAGAGCAAGAACGCGTCCGGATTGCACGAGAGCTTCACGACGATATCGGTCAACGATTATCGCTATTGTCCGTGGCACTCGATCAAGTCCAACGAGATCTTCCCGAGCTGTCCCCAGAGGCCCGGGGCCGGATGGATGACCTCCAGCAGCAGATCGGTGAGATATCGACCGATGTCCAATCTTTATCGCATGAGTTGCACTCTTCCAAACTGGAATATCTGGGTCTGGAGAGGGGCATGCGAAGTTGGTGCCAAGCCTTCAGCCACCGGCAAGGCATGGAAATCGACTTCCGGAGTCACAATGTGCCCGGCTCTCCTCCCCCGGAAATCTCGTTGTGCTTCTTTCGAGTTCTCCAAGAAGCCGTGCACAATGCCGCCAAGCACAGCGGGACGAGGCAGGTTCAAGTGCAACTAGGACAGGCCTCAGGCGAGATTTATCTCATCGTCACGGATTTCGGCAAGGGCTTCGACATGGAAGCGGCCATGCAAGGTCAGGGTCTTGGCCTGACCAGTATGCGGGAGCGAGTTCGGCTGGTGAACGGAGCCATCATGATTCAAACCAAGCCGAGGGGTGGAACCACGATCCATGTGCGCGTGCCCCTCAGGTCAGATGGTGTTTCGGAACGGGCGGCGGGGTAATCTGGCTCCCGCGCGGCCGCCACCAATAAGTCCTCACTGGGAACGAACGGCGGAGTGTTCTGCACAGATCCGTTGGATTTATTCATCCCGCCCCGAAAGCTAGAATATCCGCACAGAATGTCCGCGTCGTATGTCTTGGCTAGCTGATTCCCAAGTTTTTCGAATTGAATCGCGGCCTCTACGTTACCTCGTCCACAGCAGCTGCACACATTCTCCGAAAATTGCAACGCGGCCTTGTTTGCCCTTCACAGCCTCCGCGGCGGTCACGATGCCACCGCCGAGGAGTTTGAAAAACCGAACCGGATCAGGCACGCCATTGAGCAGCAGTGCCGAGAGCGTGTCGGCCGCATGCAACGCCCTATCGGCTCCGCTCTATCGCGGCACCGCTATCCGAGCCGAACGCCAGCAATCTGGGGCACTGTCCATGAATGAGACGAAGGGTGCATTGCTGCTGGGCATCGCATGAGGCGGACTGCGAGGCAGGAGTAGTTGTTCATTCAGCAAGGGATACCCGCTACTCTTCGGTGCCATGACTTGCTTTTCCTGGCTGGCTTACAATTCGATTGAGGTATACGTGTCATGCCGGAGCCAATGGAATCCAAACCGGACCCTGACCTGGGAGAAGCGGCCAAGCAGGTGGAAGGAGCGCATGCCCTGCTGAAGGTTCTAGAGAAGAAGATCGGAGAGCACCCAGAGCTTGGGCAGGTCATTCATAAGCTGGAGGTGGCGCTCAACATCCTGGGAGTCAAGACGGGTGCCATGCTTTGAAGGGTGATCTGCTTTGCTGGGCTTGCCCCAAGATTAGCAGAGGGCAGCCCGGCACCGACCATCAGGGTAGTCGCCCTCTGCTGGAACGCAGCGTCTGTGCGGAGCTCAAGGCACGCACGAATCTTTACCATCCGCAGATCTTCCAGCGCGGCCAAAAGGTGGATTCGCCCGACTTTGGGAAAATCACGGCGACGTTGAACAATCCGCGCTTGATTCAGTTTCGTTCAAGTTGAGCTTCTGAATCAGCTCGATCACCAGTCTGACGGGGGCCACCGCTTCAGCTTTAACGGCACGGCGGCTGCTGTCGAGTAGGTCCGAGATCACCACCCGCGGAACTGGGCAACTCTTGCTTCTGGTTAGGGTTCCCAGGGAGGCTTGAGAGCCTTCCCGGTTGGCTTGCTAAAAGCCGTGATCGTCCATTCCCAGGCTCGCCGGAGGTCGTCCGGATGCTGGAACACATACGTAAAGAAGCTTCGGCTGTCAAAGGGCAAGCCGCCAAATTCGCGATAAGCAGAAGGAAGGGGTGGCCCGTCTGCGCTACCGGCCACAGCGATATGCGCGGGCAGGTGCACCGCATACATGCTCCCACCGGCTAGGGGCTGGTGCTGATACTGCATCAGCCAGGCGCAGTTATGCCCGTCCAGGATATTGTTAGCCGAGAGTGCGACCCACTGTCCTTCATCCTCTGGTGCAGGCTTCTGGCAATTCCAGGGTCGCGCCTGTGGCACCGCCACAGTAGGATCGGAAAACCCATACTCGTCCAGCCCAATTCGCTGTAGGCGATTTTGCTCTGCAAAGCGCTTCACTTCCGGGAGCGACTGGTTCCAATCCACATTCGAATCGTTGACCAGGGTGTAGGCTGGACGTCTCAGGCTCAAAGCGTTAACGTACGGAAAATAGTAGGGATAGGCGCGCACCGCCGTGAATAGACAAAGGGCCGCCAGTGCGGCAATCGTCGCTCCTTCCAGCCTGACCCCGAAGGACGTCCGACCACATAGTTGCCTTAACACGCGAGGCAGCGGCGCGAGCATCAGGATCAACAGTACCAACGGCACTGAGAAGTGGCGGATGCTGATATCGAGTGGGCTCAGCAAGCATACGCCAATAAACACCAGGAAGCTGACCCAGAGAACACGCCAATGCACTGCCAGCTGTGCGGGGATCACGGCTACGCTGGTTTCACCCCGCGCTTTCCTAGTTATGCCTGCCGCCCCTGCCAGGAGCAGCAAGCACAGATACCCCAAGGACGATTTCAGAGCAAACACAATCGGGAAGTAGAACCAAACAGAGTGTGGATACGAACGACCAAGGATGAACGTGGGGCGTCTTCCTAAGAGCACGACGAAGACCACTCCGCGCAGGTACAGCAAAGGAGGCATGAGAAGGCGACGCAGGAGGAGAGCCAGGGAACCATCCCCGATCCGGTAGAGCGCGTTGGTCGGCTGATGCCAGGAGAAGACGAAGTAAAAGGCATACACCGCTGCCGCCGCGTACAGAACGCCTTTGAGCGTTGCCCGCCAACGCGCCCCCAGCCACTCCCGCAGCTCGGGCTCATTCCTAGGCTGCTCGGCAACGCCACGCCAGCGCAGGCTCAGTCGGAACGCCACGAAGGCAACAAAGAGAACGCCTGCTGTGAACTTCGATAGCAACGCCCCGGCCAGGCTCAGGCCAAACATCACGGCATGCTTCCGGTTTGGTTCTTGCCACACGTCGGCAAATGTCCACAGCACAAGCAGAGAAAACAGCGTCACCGCCAGGTCGGTGTGCACAAGTGGACCAAAGGTGAGGAACGTAGGCGTGCTGACGTAAACGCTTAGGCAGAGCAGGCCGCTCCACACGCCTCCCAGGCGCCGTGCATATCCGTACATCACGCCTCCCAGAACCAACGTCAGCAGCAGCATAGGCAACCTAGCCCAGGCGAGCGTAGTCTTAGGCTCATTCCACTTCTCCAGCAGCCATTCTCCGAATACCCACTGCCCGATGAACGCTGGGAAAAATTCTTCGCTGAACGTCCACGAAATGTGCTGGTAGTCGGCGCGAACTCCGTGCAAAACCAAGGGAAGTGCTGCCAGTACCTTGGCAAGGGGCGGGTGCTCGGGATTCATCCGCAGATCCAGCTTTTGCAGATAGCTAACCCCTGCGCCGATGTGCGCCACTTCGTCAACCGTGACGGACTCATCGAGCGCCGCGCCGCCTGCCAGCACGGCCATCAACGTCAACAACAGGCCAGCCAAAAGCGTGCCGAAAATGCCCCGAGCTTTTTCAGCGGTATTCATTCACTTGGGTCTAGAATCAGGGCCTTTGAACACACCACGGTCCGCAATCATAAACCCATTCCGTGCGGCGAATTTGAACCTGTATTGTCTACCTGTGTTTACCCACGCCCTCGAGTCCAAGAAGGTCCCTACGCTAGCGATCGGCCGCGCCACGCAATTGTGTGCTCGGAGTCAAGCCCAGTATCTGCGCAGCAACACGTGGAAATAGCGACCAGCAAAGACCTGGCCACTCGACAACTGCATTTCTTTTTTTCGAGAGCCCTCCCGGACACTGATTGGTAGAGAACATTTGTCACAAGTGTAGATTGGTTCTGGTCAGGTTCGAACGCGGTGGCCATCCTAGAATTAAAGGGTGCCGCCGCTTAGCTTCTCCCAGAGCACCAGCGGATGACTCCGGCAATAGCAATTTAGGTGTAAGTCCCAAATCTGGTTAACCGAAGGTCTGGGTACACGGCGACCGACTCCCGTCGTACATCGCGTAGGCTCCGGCAACTTCAATCCGCCCTGCCCCCAGTTCAGGTTCCAATTGTGCGCGCGCTTCCGACGAAACGAGCGTTGGCGGTCGCCTCGGCACGCTCCAAACGGCAAGCCATGGAGTGGTCTGAACGGAAATCGGAATGCACAACGCCTCTCGAATCCTCGGGTGTACTTACTAGAATCGCTGCTATTTCTCTATCCGCGAAGCCTCCACTACGTGGCCTCCGGCTGAGGATCATCGTCCGGTCCGGAAAGAAAGAAGACCGTAATCTCCTCGTATGGCACATCACCAATATTGACCGCTCGGTGAACCGGATCGCTCGGCTCGCTCCAATCGACTTGCCCGGTTTCGACCCTTACCTGCTTAGCCGAGCGCGGGTTACGAAATTCAATCGAGAGAAGCTTTCCGCTTAGAACAACGGATACCCGATGGAAAGGATCGCGATGCCATTTGGTGGCTTCTCCCGGAGCGAGAACCTGGCGCCGAACAAGAATTGATCCTCTGTGGTGCAGCGTTTCATCACTCATAGCTCTCCGTGTAATGGATCGCCGGGCCACAAGATCTCGGACGGCACTCCAGTCCGTCGAAATCGCACGATTCCCAACAGCTCTAGCCCGTGCGGGCTCTGGCTTTGCCCTTTCTTCACTGGAAGCCCAAAGACTCATAGAGCCTTCGGCCCTCCGCGCTAGCATGCAGGATCACCAAACCGATTTCACTGACTTTGCATCAATAGAGCGCGGCTTCGATGAGCCAGCGAGCCAAGCCGCGCCGCCGAAATGGAGGCTCGGTATGAACATTCAGATTGTTGCCGCGAGGTGTACTGGAGCCCAGCATGTGTGCTGGCCAGTCCATCAGCCAAAGCCCGGCCCCGGCAACGACGAAGTCGCTCTCGGTCACGGCCAGCCACCCCACATAGTCGCCTGATTCGAGCTTCGCCTTGACCCAGGGTAGGAACTTTTCCGTCATGGAGTCCAAAGCTACTTCATCTTCATAGCCCATCTCGCGAAACATCGAGCGGCGATGTCCGGCGATCGTCTTGGCATCCTCCAGAGTGGCTCGCCGCAGCGTGATCCTTTCCATGATCTCCGTATTTACACCCTTGTTGCAGGTCGCACGGTCACACGGTTTCACATTGTCACCTCTCGGAACACGAGCAGCAAGAGCCAATGCGTGACCCGGTCAGACTGCTGATAAACTCGCCCAGATTTTCAATCTCAGCGAATCGGGCGTGAAGGGACTCCGTCGCGATGCCCTCGTCGCGTCTTTCGGGATACGCCGGGATCGCGAAAAAAGCGCTGCGGCACGCCAGGCATTAAGCCGGGGAATGTCAGGAGATGGGTTGATGTAGCGTTACGATTGGTTTCGCTGCAGATGGCAGTCGAAGGGACACACGCTCGCGCAGACCCACCGTATACCTCGGGCGATGCAGCCTGGTAGCAAAGGCTCGAGAACAAGAAAGGCTGTGCCGCTGAGAAGACCGAGAGCATAGGCCATGCCTCGGCGAGATGGGGTGCGAGGGAGGCCGGGGGAATCATCGGCAGATGGCTGCCGGACCAGTGCGACCGGCTACCGAGCGACCGACTGCCGGCTCGCAGGAAGGCAGCAGAGCGCCTCCAGAGACTCCTGGACAAACAGTAGCCATACGTGACCACTCATTCCTCCTACTGCTGTGAGTGGGCGGTTGCAGCGCGGCTCTCAGACCGTGGAACCGAGAAATCCCACACCGAATAGAAGATCGTCTGCTCGGCGGTGAGGCCGGCGCCGGCGGATGCTGCAGTCTTTTGCGATTTGACAGGATGCAGAACAACGCCATACTCGCCAGGGGCGAGCGGCCCTGCCGCTTCAACCAGGACATGCCCGCGTCCGAGGGAAGTGGTCTTGATTTCCGTCCTGTCCTCGGTGATGGCGGACCGCTTTTCGTTGCCGCGCTTGTCGATTTTTTCCTTGGTAGCGCCAACCAGACGCCAATTGTCCTTGGTCTGGGTTAACTTCACCAAGGCGGGCTCGTAGGCGTCCGGGTCGAGACCAACGATGTCACCGAATTCAATTTCGAACTTGGGCGTAGTCGGGGCCATGGCAAATGCCGAGTGCGTCCCAGGAAGCGCCCACACATAAGTCGTTGTGGGACTACTGGAGTGGTGAGATAGGCTCCCACTGATCAGTCCAGTGGCAAGGGACATGGCGGGCCCGGCAAACATCGCACCCGGGCCAGCCAGCATTGGTGCGAAGCGCAGGGCTCCGCCTCCAAGGCCGCCGAGCATGGCGAGACTGGACAGCCCGCCTAAGCCACCAATACCGCCCATTCCACCCATGGTCCCGCGCATGGCCATGCTGGCCACCGATGCCATCGAACCCATGCTCGGGCCCATCCCCATGCCATACCCGCCAGTTCCGCCCTTGGTTTCTGACTTGGCAATCTGGGCCATGGAGGGCTTCACCAGTTCCTTCTTCTCACCCAGAACCAGCGTGACCTTTGGCAATTGACCGGGATCCAGGCTCGGTGGAGGCGTAGGTGTGGGAGGGTGGAGGCCAGCGCCGGGAAGTAGACCCATGCTTCCCATAGCTCCGCCCCGTGGCGCGGCCGCCAGCCGCGCTAGGACCTGCGGGGACATGGCGCCTGCGGTTATCATCTGCATGGCCATGGCTTGTGCAGCCATCGGCTGCCCTGCCAAGGGATTCATCGCCATGGGACTCATGGCCGCTCCTTGCGGAAGGGGGGACTGCGACGGCGCCGGGGTCTGGGGTGGCAGCCCGCGCTCAGGTGAGGATGGAGCCGGCGCAGTAGGCGGGGGATTGTGTTTCCTGGTTTTCGCCGCCAGCATGGCCTGGATGATCTCGTCCGCTACACCGGCCTTCTTCAGCGCCAGCAAGCTGCTGGCGGATACGTCAAAGTTAACGTCGTTGGCATCGATGGCGCTTAAGACCAGGCTTTGGTCGAGACCGCCATTCACCATAGCCACCACATCATCGTTGGTGAGCAGGGTCTTGGGTTTGTCTTGCGCGTCGAGACTTGCCATGCCCACCACGAGGAACGCGATCAAAATTTTCCTTTGCAGCGCCATACCTACCTCCTCATTGCAACTCCCTGGGACCGACCCCGCCAACGCTCTACGGACTCACCAAGAAATCCCGACAGAAAGTGAAGATAGGTTCCCCTCGCCTCAATGTGCGTCTTATTGCGCCACCTCAAAGGACCAGATTGAGTTGAACACCAGGCCGTCTCCCGTGTTCTGACTGATACTGCTGCCGGCGAACTTTTTGTCCTTGTTGACCGGACGCAAGGCCACGCCGTACTCGCCGGGGGCCAGGGCCGAACCGGCCTGCAACTGATAACTACCTGCGGACACCTTGGTCGCCTGGGCGGACACACGTTCTTCCACGAAGGAGGAATACATCCCCCAGTCGGCAGTCGTGGCTTGCAGGGCGTCCTGCCTGGCCTCGGTAGCGCCGACCAGACGGAAGTTGCTCGAGGTAGCCTCCAGTTTCAGCAGTACCGGTTCGTATTCGTCGGCGTTGATCCCGGGAATACCCTCGTAGTGCACCTCGAAGATGGGCTGAACCACATGAATCACCGTTTCAGATTTCTGGCCGGGGATGGCCCAGACATCGGTGACCGTCTGCTTGTGATGCGAAGCAAACAGGTTGCCCGCCATCATGGCTCCGCTGAGCATCGGATTGGCCATCATGGCCGTGCTTGCCAGTTTGGCGCCGCCTTTCATCATTCCGGCCGAGGCCAGACTCTGGGTGATTCCGCTCATTGCCTGGCTGAGGCTGCCGTCGGAGGCCAAGGCACCCAGGGTGGAAACCTTGGCTTTGGTCTGCACGATCTGGGTACGGGCGGCAGGCAGCGCCTGCTTCTGCGGGCCTTCGACGATCAGGATCGAGGGCTGGCCGGCGGTGACTTGCGGCGTGGTGATAGGTGCGGGCGGAGCCGCCGCCTTGGCGGCGGCCGCGGCATCTTCGGCCGCCTTGTGCTTGCCGGCAGCGTTAATCACTGCATCCATGATCTTGGGGGAGACGCCACTCTTTTTCAGCTGCAGTAACCCGGTTGCGGAGATGTCAAAATTGGTGTCCTGGGACTGAATGGCGCTTATGACGGTGCTTTCGCCCAGGCCTCCCTTAAACATGGCCACCACATCATCGTTGGTCAGCGGTTTGGGTCCGTTCTGCGCAACCCCCAGCGCAGTCAGCACCGTGGCGAACATCGTGGCGAGCAAGTATTTTCTGAACATGGGAATCCTCCTTGAATTCTGACCTGGGCGTCGCCCCCTCGAAATGGAGGACCTGGTCGCGGGGGCCATGCGCTCTTGCTATTTCCAAAAGCAAACACTGTGCCAGCCAGGCAGATTTTTCATGCTAAGAGCGCTAGATTCCTGAAAGTCCCTGCCGGGAAAGGAATTAGAGTCACCGCGTAAGGCTGCGCGGAAGACGGCTGGGTGACAGATCTCCGCAGAGATTAGTATCCAATCGGCTTCTGGCGTTAGCTGTCGGGTTAATGGCGGTTGTCCAAGCGAGCCGCGGGATAGCGCCCGGACCCCGTCGCCGTGCTGCCCCCTTCGTTTGCTTGGTCCTCGTCATCCAGTACTTTCGGCGAGAACCGGGGGATCTCTCCACGTCGACAATGGCTGCAGCGTGTGCCGGCCGAACTGTAGCCTTGAAAGCTCGCACCTCCGCCGACGTCGCCCCCATTCCACGGCGTTGGAGGCGCTGGCTGAACTGGTGGACGCTCGTTCCGATGCCTGAGTGCTAGCCGAGCGCATTCAGCACTAGCCTTATTCGGTGGGGCCTGGCGGAAGAGCGGCAGCCGAGTAAAAGCCAGAAATGCTTGCGCTGGCCAGAATATGTCCCTCCCTTCCCGCCTTCAG
>Ga0187768_1000328_pt1 | contig 10308 bp, 10 predicted proteins | sample 0216_QUI02_MP10__3_FD_148678 | JGI IMG/M metagenome (GOLD analysis project Ga0187768, IMG submission 148678) | Tropical peat soil microbial communities from peatlands in Department of Meta, Colombia - 0216_QUI02_MP10_20_MG | ecosystem: Environmental > Terrestrial > Soil > Wetlands > Peat ...
CACACGCAGCGTGGAGGGCAACTTCCCCTTCTGGCTGGGCGTGGATACCCGTCTGATCGCCGACGAGTTCTTCCGTCCTTCGTACACCTCGGGTATCTGGGCCAGGGGGCAGATCGTGGATCGCCTGTCGTACCAAATCATGGACGGCAACAACCTCAGCACACTAGGCGTCAGCGCAGCCCAACTCAACAATAAATTCAATACACTCGCTACGGCCCTGATCTGGATGCCCTCGACCGGCGAATTCGGGAATGGGTTTGGTGACTTCGAAGATCATCAAAAATTGGCCACCCGTCTCGCAGCCCACTTCACGCGGAGTAGCGAGGACGCACAGGAGCAGCCAAACAGCAACCAATTCGAAAACACCCAGATCCGTCTCGAAGACGGGAGTGTCATCTTCACTCCCAACCTCTTCGGCCAGGGTATTAGCGTTACCGATGTAACCTACAAGATGGCCGCCTTTGACGGCGGTCTCAAATACCATGGCTATTCCCTGGACGGGGAGTACTTTTTGCGATGGCTTGATCACTTCAAGGGCCCTGGCACCTCCGCGCTTGCCCCGATTTTCTCCCACGGCTTCCAGATGCAAGCCTCAGCCATGGTTCTGCCTAAGGTTTTCCAGGTTTACCTGGGGGGATCGACGTTGTATGGCAAGTATGGCAATCCTTGGGATTTTCGAGCCGGAGTGAACTGGTTCCCCTGGAAGAACAGAGTTGTTCGGTGGAACACCGAATTTCTTTACTTGTACAAGTCTCCGGTGGGATACACATCCGTCCCCTTCGCGCTCGGCGGCACTGGGCCGGTGTTTCACTCAAACGTTGAGTTAGCTTTTTGAGGAGCGAAGTGATGGCACAGACGAACATCCCCAACGATCTGGCGGGAACTACCCACTCTCGTCAACCAAGAAAGCCCAGCGCTGGTCGCCACCGGATAACACGCCTCGGTCGTCAAAGCGCTAACATGCGCAACTTCCGGTGCCCTAGAAAGGGCTTCTTCCTTTGGTTCATGGTCCTTTTCCTGTTGGCCTCGCACGATTGGATGCCGGCGCAGTCCCACCCCTCAACAACAGACCAACCCGAACTGAATGACGTTCACTTTCACCTTACCAATTACATTCAGCAAGGGACTGACATTCATGACTTTCTGAACATTATGGGTACCAGGGTTGGACGCGTCGCGCTGTTTGGCATACCCTTGCAACAAGAATGGTCGTACCAGAATTCCGGAGACTTCGCCCCAAGCTATTACCTGCAAACCGACGCACCGCTCTATTACTACTCCTTCACCGACGCGTACATTGCCATGGCCTATCGATCGCTGTCCAGAGAGGAGCAGGCGCGGTTCGATCCTATGATCACCGGATTCAATCCGGCTGACATGTATGCAGCTGATCACATTGGCCGCGTGTTGCAGACTTTTCCCGGCGTGTTTTCGGGAATTGGCGAGTTTACTGTTCACAAAGAGTTTGTTTCCTCTAAGGTGGCAGGGGAGACCGCTTCGCTGCAGAACCCCGCCCTCGACAGGATCCTGGACTTTGCCGCGCAAGCCGGACTCGTTGTCCTGATCCACAACGACATGGATGTGCCCTTCGCCAAAGAGGGATCTGAGCCCGCCTACCTGGCGCAGATGAAGGCTCTGCTCAAACGCCATCCTCAGACCACCATCATTTGGGCGCACACCGGAATGGGCCGAGTTGTTCGTCCCGTCCAAGGTCATGCAGCCGTGCTCGAAGCGATTCTGAAAGACCCACAGTTTGGTCATGTGTATTTCGATATCTCATGGGATGAAGTCGCCAAGTACCTGGTAGCCACGCCAGAGTCGGTCCGGATCGCGGCAGATCTTATCAATCATTATCCGGATCGCTTCTTGTTCGGCACCGACGAAGTCGCGCCCGCGAGCCAGGAAAAATATCTTCGTGTCTATGAACAGTACCGCCCCTTGTGGAGCGTGTTGAATAAGGACGCGAGCGATAAGGTACGGAAAGGAAATTACGAGCGCCTCTTCGACGCGGCCAGGCAAAAGGTGCGGGCGTGGGAGCAGGCCCACGCGAAATAAGATTGCGTCTTCCTTCTCGCCAATCGAGTTTGCAGCGGAGGTTATGCTTCTGTTTGAAACCGAAATAGGCTAGTATTCACGCGGCGTTCCTAGCGAAAGCAGTTCTCACCGAGCTTGCTCGTTGCAGCATGTCCGGTTGCAGGCAGAGGTGCTCGGCTGCCACCTAGCGTGCCCAGATCATCGCTGGCCGGATTAATGGGACTGTTGGGAGCCGTGCGGAATGCACCGCAGGTCACGGTATTGCAGTAGTAACCGACTACCTGGCCGGAGTTGTTGATGCCAAGGCCTTCGCTAAACCAGCCCGGGCTAAGGTCATCGGTAGCCGGATTAATGGGACTGTTGGGAGCCGTGCGGAATGCATGGCAGACGCCACTGATGCAGAGGTCGCCGGCAACTTGGCCGGCATCATACAGATTCGCATATGTTCTCCACATACATTTCCCGTTACCGCTATACGATTCGGCCCATACGTTAAGAGGTGCTGTCAGACCGCTACTCCCATCCGCCAGTGGAGTTTCACTCCAGCGACGCAGCCAAGCTGTAGTCGCTTGATCACTTGGACAGCAACGGCATTTTCCAAAACCTGAAAAACGCCAGAATCAACGGCTCGGAACCTTCGTCGGAAAGGCCTGCCAGTCGCTGGTTTTAGTGGATTTTCAGTACTTGCAACGTGATCATCCACGAATTCCGAGGGGTAGGTCTCGACCCATTTCTGAACCGTGACATCAGTACGGTTTTCCGGGCAATTTCCGGTGTCGTTCCATATGGCTTCATACGAAATGGCTTCATACGAACCCGTGGCTCCTGATTCCATACGAATTCCATCCAGCCGGAACCGTGTTCCGCCCAAGCATTGACTGTAGCGCCCAAGTGCATTTCGTTGATCAGCGATTTCGGCCCTTATTCCCGATTGCTTCATAGCTTTTCATACGATCCATACGAAATCTGGGACTCCGGAATCAATTGCGAATTTCGTATGTTCGGGATCGTCCGTTCCCGCCAGAACTCTCTCCGTGAACACACCATGCTTCGCATGCCACGAAACCACATACATAATAGACAGCGCATACAAAACAAATCAGCATGGCCGAACCTCGGTGTTGTACATCACAGAGAATCTTACGGGGAAGGAACTACACGCAAAACATATGCTACACGAACGCATTCATCCACCAGTGGGATCGTGCTCACAGGCAGCGGCCTAGCGATATTGTTTGCCGTGTAGCAAGCGCTAACAGGCCGGTAACGTTTTGCGTATGGCCCACTGTGGTCATCGCGCATTGAATTGCAATCTGTCTGCCCAAGAGCTTGGGAAGTCCAAAGATTCATCAATGGAGGATCAGTCCGGGAATTGCGTCCCTGTTGACGCAGGGAATTTTCTGGACCTGAAGCCCGCGCAACGGTTTCCGTATGACTGGCTTCTGTATGGAAGCAAGGCTGATCCCAAGAGATCCCCGAGCTTCCGCAATTGGCCGGGTGTCCTGCCCAGCCCGAGTAGTCGTGTAGAGGAACTCCGGGTAAGGTAGCGGAAGAGAGGCGTGTTGGGCTCTGCCCAAACTCTGCCCAACTGAAGGGAACACGAGGTCACAGGAAGGCACTCAACGGCACTATGCCCAAATCGCATGTCATTGGAAGGGCAGCGGCTTCTGCAACTTGAAAAACGCATGGGCTGGATTTCTAATCCGAGGGTTGCAGGTTCGATTCCTGCCGCGCCTACCAAATCCAGCCCACACAAAATACGGCGGATTAGCGAGGGTAACCGGGTGTGCTCGGCGACGTGGGAATCCCTCAACTTCAGGGTCGCCCATTCTCTGCCCAGACTTTGCCGCCTGCTCCAAGTCGCGGCGGCGACGAAGGCCGCTTTCGTGCTCGCGCTCTCATACCACTCTTGATCTCAACATTAAACAAGAAAAGAGTATCCGGTAACGCTTCGCAATCTCGTTCTCCCGGAAGAAGGCGTGCTGGTCGATCGGGGCTCTCGCAGAGCGAAGGCGGGATGAAGGTCTGCGAACACAGCCAGGTCGGCGCCGCCATCAACAGCCTTCTGGACCAGGATGTCCAGCCTGTCGATGGCTGCATGGCGGCCCAGGAATACGGGAGCGGCCTACACCGCCGTCGCACGAAACCTGGGATACCCATCGCCTGGCATGAGCAATTCCTCCGATGAACAGCCTTATGACAACTCGAGGTGCTTGGTTTCCGGCCCGGACAGGGCGCCTACCAACAGTAGAAGGCTTCCCACCGCCAAGATGACAATTTGGGTGTATTCGTAGGGCATTCCCAATCCCTTCAGTCCCAACATGTAAAAGGAGGAAAATGCCGGAATGATCGTGGCCGCGCTGAAACCAACGCCATATCCACATGCCCTGACCCCGGTGGGAAAGCGCTCGTTGATGTATGAGGTCACGATCGCCCATACCGGCGTGGCGCACAAATTAATTAAGGTGACCAGCAGGGTCAGTTGTAAAGCGCTTCGATAGCCGGACCTGACGAGTAGGTAATACAGGATTGGACCCGCGGTAAGTCCCGTGAGTCCGATGAGAGCCAGGGTGGTGCGGCGGCCGATCTTCTGGCCCAATATGCCAAAAGGCACAAAGGAAGAAGCCAGCACGCAATAGGCGACCAGTTGTGCGTTGGTGACGACAACGCTGTTCACGTGTCTGACCGTGAACAGAACGCCGGGAAGAATGGATGTGACCGCGTTCAGTGTGAACCAGGCTCCACTCATGACCAGGAACACTTGCGACAGGCACCGGAAATTGTCTCCTCGGAACAGTTCCTTAAGCGGCGACTGGGTCTTCTTGGCTTTGGCCCACACGCTCGATTCCTGGACCCTTTTGACGTAGTAGAGAAATACGCCGCCGGCCAACACGGCGCCGAGAAAAAAAGGAATGCGCCAGCCCCACTGTACATACGGCGAGTGCAGTGACCCCGCCGGCAGCACGCGCAACAAACCAGTGGTGACCAGGGAGATGGCGGCTAAAGAGAGCGGAAACCCTGTATGGATGAACGCCGCCCATTTTCCTCGTTTCTCCTTGGGGGCATACTCCATGGCCAGGGGATTGGCGCCGGTATATTCACCTCCGAGGAAAACGCCGTCGACGAAACGGAGGAGCACAAGGATCACAATGCTCCCCATCCCCCAGGTTTCATAGCCCGGCAGAAGTCCAATGAGCAGGGTCACGACCGCGAAGCCACCCATGGAAATAATCGCGACCTGTCGCCGCCCGAGTTTGTCGCTGTAATGTCCAAAGAGCGTTGCTCCCACGGGACGACCTACTAGGGACAAGGCAAAAACGACATAGAACAACGTGGATTTGAGGGCCGGGCTCAGGGTTGCGGGTTGAAAGTAGGAGATGGCCGGACCCAGGGCCACGACTGGTAGATACACGTCGAACATGTCCACGAAGAATCCGATGAAGGCGGCGCGTAAAGCTCGCTGTCCCGCATCGTGGGCAGCGGCTTCAACTTCCAACACCTGACCAAAAGAAACTGCCGGATCGGCCACATCGACCTCGTGCTATCGAGAATCTGAGAATCCGGGCGCTGAGTCAGCAGCTCCGGATCTAAGGCATGCTTGCGGCGCCCAAACCCAGTAAGCTGGAACTTCGTTATAGGCTCGAAAGCAGCGTCATGGTACACCCCTCTCGCTTGTTCGCAAACTGCAAAGCGGGCCGGAAGTTATTCCGCGCCGGAAGTCCGCCTGTCGGAGTTTCACCAGATGAGTCACTGGGAAACGCCCTAGTGCTGAGCGACCGGCGCTTGTTCCCCGATCGCCGGGCAAACAGGAAAGCGATTCGAGAGAACTGGCATGGAATCTCCCAATTGGCGTTACACCATAACGCTCATCGCGGAGTCAATTCACGCTATCACTTTGATTTCGCCAGCAATCACTCTTACCCAAACTGCGCAGTACAACCTCGCGTGGTCCCTCTGTGCGCTTTGTCACTGAATCTAGGGAGCAAAAGGGCTAAAGTATAAGTGCAGCACAAGGCCTCTGGGCTTAGGAGGACGGCATGTTCCCCACGATGCTGATTCAACTCGTCGAAACCCATGCCGACAATTTGGTCGCGGGAGTGCTGCGCAAGCTCAAGAGCTCCGATCGGTGTGGTGAGCTGCTGCAGAGTGTGCCCGTTGAGGAGTTGCAGAGACGCATCTATGAGATCTACAGCCGTCTTGGCGACTGGTTGTTCCGTAAGCAGGAGTTCGAGATCGAGGAACGCTATATCGGTTTGGGGATACGCCGCGCGAGGCAGGGCGTGCCTCTGAGAGAGCTCTTGTGGACCATCAACACCGTCAAGGAATATCTCTGGGAATATTTGGAGCAAGAAGGCCTGCTCGAGCAACCGGTAGACCTCATTGGTGACCGAGAATTGCTGCAATCATTGGCACTGTTCTTTGACCATGCCCTCTACTATGCCATCGTGGGGTATGAGAGCGTGGGCTTGACACGGATGGAGCACGCCGTGGCGTCCACCGAGGACCACGAGGATCTCAACGAGCCTGCCCGGTGGGTCCCCTAGTTGTCTGGCCTTACAATGCTTTCCAGAACTGGGTGGACTATGCTGAATACGCAAAAAGTTGCAGCTTTCGTTCCCAGCGCCGAGGGGTTATTGGCCTACGTCTCATAAGCCAAGGCCGCTTTGGTTTGGTGCTTGACGCGAACGGGACCATGCTCCGTGTGACCAACGTACAGAACTTCAAGCCGCAACAGTTCACGATTTTGGGGTGGGATGTCACCGATATAGATGGAGCCGTTGCAGATCTGAACCAGCGTGGGGTTCGCCTCGAAAACTACGGCATGGCGGAGCAGAATGAACGGGGTATATGGAAATCACCTAGCGGTGCACGAGTCGCGTGGTTCAAGGACCCTGACGGCAATGTGCTCAGTCTCACTCAGTTTCCTTGACAGCCTTCCCGCTGCCATCAGTCTAGAGGTCAGCATTAATATTGAAATATTGTCTTCTCTGGTGGGCCGATTCGCCAACGCTCGCCTGTTAGTTTCTCCGCTTTTGTCGCGGTAATGGATCCTCTGACTGAGCTTCCTTCCTCCCTACACCGCCGCCCATTGCGAAAGTCACCGCCTCCGGTGATAGCCGTCCTACCCCAACAACAAGGCCCGGGCTACGTTGGGTGTAGATTTGCCGGCCGAATTCCGGGGGGTACCGTATGACAGTTGCGTTGCATCCAGTGGAGCCACCCCGCCAGGCGAGCATGGCTACCGTGCTGGATGGGCATTCTCTCAGCATCGAAGATGTCGCGGCCATCGCTCGCCTTCGTCAGCCCATCGCGCTGCACCCCGATGCCATCGCCCGCATCAACAAATGCCGCGAACTGCTGGAACGCAAGATCAGGGCACGGGAAATTATGTACGGGGTGAACACCGGGATTGGCGAACTCTCCGAGGTGGTCCTGACACCCGAACAGGTTGAGAAATATCAGCGCTACCTCCTCTATTCGCACGCCGCCGGCTGCGGAGAGCCCTGCGCTGAGGAGGACGTCCGGGCCGCGATGCTCTCCCGTCTTAACACCCACTGCTGGGGCCATTCCGGAATCAGGCTTGAGATCGTCCAAACGCAGGTCGACATGCTCAATCGCGGAGTCACTCCGGTCGTCTGCCAGAAAGGTTCGGTGGGAGCCTGTGGTGACCTTTCCCCGATGGCGCAGATGGCCCTGACCCTAATGGGCGAAGGCGAGGTCTTCTACCAGGGCAGGCGACTGCCCGCCAAAGCAGCAATGGAGGAAGCCGGAATTCCCACGATCGTTTTCCGGGAGAGGGATGGCTTGGCCGCAATCAACGGTTCCAACTTCATCTCCGGCATGGGCTGCTTGGAACTGTTCGACGCCGAACGCTGGCTGCGGACTCAGGAAATATCCCTCGCCATGACCCTCGAAGCTCTTAACGCCAACATGCAAGCCTACGATCCCCGCATTCATCAGGTGCGCGGTTATCCCGGCGCCCGAACCTGCGCCGACAATATCCGAAGGCTCACCGAGGGATCGGAGCTGCTCAACCTGCCGGGCAAGAAAGTGCAGGATGCCTACTCGCTTCGCTCCAGCCCCCAAGTTGTCGGTGCTGCGCGCGAGGCCTTCCGCTGGGCCCGCTACATGCTCGAGATCGAGCTCAATCACGCCGCCGATAACCCCACGTTCTTCCCTGATGAGGAATTGGTGCTCACCGGGGCCAACTTCCAGGGCACGCCCATGGCCTTCGCCCTGGAAACGGTGGGCATGTCGGTGACCACGGTGGCCGCGCTGTCCGAGCGCAGGCTCAATCGGCTCTTGAATCCTCATCTCTCCGTGGGTCTGCCCGCCTTCCTCATCAAAGGCGCGGGCATGTTCTCCGGCCTGATGCTGTCGCAGTACACTGCCGGCGCCTTGGTCTGCGAGAACCGAGTACTCAGTCACCCCGCGGCCACCGGCTCCATCCCCGCGGCCGCTGACCAGGAAGATTTTGTCTCGATGGGAATGACTACTGCAATCAAGACCCGGCAGATCATCGAGAACGCCTGGTATATCGTTGCCATCGAGCTGATGGCGGCGGCCCAAGCGCTTGACTTGCGCTACCCTGTCCGGCCTTCGCCGGCTTTACAGGCGGCACATGACGTCGTCCGCGCTCATATCAGAACGCTGGAGGAAGATCGACCCCTTCATGACGATATCAACGCCCTCGCCCGGGTCGCCAGGGAAGGCGAAATCCTGCGGGCCGCAGAAAAGGTTGTCGGGATGCTGAACTGAACCGCGGCCCCAAAAGTTGCCGCGCACGCTCGCCACCCTCGAGCCATCGCTTGCCGCTCCCGATCTTACGAAACAAATCGTGACGTCCGCGTCGTTCTCCCGAAAATGACGCTCATTGAGGGGGTTAGCGAGGGTAACCGGATGTGCTCGGTGCGGTGGGGACCGTCCGCCCATTCTCTGCCCAAACTAGGCGCGTGTTGCAGAGTCGCGCAACGCCGAGCGCGGCCTCGTGTTCTAGACCACCTGTCCCAACGTGGCAAGCAATGCACGCGCTTCGCACGCTGCGGAAAGCCTTCCCTGGCCTTCCTCCCTCTGCACCTGCGAAGCGGCCAGGCATGTCTTCATTTACCGGGGGCACTCATCTGAGCCCCTGGCATGGTCATTGACGTGCGTCCTCACCCCGCCCTAACATTTGGGCCAATGACCACTCCCTCCCAACTCATCGGCCAGGTCATCTCCCACTACCGTATCGTTGAGAAGCTGGGCGGTGGCGGAATGGGGGTGGTGTACAAGGCGGAGGATGTCAAACTCGGTCGATTCGTCGCCCTCAAATTCCTTCCCGACGATGTAGCGCAAGATGCTCAGGCTCTAAGCCGCTTCCAGCGCGAAGCCAAAGCTGCCTCTGCCCTCAATCACCCGAACATCTGCACCATCTACGAAATCGACGACCAACACGGGCAGACGTTCATTGCCATGGAGTTTCTGGACGGTGTCACGCTAAAGCACCGCATAACTGGACGTCCGCTGGAAACTGAGATGCTAGTGTCACTGGGAATCGAAGTTGCCGATGCGCTGGACGCTGCCCACAGCGAAGGTATTGTCCACCGCGACATCAAGCCGGCGAACATCTTTATCACGAAACGCGGGCACGCCAAGATTCTGGATTTCGGGCTAGCAAAGGTGACGCCCCCCAGCAGTTCATCGAGCAAGATTGCGGCAGCCGACACCATGACCGGCACGATTGATGAGCAGCACCTGACCAGTCCGGGCACGGCTGTGGGCACAGTCGCCTACATGTCGCCGGAACAGGTAAAGGGGAAGGAGCTCGATGCACGCACTGATCTGTTCTCATTCGGAGTTGTGCTCTACGAAATGGCAACGGGCACTCTGCCTTTTCGTGGCGATACGTCGGGCCTGATTTTCGATGGAATCATGAACCGGACACCGGTGGCCCCGCTGCGGCTAAATCCCGACCTGCCGCCGAAACTGGAGGACATCATCAGCCGGGCCTTGGAGAAGGACCGAGAGCTGCGATATCAGGGTGCAAAAGAGATGCGTTCTGAATTGCTGCGGCTGAGACGCGACACAGATTCCGGCCGTGTGGCGGTGATGCAAGCAGAACCGTTGTCGGTGCCAATCAGCAGCGGCGCAGTTGCGGTGGCGCCTCCTGCCTCAACCTCGGGACCAGCAGTCTTTACACTCGACGGCGGGGCGGCCGCGACGGTTCACGGGCGGCCTTCAGGAATTACCGGCGTGGCGGGGACTCCAAACCGGCGGCCTTGGTGGATGCTTGGC
>Ga0187768_1000333_pt1 | contig 10188 bp, 8 predicted proteins | sample 0216_QUI02_MP10__3_FD_148678 | JGI IMG/M metagenome (GOLD analysis project Ga0187768, IMG submission 148678) | Tropical peat soil microbial communities from peatlands in Department of Meta, Colombia - 0216_QUI02_MP10_20_MG | ecosystem: Environmental > Terrestrial > Soil > Wetlands > Peat ...
CTTAGGAGTGCCTGACGTCCTTTTCGGGTCGTCACTCGGGGGAGAAACTGGCCTGAAGCGCGCCGAGTTTGGCATGCTGAAGCAGCAGCATTCGGCAAACAGAACCGTGGACAAAATGGTGCTGCAATGCCCGATTAGGAGCGTGGTTCCGGTTTAGGCGATCGCTCGCCTGGTGGCGGACTGCCGAAGTAAGGCGGCTCGACCCCGTTGAGGAGCATTACAAACCCATCGCAACCGGGCCGGATGCTGCCAAATCCTGCTGGAGAAGAGCGATGAAGCGGAAGCCCAGAAGCAAGAGCGGGAAGGAGCAAGTGGACTGGAGCTTGAATTTGGACGTGGTATATCCCAACGCAGCAGGGATTGATATCGGCAACCAATCTCATTACGTCGCGGTACCACCGGAAAAAGACAGCGAACCAGTGCGGCAGTTCTCTTGTTTCACCGAGGACTTGCGCCGCATGGCAGCTTGGCTGAAAAGCTGTGGCATCAAAACCGTGGCGATGCAATCCACTGGAGTCTATTGGCTTCCAGTCTACGAGGTGTTGACGGAGGAAGGATTCCAGGTTTTTCTAGTCAACGCACGGCACACGAAGAGCTTGCCCGGGCGTAAGACCGACGTACGGGAATGCCAGTGGCTGCTGCAATTGCACACCTTTGGTTTACTAAACAACTCTTTTCGCCCGCCGGAGGAGATCTGCGTGCTGCGGGCCTACTGGCGGCAACGAGGCGAGCATGTGGCCTCCGCTAGCGCCTGCATTCAGCGCATGCAAAAGGTCCTCACCGAAATGAATGTGCAGTTGGCCAACGTGATCAGCGATATCACGGGCATGACCGGCATGGCCATCTTACAGGCGATTCTGGATGGAGAGCGGGACCGATACAAGCTGGCTGATCTGGCCGATGCTCGGATTCAAGCCAGTCGCGAGGAAATCGCCCGCAGCCTGGAGGGCAACTGGCGGAAGGAACTGCTCTTCATTTTGCAGCAGGAAGTGAATCTGTATCGCATCTATCAGCAGCAGATCGAAGAATGTGACACTGCCTTGCTGGCCCATTTGCAGACTCTCGATGACCGGACCGAACCCGGCAGCCCATTGCCGCCGGCAAAGACCAACAAAAGAGCGGGCGGCAATGCCCCCACCGGTTTTGATCTGCGGGGAGAGTTATACCGCATCAGCGGAACCGACCTGACACAAATCGACGGCATCAATATCATGAACGCACAAACCATCATTGCCGAGGTCGGTGTCGACATGAGCCGTTTCCCCAGCGAAGCCCATTTTGCTTCCTTCTTGGGCTTGTGCCCAAACAACCAGATTACTGGGGGCAAGGTATTCCGCCGCGGCACCAAGCAGGTGCAGAATCGCGCTGCCACTGCCTTACGCATGGCGGCTACCAGTCTGTGGCGCAGCAAGACCTATCTGGGAGCCAAGTTCCGCCGTCTACGATCCCGTCTCGGAGCACCGAAAGCTATCACCGCCATGGCCCACACGCTTGCCCGGCTCGTCTACCGCATGCTGCGCTACGGCGAACACTACGTGGACAGAGGGATGAAGTATTACGAAGAGAAATATCGACAAAACGAAATCCGCAACATGCACAAAAGGGCCAAGGATCTGGGTCTCCTTCTTACTCTCGCACCAGACCCCTCAAGCCCAACCAGCTGATCTAAGTATCAACGTTGGGGTGTGCTAAGTTTCTGAGGAGAGGTCGCGCCATGAGCAGGATCGGCACTGCTCTCGATATCCTCTTTCTCTGCGTAGCGGGGTTTGCGCAACAGCCTGCAACCGCACCCACCAAACCGCGGCCCGCCACCCTGATGACCGGTCTCGGCGATCTGCATCACCCGGTCTCCACACCTAATCCTCAAGCGCAACAGTTCTTCGATCAGGGACTGCGCCTGATCTACGCCTTCAACCACGATGAAGCGGGGCGTTCGTTCGCCCGCGCTGCCGAACTTGATCCTACCCTGGCCATGGCGTACTGGGGCGTCGCGGAGGCCGTGGGACCGAACTACAACGACCCGGCTAGCGACGAGCGCTTGGCACAGGCGCATGAGGCTATTCAGAAAGCAGTTGCGCTTTCGGCGAACGCGCCGCCAAGGGAGCAAGCCTACATCCGGGCGATGGCGGTGCGATTTCCTGCAGACGTCAAGGCCGACCGGCTCCAGGCGGCCCGGGAGTATCGGGACGCGATGCGCCGGGTCCTCGACAGGTATCCTGACGATCTTGATGCGGCCACGCTGTTCGCCGAGGCTGCGATGGGGTTGCATCCCTGGGGGCTGTGGCATGTGGATGGCACGCCGGAGGAGGGCACGGAGGAGGTCGTGGCGACGCTGGAGTCTGTAATCCGGCGCGACCCTAACCACATGGGCGCCCTGCATTACTACATTCACGCGGTGGAAGCGTCGCCCAGCCCGGAGCGTGCTCTGGCGGCCGCGAACCGGCTGGCCGCGCTGGCGCCCGCGGCGGGCCACATCGTGCACATGCCGGCGCACATTTACATCCGCACCGGCGATTACGAGGCGGCGGTCAAGACCAACCAGAAGGCGGCCGCCGCCGACCGGGCCTATATCACGTCCAGCGGCGTCGAGGGCATCTACCCGATGATGTACTACAGCCATAACCTGCACTTCATTGCCACGTGCGCGGCCATGAATGGCAACTACGCCGAGGCCAAAAGAAATGCTGACCTGCTGGCAGCGCACGTGGGCCCGCACCTGCGAGAGATGCCGATGGTCGAGGGATTCATGACCATCCCCCTGGCGGTTGAGGTGCGTTTTCACCGGTGGGCTCACATCCTGGCCATGAAGCCGCCTGACCCCGAACTGAAGGTGGCCACCGGGTTCTGGCACTTCGCGCGCGGCATGGCGCTGGCCGGAACAGGCCGAGTGGGCGGGGCGGAGGCAGAGTACAAAATTGTTTCCGCCGCCGAAACCGCGACTGCGGAAGACGCCATTTTCAACGTGCCTATCAACAACAAGAGCAAAGATATCCTGAAGATTGCCGAGGCTATCCTGGCAGCCAAGATTGCTTTGATCAAGAACCAGCCCGAGATCGCCATCGAACAGTTGCACCAAGCGGTCACCATCCAGGACGCCCTGAAATACGACGAGCCTCCGGACTGGTTTTTCCCGGTACGGGAGTCGCTGGGTGCAGCCCTGATGCTGAACGGGGACGCAACCCGCGCCGAGCAGGTGTTTCGCGAGGACCTGGCTCGCAATCCGCGCAATCCGCGCTCGCTCTTCGGGCTGCACGAGACTCTGGTCAAGCAGGGTCGCGACTACGACGCTGGGTTCGTGAAGCAGCAGTTTGAGGCGTCCTGGAAAGGCGAGGCGAGCTCGCTGAAGATGGAAGACCTGTTGTGAGTTGGCGGCAGGGGAGTGCAGGTGGGCAGCAGAAGGGAGCTAGCTCTCCCTGGTGACACCCGGAAGGCCGGGGCGCACCACTCTGTACACGTAATGCAGGAATCCCATGCGCAGCGTTTCCTTCCAGAGGTGCATGCCGTTCTTAACCGCCACGCGGCGGGACCAGAGATTTTCGGGACGGATCAGCGAGATCAACTGGTCTACCGGCAAATGGGAGAAGCCGTAGTCACGGCAGGCACAGGCCGCCTCGCTGGCCAGCCCCTGCCCCCACAGGTCGCGACGGACGTGATAGCCGATTTCAACCTCGTCCACTCCATCAATCTGCTGTCGGACCAAGCCGCAGTCGCCAATCATCTCCCCGCTGGATTTCAGAACCATGGCCCACAGACCGTGACCGTCCCGCTGATAGCGGCGGCGGTTGCGCTTGATCCATTCTTCGACCCCGGCGCGGTCGAAGGGGGCGGGGTAGTAGCGCATAGTTTCCGCATCCGAGATGACGCGCGCGAGGGCATCGGCGTCCTCGGGAGCAAACTGGCGCAGGAAAAGGCGTGGAGTCTCGAGGATGAGCCGCTGCCTTCCGGAACTGGCGGCGATGTCGTTCTTCCCCAATCCGCCCGACTATAATTCTTCAGCCATGATCCGCGCCAGCAAGGACAAAGACATCGCGACAAAGATCCAGGCCCTACGGGAGAAGATCCGTCACCACGAGTACCGCTATTACGTGCTCGACCATCCCGAGATCAGCGACTTCGAGTTCGACAAGCTGATGGAACAGCTGCAGCAGCTCGAGGCCGGGCATCCGGAGCTGATCACGCCGGACTCCCCCACCCAGCGTGTCGGCGGCAAGCCCCGCGAGGGTGTGGTCAAAGTACGACATTCCTCGCCCATGCTGTCGCTCGACAACACCTACGGCGAGGAAGAGCTGCGCGACTGGGAGCGCCGGGTGCACGAGTTGAGCGGCCGCCAGGACGTCGAATATGTTTGTGAGCTCAAGCTCGATGGCATGTCCCTGGCGCTCATCTACGAAGACCGCCGCCTGGCGCGGGGAGTCACGCGCGGAGACGGCACGGTGGGCGAAGATGTCACCCTCAACGTGCGCACGGTGCGCTCGGTGCCGCTATCGATCCCCCAGGAAACGCTCAACAAAGCCGGCCTTCCCGCCACGTTCGAGGTTCGAGGCGAGCTGCTCATGCCAGTGGCAGCCTTTCGGAGGATGAACGAGGAGCGCGAGCAGAAAGGGCTGTCTCTGTTCGCTAACCCGCGGAACGCCACGGCGGGAACGGTGCGGCAGTTGGATGCCAGCATCACGGCGCAGCGGCGGCTCGACTACTTCCCTTACATGCTGCTGCAGGAGGGCCGCACGTATTTCGGCCGCCACTGGGAGACGCTGGACGCTTTGGACGCGGCCGGCTTCAAAGTGAATCCCCATCGCAAACTGACCAGGAACATGGAAGAAGTATGGGCATTCATCCGCTACTGGGAGGAGCGACGCGAGACTCTCGCCTACGAGATCGACGGGATCGTGGTGAAGGTCGATCGCACGGCGCTGCAGGACGAACTGGGCTTCACGGGAAAGGCGCCGCGCTGGGCGATCGCCTATAAATACGCTGCACGCGCCGGGGTTACCCAGATCGAGGACATCATCGTGCAGGTGGGCCGCACCGGGAAACTCACCCCCGTGGCCGTGCTGAAGCCGGTTGCGATCGGTGGCACCACCGTCAGCCGGGCCACCCTGCACAACCTGGACGAGATCGAACGGCTGGGGGTGAAGATCGGCGACTGGGTACAGGTGGAGCGTGGCGGCGACGTCATCCCCAAGGTCGCCAAGGTCATCGAGGACAAGGCTCACCCGCGCGGCCAGCAGATGTTTCACATGCCGGAGAAGTGCCCGGTCTGCGGGACGAAGGTGGTGAAGACCGAGGGCGAGGTGGACTACCGCTGCGTGAATGCCAACTGCCCCGCCAAGCTGCGGGAGACCATCCTGCACTTCGCTTCGCGCCACGTGATGAACATTGAGGGCATGGGGGATGCACTGGTGGCCCAGCTCACCGACCGCGGTCTGGTGAAGAACGTCGCGGACATCTACAACTTGACCAAGAACGACCTGCTCGGCCTGGAGCGTATGGGTGACAAGTCGGCGCAGAACGTGCTCGATGAAATCGAGGCTTCGAAGAAGCTGCCCCTCGAGCGCGTCATCTTCGGGCTGGGGATTCGCTTCGTGGGCGAACGTACGGCGCAGTTTCTGGCTGAGCATTTCGGTTCCATGGCGGCTCTGATGAAGGCTTCTCGGGAAGAGCTGGAAGAAGTGAAGGAGGTCGGTCCGCGCATCGCGGAGAGCATTCTGGAGTTTTTTCGCGAGCCGAAGAACCGTGAACTGGTGCGGCGGCTGCAGGATGCGGGTCTCTCGTTCAAAGGGCCGAAGAAGCCGCGGGGCAGCCAACTGGCGGGAAAGACTTTCGTCTTGACGGGGACGCTGGCGAAGTATTCGCGCGATGAAGCCAAAAGTCTGATCGAGGACGCAGGCGGGCGCGTCTCGGGATCCGTGAGCAGGAAGACGGACTATGTGGTGGCGGGGAGCGATGCCGGATCGAAGCTGGATAAGGCGAGAGCGTTGGGGGTCGAGGTGATCGACGAGGAGGAGATGGAGAAGTTGGCGGGCTGAGCCTTGCCGGAACCATGCCGCGGTCACAGCGACCGCAGCCGCGGTGGCAGAACGCCTGCCGTCGCCGCCCTCAAGCACTGCACTACCGTGGGCCTACGAAACCGAACTGGTTCTACTGGCCCGCAAATGCCTCCCGCATCCGTCTCCAGGTTACGTCCAGCGTCTCCGGGAGGACCCTGGTTTCGCCGATGACGGAGAGGAAATTTGCGTCCGCCACCCAGCGGGGCAGGATGTGCATGTGGATATGGCCGGCGAGTCCTGCCCCAGCCGCTTTGCCGATGTTCATGCCAAGATTCACGCCGTCGGGGTTGTAAAGCCGGCGCAATATCCCTTCCAGTTTCTGCAACAGACTCATCATTTCCTGCGACGCTTCCACGGGCAGTTTCTGCAGTTCGTCGAGGTGCAGGTAGGGAACGATCATGGAGTGGCCTGGGGTGTAGGGATAGGTGTTCAGAATGATGAAGCAATGCTTTGCCCGGTGCACGATGCGGACTTTTTCATCGTCTTGGGCATTCGGCACGTCGCAGAAGATGCATCTCTCTGTCTTTCCGGCATTTGTGACATATGCAAAACGCCACGGGGTCCAAAGATAGTCCATGGAGGGGGAGAGTAGCAGATGGGTAGGTTTTGTGGAACCGCAGGGCGCGAGTGGCATCAGCCGGTAGAGAGCTATCGGAAGATGTCTCAATAAAGATGGATCCAACTTGCAGTGGTGACGATCCAATATGCTTGCTTCCGGAAGAATTGCGCAAGGGGTGGTGTTTGGGTTTGACACTCCTGAGAAGCGGTTGCTATAGTCGGGAGGTTCCCTTGGGACGCGGGTCTGTATGAGTCGTCCGACCGCTGGGAGTGTTCAAGCTCAGCCGCCAGGCTGAGCCCATCGCAACCTTAAATCCATTCCCGCAGTCCGTCCGGCAGCTCGCACCCTCAGCGCACTCCAGTGCGTGGTCTAGCAGAGAGGCAATGACTTTGTACGACGACATCACCGTGCCCGACCTCGAATCGGCCACCTCCGAAACCACCGTCCACGAGCCCGGCCCGGATCTGGCTGCCCCTGCCGCGACTCGGCAGCCTGTGCCGGCGTCGGCTCCAGAAGAAAAACCAGCCATGTCCTCCTCCGTAGCCGAAGATTTTGCCGCCGCGCTTGAAACCTTCACCACCGAAACCGAAGAAGCAGTCGGCGAAGACCGTGTCGTCAAGGGCACGGTGTTGAAACTCACCCCCACCCACGTCGTGGTGGACATCGGAGCCAAGTCAGAAGGCATGTTGCCCCTGGCGGAAGTGCTGGATCACGAAGGCAAGCCCAAGTTCCAGCCCGGCGACGAAATCGACGTGATGCGCGAAAAGGGCGAGACCGAAGAAGGCTACGTCAACCTCTCGTATCAAAAAGCTCAGCGTTTGCGCGCTTGGGATGATATCGAGGCGGCGTACAACGAGAAGAAGCCGATCAAGGCGATCGTGTTCGACCGCATCAAGGGCGGCCTGAGCGTGGACATCGAAGGGGCACGCGCCTTCCTGCCCGGATCGCAGGTGGATCTGCGGCCTGTCCGCAACCTGGACGCCATGAAGGGCCAGACCATCGAGGTGGCCGTCATCAAGCTGAACAAGAAGCGCGGCAACATCGTGGTTTCGCGCAAGCAGTTGCTGGAAGAGGACCAGAACGCGAAGAAGGCCAAGACCCTCGAGCACCTCGAGGAAGGAGCGGTGCTGACCGGCGTGGTGAAGAACCTGACCGAGTACGGCGCGTTCGTGGACCTGGGTGGGATCGACGGCCTGTTGCACATCACCGATATGTCGTGGGGCCGGCTCACCCATCCCCGTGACCTAGTGAATGTGGGCGATCAGATTCAGGTGAAAGTCCTCAAGTTTGACAAGGAGAAGCAGCGCGTCTCTCTCGGCTTCAAGCAGCTGACCCCGGACCCATGGCTGGACGCGGAGCAGCGTTATCCGGTGGGTGCACACGTGAGTGGGCGCGTCATCAGTGTGACCGACTATGGCGCCTTCATCGAACTGGAGCAGGGTATCGAGGGCCTGGTGCATGTCAGCGAGATGACCTGGTCCAAGCGTATGAAGCATCCCTCGAAACTGGTGAACGTGGGCGATCAGGTGGAGTGCGTCGTGTTGAGCGTGAATCCCGGCGAGCGCCGCATTTCGCTGGGGATGCGCCAGCTCGCCGCCAACCCCTGGGACACTTTGCACGAGAAGTACCCGGTAGGGGCGCAGGTCGAAGGTCGAGTGCGCAATCTTACCGACTTCGGCGCGTTCATCGAAATCGAGGACGGCATCGACGGCCTGGTCCATGTGAGCAACCTAAGCTGGACCAAGCGGGTGAAGCATCCCTCGGAAGTGTTAAAGAAAGGCGACCGGGTGAAAGCCGTGGTGCTGGCCATAGAACCGGAAAAGCGGAGGCTCTCGCTGGGGGTGAAACAGTTGCAGCCCGACGTCTGGACCAGCTTCTTCGAGCAGCATCATATCGGCGATGTGTTGCATGGGAAGGTGCTGAGGGTAGCCAGCTTCGGCGCATTCGTGGAAATCGTGGAGGGGGTTGAGGGCCTTTGCCACAACTCGGAGGCCGTCGACGACCGTGGCGCCGCCCTCCACCTGGAGCCGGGCCAGGAGTACGACTTCAAAATCATCAAGATGAATCCCGACGAGAAGAAGGTAGGCCTGAGCATCCGCGCCGTGGGCGAGGAAGCCTCTCGTTCCGAGGTGGAAGCCTACAAGCACCCGGTTTCGAGCACCAGTTCGACGATCGGAGAGCTGATCTCCTGGAAACGCGCCGGCAACGAAAATAACTGATCGGAACCGTCCAGGACGCCCGTCCTGCGGCCTAGCTTTTTCACCTTACCTTTGGTTACGTCGGTTACCTGCACAAGGTGCCCCTTCGCGAGTACGCTCAGCAGTTGAGGGGGCGTTCATGCGGCAACGCGTGGTTGCAATGGCAGTCCTCTTGGTGACCCTGGTGTGGACCGGTGTTGTTTGTCCGGCTCAGACCCAGGCAGAGCACGCGCGCCGGATTGTTTCCAAGGTAGATCCGCTCTATCCGGAACTGGCGCGCAAAATGGGCATCCAGGGACTGGTAAGGTTGGAGGTGGTGGTCACCGCCACCGGCCGGATGAAGCGCGCCGAAGTGCTGGGCGGCAATCCCGTGCTGGCCAAGTCGGCGATGGACGCTCTCGATAAGTGGAAATGGGAGCCGCTGTCCCAGGAAACCCACGAAGTCGTGATGATCAACTTCCGTCCCGACTGATATGGACTAGCTTTACCTTTCAGGCGCCACCCGCTCGGCCCGACGGCTTAGGTTCTTGCCGCGTGCAGTACGCGATCAGCCCTCGGTCTTGCGCCATCTGCGCAAATTCACACCGTACAGGACGATGCAGAACAGGTTCGCCGGAATAAATCCGAACTGTTCGGTTCGCAGTGCGATGACGCAGATGATCACGCTGTTAACGGCGGCCAGAGCCCAGCCCTCCCAGCATCGCCGACCCACCATGACGGTCGACAAAATGGTTAACCCGCAAGACAGAAGATCAAGGCGGAACACGACAAGATGTCCTCCGCCCCCAGTTTCGGGAGGCAGTCGGGCCGGGGTCGGTGATGGATGTCACGACCGGGTAACGTAAGTAACAAACAGAGGCCTAGCTTCCGCGGTAGACGACCCGGCCGGCGACGATCGTGGCCACCACCTTACCGCTCAATTGCCAGCCGTCGAAGGGAGTATTGCGCGAGAGGGAGCGCGACTTGGATGCGTCAAAGGTCCAACGCTTCTTGGGATCGAAGATGGTGACATCCGCGGCGTTGCCGCGGGTCAGGGCGCCCCGTCCGCGCAAGCCGAAGATCCGCGCCGGGCCGGCGGTGAGCAGTTCCACGATGCGCGCGAGCGGGATCTTGTGTGCGCGGTGCAGCCTGGTGATCGCCAGTCCCAGTGCGGTTTCCAGGCCGGTGATGCCAAAGGCGGCCCGCTCGAACTCGACCTGCTTCTCGTGCGCGGCGTGCGGTGCATGGTCGGTGGCAATCGCATCCACGGTTCCGTCGGCTAACGCCACGAGAATCGCCTCCACGTCGGCCGCCGAGCGCAGTGGCGGATTCATTTTGCAATGCGTGTTGTACTCATCCACCGCCTCGTCGGTGAGCGTGAAATGGTGAGGCGTGACCTCGCAGG
>Ga0187768_1000339_pt1 | contig 10074 bp, 6 predicted proteins | sample 0216_QUI02_MP10__3_FD_148678 | JGI IMG/M metagenome (GOLD analysis project Ga0187768, IMG submission 148678) | Tropical peat soil microbial communities from peatlands in Department of Meta, Colombia - 0216_QUI02_MP10_20_MG | ecosystem: Environmental > Terrestrial > Soil > Wetlands > Peat ...
CTACTGCCGCGGAGCGCGTTCTCGATCTGGGTAGTCGGTACTGACGCCGCCACCGAGATGACCAACTGCTCGGCACGCACGTACGGCCGGATCTCCTCGGCCACGCCGGCCACGGCCTGTGGCTTAACGCAAATAAATAGGATGTCAGCCACACGGGCCGCGGCAGCATTATCCGTTCCGACCGGGATCCCCAGCTTGGCAGACAACGCCTGGGCGCGCTCCTCGTGCTGCACAGTGGCCAGCGTCGAGGCCGGATCCAGGAGCTTCTTCTCCAGGAAGGCTTTCAACAAAATTCCGCCGATCTTTCCTGCGCCAATAACGGCCACTCGCTTGCCGGCCAGGTGTTCCATGCGATCCGCCTCCGTAATGCGCTCCGCCCGCAAGCCTTGCGCACCATTACGCGGTTCAGGCCTACACTCTAGCAGCTTCTTTGTGGAATGAGGATGGAAAGCCGCGGCGTGGCGGAACGATTATGACCTACTGCCAGGAGAAGGCCTCGGCCGCCATTTGGACGATAGCGCGGCCGACGGCGATGGACGCAGTCGCCGCCGGCGAAGGCACGTTGTACAGGTGCAGCAGGTTCCCACTGCGCGAGAACAGAAAATCATCCACCAGGCAGCCATCGCGGGCAATGGCCTGTGCCCGCACCCCGGACCCGCCCGGCCGCAGATCGTCCTCGCGCACTTCGGGCACCATCTTTCGCAACGCCGCCACAAAAGCGCGCTTACGCACCGAACGGTAGGATTCGCCAACACCGCTGCGCCAGAAGCGTGCCGCCATCCGCCAGAAGCCGGGGAAGGAGAGTGACGCCAGCGTATCTCGGGCGCTGAAGTCCGTGCGCCGGTAGCCCTCGCGTTTGAAGGCCAACACCGCGTTGGGTCCGGCGTCCACGCCGCCGTGGATGCGTCGGGTGAAGTGCACACCCAGGAACGGAAACCGCGGATCAGGCACCGGATAAATCAGGGTGTGCACCAGGTGCTCCTTCGCCGGCACTAGGTCGTAGTACTCTCCGCGGAACGGGATAATCCGGATTGGTGGCCTCTCTCCCGCCATCTGGCTGACCCGGTCGCTGAACAGGCCCGCGCAGTTGATCACAAAACCGGTGCGGAATGCCCCTGCCGTAGTTTCCACCACTGAATCCGTGCCATCCTTCCGAATCCCGATCACCGGCGCAGACGTCCACACAGTGCCGCCTTGTGCCCGGGTGATCTCGGCGTACTTCTCGCTGACCAGGGTGAAGTCGGTGATCCCGGTTCCGGGCACGTGCAGCGCGGCCAGTCCCTCGGCATGAGGCTCAATTTCCCGCAGTTGGTCCCGATTCAACAAGCGTAGCCCATCAACACCGTTCGCGCGTCCACGTTCCAGCAGATGGTTGAGCCGCGGCAACTCCGCCTCGCTGGTGGCGACGATCACTTTTCCGCAAACCCGGAGGGGGAGAGTGTGTGCCTGGCAAAACTCCACCATGGCCGCGGCTCCCTCTACGCAGGTGCGCGCCTTGATCGACCCTGGCTTGTAGTAGATCCCCGAATGAATGACTCCACTGTTGTGCCCGGTTTGGTGCCGGCCGACACCTGCTTCTTTCTCCAGAACTGCAAGCTTCATACGGGGAAATCGTCGCGTGATCTGCATTGCGACGGAAAGACCAACGATCCCTCCGCCAATTACGATGACGTCGTGTTCGCCGGTCATGAAAAGTCGGGGCGCGGGCGCTTGGCCGCCCGGGCGCGAAGACCTCCCCCAGGATAAGCGCAAGAGCTGCCTTTCCCCCAAGGATATTCAACCCATGGAGTTCCCTGCTCTGAAACAGCCAGAAGGAAAGCAGGCGACCCCGGGGCTGGCACGGCCACTTACTGCACATTCAGTGTGACGGTCGTGGTCTGCGCGATGTTTCCCGAGGTTGCGGTCACTGTAACGGAGTATGTCCCGGTTGGCGTCGGTTGCTTGATGGTCACGCTAGCGTTACCCGACTTGGTGATGTCGGCCTGCGCGATCGCGGTCACGGTCACCCCCGGCGGATTCGGCACGGCCGCTGGCGCGGTATACATCCCCGCGTTGTCAATCGTCCCGATCGTGGAGTTGCCACCGGGCGTGTTGTTCACCGACCACATGACGGCCGTATTGGTGGTGCCGCTCACCGATGCAGCAAAGGCCTTCTGCTGCATGGGGAACAAGCTCCAGGACATTGGAGTCACGCTGACGGTCACGCCTCCGCTGCCATTGCTTTCGCCGCCGCTCCCCCCGCCGCACGAGGGCAGTGCGCTAACTGCCGCGATCAACAACAGCACCCCCAGGCCGGTCGTTACTCTCCGCCTCGCTCTCGGCCTGCGGCCCAGCCCTCCGACGATTAGGCCGAGCGCCGGCACCCATAGGAAGAAAGGCGGCCCCCGGCGCTCGCGCGCCAAGGGGCGGAGCGGCGCCTGCGCGCCGGCTCCGGCAGTGACAATCGACAAGGTCACACTCTGCTGGCCGCCATTGGCCTGGACTAGGGTTGGATTGAAGGAACAGGTCGCGGCCGCAGGCAGATTCGAACAAGCGAACGTCACATTGTTGGGGAGTGCAGTCACTCCAACCGGTGTTGTCGTGAGGGTGTAGGCTGCGGTTTGTCCGGCGGTCACCGTTTGCGCAGTGGGTGAGGTCGACAACGTGAAGGTGAAAGCATTGAACAGCACTGCGAAGGAATGCGCCACGTGTACCGCATCCGTGCCTGTGCCATTGACGCTGAAGCTATAACTTTGCGCCAGCGTACTCTGAACCGTGACCGTAAATGCAGCCCCGCTGGCTGTGGGCGTGACCGAGGTGGGCGAGATCGCGCAGGTCGGCGGTGCGCCTGTGCCGCAGGACAAATTCACCGCACTGCCATAACCGTTCACGGTCTTAAGAGCTCCATGAAATGTGGCTGACGTACCCACGGCGGAGGTTTGCGGCGAATCGGTGATGGCCAGGCTGTAGTCCGACGTCGGAACGGTCACGGTCAGGCCCAGAAACTGGGTTTTTGCGGCGGGTGCCCCTGTGGTATCGGCCGAAACCGTGACTGCCGTCGTGCCCGCCGGTGTAGTGGCGAGGGTGGCGATGGTCAGGAAAACGTTCACCGGGCTGCTGGAGGTGGGCTGCACCGAGTTGGAAGGAGAGAAACTGCAGGTTGCGCCGGCCGGCAGGCCCGAACAGGACAAAGTCACGGTCCCGGTGAAAGAACCGGTGGAGGAAACCGTGAACTGAATTGTCGGGGAAGTGTCCCCCTGGGGAACCGCAACCGACGCGGGCGAAACCGCGCTCACCCCCAGCGTGTGCAGCACGACCGGCGCATCGTGAGTGGTGGCGGAGGCATCGGTTCCCACCCCGTGCACATTGAACGAGTAATCTTGCGGCGTGCTGCTCGTTCCGGCGCTCACCGTGAAACTGGCCCCCGGGGTCACCTGGGCCGGGTTTGGACTGCACGGATTGGGAAGGGAACTGCCGCTGCAACTCAAGTTGACTGCACTGTCATATCCGTTTGCCGCGGTCAGCCTGCCACTGAATGTTCCAGTCTGCCCCGCGAACACAGTCAGTGGGGTGTTGCTGAGGGCAATCTGATAGTCGGGTGTTGTCACCAGGTCGAACTGCCAGATGCCACGCCCGTAGGTGGAGGCCCGCAGTAACTTCTGCCCTCCACCGTTGAAAATCTGCAGCGCGCTAACCGGAAGGTTGGGCAGAAATCCATGGGCGCTCGGGCTCGCCGCCGGCCCTACTTCGATCCAACTCGGGCTGGAAGTGCTGCTGTAAAACACCCCGACATCTGTGCCGACGTACACCGCCCCAGCCGCGGAGTCCACCACCACCGAGTTGGCCGGGGAGTCGGGAATCTGTGTCATTCCCGTCCCCGAGAAGTCCGTCCAACTGGCTCCCGCGTTCGTGGTCTTCCAGACGTGGCTGACATGGAAGCCCATGATGGTGACGTACGCAGTCTGTCCTGTGACGTCGGACGAGTCCACGGCGATGCTGGAGACGGGATTCCAGCCCGGATTGATCGTCCCCGTGACCTCGGTGAACACGGGCGAAGCCACGCTTGCGTCTTTGGTGACGAAGACCCTGCCGCCGGTGGGTACGCTCGTGACCACAGGGGTCTGAATGGCGCCCAATCCGTCTGTCCCGGCGTAGATCACCTTAGAGAATCCGTTTGCGTCCTTAGGACCTCCGGCGGCAATCGAACGCACCAGGTTGATCTCGACGCCGCGGCAGGGCGTCGACGCGTTCGGCTCAAAATCCTGGCTCAACGCGATGAAGTTCGTGGGATTGGTTGCATTCGTCACCCGCCAGATCCGGCATGTACCCACGAGCGTTGCGACGGGTGCTTGCGGGTCCAGAATGTAGGGAAAGTAAAACTCTCCGTCATCGTTGCCGAGATTTGTGCTGCTGATGACTTGCTTGAAGCTGAGCGCCGTGCAGCTGGCTCCACTGGCGCAGTGGTCGACCTCCAGACCTCCGGGTGGAACATCGGGAAACGAAGTGAACCAGTCGTTCGGTGAATTGGACGTGATGGCGTTGTAGCCGCCGTCCCCGGGATGCACGTTGCCCCACTCTAGGCTGGTGGTTGCCGACGCCGTCGCCGGCGACCCGTTGTCCTGAGTGCCTCCCAGTAGGGTCTGAGGATCGGTCGGGTGCACCGAGAACGAGACGAACTGTGTCATCGACCCCAGAGTCTGATTCAAGCTGTCGAACTGTAGCGTTTGACCGCAGGTCCCGGCGCCCGACAACGTGTAACCATCCAGCGAGCGGTAGATGCCGCCATCATTGGCGAAGTACATCAGTTCCTTGCCGTTCACGATGGTCCCCGCCAAATGATGCTGATCGGGATGAACCTTAGCGAAAGGGCTACATACGCCGTTGTAAACATGGGTAAGGTTCAGGAAAGAGCAACTTGGGTTCGCGGCAGGGGTGTTAATCGTGCACTTGTAGAGATTAATCGCTCCGGCGTACAGATCGGTGGCGCTTCCGCTGGGCAAGGCCAGCAACTCCAGGTTGTACGTGCCTTGTTCGACGCCACAGCCGTCGGGATCGCCACAGTTGCTGATGCTGGGACTGGTGGTGCTGTTGTCCGGGATTGGTGTCCAGCTCCCACCGCCGTTGCGGGTCTGCCAGATGCCACCGTCAATCTCGTTCCCGCCGTTATCCAGCGAAACGACCCAGGCGTACATCTCGTTGCGCCCGGGGACTACGGTCAGCTCGGCGCGATAGATCGGGCAATTCGCGGATGAGGGATTGGCCGGGCAGTTCGCCGCGGTCAAGGTGGTCCCCGGCTGGTTTGTCAGTCGCGTCCAAGTCTGACCGTCTGTAGAGGCATAAATCCCGTGCCGTCGGATGGCGGCGAAAAAAGTCCCCGCGACGGCGTTGTAAACCACCGAGGTTGCCGACCCCGGCGCGATGGTCGTGGCGCTATCCCGGACCGCGGCGAAGTTCCAGGTCGCGCCGCCATCGGTCGAGTAGTAAAGCCCAAGATTGTGGGGATAGCCAGCATCCAGTCCCAAGCTGATTCCCGTGCTGGCTGCGGCCGACGCCGCGACCACGAGGCTGGTAGTTGCCGTGCTGAATGCAATCTTGCTGAAGCCGGTTCCTGCAAAGGACTGACCCGTGACCGCCGACGGGATCAAGCTCCAGGTGTTTCCCCCGTCCGCAGAGCGCAGAATGCCCAACCCATAATAGGAGTCTGCCGAGCTGTTGGGCTCGCCCGTTCCCACCAGGACCACGCTTGTCGTCGGGTCGGTATTGCCCGGTTGGATGGCGATGGCGCCCACCGCCAAGGTTGACTCGTAATCGAGCACCGGGCTCCAGATTACCGCGGCGGGGCTGGTGCTGGCCGCGTTCGTTGACTTCCACACGCCGCCATGGGCGCCGCCGATGTACACGGTGTTGCCCGTGGGAACGCCCCCCACCGCATCCGCCGGGTCGATCGCAATCGCCGTAGCTCGTCCCGAGACCCAGCTGTAGTCCTGGCCGTTGCCGGAGTCCGAGGCCAGCGGTGCCGGGCCCAGCGCGATCCAGGCACCGCTCAGGGTGATGGCAGGTGCGGCCGCAGCCGTGCGCACCGCCGTGCGTAGCTTGCGAATCTGTAATTTCTGCTGCAATGCCTGGTAGCGAAGCAAAGCCGGCGACTCGCCCGGCACTCCGCTACGTCCCCGCATGAACCAGGCATCACGCGCTTGGGGATTGTCGCGATGCTTTTCGTCGATCGAATCGTAAGCAGAGAGCGGGCGGGAACCTTGTCCGAATCCCGCTATGGAGTTGGAAAGAACCAGCAGGAAAAGCACCGCTGAGCGGAGTAGATTGCGCTTCATACTTTGGACGCCACAGGGTTTCGCCCGTGAGTCGTCACACTAGCTTGAAGTTTCCGGGAGTGTCAATTGAGATTCTGTACAATGAACTCCTTGCCCCTTCTGCCGGCGGGATTCTTGAAACACCGAGTTAGGTGCCACCTGGATTGGCACCTGCAAGGCCGCAGGAAAGGGAGAGTTAGAGCCCGGCTGCCGGGTCCGGGCAGAGCCCAATAGGTGCCAAATTGGGAAATGGAGAGCTAGCGCCCCGAAGTCCAATCACTGCCGACCCCCTCTTGAAGCTGGCCCCGGCCCCTAGCGCTGCCTTGAGAGCCGGGCTCGCCGCGCGCATCCGCACCACCTCCAGCGTTGATCCTTTTTTTGCCCTGGACGTGGACTTCTCGGCTCCCACCGGCTTCACCATCCTGTTCGGAGCTTCGGGGGCCGGCAAGACCACAGTACTCAACTGCGTGGCAGGCCTGACCACTCCGGCCGCCGGGACCATTGCCGTGGGCGAGCGCGTATTCTTCGACGCGCAATCCCGCATTAATCTGCCCGTGACCCAGCGCAGGGTGGGATATGTGTTTCAGAATCTCGCGCTTTTTCCTCATTTCACGGTCGAGGTCAACGTCGGCTATGGCCTCGACTGCATCGGGGCTCAGGAGCGGAAGGAGCGGGTGGCCTCCGTGCTCGAGGCGTTCCGCATCGCATCACTGGCGACGCGCCGTCCCCGCGAGATCTCTGGCGGCGAACGCCAGCGCGTCGCACTGGCCCGCTCGCTGGTGACCGATCCCTGCATTCTGCTGCTGGACGAGCCGCTGGCCGCCCTCGATCAGCCAACCAAGTCACGCATCCTCGATGACCTGCGGGTGTGGAATGAGGCCCACCGCATTCCCATCCTCTACGTCACACACAGCCGGGACGAGGTGTTTGCTCTCGGCGAGCGGGTGCTGGTTCTCGATCGCGGACGCCTGGTGGTGCAGGGAACTCCGCACGAAGTGATGGGAGCTCCGCGCCAGGAAACGGTGGCGCAGCTCGCCGGGTTCGAGAACATCTTCGACGCGGTGGTGGAGGCTTCGCATGAAGATCGCGGCACCATGACGTGCCGTTTGGCACAGAGCGAAGTTTCGCTCGAAACTCCGCTGGTGAAGGCCAGTGTCGGCTCGGCCCTGCGGGTTGGCATCCGCGCCGGCGACATTCTACTGGCCACCCATCCTCCGCAAGGACTGAGTGCACGTAATGTGCTGCCCGGCAGAGTCGCCGCCCTGGTGCGAAAGGACGTGATCGTCGCCGCCCGTGTCGACTGCGGCGTAAGACTCGAAGTTCACCTGACGCTGGCTGCCCGCGAGGCCCTGCAACTCGTGCCGGGAAGGGAAGTCTGGCTGGTCGTGAAGACGCACTCTTGCCATGTCATGGCGGTCTGAGAGATCGCGTGCCTCCTTCACTGGTTGCAATTCGATCACCGCGACCCATTGACCGGTTCGGGCCTCGCGAAACACGATCCGTCCGCCCAGGATCTGGGCAGCGGCCGAGGGAACCAGGTCGCGATGAAAACCGAAGAAGCGCGCCTTGACTCTGTTCCACGCGCCCCAGCGCTCCAGCAGCTGTCGTGGCGGTTCATACTTGGTGGAAAAAAGCAAAACGACATCAAACCGGCCCCGCTCTTCTACCACGGAGAACAGTTCTTCCGCGGTGAAGTCCTCGATCTGTACCACGCGCAGTGGCTGTGTGACGTAGCCCAGATACGGATGGCTGATCTCGTCGGAGGCGGGCCAGGCGGTCAGAACCCGTGCCCTCGGGTAGCGCGATTCCAGAACGTGCTCCGCATCTTCATGGAGGCAGATGTAGTCGCGGTAGGCCAGGTTGTCCTCGGGAGAGAAGCCATAGGGCGGATTCCAGAACAACGCCGCGACAAACGCCCCGCATGCGACCGCTACCCATGCCGGCCAGAGGCGGATTCTCCGGCGTAGCGTAGATACCGCCAGAATGATCCACAGCGGGACCACCGGCAGCATGTAGCGCGCCAACACGGCGCCTCCCACCAGCGCCATGGCTGACACGTAGGCCAGGATCACCACGCCGAACACCATCTGCGCCGAGAGGCTAATGCGCGGACGCTCTGCGTTCCCGTCCCGCAATGGAGGCTGAGTGAGCGCCCATGCCATTATCGCCGTGAGTACCCACATGTGTAGGTAGCCCGTGACTTGCCAGATCCGCAACCCTAAGGCCAGCAGTATGCGAATGGGGTGGTGCGTGGCCTGCACGTTGTAGCGGAAAAATTCCGGATTTCCCAGCACGTACCCGGTCTTCGAGTAATGATAGGCATACCAGCTGCACAGGATCGCTACCGGAGCCGTCAACGAGATCAGCCGCCCCCGCGGGGACGCTAGGCAGATTGGATCCAAGGTTCGTCGGCTGATCGGCGAGCGAGCTAACTCCCACGCCAGCAACCCGAGTGGAGCGAGTACAGCCGTTTCCTTGGCCAGCGTTGCCAAGGTGAACCACAGGGTACCGGCGCGCGGACGTCCTCCTAGGTAGGCCTCCAGGCCCCAGAAGCTCAAGGCTGCGGCCGCCAGGTCTATGTGCGCCATCGAGCTCTGCGCAAAAAAAACCGGGTACAGTGCCGCGCACAAAGTGGCCGCCACCGCTACTTCGGAATTCGCGACCAAGCGTGCCAGCCGGAACACTCCGAGCAGGGCGAAAGCCGCTACCAGTAACATGGCGGCCCGGGTCACCAGCATGGAGAAACCCGCGATCTTCCACCATGTCCCCAGGTAGGCCATCACCAGCGGCGGGTGAGCGTTAGAAGGCACGGAGGAGGGGATAACGTTGCCCGCCAGGAGCAAGTCCCTGGCCGCCGGAATGTAGTACCCGGCCTCGTCCCAAAAAAAAGGAAGTCGCAGCAGGGGGAAATGCGCAATTAGGACCGCTGCCAGAATCACGACAAACGCCAGCCCGCTTAACCTGCCGGACCCGCGCCATGCGCCGGACGAGTCGTTGGATGGATCTGCAAAACTCATCGGTTGGATCTGGTCCCGAAAGGATGAAGGTCGCGTCACGGGAGGCGGTACGCCACGCCCGGCGTCAGCAGACAAAATGGAAATCAGTGCACGGGGCCGGGCGTCATCATCCGCGGATCCAGTTTGATTTCCCCGAACGCGCTTTCGTACCCTGCCACGTTCTGCTGCAGGATGCCCAGCAATGCCTTGGCTTGCTGCGGGCTCAGGTAGATGCCTTGAAAGTTCTGAATGTCCACCTGCGTCTCGCTCTGCTGCTGGAGCGTGCCGAAGACCAGAAAAAAATCCCACACGTTCACCCGCACCTGCACGCTGTTGGCGTAGTTTTCGCGGTAGTCGTCCGTCTTGCTCAGCTTGATGTTCGGTTGGATCGGGTTGGGCATAGGGCTGAAAGTCTAGCTGGTTTGCAGCGGAAAAAGGAAGGCGCGAGTCGAACTGCGCGAGAATTCCCCTGCCAGGGTCGGAGCATCTTGGGAGGATCGCCCGAGAGCCGGTGAATGACGCGGTCACGCCAACGCGAGCCTGCATGCCAGCGGCTTAATAATCTCCTGCAAGCCGCCTTTTCAACATTCTCCACAAGAAAGTCACACCAGCTGGCGAGACCCCAATCTGGGCGCCGTCGATGGCAAGCAGGGCACACCCGGAATTCATCCATTTGGTCATGGCACTCCCCCCGCTAGTGTAGTGCGTCATAAATAGCTTTACTTATGCGCAGCCCGTATATATCATGCGGTCATGAGCCGAACGGCTGCACCGCTCTCGCTTTCCGACCA
>Ga0187768_1000340_pt1 | contig 10061 bp, 12 predicted proteins | sample 0216_QUI02_MP10__3_FD_148678 | JGI IMG/M metagenome (GOLD analysis project Ga0187768, IMG submission 148678) | Tropical peat soil microbial communities from peatlands in Department of Meta, Colombia - 0216_QUI02_MP10_20_MG | ecosystem: Environmental > Terrestrial > Soil > Wetlands > Peat ...
GAACCTGCCCACCGCCATGACATTCGGTCCAGATGGAAATCTCTATGTGTCCACCTGGGGCTTCGGTCCTCCGCCTGTCGGACTGGGCACGATCGTGAAAGTCACCGTTCCCGAAGACTGAGTTCTGGGCTCTCACGGTGGGCGCTCCTGCGACAAAGAGCGCCCACCATTTCGTTTTGTCACGCTCAGTTACTGTTGAAATTCACGAGTGAACAAACCTGCGTTAACAAGCAAAGGAGAACAAACATGCTTCTAATAAACCGTTTCTTCACGGCTGTGGCATTGGTTGTGCTTGCCTCCACCCTGGTTGCGACAGCAGAGGACAAGGAAAGGGACAAAGAAACTTGCTCCAATTCTAGTTTGCGCGGCAGTTTCGGTTTAAGGGCCACTGGGAACACCACAACTGGAGGTGCCTTGATCGTCCTTGGGAGGTTCAGCTTTGACGGAGAAGGAAATCTGACAGCCAAACTCTATACCCGGACTCCGACGGGAAGCAATGTCTTGGACACATACACAGGAACGTATTCCGTGGATGCGGAATGTATCGTCACCGACTTTTGGCGCTCAGACACCACCGGAAGCGTGACGACACATGTTTCAGTGCTGGTGAATAACCGTAAAGGGTATTATGTCCTCAACACGACAGAAGGCGCTCCGGTCATCATTAGCGGAGAGGCCACCAAGCAGTAACACTCAAAAAAGAGAGTCGCGTTATATGGTGGGCGCTCCTCCGCCAAAGAGCGCCCACCATTTCGTTTTGTCACACGCAACTACGGTTGCAATTCGCACAGTGAACTTCACCCCATTTAGGTTGTTGGTGAAAAATCGCGTCTCTGACAATGTCGGGCATGTCAAGCTCTTTTTGGAGCACACGGCGGCATGCACTCGGAGGAGAGCGCCATTTCGCTCTAGCGGAGAGAGTGCCATGCCAACCAAAGCTCGCCTCGTAATCCTCCCAGGTCAGGACCTCGGTCCGACCCATGCGTCTCTTCGGTCCGCCACTGCGATCATGATTACTAATTCAGACTCCCCGTGAAGGGGAGTGGGATGCCCAATCAATTACTCGGTGTTCTAGTGCACACCATCGAGATTTCCGGGCTGTCCCGCATGCGAACCGAACTTGACTAACTGCTCGTACTCCCATCCTTGCCGCCACATCCAGTACAAACGAAGCGCCAACCGTCGCGCCATCGCCACTTTCGCGATCTTCTGTCCCCGCCGCATCATCAGACGGAAGTACTGGCTGCGCCACTCTGGCAGGCTACGCACTGTCACTTGCGCCGCCTCCACCAGCAGAAAGCGTACGATCGAACTCCCTTGCTGGGTGATGTGACCCAGTCGTCGCCGATTCCCACTGGACTTTTCCAAGGGCACCAGACCCAGATAACTGGCGATCTGCTTCCCACAGGAAAAGCGCCCCGCCTTCCCGATGATCAGTACGAAAGCCAATGCAGTGAGTGCACCGACTCCGGGATGCGTCATCAAGCATCGTGCCTCCGGACACCTCTCGGCCTCTTGCTCGATGGCCTGGCTTAACTCCGCGATCGTCGGGTTCAGTCGCTCCAGCAGCTCCAGCAGATCCTGCCGGCGTCGGGGGCCAATACGAAGGCTTTCAGTTGCTGCCGTCCCCTTGTCCGCCACAACCTCTTCTTTCTCGGTGTCCAGCATGGCGATTTGCTGAAACTCCGGATGAAAATCACAGCCTATAATGATCATCGTTCGGCTCCTTCTCCGAGCCTGTTGGTTGGCTTAGCACCACCAACTCTACTCGGACCTGGGAGCCGACATTGTCATGGAATCAATTACACTGATTGACCCGGCTCTGCGTGCAATGGCCTCTTAGCGACACCTACCAAGGCGGATGCTCTGCCGGTTCGGTGACTTATAGAGTGTTTTCGGGCTGTGCGATTTTTTGGTTCGGAACTTGCACTACGGTCATCAGAGAACCTCAGAGAACCGTGTGGCTCGTGGCGGAATGACTTCAAACATGGGCCAAGGCGCGGAGGTGGACGATGGCAGCCCGGCTTGAACATGCGAACGTTTGCGTCCGCGACATCGACGCGATGATTCGGTTTTTGGTAACGGCATTTCCTGAATTCCACGTTCGAGGCGAAGGAACCAGCAACGATGGCACACGTTGGGTACATGTCGGTACTGACGAAACCTACATCGCGCTCGGTCAATCGAGAGTCGAACCGCAAAAGCGCTGGACGCCTTATCAGGGCATACCCGGCGTGAATCATCTCGCATACGAAATCGATGATGTCGAGGCGCTGCGAAAAAGAATGATGGCTGCCGGATATCGCGATTCCACGGTTCCAAACACGCATCCGTTCCGAAAGCGTGTGTATTTTTACGATCCCGAAGGTAATGATTGGGAGTTTGTGCAGTATCTCTCCGAAGATCGCGCAAAGCGGAACGATTATGAGCTGCCGGATCGTTGATTGGAAACCTGCGGTGGGGATCCAGGATCTACTAGCACGATGGGTGCGCGCCTAAGGGGCAGATAATCCAGCGTCCCTCGCAGTTGATTTCATAAAGTCGTCTGCCCCCTATTTGTCGAGCGCGTAGACTTCCTGCGTTCCCACGTCACGCAGCAGCAGAGGAGCGCCGTCCGGGGTCAAGCCGCTCCACGGATAGTACGGAAATTCCACACGCCGGAAATCCTTCAGCCCCGTCACTCGCTCCAGCTTTCGATCTGCCATGCGCACACGGGAGATTGCCGGGTCCAGGCCCGACGCGGAATCGAAATAGAGATATTTTGCCGTCGCGCGTCCACTTCACAGAGCCGACGTCGGTCTTGGCCAGGTCCGCCCATTTCTGGGTCGCGAAATCGAAGAGCATGAGCTTCAGCCGGTCGGTAGTAGTAGCGGCCAGGAAGCGCCCGTCCGGCGACATAGCCGGAACAATTAAGCTCTCGGAACCGGGAAGCACTGAGACGTTCCCTGTCTGGATATCGAGCATCTCGAAGTCGGTCTGGTTGTTACTGCTCCTCGCAGCCGCTTCAGATCTACGCCCACTTCGGAAGCACTTTGGTAGCGAAGCTTGCGATCTTTCTCCAGCGCCTTGTTAGTGATCTGCTCCAGTTCCACCGGCAGATTCGGATTCAATCGCACCGCCGCCGTCGGCGCCTTGTGCAGAATCGCATCAAACACCATCGCCGAAGTGTTTCCCGAAAACGCCGGCAGCCCGGTCGCCATCTCGTACAGCACCGCCCCGAACGAAAACAGATCGGTGCGCACATCCAGTTCCTCGCCTGCCGCCTGCTCCGGCGACATATACGCAATCGTTCCCAGCGCTGTCCCCGGACTGGTCAGGTGCAGTTCGCTCATTACCGTCGGCGATGCGCCGAGTGATGCCGCCGAACTGCTCTGCCCCAGCGCCACTTTTGCCAAACCGAAATCCAGGATCTTCGCGTGCCCATGCTCGGTCACGAAAATATTGGCCGGCTTGATGTCGCGGTGAACAATTCCTTTCCGGTGCGCCGCCTCCAGACCTTCCGCAACCCCCTTCCGTCGGTAATGCCCGGCCCACGATCCGATCGCGCAGCGTCTTGCCTTCCAGTAACTCCATCACGATGAAGTATTGGCCATCCTGTTGCCCGATTTCGTGGATAGTGCAGATGTTGGGATGATTCAAAGCGGAAGCCGCGCGCGCCTCGCGTTCAAAACGTTCGAGCGCCGCCGCGTCCGAACTCAATTCCGGAGGGAGAAACTTCAAGGCCACGCACCGGCCCAGAGTGACGTCTTCTGCCTCATACACCACACCCATTCCGCCGCCGCCCAGCATCTGCAAAATGCGGTAGTGCGAGATGGATTGGCCGATCATCGGGGGATGCCTGGCCTTCGGGTCGCTTCATCTTACGGACAGGGCACTCGCGAGTCAACGAACGGCGGGGAGGAGGGAAAGGGAGCCCTTATGCGAGTCAGCGTGCGATCACTCCCGGATGGTCGGCTATCCAGCCACAGTCAGTAAACACAAAGCGATTGTTCTTTAGCGACGATTGGCAGCAGTCAGAGAGAGCACAGCGTACGAAGTCGCTGCGTCATTCATAAAGAGCGCGGTCTCCGGACTGATGTGGTTCTCTTTGGCCTTGTTTAGAGAGTAGGCCGCCCAGGAACCTTCCGTCTTGTCTTGATTCGCAGTGAGCCACGCGAGCCCCCGCTTTAACTTGGCATTTTCGGGCGAAATCCCGGCCTGCTGAAGAACAAAGGTGATCAACCCCGTCGCGTATCCGTCGCTCGTCGTTTCCTGAGGCGTTCCATCCGCGCGCCTCCAGTCACCAGATAGAGAAGACAGGCTCCAGCCGCCGTCAGCCCGCTGCCTTTCCAGAAGGTCGCCTATGATGGTCTTCTGCCGATCTGCTTCGAGCAGTCCCGGCAGCTTCGCGGCGGCCCACAAGAGAAGGACGCGATTAATAGTGGTCTGCACGGCAAATTCGCGGCTGAGGTACTCCCGCAATAGGCTGAGGTTGGTTTGGACTTCGGACCTTGCGCGATAGTTTCCCGGTGCGACACCAACGGCGACGGCGGCCAATGTGGCCCCGAAATAGTCCGAATCGTCCGCTTCCCACGGCTCGTTCTTAAAGCGCAGCCAGAGCCACGCGCCTTTCTGCTCGCCGGCAACTTGCTGTTCGGCCCACATGTTCTCAAACGCTGTATGCGCGTCGTTGCTGAGTTGGCCACTTTGAGCATCACGGATTGAGAGAATCAGTGCGTTGAGAACGGATTCCGTTCCGCGCGACTCGACCGACTTGTATGGCCCGCGGTCCGCATCCTTGTAGAACGGTTCAACCTCTTTCCAGAGGCGCACGCGCTTCGTGACGCTCTCCAGCAGCCGTCGCTCGTTCGGAGATGGGGCTTGCTCGGTAAGGGCCGTTCGGAGGGCGGAACGCGAAAGAGCATAAGGAAGAGCGGTGTGGCACGACACGCAGAAAGTTTCATGGTCCCGCTGGGCTCTGGGCCACTGCATCCACCACGATTGCCGCCTGTCCAAATAAGCGGCTGCAGCCTTCGGATCCCAAGAGTTCACAGTCTTTGTTTCCGGCTTATCGGGGTGAGCCGTCACGCGTTCTGAACTGTTAGCGGCAACCGCTGCTCCCGTGCACCAACCAACTACCAAGAATCCCACCACCAAGCAGGCCATTAAACCGCCCGTCAGTCGTATAGCGCTCTTCATGAAACCTCCCTCTCAACGGCAACCATTCTTGGCTAGTTTGTCCGGGCTGTCTAGTTCGTCAAATCGCCGTTGAAATCTGGTCCCATCCTGCGATCCAACGTCGTCGAGATGGTCGATGTTGGGATGGCTGAAGGTGGAGATAGTCTGCGCCTCGCGGTCAAAGCGAAGTTTGGCTTCAGGACTGGACGAAAGATGCAAGGGCAGGATTTTCACCGCCACGATGCGGTCCAGACGCGTATCCCGGGCGCGATACACTTCCCCCATGCCAGCCGCCCCCAGCGGCGACTGAATCTCATACGGCCCGAGTCTGGTTCCCGAGCCTAGCACCATGGCGAGTCATTATAGTCTCAGGGTAAACGCCTAATCGATCCGCCACTTCGAAATTGATTCGTCAGTGTCTGTGATCGTGGTCGCCGTGCAAATGGAGTGGCTATCGGGCCGGTCCCATAATCCCGCGGGCTTCGGGGAAGCCAGGGAAACGAGTTCAAACGCGGTTTGCAGCGATTTTCTGTGGTTTTTCTGTAGAACTTAGCTCCCAAAAAACCGATTTACCACGACTCCACGCGATTTTCTGAAATTTCGGCTCGGACCAGCGTTTGTGGACCCGGGAATCGGGTTTAGAGTGGGGCGTGCCGCTGAGAAAAATGCCAAGGGGATCAGAGCAAGGTTTGGAGGGGAAGATGACAAGGTTTTTCACGCTGAAGGGCAGGTTTCGGGCCGCAGGTGTTTTGATGTTGGCGACGCTCGCAATGAGCAGCCAGGCCCTGGCGCAAACTGGGCACAACGATGAATTCGTGCAACGCAGCGGAACCAAGCTAGTTCTGAACGGCGAAGATTTCCGTTATAGCGGCCCGAACATCGAATGGCTCGGAATCGAGGCCTACGGACCGCACGACCCCTTGGGGCCCCGTTACCCGTCGCATCTTGAGGTGGACGACGTGCTCGACACGGCCAAGGAAATGGGCGCGAGAGTGGTGCGCTCGCAGACACTGGGCGACAGCGTGGGATGCGATCTCTGCATCGAGCCTAAGGAAGGAACCTTCAATCCGGAAGCCTTCAAGTCCATCGACTATGCTTTGAAGGCCGCGCACGACCGTGGACTGCGCTTGATCATCACCTTGGTAGGAGACTGTGCCAACTGCGAACTCAGCGGGCCCGGTGAATATCTGCTTTGGAAAAGCCAACGGGATTTCAAGAAGTTCTTTATTGATCCCGCGATCATCGCCGAATTCGAAGAACACATTCGGGCCGTGCTGAACCACAAGAATGCGCTCACCGGGATCGCCTACAAAGACGACCCCACGATTCTGGCCTGGGAAAACTGCAATGTATGCGGGATCGGCGTGATATGGACCTCGCCAGGACAAACCTTGGCGCCTTATTTGCCTTGGATCGACGCCATCGGCAACTTTATCAAGTCGATTGACAAGAAGCATATGTACGAAGACAACAGCGGTCTCTTCCTGTTCGACAAGATGGCGCTGGATGCCAAGACTCCAGACATCGTGACTTCGGAATACTATCCTCACTGGGATGCTCTGATGGGAACCGGTCAAAAGACCACGGCCGAGACCTTTTCGAGGCACGCGGGGATGGTGACAGAGAGAGGTAAGGTATACGTGGTCAACGAGTTCGGCTGGGACGTTACCAATTGGCCCACACGGGACGATTTCCAGGCCGTGCTGAAGGCTCTGGAATTCGACCCCAAAATCTCCGGTGACGACTACTGGGCCCTGCAGGCGCATGCCGACAAATTCGGTTGGCAACCGATTCCCGCTCCCACCAGCAATCCCGCCTATGCGCACTCGGGTGAGAGCGGTCATTGGTGGTCGCTCTTCTATGGGGGCGTCACAACACTTGTCAACTCGAGCGACGATATGCAGGCTCGCGCGGAGCAGTTGCGCGCGCATGGCTATGTCATGGCGGGAACGCCCGTGCCTCCGCATGCAGTGCCCGTTTCTCCGGTCATCACCTTCAAGGGCTTGGGGCTGCTCGGATGGCACGGTTCGGCCGGGGCTGTGGTCTATAGTGTGCAGCGCCGGACCAGTAATTCAACCCCGTGGGAGACGGTCTGCGACAAATGCGCGACGGACGCCGATGCCCCTTGGGTGGACCCAAAGCCGGCCGGTTTGTTCACGACCAAGTACCGCGTGATCGCCTACAGTGCCGACGGCAAGGCCAGCAAGCCCTCGATGGAGCGTTAGCTCTAGCCGGGGGTTTCGAGCGCAAATGGATCACAACGGTTGACAGATAGCGCGGAGCGACTGGGCGCAGTTGTGCTCTCCTCGTCTACTGTGGTTCTCGTACTAGGGCTTCTTTCTGGACAGGGCCTCAGCGGATGGGAATCGCGGGCGCGTGCAGCTTGCCACCCTTGTTGGTGTACGGAATAGTTTCTGTTTGCTGACGATGCGCACCGCATCCGAGAGCACACAACCGTCATAAAAACGTGATCGTTCTATGCTAGGAACCAGGCAATTCAGATCAGAACAGGTCAAATGCTCCGATTTGTAAGCTGTGGAGTAGAGTGGAGAATTTCAGAACCCCTCAGAACGGTCCTGGTGATCTTCAAACCCGGGCAGCTATATTCATGACGAATCAAGACAATTCAACTCTGTTTCACATCCCCCGGTTTTTCGTACCTGCGCTGCGTCCGATCCCACCGTTGTCCTCGGCAACATAGTACTTTCGTAATCCCTCCCTCGTGAATTAGCTACGTTCGTGCATTTACCCAACAAATACTTGTGGTATGAGGAACCTGTCCATCTTCGCCGCGCAGCTGCTCTGCGCCTTCGCCGCGTTCTCGTGCGCGCAAGATCGCGTTTTCGACTGGACTCCTGCCAACAGCGAGACTATCCCCATGGAGTCAGCCAGCTTGCACGCCGGTCGCGTTTACCATCCTGCAGCCGGAGGCGGCAACATGCACGTCGCCATCGAAGCAAGATATCCCGTCACCGTCGCCATGGCCTGGGCCGACGAATGGAACAACGCGATCGAGCACCCCGAAGCTCCCGCGAATTTCAGCTTCCTCTGCATGAAGGAGCATGTCACCAGCACGATTTACGAGTGCCATTTACCCTCCGAGCGTCCCATGATTATCACCTTCCAAGACGAGCGCAAGCCCGAGAAGTCGGTGGTCTCCACCATCGGCGACATCCTCGGTCCCGGCGTTCGGCAATTCATTTCCCCCAACGACCTCCACGTCCAGTATTACAGCTGGACTTGTGTGAACAATTGCACCCAGCCCGAGTTCCACTGGCGCCGCATCGTGAAGGAAAAATACGATGTGACGTCGGCGCCCAAGGTCTACAGTCTGATGACTCCCGACCACGATGCCCAGGAACTCAGCGTGAAGATCAAGTCGCCCGTTCCCCTGACGGTCGCTATACTCCCATCGCATCTTGCTGACCGGGTCTACGACAAAACCGTGACTCTCACCGACGCCCTCGACAAAACCGGCTGCAAGGAACGTGGCGTCCAGTCGCTCAGCTTCAATTGCACCTTCAACCTCGCTAATGGATCGCAGACAATCTTGATCCTTCCCGACATCAGCTTCTCCGGCCACAAAAAAGCCGACGTCGAGATCGAGACCGTGACGTGCGTTGAGCACTGCGACCTCCTGAATCCTCCGCCAAATCCGTAGAGGATGGCAAGCGCTTGACAATTACAAGAAACACGTTGATGTATCGACGCGCTTCATCCCGGGATGGGTCAAAGTTGCCGTGGCCATGGCAGTAAATATCCTCCGGCAGAGCCGGAGGCTTTAGGTTGTGAGCCGCTCAAAGCGGCTAGGCGGGGTCGCTAACGCGGCCCCGACGGTTTGGAGCCACCTTACGGTGGCCCTTCAGCGCCACAGGTTGATTTGATCCAACCGCCTGTCCTCCGCCTCTTGCTGCCGGATGTAGTCGCGAATCACCGTCTCATCCCGGCCCACCGTGGACACGTAATACCCGCGCGCCCAGAAATGCTGGCCCACAAAATTTCTCTTTCGCTCTCCGTACACCCGTGCCAGGTGGATCGCACTCTTTCCTTTGATAAACCCAATCACTTGCGACACCGCATACTTGGGTGGAATCGCAATCATCATGTGCACGTGGTCGGCCATCAGGTGTCCTTCTTCAATCCGACTCTCTTTCTGCTCCGCCAGCTTGCGCAACACCTCGCCCAGGTGCCGCCGCAGTTCTCCGTACAACTGCTTCCTGCGGTACTTGGGGATAAACACCACATGATATTTGCACTCCCACTTGGTATGGCTTAGGCTTTCCATTTCGTCCATCGCGAACTCCCTTTCGTGTGCTTGGCGGCTCACGCTTGGGAGTCTCCGCGATGGACTCCGGTATCTGTCAAACTTCTACTGCCGCCGGGTAGCCCCAGGGAATTTCACCCCGAGGCTCCCACAGATCCGGACGTGAACCTCTCGATTCATCCGGCTCGTGCCACCCCGAGGAAGCCTGCCGGCTCCCGCCAAGACATGGAGTTCCTCCGGTTGCCCGTTGACTCCATCCCGACGTGGGTGACCTGCCCCCTTCGCTCCACGGACATTACTCCGCTTCCTCGCTACTATTGAGCAGTGCGACTCTGGCTGGTGCCTCGGTACTTTCGGCCTCATGGGGCATCCACTTGTGCCTTTTCCCTTCTCATCACCAGCCAGGCTCTCAAGTTCCGTACGAAAGCCCAGATAAGAGTCATGCCGCCTGTGCACCGGACACCGCATGGACAGTAAGTAGGTTGCTTCCATGCTCATCCCAGGATTCGGGGAAAAACCCCGGTTTTGGTGCCGTCTTAGCTCTGTTTCGACGCGTAAACAGCGGTTCGTTTGCACTCATCTCTCTTATCCATACATGACGTGATCTAACGTCACGCCTTTTAACCGTGGACGTACATCA
>Ga0187768_1000345_pt1 | contig 9970 bp, 8 predicted proteins | sample 0216_QUI02_MP10__3_FD_148678 | JGI IMG/M metagenome (GOLD analysis project Ga0187768, IMG submission 148678) | Tropical peat soil microbial communities from peatlands in Department of Meta, Colombia - 0216_QUI02_MP10_20_MG | ecosystem: Environmental > Terrestrial > Soil > Wetlands > Peat ...
CGCCCTAACCCTGAAGGAACTGGAAGAAGCCGCCGGTCTCGCGGCGGCGCGCTGATCAGGATCTTGTCCGGCCCCCTAGTCCAATGAACTCGCCGGTTGCTGGGCGCGAAGATCTTGAGCACGCCACCCTATGGCCACCCTTCGGGCGCCTGTCAGAGCTTGTAACCGATGGCGCGCAGCAGGTCGCGCCGCTCGGCCACGTCACGATCGGTCTCCACCCCGACGGGGGTTTGTCCGTCGACAACGGCCACGATGCCGCGACCACGCGGAGTCACCGCGACGACGACATCGACCGGATTCGCTGTGGCGCAGTGAATCGTGCAGACCTCAGGCACCGCCTTCACCGGGTTGAGGACGTTGACCGGAAACCCCTCACGCAAGAAAATCACGAAACAGTGCCCGGCCGCGATGGCCAGCGCATTGCGGGTCGCCAGTTCGACCAACTCCGCATCGTTGCCCGTGCGGCGAACCAACCGTGGCCCGGACGCCTCGCAAAAGGCCAGCCCGAACCGTAGTGAAGGGCTCACCCCGGCCATCGCCTCGTGCAGGTCTTCGACCGTTTTGATGAAGTGCGCCTGTCCGATCACAACATTGACATCGTCCGGCTTGTCAACGGACACCACATCCCAGGACAGCGACGGCGTCGTCACACACCCATGCTGCCACCAGCACCCGACAGCCACGTCCCATACCCAAAATGTGATCGGCAGCTGCCACCAGCAGCCGGCATTAGCGACGGCTTCTCAGCGGCAGTCATCGCACATCCACGGTCACATGGACACTGCGGGCGATAACGCGAAGTTCCCGGCCTTATGTCGGCGGACAGGCGCAGCGCGGTTGCCGGCAGACGCCCACTTCCTCGGGCCGGGCACGCCTACGGGACGGAATCGCCTTGATCAGAGCCTCCTTTCAGGCCTTCGGCCTGCGCTTAGAACAACGAGGTGCTGCCTCAGGTGGCAGTGCTGTAGATGTCCAGGAGTCGAAACCTCGTCGAATCGAGCAGGTGACCGAGATCCGATGCCACGCGCTTGAGCAGCGCATACCCGAATTCGTGATCCGTTTCGCATTTGTTGCGCAGGCACTTGCCATCCAGCATGATCGCTCGGGTCGTCTCCATCGCACGCGCGTCCATCCGCCAATTGTGGGGCGGTACGAGCCACGACCACCCGAGGACGTCGCCGCCTCGCTGCGTCTGGATGGTCAGGATGCCGCGACCGGGAGCGGAGACTTCGAGTGATATGCGACCTTCACGAATCAGATAGAAGTGCTCTGCTTCTTCACCTTCGTGAAAGATGAACTGACCCGCATCGAAGCGCAGGTTCGACGCGCACCCGGCCACCAGTTCAAGATAACGCGGGTCCCAATCACTGAAGAACGGATGCTTGGCCAGCACGTCTTCGAGTGTCTCCATGGCGTGTTCCTCTCCAAGGCGCTGGTGATAATCGTCGGGTGATCCCCTTGCTACACCTTCAAATGAGGGTAAAGGACCACAGCCGACCGGAGAAGGGCCGTTGCCCGCCCCGACCTGGGCGTCTCACCGTGCACTCGCTTGACTGCGGAGATTGGTTGGCCGCCGGAGTGGCGCCCGCCTACACTCCGTGCCTGGTGGATAGCTACCCCGCCGGCCGGCCAGGTGGTCGCGCCGTGGGCACAGGACTTTCGATCAGCCGGGATCTTAGCCGCCCCGGGCCGTTCCACGTCTTCGCCGGGCCGACATCGTCGTGTCGCACCCGCCACGGCTCGAGGACTGACCCGTCGTGTCGGCATCCCCGCGCTCGATGGCGTCCGCGCCATAGCTGTCGCGCTCGTGCTCTTCGACCATGGCGGCATCGCAAGTGTGGCGGACTCAACTGCCCGACCTCACCACTCTGCTTCGTGATTTCGAGCCCAGTGGCCTTGTCCACCACTGAAGTAACTGTAAAGAGGTTGGTGAATCAGCTCACCCAGCGCCTTTGCTGGCCGGCCCGCATACGCCGCAGCAGCGACGAGGAATCATCGAAAACCGTTGAACCGAAAGAAGCCTCTTACTGCAAAATCCGGCCTAGGTGAAAGCGAGCCAGGCGCCCAGCGCTCGCTCCCGCGAGTCGCACAAGACTGCGCGGGTGTCGCAATTCCCCTTGGGTGAACCGGCGCCGGCCCACATCCCGCCGGTGTCCCGGCGCAGCACAATTGCCGACGAACCGCCGCCGTCCAGCAGGATGGCCCTATCGGCCCCTAATCCACGGAACAGATCCTGCATATTGTCCCGCGTGTAGCTGCCACCCTGGAAGATGTACAGCTCATTCTTTATCTCGTTGTAGCCGACCGCGGTCCGCGCGGCACTGGGTCCACCGTCATTGAGTTGGCGATTGAAACCCGGTGCCAGTAGCCCGATTCCGCCCACCGCCACAAATCGCGCACCCTGGTTGGCCAGTTCGACAATCTCCGGTGAGGCTATGTCGTAATCGGTATGATCCGTCGGCATGATCATGTGCGGTTCGCCGTCGACCGGAATGACCATCGTGGACAACGCATTCCAGGATTTGTCGTTGTTGGTCAGCCCTGCTTGCCCGGATAGGGGATCGTCCCGGTGACCGCCATATTCGCGCGGCCCTGACCGTGGGTGTTGTCGACATACACGCCTTGCGGAGCGATGCACCCCCGTGTCCCGCCACGACCCGCCCTTCTGGGGGCGCTCATCGCCAAAGTTGCCGTTGATCACGAGGGCTGGCCCGCCCAGCATCCGCCACGCCTGCAGCGGCGGGTAGATCTCGGAGGCCATCAACAGCCCCTCGCTCGCCCGGGCTCCCGGGTTGTGTTCGCAGCGGGCCTGCGCGCCGGTGTGGGTGTCTACGAGCAAGCGGGGATTGAGCCTGGCGGACGCGGCTTTGATGGTCACCAGGTGACCGCCATTGTTCAGTGTGTACTCGTCGCCGACGGCCTTGCGAAACGGCGCGGCGAATTGGCCACCGAAGTTGTAGACGACATACGAAACCGCGCGTGTTGGCGATCGCAGCCACCAGCAACTCATGGGCATCGGCGTTCGCTCTTGGTGGGACAACCGTCGCCGTCAGCACGCACAGCATCGACGTGGCGACACCGACCACAGCGCGTTTGAAGACGGTTGAAGTCGACACGGTCGCACCTTCGCTCGTGAACGACAAAACACAATAATCACGATAATCACACTAGCAACTTGCGTAACAGCGGCATCACGAATGGGTTCCAGTCGAATTGAGTTCTGCCGCTTGGCCCGTCGCGGCCCGGCTGATCGCCGCGCTAGATGTTCTGGCCGAAGCTGGCCGAGCCGCACAGCGCCTGCTCACATCCTCCAAATGCCGAGGATTAACGTCCTCGGGAGGCAATGACCTCTCGTAACACCGGCTCGATCTGATCGGCGAGCAGCTCACCGATCCGGCGGTGCCCCAGGGCGTTGGGGTGGCCGTCGTTGGGGATCAAGGTATCCGGGCCGAAGGCGGGGTCTGTGCGGATCATCGGGATACCCTGCGCCTCGAAGGCGGCCACGTCGAGCGCTTGCAGGTCGACGTCTTGGCCCATGAGCGCGAAGCGCGCCCCGTCATGTCGCACGTCGTCGGCCATCCGGCTCATCAGCGCGGATGTCAGCCGGTGGGCGTAATCCAACGGCGTGGAAGCCAGGGACGGGGCCGGCGGCGCAGCTGCCAGCGCTGATGGTGGAGCCGGCGCCACGGCGGCCCCGGCATCGGGGGGCTGCGCCGACGGGGGCGCCGCCGGAGGGACGGGCGCGATGGCCGCGGGGGCCTCGCTGGGGCTACCCAGATCGAGGAGCACCTTCACCAGCCCCGGATTCCGTTGGAGACGCTCGGCCACAAAGCTGAAGAACGCGGAGTGGTTGGCCAGGTTCATCTGCAGCCAGCAGATTATCCGGGCCCGGGTGCCGTCGATCCGGCGGGCGATGCCATCCACCACGCCGTACTCCGAGCAGCGGGGATAGTCGGGCACCGGCTGCCCGATCAGGTGCAGTGTGTTGTCGGGACCCAAGACGAAGGCGGGTTTGCCGAATACCCGGCGCATCCTGTGCAGCGTGACGTTGTCCTCTGGGTCGTTGCCGGTGGTGTGGTCCACGACGACGTCGGGATGCAGCTGCTTTAGCCGCTCTCGGTAGAGGAGCCACTCCTGGTCGGTGCCGTAGCCCCGCACGCCGGCGTTGACGACCTGCACCGGCACGCCAAGCCGCTCAGAGAGCAGATGGGCTGCCACTGCGGAGTACGTCTCGTTCTCCGCCACCTCCAGCCCGCTGGTCACAGAATCGCCCAGCACCAGCACCCGCAGCCCCCCGGGAGGGGCTGCGGTCAGCTCTGGGCCGCGGAGACCCAGCGAATTGATCCGGACCTCGCTGCGGAAGCTGATCGGGAACGGCCGCGGCCCCACATACTCACCCCTCGCCCCCGGCCCGTACGACCATCCGACCACAGCGTCGGCCACGTAGAAGTTGTCGGGCTTGGCGTAGACCTCGTAGAGCGGCTGGTAGCCGAGGATGCGGAAGGCGACTTCGACTGCTCCCAGGGTGGCTACCACGGCAATTGCGACGGCCAGCAGGCGGAACGCTACCGTGCGGGTCCTGCGACGTGGCGGAGGCGGCGCTTCCGCAGCGTCGACGGCCGGCTGGTCGCTTGTCACGTCCGGCGTCGCCACTGGTCAAGCCTCCCGTCGTCGTGCCCCACAGCCCGGTGGTCGGCTACCTGGAGCGAGTACTGGTTCCGCCCGGGGGGAGCCGACTGGTCCGACACGGCCAGCTCCTTAGCCGAGCGGCGGCCCAACGCTTAAAACAACGTGTAGACAAGAGGCCCTGCGCCCGACCCGGCTAAGAAGATCAGGACCGCAACCAGTAGGAGGGTGCTGATGATCGGGATGAGCCACCACTTCTTGTTGTGCCGGACGAACTGCCAGAACTCGCCGATGAAGGTGGTCTGGCGTTCGGAAGCGGCGCGGTCGAAGTCGGAGTCGGGCACGGGTGTCTCCTCAGAATTGCTCGAAGTACCGGCGGGGGTCGCCGGCGGGGCGATGCGGCACCCAGTATGACGGCGCCGACGAGTCGAAGCGACGGTGCATGGGATCGTGTCCCAGCACCCGCAGTAGCAGCGCCACCGGAGTGACGACGACGAGGAAGACGGCCAGCAGGATGACGTGGGCAAGCAGCCAGCCGATCGGGTAGACGGTCCGGGACATCCCGACGTACAGGGGCCGGCGTAGCCGGGGCACCGCCAAGTAGGCCGCGGTGAGCACGGCACCGGCCGCCCACAGCCCGTCGCGCACAGCTGAAAAACCGAGGCGATGGCCCACCATGAAGCCCAACAGGGCGAAGGTGACGGGGAGGACGGCGGCGAACACCGCCAGTTCGCGGCGGCCCGGGTTACGGTCGATCCTGATCATTAGTCCAGCGAGAACTCGCCTAGGTAGCGTTTCAACTCGACGGGGGCGGCGCCATCTTGCTCGGCCTTGAGCAGCACGGCGTCCTCAAGCACGAGTGCGTCCATCCCGGTGGCCATAAAGCATCGGAAGGCGTCGTCCGGGGTGCAGACTATCGGCTCGCCGCGCACATTGAACGACGTGTTGACCAGCACGGGACAGCCGGTCCGCTGGTCGAACCGCTGGAGCAGCAGGTGGAAACGGCCGTGCCGCTCGGCGTCGACGGTCTGTAGCCGCGCTGACACGTCCACGTGGGTGACGGCGGGAATGGTCGAGCGCACCACGCCCAGTTTGTCGAGCCCGCTGGCCGTGTCAGCAGCCACCGGCGTGCGCTGCGCGGCTGCCACCGGTGCGATCAGGCACATGTAGGGGCTCTCCTCCCCTGCCGCCCGCTCGAACCAGTCGTCGACATGCTCTAACAGCACCGCGGGGGCGAACGGGCGAAACGACTCCCGGAACTTGATCTTCTGGTTCATCACTGACTGCATGCGCGGGCTGCGCGGATCACCCAGGATGCTGCGCGCACCGAGGGCACGCGGCCCGAACTCCATGCGGCCCTGGAACCAGCCCACGACGTTCCCGTCGGCGAGCAGACCGGCCACCAGGTCGCACAGCTCGACCTCGTCGTCGACCAGCCGGTAGGTCGCCCCATGACGGGCCAGGGTGGCGATGACGTCGTCGCGGCTGTAGCGCGGCCCGAGGAAGGACCCAAGCTGGCGGTCCCGGCCCTGTGGGGTGCGTTGGTTGTTGAGCAGCTGGTGCCAGACGAACAATGCGGCGCCGAGCGAGCCACCGGCATCCCCGGCGGCGGGCTGGATCCAGATCCGCTCGAAAGACGTATCACGCAGGATGCGGCTGTTGGCCACGCAGTTGAGGGCGACCCCGCCGGCCATGCAGAGGTTCGTCATCCCGGTCGTGGCCTGAAGGTGGCGGGCCGCCCGGACGACGATCTGCTCGGTGACCCGCTGGACCGACGCCGCCAGGTCCATCTCGCGTTGGGTAATGGGCGACTCAGGCGCACGGGGTGGGCCGTCGAACAGCTCGTCGAAGCGCTTCGACGTCATCCGCAGCCCTGTGCAGTAGTTGAAGTAGCGCAGGTCGAGCCGGAACGACCCATCGTCGCGGAGGTCCACCAGGTTGTCGAGGATCCGGTCGACATAGATCGGCTCGCCATAGGGAGCCAGGCCCATCAGCTTGTACTCGCCGGAGTTCACCTTGAACCCGGTGAAGTAGGTGAAGGCGGAGTAGAGCAGCCCTAGCGAGTGCGGGAAGCGCAGCTCGGATTGCAGCTCCATCCGGTTCGCGCGGCCGGTGCCCATGGTCGCCGTCGCCCACTCGCCAACGCCATCGAAGGTGAGGATGGCGGCTTCGTCGAATGGTGACGGGAAGAAGGCGCTGGCGGCATGGGACTCGTGGTGCTCGACGAACGCCACGCGCCGCCTGTAGCCGCCGAGCTGGTGGCGGATCTCCCGCGGCAGGTGCAGCTTCTCGGTGAACCACAGCGGCATCGCCCGGACAAACGACCGGAAGCCGCGGGGCGCGAAGGACACGTAGGTCTCGAGTAGCCGGTCGAAGGTGAGCAGCGGCTTGTCGTAGAAGACCACGTAGTCGAGGTCCTTGGCCGTGAGCCCGGCCTCCTCGAGGCAGTAGGCGACGGCGCCGCTGGGGAAGGAAGGGTCGTGCTTGCGACGGGTGAACCGCTCCTCCTGGGCCGCGGCCACGATGTCACCATCGACCACGAGCGCGGCGGCGGCGTCGTGGTAGTAGGCGGAGATGCCCAGGATGGAGGTCATCGTGAGGCAACAACCTCGCGCAGCAGGGGGTCGATCTGATCGGCGAGCAGCTCTCCGATCCGGCGGTGCCCGAGGGCGTTGGGGTGCCCGTCGGTAGGGATCAGGGTCTCCGGGCCGAAGGCGGGGTCGATGCGGACCAGGGAGATGCCCTCCTGTTCGAAGGCGGCCATGTCGAGCTTTTGCAGGTCGACGTCTTGGCCCATGAGCACGAAGCGGGCACCGTCATGGCGCGCATCATGGGCCATCTGGGTGATCAGCGCGGAGGTCAGCCGATGGGCGTAGTCCAACGGCGGAGGCGGGATGTCTACGGCAGGCGGGGGCGGCTCCGGTGCGGGCGGCGGCAGGGGGTCGACCGTGCTCTGCAAGGCCTGGTCGTAGCTGCCCATGTTGAAGAGCGCCTTCACCAGCGTCGGATTCCGCTGGAGGCGCTCGGCGACGAAGCTGAAGAAGGCGGAGTGATTGGCCAGGTTCATTTGCAGCCAGCACACTATCCGGGCCCGGTCGCCGTCGATCCGGCGGACGACACCGTCGATGACCCGGTACTCCGAGCAGCGGGGGTAGTCGGGTACAGGCTGCCCGATCAGGTGCAGTGTGTTGTCGGCCCCCAAGACAAAGGCCGGCTTGCCGAATACCCGGCGCATCCGATGCAGCGTGACGTTGTCGCCCGGGTCGGTGGCGTTTTCGTGGACTATGACGACATCGGGATGCAGCTGCTTCAGCCGTTCCCGATACAGGAGCAACTCCTGGTCGGTGCCATAGCCCCGGACGCCCGCGTTGATGAGCTGTACGCCGACGCCAAGTCGCTGGGAGAGCAGTTGGGCCGCCACCGCGGAGTACGTCTCGTCCTCCGCCACTTCCAGCCCGCTGGTCAACGAGTCGCCCAGTACCAGCACCCGCAGCCCCCCGCGAGAGACTGGGGTCAGCTCGGGGCCGCGCAGACCGAGCGAGTTGATCCTGACGTGGGTGCGGAACGTGATCGGGTATGGCTGCGGCCCCACGAACTCGCCCGTCGCCCCCGGTCGGTATGACCACCCGACCACTTTGTCGGCCACGTAGAACTTGTCGGGTTGGGCGTAGACCTCATAAAGGGGCTGATAGCCGAGGATGCGGAAGCCGACTTCGACCACTCCCAGGGTGGCTACGACGGCGACTGTGACGGCCAGCAGTCGGAACAGCACAGTGCGGGCCCGGCGACGTGGCGGCGCCGTGCCATCGCCAGCATCGACCGCGGGCGGGCGGCTTGTCACATCGGACATGGCCACTGGTCAAGCCTCCCGTCGTTGCCTGCGGCCAGCAATTGGCTATCGAGCAAGGGTACTGCTGCAGCCCCAGGGGCAATGGCACCGCCACGTCTGGGGCCGTGATCGAACCCCCGCATCCTTCGGGGGCTACCCAGCACAGCCTGGGTGACGTGCTGTGACGGCGACGCGCAAACCGGGAGCATAGTCAACGGCGCGCCACACTACCAGCGCTGACCGCGGACCAGTCAGCGCGCGTCGTCCCGTCACCCGCATCAATCCCAGACGTCGCGCATTGTCTACTAGAACCGTGTTTGCCTTGGTTGCCCGGCTTGCCCTGACAGGAGACTCCACAGCAAGCTGCCGCATACTGGACTTCATGCACCGGACGTCATCACCGCAAACCGGCTTCGCTGGGCGGATGGGGCGTACATGGCAGACTCAAGGTTGTGGTGGGGAAATTGACGCCATCGGGGACTAGGCATCGCCAGCGTGCAGTTCGCTCGCCATCGCGGACCCGCCTAAGCCTCGCCCGCGGCGCCATGGCGCTGGTGTCGGCGGCGGCATTACTGCTGAACCGGCGCGGGATGGTGGGTAGCCCACGGCGCGCTGGGCGGGATCACCATTTCGCAGGCGCTGGGTTCCGACGATCCGCGGTCCAGCGGCGACAACGTGAACATCCTGCTCATCGGCCTCGACTCCCGAAAAGATCAGGACGGCAACGACCTGCCCTGGGCGATCTTGAAACACCTGCACGCCGGGGATTCCGATGCCGGCGGCTACAACACCAACACGCTGATCCTCGTGCACGTCGGGCCCCACGAAAAGGTTGTCGCCTTTTCGATTCCCCGCGACGACTATGTGCCCTTCAGCGGGGTTCCGGGGTACAAACACATCAAGATCAAGGAGGCGTACGGGCTCACCAAGGCCTACACCGAGCAGAAGCTCATGGACAAGGGTGTGAGCAACCAGAAGGAACTGGAGACACGGGGCCGCGAGGCCGGCCGGGCGGCGATTTTGCGGGCGGTGCGTAACCTGACCGGAGTTCCGATCGACTATTTCGCCGAGGTCAATTTGATCGGTTTCTATGATTTGGCCCACAGCTTGGGCGGTGTGGACGTGTGCCTCAAGCACGCCGTTTACGACTCGTACTCCGGTGCCGACTTCCCGGCCGGCCGCCAGACGTTGGACGCCGAAGAGGCGCTGGCGTTCGTCAGGCAGCGCGAGGGACTGGAAAACGGCGACTTGGACCGCACCCACCGCCAGCAGGCCTTCCTGTCGTCGGTCATGCGGCAACTTCAAGATTCCGGCACCCTCACCGACCTGGGCAAGCTGAAAAGCCTGATGGCGGTGGCGCGTAAAGATGTTGTGCTGTCTGCGGGTTGGGACGAGAACCAGTTCCGCCGGATGGGCGAGCTGGCGGGCGGCAATGTCGAATACCGGACGCTGCCCGTGTTACGTTACGACAACATCGACGGTCAGGACGTCAACATCGTCGACCCGGCCGCGATC
>Ga0187768_1000352_pt1 | contig 9821 bp, 7 predicted proteins | sample 0216_QUI02_MP10__3_FD_148678 | JGI IMG/M metagenome (GOLD analysis project Ga0187768, IMG submission 148678) | Tropical peat soil microbial communities from peatlands in Department of Meta, Colombia - 0216_QUI02_MP10_20_MG | ecosystem: Environmental > Terrestrial > Soil > Wetlands > Peat ...
AGCACGCTGCCGAGACCCCACCACGCGATCCCGATGAGGCCGGCCACCGCCAGCCCGCCCGCGGTGTGCAGGAGCCCGCTCGCCCCGACCGGCGGCCGCGCGGTCACGGTGCGACCGAACTCGGCCAGCCACCCCGGGAGGTACGCGACGTCGTAGCGGCGGTTCAGCAGGAAGAGGAGCAGGAGGCCCGCGCCCCACACCGCGGTGCAGGTCGGGGCCAGTGCCGGCGAGGACCTGGCCGTCCCAGCCATGAAACTCATTATAGGTTGGCCCTCCCGGAAACCCGCGGGCCCGCGGCGCCGCCCGGCCCCGGGCGCGCGGCCGAATAATTCCCGGCGTGAGAATCTGGCTACGTATGGTCGAGCCCGCCCCTCCCCCCGTCTCGTCCCTCGTTCGGTCACGGCCGGATCCATCCCGGCCCGCCGGGGCCCGCTGGGCCGCTGCGCTCGCAGTAGGTCTGGCCGCGGCGGCCACCTACGCGGCCACGCTCGGCTACGACCTGGTCTGGGACGACACGCTGCTCATCCAGCAGAGCTGGCGCCTGCACCACTGGAGCCAGCTGCCCTCGCTTCTGCTCTCGCAGTTCTGGTCGGAGGTCGGAGAGGCGAGCCGCTACTACCGGCCGCTGACCACGCTCACGTTCTTCCTCGACGTGCAGGTGTGGGGTCTGCAGCCGCTCGGCTTCCATCTCACCAACGTGCTCGCCCACGTGGCGGTGACGCTGGCGGTGCTCGCGGTGGCGCGCCGGGTCACGCGCGGAGAGCCGGCCGCGGTGATCGCCGCGCTTGCGTTCGCGCTCCTGCCCCTGCATGCCGAGTCGGTCAGCTTCGTCTCCGGCCGTACCGACGTGCTCGCCACGCTCTTCTTCCTGCTGGCGCTGCTCGCCTACGACCGGGGCCGTGACCGGGCCCGGTCGGGCCGGGCCTTCATCTGGCCCGTCGCCTCGCTGGGGGCCTACCTGCTCGCGCTGCTCGCCAAGGAGGTCGCGATCACGCTGCCCGCGGTGCTGCTCCTCTGGGACTGGCTGGTGCGGGACGATCTGCGAGACCGTCGTGCCGTCGGGCGCGCGGTCGCCCGCTACGCGGCCTACGGCGTGATGGTCGCGCTCTACGTGGGCCTGCGCCTCCTCGCCTTCCGCGGCACCACGCCGGGGGCGGGCGGCGCGTGGGCCCCGCTCGGCATCCGCGTCCTGACCGCGCTGGCCACGACGGCCTCGTACGCGTGGATGACCCTCGTGCCCTATCCGGCCAACGCCTACCGCGTGGTCGTGCCCGCCACGGTGCCACCCGATCTGCACTGGTGGCTCGCCGTCGCGGGCCTCGCGGTGGCCCTTGCGGCCACTGCGCTCGCGCCCCGGCGCGCGCCGGCCGCGGGATTCGGCGCGCTCTGGTTCTGGATCACGCTGGCGCCCTCGGCCGCGGTGAACCTGCTGCCGCTGCCGAGCGGGCTCGTGGCAGAGCGTTTCCTCTATCTCCCCACGGTCGGCTCGTGCCTGATCCTCGGCTGGGCCGCGGCGCGGCTCCTCGGCCCGATCGAGCTGGGTCGCGCGGCGCAGGTGCGCCTGGCGCCCTCGCTCGGGCTGGCCGTCCTCCTGCTCGCCTACTTCGTGCTGACGCTCTGGCGCAACGAGGACTGGCGCGACGAGTATCGCCTCTACTCCCGGATGGTCGAGACCTCACCGGGCGCGGTCGTCCCGCAGGTCAACCTCGCGCTCGTGCAGCTGCCGCGCGGCGAGATCGCCGCGGCCGGCCAGCACCTGCGCGAGGCCGTCCGCCTCGCCCCGCGCAACGCGCGCGCACTCGCGGGACTCGGGCTCACCGAGACCATGCAGGGCGATCTCGAGCCGGGCCTCCGCCACGGGCTCCTGGCCCGCGACCTGGCCCCGGACAGCGCGGAGGTGCGCGCGTCGCTGGGCGCGCTCTATCTCGCCCGCGCCGAGCCGGCGTTCGCGGTGCCGGAGCTCGAGGTCTCGCTCCGGCTCAAGCCCAACCAGGTCCACGCCGCGCTGAACCTCGCGCTGGCGCTGGCGTGGCTCGGTCGCGCCGACGCCGCCGAGGCGCAGCTCGCCCGCGCGCTCGTTCTCGTGCAGACGATGAGCCCGGGCCTTCCGCTCGCCGATCGCATCACCGCGGAGGTCGCGGCGGCCCGGGATCCCGCACGCGCGCACGCGGCCTGGGCGCGCTACGTCGCCTCGCTCGAGGCGGCGGGCCCGCTCAGTCCCGCGCTGGCCGCCGACCTCGACCGCGCGGAGCGGCGCCTCGGCCGGGCGCCTGCGCCGGATCCCGCCACGTCGCCCGGCCGTTGACCCAGGCGCTATACTGACGCGCGGTGCTCGCCGCGTCGGCGGGCACCACGTCCGTGGACCACACGATCGCCCGGAAGCACCCGACGACGGGGGCGGTATCGCGACGAGGGCTGGTGCTCGCCGCGGCGATGATGGCCATCTTCATGGCCGCCGTCGAGTCGACCATCGTGGCCACCGCGATGCCGTCGATCGTGGCCGACCTGGGTGGCTTCCACCTGTTCAGCTGGGTCTTCACCGCGTACCTGCTGACCACCGCGGTGATGATCCCCATCTACGGACGCCTCGCGGACCTCTACGGCCGCAAGCCGGTCTTCTTCGCGGGGGCGAGCCTGTTCCTGGTCGGCTCCACTCTCTGCGGACTCGCCCGGAGCATGGAGGCGCTCATCGCCTTCCGCGCGCTGCAGGGGCTCGGCGCGGGCGCCATCCAGCCCATCGCCACCACGATCGTCGGCGACATCTACACGCCGGCCGAGCGCGCGCGGATCCAGGGCTTCATCTCGGGCGTCTTCGGGCTGTCCGCGATCATCGGCCCCGCGCTCGGCGCGATCCTGGTCGAGCACGGCAGCTGGCCGGTGGTGTTCTGGGTCAATCTTCCCATCGGTCTCGCCGCGTTCGTCATGTTCGCGATCTTCCTGCACGAGCGGATCGAGCCGCGCCGCCACCGCATCGACTACGTGGGCGCGCTGCTGCTCACGCTCGGCGCCGGGTCGCTCATGACCGGGCTCGTGCAGAGCGGCGACCTGGACCGGACGGCCGTCGTCGGCCTGCTGGTGCTGGGGCTCGTCGCGCTGGTCGGCTTCGTGGTCCACGAGCGGCGCACTCCCGAGCCGATGCTGGCCCTGCGGCTCTGGCGCGACCGGTTCATCGCGGTCGGCAACCTCGGCGGCCTGATCCTCGGCGCGGTGATGATGGGGATCACCGCGTTCCTGCCGACCTACCTCCAGGCGGTGGACGGCGGCAGCGCCCGGTCGGCCGGGCTCGTGCTCACCGCGATGTCGGTGACCTGGACGCTCGGGAGCATCGTGGCCGGCCGGCTCATGATCGCGACGTCGTACCGTCTCACCGCCACGGTGGGCGCGCTCGCCCTGATCGCGGGGGCCCTCGTCCTGTTCGCGCTGACGCCGCCCCGCGGCGTGGACTGGGCCAGCGTCGGCGCGCTGCTGGTCGGCGTCGGGATGGGCTTCTGCAACACCACGTTCATCGTCGCCGTGCAGGCGAGCGTGGACTGGGCCGAGCGGGGAGCCGCCACGTCCTCGACCATGTTCATGCGCATCGTGGGCCAGGCCCTGGGCGCGGCGTCGTTCGGGGCGATCCTCAATCTGGGCGTGCAGCGCTACGCGCCGGACGCGGCGGGCGCGATCAACCGGCTGATGGCGCCGGCGCTCCGCCAGGCGATGCCGGCCGAGGAGGTGGAGCGCCTGACCCAGGCGGTGGCGATGGCGCTGCACCACGTGTACCTGACCACCGGCCTGCTCGCCGCGGCGATGATCTTCCTGGCTCGATCGCTCCCGCGCGGCTTCAACCCGACCCGCCACACGCGGCGCGTCTGATCGGCGCGCCCCGGAGGACGGGGGCGCTACGCGGGGCGCTACGTCTGCAGGTCGCCCACCGCGCCGGCGAGGGTCTCCAGCTCGGCGCGCCACGAGCGCGGCGTCACCACCGGCCGCACCACGAACTTGGAGAAGCCGACCGCGATGAACCGCTCGATCAGCGCGCGGAGGGCGGGGAGCCCCACCGGCGTCAGCTCGACCGAGCGCGGGCGTCGCGCCGCCATCACGCGCGCGGTGGCCGGGTCAATGGGCGCGGTCGCGTAGCCGATGCTCATCCCGAAGTGCTCGGCGCTGATCGTGCGGCCGGCGCGCGCCGCCGCGTCCTCGATCACAGAGCGCCCGGCCGCCGCCTCCTCGGGCGTGCAGAGCGAGGGCAGCCACCCGTCCGAGAGGCGTCCACAACGCTCGAGCGCCGCGGGGATCGTGCCGCCCAGCCAAACCTCGAGCGGCTGCTGCACCGGCAACGGCGAGAGCTTCACGTCGCGGAGCCGGCCCACGGGGCCGTCGTGGCTCACCGTCTCGCCGGCCCACAGGCGCCGCAGCAGCGGCAGGGCCTCGTCGATGAACGCGCCGCGCTGCTTGGGGTCGACGCCGATGGCGTCGCGCTCCGGGACGTGAGTGAGCCCGGGCACGAGCGTGACGAGCAGGCGACCGCGCGAGAGGACGTCGAGGGTCGCGAGCTGCTTGGCCAGCCGCAGCGCGTTGCGGCCGGGCAGCAGCATCGTCGTGCCGATCTTCAGTCGCGGATTGCTGGCCGCGGCCCACGCGAGCCCCACCACCGGATCCATCGCGGGGCCGGTCAGCACCTCCGAGAGCCACAGGGAGTCGAAGCCCAGCGCGTCGAGCGCCGCGACCAGCTCGGCCAGCGCCTCCATGGTCGGCGCGGCGCCGCCCGTGCCCACCCCGATGCGGATCTTCATGGCGGACCGATTCTACCGCGTTCGGCCGCGGCGCTGGCGTATGGTTCTGGCTGTGATCGTCCACCTGGTCGACGGCACCTACGAGCTGTTCCGCTATTTCCTCTCCCCGGGCGCCGCCTTCGCGCGGGGCGTGCCGGAGGAGCTGCGCGCGGTCAACGGGGTCGTGGGCTCGATCCTGGGCATGCTGGAGGAGGGAGCCACGCATCTGGGTGTGGCCACCGACCACGTCGTCGAGTCCTTCCGCAACGCGCTCTGGCCCGGCTACAAGACCGGCGAGGGCATCGACGCCGTCCTCTACGGCCAGTTCGCGCCGCTCGAGGAGGCGCTGCGCGCGCTCGGCGTGGTCGTGTGGGCCATGGTCGAGTTCGAGGCCGACGACGCGCTGGCCGCCGCGGCGGCGATGGCCGCGGCCGATCCGCGCGTGGAGCAGGTGATCATCTGCTCGCCGGACAAGGACCTGGCCCAGTGCGTGCGCGGCGAGCGCGTCGTCCAGCTCGATCGGCGCCGACGCCTGGTGCGCGACGAGGCCGGCGTACTCCGCCGATTCGGGGTGCCGCCTGGCTCGATCCCGGACTGGCTCGCGCTGGTGGGCGACAGCGCGGACGGCTTCCCGGGGCTTCGCGGCTGGGGCCCGGCCTCGGCGGCGGCCGTGCTCGCCCGCTACGGCCACCTCGAGCAGATCCCGCGGCACGAGGCCGACTGGGACGTGCCGGTTCGCGGGGCCGCGCGCCTGGCCGCCGGGCTCGCGAAGCAGGGAGAGCAGGCGCGGCTCTTCCGCCGCCTCGCCACGCTCCGGACCGACGTCCCGCTCGGTGTCGACGTCAACGGCCTCCGGTGGAGCGGGCCCGGCGCGGAGCTGCCGACCTGGGCGGCGCGGCTCGGCGCTCCCGCATTCGCCGAGCGCGCGTCGAAGCTGGCGGCGGCTCGCGCCGCGGTCGCGCTCTGAGCGGCCCGTGTCGCTCGAGTCGACCTTGACGGCGCGGCCGGCGCGGCTGGCCGCGCTCCGCCATCGCGACTTCCGCCTCTTCTGGGCCGGTCAGCTCGTCTCGCTGATCGGCACGTGGATGCAAAGCGTGGGCCAGGCCTGGCTCGTGCTCGAGCTGACCGGCTCGCCGTTCCACCTGGGGCTGGTCACCGCGCTTCAGTTCGCGCCGATCCTGCTCCTCTCTCCGGTGGGGGGCGCGCTGAGCGATCGCTTCCCGAAGCGCGCGATCATCCTGCTGACCCAGACGACGATGATGGTGCAGGCCTTCGTTCTCGCCGCCCTGGTGTGGAGCGGGCACGTGCGCTACTGGCACGTGGCGGTGCTCGCGGCGATCTACGGGCTGGGCCGCGCCGTCGACATCCCCGCGCGGCAGGCCTACATCACCGATCTGGTCGGCCGGCCCGACCTGCCCAACGCGGTCGCGCTCAACTCGGTGGTCTTCAACGGCGCGCGCATCGTCGGCCCCGCGGTGGCCGGCCTGCTCATCGCGCGCTTCGGCGTGGCCCTGGCGTTCTTCCTCAACGGGCTGAGCTTCGTGGCTGTCCTGGCCGCGCTGCTCGTCACGCGCACGCCGGGCACGCCGGACCCGGCCGGCCGCCTGGGCATCCGCGAGGGCCTCTGGGGCGCGCTGGACTACGCGGTTCGCACGCCGGCCGTCGCCTTCACGCTGTCGCTGCTGGTCGTGGTCAGCATCCTCGTCCTCAACTTCAACGTGGTCGTCCCGCTCGTCGCGAAGGGCGTGCTGAACGAGGGCGCGCACGGCTTCGGCCTCTTGATGTCGTCGCTGGGCGCGGGCGCGGTGGCCGCGGGCGTCGCGCTGACCCTCTTCCGCCGCGGCCGGCCGTCGCTCGCCTCCCTGGCGGGCGCCGCCACGATCCTCAGCGTGGGGACGGCCTCGCTCGCGATGGTCGGCCACTTCGCGACCACCGCGACGCTGCTCGTCCTCCTCGGCGCCTGCCAGATCGTGTTCTCGACCGGCTGCAACACCACGCTGCAGCTCGACACGCCGGACGCCCTCCGCGGCCGCGTGATGGGGCTCTACGCGCTCGCCAACGCCGGGATGACCCCGTTCGGGTCGCTGCTCATCGGGACCATCGCCGAGCACCTGGGCGTGCGCACCGCCTGTGCCCTGGGCGGGGGCAGCGGGCTGGTCGCGATCATCGTGCTCGTGCTGGTCGGGCGGCGTGCGGGCGTGCGGCTGTCGCCCCGGCACCGCTTGGCGCCCTGAACCCGTGCGGCGGCCCCTTCAACGGCCTGCCACGTCGTGAGAGCATGGAGGCGTGAGCTACCAGCCGGGCCTGTTCGTCGAGGAGCCGTCGTGCGATCTGGAGCTCCACGGCCTCGAGCGCACCGACCTGGGCGCCGGCGCGTGGATCGATCACCTGCCGGAATGGGTGAAGGGGCACGACGCCGTGCTCGAGGCACTGTGGACGACCACCCGCTGGCAGGCCCAGCGCCGCCGGATGTACGACCGCGTCGTCGACGTGCCCCGCCTCTTCGCGACGTTGCCCGACGATGGGCCGGGGCATCCGCTGCTGCCAGTGATGGGCGGAGCACTCGCCGCGCGCTACGACCGCCCGATGCTGCGCGTGTCCCTGGCCGCCTATCGCGACGGTCGGGACAGCGTCGCGTTCCACGGCGACCGGCTCGGGCCGGCTCGCGACGACGCGATCGTGGCCATCGTCGCCCTCGGCGCGCGCCGACGCTTCCTGCTGCGCCTGGTCGGCGGCGGCCGCTCGCGGTCGTTCGACCTGGGGGCGGGTGACCTCCTGGTCATGGGTGGCACCTGTCAGCAGACGTGGGAGCACGGGGTGCCGAAGGTCGCTCACGCCGATCTGCGGATCAGCGTGCAGTACCGCTCGGCGCCGGTCGTCGCCGCCCGCTACTGAGGAGCCCGCGCGCCGCCCGGCGCCGCGGCCGCTACAGGACGGCTTCGATCAGGTAGGGCCCGGGTGCGGCCAGACCCGACGCGAGCTGCTCGCCGAACTCCTCCGCGGTGGTGGCCCGGCTCGCCGGCACGCCCATGCCGCGCGCCAACGCGACCCAGTCGAGGTCGGGGCGGCCGATGTCGAGCATGTCGGCCGCCTTGGGCCCCGGCGTGCCGGCGCGCACGCCCGACAGCTCGTGGCGCAGGATCGCGTAGGTGCGGTTGGCGAAGACCACGGTCGTGACGTCGAGGCCCTCGCGGGCCTGCGTCCAGAGCGCCTGCACCGTGTACATGCCGCTGCCGTCGCCCTCGAGGCACACCACCTTGCGGTCGGGGCACGCGACGGCGGCGCCGGTGGCCAGCGGCAGGCCTAGGCCGATCGAGCCGCCCATGTTGTTCATCCAGTCGTGCGGCGGCGCGCCCGCCGTGGCCTTGAAGAAGCCGCGGCCGCTGGTCACGGACTCGTCGGAGACGATCGCGCCCTCGGGAAGGAGCGCGCCGAGCGCGGCGGCCAGCGTGTCCGGCGTGAGCGCGCCGGTGGGCAGCACGGGGCGGCTCGGCTGCTGGACCACCTCCGTGCCCTTCTTGGCGCCGACGGCCTCGGCGAGGGCCTCCAGCGCGCCGATCGCGTCCTCCGCGATCGAGGACAGGCGGTGGATCTGGCAGCCGTCGGGCGTCAGCACGCTCGGCTTGTCCGGGTAGGCGAAGAAGGCCACCGGCGCCTTCGCGCCGACCAGGATCAGGTGGCGGACGTCCTTCAGCACGGCCAGCGCCTGGTCCACCGGATAGGGCAGCCGCTCGATCGGCACGCGGCCGGCGCCGCGCTGGATGCGCGCGTTCGAGCCCTGGGCGATGATGCGCGCCCCGGTCGCGGCGGCGATGCGGCCGGCCAGGGCCAGGCCGCGCTCGCGCACCGCCAGCCCGGTGAGCATCAGCATCGCGGGCTCGCCCGAGCGCAGCGCGGCGGCGCAGCGGTCGACCGCATCCGCGGTCACCTGCTCGCGCGGCTGCGGCGGCGGGACCGGGGCCACGCCGTCGGCCGCGTTCCACGCGGTGTCGGCGGGCAGGATCAGCGTGGCGATCTGGCCGGGTGCGGTGCGCGCCGCCACGATGGCCGCGGCGCCGTCGGCCGCGACCGCCCGCGCGCTCGCGGACGTGCGCACCCACGCGGAGACCGGTCGCGCGATGCCCTCGATGTCCGAGGTGAGCGGCGCGTCGTGCTTGATGTGATAGGTCGCGTGCTCGCCCACCACGTTGACGATGCCGGAGGCGGCCTTGCGCGCGTTGTGGAGGTTGGCGAGCCCGTTGCCGAGGCCGGGCCCCAGGTGGAGCAGGGTGGCCGCGGGCCTGTCGGCCATGCGCCAGTAGCCGTCGGCGGCGCCGGTCACCACGCCTTCGAAGAGACCGAGCACGCAGCGGATGCCCTCCACCCGGTCGAGCGCGGCGACGAAGTGCATCTCGGACGTCCCGGGATTCGTGAAGCACACGTCGACTCCACCCGCCACCAGCGTTCGCGCCAGGCTCTCGGCCCCGTTCATGTGCGATCTCCTCAGTTCACGCGGCGGGCGCGGCCGGACCAGTACGGCTCGCGCAGCTTGAACTTCTGCAGCTTGCCGGTGGCGGTGCGCACCAGGCTCTCGCGGACCTCGACGGAGGTCGGGCACTTGTAGTGCGCCATCCGGCTCCGGCAGTGCTCCACGAGGTCGCGCTCGGTGGCGGTGGAGCCCGGGCGGAGCACGACCAGCGCCTTGATGGTCTCGCCCCACTTCTCGTCGGGCACGCCGATCACCGCGACCTCGGCCACCGCGGGGTGCTGGAACAGGCAGTCCTCGACCTCGATCGACGAGACGTTCTCGCCGCCGGTGATGATCACGTCCTTCTTGCGGTCGCTGATCGCGATGAAGGCCCCGTCCTCGTAGCCGCCGTCGCCGGTGTGGAACCACCCGTCGGCGATGGCCTTGGCCGTCTCCTCGGGCTGGTTCCAGTAGCCCTCGAAGACGTGGTTGGATCGCGCGAGCACCTCGCCCTCGGCGTCGACGCGCATCCGCACGCCCACCGCGGGCACCCCCGCGCGGGAGAGCCGCCGCGCGCGCTCCGCGGGGTCGAGCCCGTCCCACTCGGCGGGGCCGCGGTT
>Ga0187768_1000353_pt1 | contig 9818 bp, 10 predicted proteins | sample 0216_QUI02_MP10__3_FD_148678 | JGI IMG/M metagenome (GOLD analysis project Ga0187768, IMG submission 148678) | Tropical peat soil microbial communities from peatlands in Department of Meta, Colombia - 0216_QUI02_MP10_20_MG | ecosystem: Environmental > Terrestrial > Soil > Wetlands > Peat ...
ACCAGACGATTAGGCCTGCCCGTTGCCGAAGAGGTTTTCTTCATCGCCGTTGAAGCGGCCGACTGTTTCACGCTAGGTGGAAGCGTCGACCCGGCGGTGCTCGCAGCCGTACCGGCGCTCGTAAACACTGTTCGAGACATGCTGCGCGTAGAGGAGGATGGGCGTCGACTGCCTAGCCTACCCCGTGCGGACTCGCGTCCCGAGCGCCCCTAGCGTGCGCGAGTGCAGGCGCCGGTGTGTGACGCATACGGGCAACGCAAAAGCAGGCAGCGACCGGCACCTATCTGCCGCAAGACAGGTAAAGCCAGGTAGAGCGCTCCGCCTCCGGGCTCCCTGCGTCGACCGCAACAACGTCCGCCCTGCCTCTTCTTTCAATCGGGCAGAGGTGTGGATATACTGCCGGGTTTGGTTCCTCAAAGGATTCGAGCGTAGTCTCGGCTCTGGAGCTGAGCCATGGCTTCGAAAACTCGCGCGGTCAGCTCTCCCCGAGTCGTGAACATCGAGGATCTGCGCCGCATGGCAAGTCGGCGCGTGCCCCGCGCCGTGTTCGATTACCTCGACGGCGGCGCAGAAGGGGAGGTGACGCTGGCGGAAAACTGCCGCGCTTTTCGCGACGTCAGCTTCCGTCCACGCGGCGCCATCTCGGGCGATTGTGACCTAACCACACAGGTGGTCGGGCAGAGCCTTTCGTTTCCGGCCATGCTGGCTCCTGTTGGTTACAGCCGGTTGATGCATCCCGAAGGAGAAGTCGCCGCGGCCCGAGCGGCTGGCAAGGCGGGAACCGGCTACATCTTGTCGACTATCTCCGGGCACCGGCTGGAAGACGTTCGGTCCGCCACCAACGGTCCGGCGTTTTACCAGTTGTACCTCATGGGCGGGCGGGACGCTGCCGAGGGCGCGATCGACCGGGCCCGGCGCGCCGGCTTCAACGCTCTGGTCATCACCGTGGATACGCCGGTCAGCGGCATGCGCGAGCGCGATCCGCGCAACGGAATGAAGGAGTTGCTGTCCGCCTCGTTCCTGGCCAAGCTTCCCTACTTGCCCAACATCCTTGCTCATCCCCGCTGGCTGGCCGGCTTCCTGCTCGATGGTGGCGTGCCCCGGCTGGAGAACGTCGTGGTTCCCGGAGCCGGGCCGATGGAGATGATCGATGTGGGCGCGGCTCTGGCGCGCGCCGCCGTGACCTGGGAGGACTTGCGCTGGATCCGCGACCTCTGGACTGGGCCGATTGTGGTCAAGGGGATCCTCATCGGGGACGACGCGCGGCGAGCGGTTGACGAAGGCGCGGCTGCCGTGGTGGTCTCGAACCATGGCGGCCGGCAGTTGGACTGTTCCGCGGCCACATTGCGGGCCTTGCCGGAGGTCGTGGCGGCGGTGAAAGGCCAGATCGAGGTGCTCATGGACGGAGGCATTCGCCGTGGGAGTGACATTGTCAAGGCGCTCTGCCTGGGCGCGCGGGCGGTGCTCTTCGGGCGGGCTTACGCCTACGGGCTGGCGGCTGCAGGCGAGGCTGGAGTGTCGCGAGCCATCGCAATCCTGCGCGAGGACGTCGAGCGCACGGTCCGACTTCTCGGTTGCTCCTCGGTGAGGAAGCTGAGCCCGTCGTACGTCGAATTCCCAAGCGCCTGGTCGAACCCGGCTCCCGACTAGCGCGATCGCCTTGGTCAGCCAGAGACCGGGAGCGCGTTTCCGGCCGGCGGTTTTCCACGCAGCAGGTCTTCGATGTCTGCCATCTTGTCGGCGAGCCGATTCAGTTTACGGGAGATTCCCTGGATCTCGGTTTCGGCGCGGCGGTTGACATCGAAGTCAAGTTCGCTGCGTACGCGGTCCTTCGCGTCCTGCCGGTTCTGACTCATCATGATGATCGGCGCCTGGATGGCGGCCAGCATGGACAGGAACAGGTTGAGCAGAATGAAGGGATAAGGATCCCAGGCGGTCTGGTGCAGCGAAACGTTGACCGCGACATAAGCAGCGAGAACCAGGCAGAAGCTGATGATGAAGGTCCACGAGCCGCCAAAGTGGGCCACGTCATCGGCAACGTGCTCAGCAAAGGTTTCCTCCTGCTCGATGATGACGTTGGCGTTGCGGCTGGCACGGATCCGCACCAATTGCTGCGAGGCGTGAAATTGTCGGCCCAACACAGCGAGCATGTCCATGCCGGCCATTGGCTTGCGTTGCAACAGCACGGCAATGTCTTTTCGGTCTACCTCAAGACACACGGTGTCCTCCACGGCCACCGCCTCGGTTTGGTGGGGGGTGCGATCGAGCATGGAGGCAAACCCGAAGAATTCTCCGTGGCCGGGCTCGTCGACGACAACCTCCTGCTGGTCCTCGTCCACCGTGGTCAGGCGCACCCTGCCGGAGACCATGACGTAGGCTTGGCCTCCGGGGTCCCCCACTTTGTAGATTCGTTGCCGAGCGGAGAAGGTTTTCAGCTCCACCTGACCCGCCAGAACTGCCGTTTCCTCTTCGTCCAGCAGGGCAAAAAGCGGGACTTGCTTCAACACCTCTGGGTTGCACGCCATCCGTCACCTCGCGAAATCGCAGGCTATTCTGCCGGAACCCCAGGGGACATTTCAAAGCTCGAGCCGTCAGGCCCCACGGGTGTGACAGCCTGCCTGCCAATGTGCTAGTTTGGCCGGGCCCAAGCGGCAATTGGCTATGGACTGGGACGCTATTCTGCTGACCCTCAAGCTGGATGCGGTGGTTTGCGTGATCCTGACCGGGATCGGGCTGCCGATTGCCTACTGGGTCGCCTTCTCCCCATGGCGCTGGAAGTTCCTGGTGGAGGCAGTGGTTGCGCTTCCGCTGGTGCTGCCGCCGAGTGTGCTGGGGTTCTACCTCCTGGTGGCGATGGGTCAGCACAGCCCGCTGGGCAAGGCATACAGCCTGATCTTTGGTCACGGCCTGCCCTTCACCTTTGGCGGACTGGTCCTGGCCTCCGTGGTGTACAGCCTGCCATTCATGGTCCAACCGGTTTCCGCTTCGTTCCGGGCCGTAGACCGTCAACTGCTCGCCGCCTCCGCCCTCCTGGGGGCGTCGCGGCTGCGAACCTTTGGCCGCGTGGTGGTGCCGCTGTCGCTGGGCGGAATCCTGACTGGCCTGGTGCTGACTTTTGCGCACACCCTGGGAGAGTTCGGCGTGGTGCTCATGGTTGGCGGCAATATTCCCGGCGTCACACGCACCATTTCCATTTCGGTTTATGACAGCGTCCAGGCGCTGAATTACGCCTCTGCCGCCACGACTTCCTTTGCGCTTCTGATCGCGTCCTTCGTGATCCTTTGTGCTGTCTATGCCATCAACCGCAGGGGATGGACGGTTGGAACCACGGCGCACTGAAACGGATATGGGTATGGGGGAGCCACGATGAAATATCGCAAGCTGGGCGCAACGGGATTGGAGGTAAGCGAAGTGGCCCACGGGCTCTGGGGCATGAGCGGATGGAGCGGGTCTAACGACCAGGTTTCGCTAGGGGCGTTGCAATTGGCGGTCGACCTCGGCTGCAACTTCTTTGACACCGCCTGGGCGTACGGGAACGGCAAAAGCGACGCTCTGTTGGGCCAAATCCTGGCCCGCAATAAGAACAAGCGCCTCTACGCCGCCTCCAAGATCCCGCCGAAGAACGAACGCTGGCCAGCTTCGCCACGCTACAAGTACCAGGAGGTCTTTCCCGCCAGCCATGTCTTCCGCATTGCCGAGCGGATTCAGGGGAAGCTGGGTGTGGAGACGATCGACGTGCTGCAGTTCCATGTCTGGGATGACAGTTGGGCGGACGAGCCGGAGTTCCACGAAACCGTGGAGAAGCTCAAGAAAGACGGGTGGATTCGCGCGTTCGGCCTGAGCTTGAACCGCTGGGAACCAGAGAACGGGCTGAAGGCTCTGCGAACCGGGCTGGTGGATGCCGTGCAGGTCATCTACAACATCTTTGACCAGGCGCCGGAGGACGAGTTGTTCCCGGCTTGCCAGGAGCTGAACATCGGTGTGATTGCGCGAGTGCCGCTCGATGAAGGAAGCTTGGGCGGAACCCTGACTCGGCAGACGCGCTTCCCGAAGAGCGACTGGCGTTCGAGGTATTTTGGGCCGGAGAACCTGTCCGCGACCATGGACCGGGTGGACAAGCTGAAAGCCGCTCTTCCCCCCGGCATGTTGCTCCCCGAGGTTGCGCTGCGGTTCATCCTCTCCCATCCGGCAGTGAGCACGACCATCATCGGTATGCGCAGCGGGGAGCACGTGAGGGAGAATCTGGCTACCAGCGATCGAGGGCAGCTGGAGGGGAGTCTGTTGGCGGGCTTGCGTCCTCACCGCTGGGACCGCAAGCCGCAGCGCTGGTCAGACTAGATGGGCTGGGGGAACCCGCGCCTAACGCACGAACGCGAAAGATGCATCCTCGATCTTGATGGGAGAAGTGCGACGCGCCCCGGAAACCACGTTGTAGGCGACGAGCAGGTGGTTCTCCACCATCAGAATCTCTTTCTCGCTGAGCCAACCCACCAGAGTGCTGTGCGGCAGGAAGGCTGTACGCTTGCCGGGATCGGTCGCGCTGACCACCTGGACTGCGGGAAGCTGGGTGAGTGCCTTGCGTATCCGCTGCGATTCCGTCGGGTTGGCTTGGCCCTCCTCGGACAATTGGATCGGAAGGTTGGACTTGGCGCTGGCGGCGATCGTCATGGCGATTGCACTGAGGTCCGGAGAAAGCTTCGCGTTGGAGGTGAAGAAACTGACGTCGTAGTCGGGATTGTCATATTGCCCACGCTCGTCGAACAGCGTTGCCTTGCGTCCGTAGCTGAACAGCAGGGTCTGGTCGTCACTCTGGTTCTCCCAGCCGCAGCAGCCGGTGTCGGGAATCGCATCGATGATGACGGACCCACCGTCCGCCGCGTCCATAACCCGTTGCAAAGGCTGCAGCAACGGATTTGGGCTCCAGGTAGCCCCGGATCCCTTGTAGAGCCAGCTGCCCAGGTACTTGGTTTCGGCCTGTCCGGGTACGAATTGGGTCAGCAGGAAAAAATCGCTGACGCCCCCTTCCGGAGCCCAGAAGGCCGCCTCGGGACAGGTTTCCGAACAGGAGCCCGTGCTGCAGCGGCACTCCGGCAGTTCAACCGAGAGGAGGTCCTCGCGCTCCTTGCCCCCGAGGTCGGTGCGCCAGACGGTGACGGTGGTGGTAACCGCCAAATCGACGTTGTCACGCTGCAGCTTTTCGAACTGGTTGCTGAACCAAAACAGATGGGTGCCGTCTGCGGAGAGGGTGGGCAGCGGCGCCGCTTCCGTCACTTTCTGGTTTGAACCGCTACGGCTGGCAGCACGGATGGACTCCCGCCCAAGCTTGACCGCTGCCTCGTCGTTCCAGAACCAGAACACAGTCTCTCCCTTACCCACGTCCGGAGAGGGATCCTCAGGATTGGGTGCATACAGCATCTGGCCCTGGCGGTTGATCTGCAGCACTTGAGGAGCCTTCAGCACTTCCGCGGAAACAGAGCGGGACTTCTTTTTCGCAAAGGTGAAGGGATCGTACTCGACCACGCTGCCCGGCGCCTCGATGACCCACAGGCGCCGGGTCTGAGCCTGCAGGCGCAGACTCGGCATGAGAATCAGGCACGAAGCCACCAAGAGTGCGAGCTGGTTGCTGGGGTCTCCGATCACGACCCAAGCATTGTAACGGGTGTGGCTGTGCATTTTCCCGCGCTCTGGGTGCGCGGCTACTGCTGCCCCGTTTGCCTGGTGATTCGCTAGTACAATAAGCCGAAGATTCGAGGATTCCACATGTCAATCACTCGACCTGCCCCTCCGACGGCCGCGGCGGAGATTCCCGCCGTTCCGTTGACCGTGGAAGGCTACAGCACCCTGCACCAGATGATGCGGTTTCGCTGGACGGCTTGGCGCGCGCTGGGTGCGGGGGAACGCCGCCAGATCGTCGAGGAGGCCGTGCCTGCGCTCGCCCGCATGGAGACCAACCCAGCCGGGCAATCTGCTGTCTATTCCCTGCTCGGACACAAAGGCGATCTGATGTTCCTGCATTTCCGCCAGTCTTTTGACGAATTAAATCGGGCGGAATTGCAACTGGCGCAGCTGCGCCTGAGCGAATACATGGAGTCGGCAACCTCATACCTGTCAGTGATCGAGCTCAGTCTGTATGAGTCCACCACCAAGCTCTACAAGTCGCTGGTGGAGCGCGGTGTGGAACCGCATTCGGACGACTGGCGGCGGGAAATCGGGGAAGTGCTGGCCCGACAGAAGGAAGCCATGCGCCCACGGCTATTCCCGGCAATTCCGCCCAGCCGTTACCTCTGCTTCTATCCCATGGACCGCCGACGCGGCGAAGACAAGAACTGGTACACTCTGCCTATCGAGGAACGCGCCCGGCAGATGAACGAGCACGGCCTGGTTGGCCGGCGTTATGCAGGCGAGGTCAAGCAGATCATCACCGGCTCCATTGGCCTTGACGACTGGGAATGGGGCGTGGACCTGTTCGCCGACGATCCGCTCGTTTTCAAGAAGCTGATCTACGAAATGCGCTTCGACGAGGTCAGCGCCGTGTACGCCCTGTTCGGGCAGTTTTACGTGGGATTGCGTTGCCCCTCCGACCAACTGGGCATCCTGCTGGCAGGGGAGGTCCCGAAACCTCAGGCGTGACACCCGGTTGTAGGCCCGGGCGCCGTAGGGTTCACTGTCTTGATCTCTATCTCTTGTTGCTTGCACAGGTGGTGTTGGGAGGCTGAATGGCCACGCTCGGACTCATGGAATACGAGAATGCCAGTCCGGAAGTGCGGGCGGTGTATGACGACATCATGGCGACTCGCAAGACCGACTGGATTAACAACTTCTGGAAAGCGATCGCCCACGACCCGGCAACTCTGAAGCGAACCTGGGAAGACGTCAAGCAGATCATGGGGCCAGGTGCGCTGGACCCGCTGACCAAGGAGATGGTTTACCTGGCGGTCAGCGTGAGCAACCAGTGCGGGTATTGCATTGCTTCCCACACGGCAGGGGCTCGGGGTAAGGGGATGACGGATGCCATGTTCCGGGAACTGATGGCCGTGGTCGGGATGGCCAATGAAACCAATCGCCTGGCAGCGGGCTACCAGGTTGAAATCGACCAACAATTCCAGACTCCATGAGCCAAGTGCGACGACTCTCAGCGAGAGCGGCGTCCAGTGCCGGTCCTGGCGGTTCGACCCTTGGCTTTTCCCGGCCGGTTCTTGGTCTGGCTGGAAGCGCCGGCGAAGCGAAATTCGTGGCGTTTCATGTCCACGTGCCGTCCTTGGAAGGTAACGCCTTCCGCTTGCAAGCGGAGCCGCTGCTCCAGCCCGGACTCCCCATGCAGCTTGATATGCCCGCCGGCGCCCAGAACCCGGTGCCAAGGAAGGCCGTAGGAGGCGTGAAGAACTCCCACCACCTGGCGCGCGGCCCCCGGATAGCCGGCGGCCCGAGCAATGGCTCCGTAAGAAGAAACACAGCCGCGCGGGATCGCACGGATGGCGGCCCGGATCTTGTCTTTCATCGCACTAGGCATTGCAGGCTGGTAATCTTAGGTACTCCATGACCAGAGTGTTTGGACCGCCTGAGCCGACCCGAGCAGGTTGGCGCACATCTCGGGTTCGCGCCAGTTGCATCTTAACTTCAGCCACGTTGTTGCGGAGAGTGGTCGAGGAAAAAATCTTGCCCAGGAGACCAGGAATACATGAAAGGAAGCTTGCGGAAGCTTCTGTTGCCCGGGGCCGCCTTGTTGGCCACGACGCTGTTCACGACCGGTTGCGGATCGGGTAGCACGCGAATCCGGTATGTAAATGCGATTCCAAGCGCGGGGAATGTGGACTTTTGGCTGGACAGTACGGAAGTCCAGACCAGCTCCTCCTACGGCAACTCGGCCAAATATCAAGGAATCTCCTCTGGCTCCCACACGGTCGAAGTGCGAACCGCCGGGACGGCCACTGACCTGATCAACACCAACGTCACCCTGCAAGGCGGAAAGGATTACACCTTTCTGGCAGAAAAGCTTCAGGGCAACAACGCGCCGGTTCTGCTCACCGACGACAACACCGCTCCCGCTTCCGGAGACATCAAGATACGGGGCATCAACGCCTCTCCCACCTGCCCGGTCGACATTTACGTGGTTCCGCACGGCACCTCGATTTCCGGCTTTCGGCCAACCTGGCCCAACATCATGCAGCCCAATGCCACTTCGAACCCCATTTACCTCTCGATCAGCGCCGGGACGTACGACATCATTGGAACCTTTCCGGCAACCCAGTTTGCCATTGCCGAGGAGTTGAATCTGACCATTTCGGAGGGGCAGATTCGCAGTTTCGTGTTTCTGGATGCGCCCACCGGAGGACCACCTTGCAGCGCTTCCCTGGCTCTGCCGGATCTGAACTGAGGTTAGGAAAACAATCGGCCGGGGGATCGGCCGGCCTGGGTGGCTTGGCGGGTCGGTGGATCTCAGGCGGCCGCTTCTTTGGCGAAAGCCTCCAGAGCGTCCTCTTCGCTGTCGTAGACCTCGAAAATCGTGTACAGCTTGGTGACCTGGAGCAAATCGCCAACGCGCTGCGTCAGGCTGCAGAGCTTGAGGCCACCGCCGGCGTTGTGGGCCGTGGTATACAGGGCGACGAGCGTACCCAAGCCACCGGAATCAATGTAGGTTACGCCGCTGAGATTCAGAATTACCCGGTTGTTCTGCCCCAGCAACATTTTCACGGTATCTCTCAGGTCGGCCGATTCTTCACCGAAGACAATCCGGCCTACACAGTCGACCACCAAAACGTCCTTCACGCTGCGCGTGGCAAGTTTTAATTGCATGGGCCCTCCACGTCGCTCTGGAAAAAGGCGACGGAACAATCGCAGAAAGCCTACATCGGCTCTGCCTGCGGCGCAAGTCCTTGGCCTTCATCGTGTCCCTGGCATTCCTGGTTTGCCGGGCGCTCCTCCCCTGCGGCATCACGTATAATCAAAGCTCCCGTCCCATGAGCTACCAGGTTCTGGCGCGCAAGTACCGCCCGCAGAAGTTCGCTGAGGTCATCGGGCAAGAACACGTTACCCAGACCCTCCAAAACGCCATTGCCCAGGGGCGCCTGGCTCACGGCTACATTTTCAGCGGGCACCGGGGCATTGGCAAAACCACGGTGGCGCGGATTCTGGCCATGTGCCTGAACTGCGGTTCGGCGGACCAGCCCGTGCCTGAGCCCTGCGGGGTGTGCGACTCCTGCAGCGAGATTCGAGCCGGCAACTCGGTTGACGTGATTGAGATCGACGCCGCCACCAATCGCGGCATTGACGAGATCCGCGAACTGCGGGAGGCGGCCCGCTATCGGCCGGCCCGCGACCGCTTCAAGATCTCCATTCTCGACGAGGCGCATCAAATCACCGATGCTGCTTTCAACGCGCTGCTCAAGACGCTGGAGGAACCGCCCGGGCATGTTGTCTTCATGCTGGCCACGACCCAGCCGGAAAACATTCCCCAGACCATCCGTTCGCGCTGCCAGCATTTCAGCTTTCGGGCAGTCCGCTTCGACGACATCATGGGACAGCTTCGCGACCTGGCAGGGCGTGAAAAAATTGATGTCGAGGAAGATGCTCTCGCCTTGGTCGCCGAAGCGGGAGACGGCTCCATGCGCGACGCGCTCTCCATCTTCGATCAGGCCATCGCTTCCAGCAGCGGGCGTCTCACGGCGGACTCCGTCCGCCAGCTGGTGGGCGCGGCGCCCTCCAGCGTGCTCGAAGAGGTCATGCAGGCGGTAGCTCGCGGCTCGAGCCAGGAGGTTCTCACCATCGCCGACCAAGTCCTCTGCGAAGGGCAGAATCCCACTCACTTCGCCCGCCAGCTG
>Ga0187768_1000358_pt1 | contig 9765 bp, 15 predicted proteins | sample 0216_QUI02_MP10__3_FD_148678 | JGI IMG/M metagenome (GOLD analysis project Ga0187768, IMG submission 148678) | Tropical peat soil microbial communities from peatlands in Department of Meta, Colombia - 0216_QUI02_MP10_20_MG | ecosystem: Environmental > Terrestrial > Soil > Wetlands > Peat ...
TAGAGATCCAGACAGATTTGGGACGCAGGGTCGTCAAGCTTGCTGCCCCAATCAACATCGATCCTACTGGTGCTATGCCTCCACAGTTCCGGTCTCTCACTGAGCTGCTCTGGGGAGTGGTCTGTGAGACTGCTGAAAACGCACTGGCACCGACAACGCCCAAGGCAGAGGCGTGAACGTGGGCAGGGTAGGACTGCTTAGGTCGCCAGGGAAGAAGCGGGGTGAGCTCGTTCCAGGATCCCCGTGGTCGGAAGTCGTTCATATCGAGGATCGCGCTGCTAACGCCCGCGGTAGTCGTTATTGGGTGCTCTCGCTTGCTTGTGGTCATGTTGCTGTTCGCCGGCAACCTCAGCTCAAGATGTCGCATGCGGGATCAGCGCACAGGATTGGTTTCGCCCCGAGGCGCGTGAGATGTTACACGTGCCCGTTGAGTAGAGGGACAGCATGATTCGTCTTGACGGACGCACGTATTGTCTTGGGGTTTGGTTTCTGGCAGGCGCTTGTGCGGACTGGCTTGGCGTGGTGACCAGCACTGCTGGGGGCCCTCTGGCGCTCCGTTATTGTTATCGCCACCATGCAGATCCGATGCAGATGCTGTGGTGGAAGACGAGTTTTCCTTGTAAGACTGAAGAACAGATTCTGTTGACTGTCGACGGTATTTCCGCTGGGATTCGGCTCGATGCTCCTGATGCGCGCCGCTATCCGGGCTGGCGGTACATCATTCGCGGATCTCGAGATCAGGTGGAGGCAGCCCTCCAGCATTGCCCGTTTCTTCAGATCGAGGATTTGACTGGGCCTGTTGACAACTAGGATCTTGTGGACATGCAGATCTGCCTCTGCCATCACCTTTCTCGGATCGACGTGCTCTCTGCATGGATGGACTGCTCGTGGCGATGTTTTGCGCTCCCTTGCCAGGGAGGTCCTCATGAACTGACGAGAGGGAGAGGGATGGAGTGACATTCACAGGCACGCATGCCAATGATCAGGCACGTCTGACAGCTCGAGAGTTTGTGGAGAGCTGGATGTGCGAGACCGGAGAGCCAGCGTCGGGGATCGTTGCGAACCACATGATGTTTGCCTACGAGATGGGCTACTTACGGGGGCATGGAACTGGGCTGCTCGCGGCCTTTGTACCTCTGTTGTGTGGTGGATCCTTGGCGGGGGCTGATCATACAAGTGAGGTGGCAAGGTTTGCGGCGCGTGAGTTTGTTGTGAGCTGGGGGCGTGAGCTTGGAGCAGGACTTGAGGAACCTGTCGTGGATCGTCTACGACTTGCGTACGAGATGGGTTACTTGCGTGGTCATGGCGCAGGTTTACTCGCCTCTGTTGACTCGCTACAACGCATGAGAGGAGCCTGAATAATCATGTCAATGCCGAATGAGCCTAAGATGCTGAGCCCCAAAGAGCTGGCTGATCAGTTGTTCGATGCTGTCGTTGCTCAGGTCAAGGGGGATTTTCGTGAAGCGGCTCGTCAGGTGATTCTGTTTTTGAAGGAATCCCTGGTGTATGCTGTGTCTGCGACGGGCGGGGATGACGGCGCGAGGAGGGCTTTGCTCAAGAGCGTGGGTGAATCAATTGTCGCTCTGGCAAATCCGGCGCCGGCAAATCCGGCGCCTACGCCTCAACCGTGAACGTCGTGTTGCAGTCCAATAGTGGGAGGATTCAATGAAGGCAGGCGATCGTGTGACCTGGCTGCATGTTCCTATAGGCGGTTATGGTTACTCGATATCGATCGATGCTGAAGTCGTGAAGCTTCACGCTCAACACGCGACGGTGAGGGTCAAGAAGCGATCTGGCGAGCTGGTTCAGAGACGAGTTGCTCTCTCTTCGCTCCGTGCGAAGCCGTTGGGGCAACGGGGACCGATTTGTAAATACTGCGGCTGCACGTTGGCTGGTGTCTCTGGCTGGTGTCTCTGAGGTTCAGGCGGGCAGTGGGGTCTATGATCGTTCCTGTTACGAACGTGATGGTGACATGTGCGAGATAACGAGTTGAGGCGTTATGGAATGTCCCTTGTGCGGTAGCAAGCTGCTCCTCGAGCCTCATGGCGCCCGCTGTATTCCTGTGGCGGCAGCTGTGTGCAAGTCCTGTGGCTGGCATCTGATTACACTGGAGGAGTGGCGCAAATTACCCCCGTTCCGTCAGGGATATTTGCTCTACATGCAGGGGGCGTGGCCAATGAGTGAGATCATGGGGCAGCAGAATCCCTATACAGAGGGCTCTGATGAATGGGGGGCGTTTCGGCAGGGTGAGCAGCATGCAGTGTCCGATGTGCAAGACAGTGAGGAGTGACGATGTAAATGTTCGGGGCGAAGCTTGGACAGTTTGATGGACATGCTAGGATGCCGGACATGTCAAACGATCAGAAGAAGTCTGATGTTCCTGCAACTATCCTTGTTTCGCCGTTCGCTCCCAATCAACGGGTCATCGTCGGGCCGTTCACGAACGAGGAAACTACGACCTACGAGGTTTCTCCTCTGAAGATAACCATCAGCAAGACTGTCAAGGCCTCACATGCTGCGATGGGCAACGAGGGGACGGGGGCTCCTCTCTCCAAGGAGGCGACTCCTGATCCAGTGACGACCTTCATGGAGCACCTGGCCCAGCATCCGGAGGTGGTGCAGATTCTTCTCGAGAAGCTTCATGAGATGAAGGCATCGTCCGTCGACTGAGTTGGGTGGGGAGTTGGGCTCGCAGCCAGCGCGTTCCATTCGCCGGGGTCATGGTTCGTGAGCGCTCGGTTCCGTCGAGCACATTTGGTCTCCTGCGTACGTGCCTCAGTTACGGCGGGGCTGGATCTGTGGTGCGTATCGCGAATGAGACAGTCCTTCGTGATGAAGTCCTAGCGGTGTTCGCAATTTGTGAACTTTGATCTTGCATGGCCATGTTGGTCGCGCGATGAATTGTGCGCATGATGGTCGATATGGTCGCCTCTGGTGGGCAGCTCTCGCAGGTTTGCCGGAGCCGGGTACGAGTTTTTTGTCTTCTGGTGGAGAGGATCTGATGGCGCTGGCTGTTACTCGTCGGTATCACTTTCCTCCTGCAGGATTGACGGCACCCCCTGCTGAGGCGTGTAGTTATGAGCAGCTGGTTGAGCTGGCGCTACGGGCCTGCCGCTCTCCGTCTGATCTTGGAGCTTTGCAGGGCTCTCCAGAGCATCTGCGGCGGATTTGTGAGTTGGTCGAGGCACTTCATACGTGTGTGGTCGAGCAGGAACACGAGCTCGAGATCACGCGTGAGCGGCTCGCCGCGGCAGGGCGCATGGTGTCTGGGGCCCGTGATCAAGCAGCGATCGTGCGTAACTCTCTAGGTATCGAGGTTGACGCGCATCGGGCTACCAAGCAGCAGGTCGATCAGGAACGTGAGCTCCGTATTGCTGCGGAGGAGGAGCTGCAGCGAGTCTCGCAGAGCCATGCCAGGGACAGCGCCCGGCTTGCCCGTGCAATGAGGCTGCTGGGTCTGGCCTTCGATCGTACAAATCGTGTTGTGGGCACACTGCTCGATTTCAACGGGGATGGCGACGTCACGTGCCCGGATGTTGTTGTGCCTGCGCTGGATGAAGACAGGACTTCCATCGATGTTCTGGATGCACGATGCGTAGCTGCGGAGCCTCTGCTCTGTGAGCATGCGAACGGGAAGGAATGTCTCGATGACTGTATGTGAGAGCTGCTCTACCCCGGAGGGGTGTCCTGAGCACAGGTTGTTCACATGTAGATCTTGTGGAGTGTTGACTCCCTGGTCGGATGCTTCCGATGATGAACGATCGGATGATTGTTCAGAATGCTGGATGAAAGAGCTCACGAGACAGAACGCGGCTGGCTTGCCCTCCGGTGCGATCGTGTCCGGTGAGGCTGAATCCGAGATGAACATGCTCGGAGCGATCGCTCTCTCGCCTCCCCGTGCGTTTTGTGAGACGTTGGCTCAAGACCGTGAGAGCTCGGTTTGCCCAGGGGCCAGTCCTGACACTTCGGTGCAGGCACCTCGGTGGTGGCCCCCGAATACTGGATGTGATTCAGCAGCCTTCTCAGGCGAGTCTGGCAATCAGTCGCCTCTGGCACCACCTCCTGATTTGACGGGCATGGGAGTCGTGGCAGCGGCTGCAGAACGGGTACGCAGTGTAGTAAAGGGATCTGTTTTAGCCGCCCTGACCAGTGTTGGGGTTCCGGAGATCTCGGTTGGGGCCTCGTATGAGATGGCGGATCATGTCTCCACTTGTGCAGCCAATCAGTTCGCTAGGGCCCTCTACATTGAAGCCGCCTTGGGCAAGAAGCGTGAGCTTGTTCCTGTTGAGGAAGCTGCATTGATGGCAGCGTTGACAAGAGCCCAGCGGCTGGGCTCTGGAGCGTGATGGTAATGAATGATCAAGAGAGGGATCTGGTTACTCGTGTCATCGGACATTTAGACACATCTCGTTATGCCAGGCGGGTCGGGGATGTTGGGTCTGCCGAGTCTGCACTGGACGCCAGCCGGCGCCTTCTGTTGCGGCTCGCGGGCATCTCGGATGAGGATGACACTGACGATCAGTCAGGCGTTCGTGCAGCGTCGCAGGTGGATGACAGGCGATGAAGAAAGAGGCGCAAATAGGAGGAGTGCCGAAGACAGCAGACACGTTGAGTGTTGCTGATGTTCGTCATGTGTTTGAGACGAGTTCAGACGCCAGTGCAGTGCGTGACTGCGTGCGTGTCCTTGAGACAGGAGCTGGCGGTGTGCTTGAGAGTAAGATCAAGGATTACCAACGGGTCGCTGCGATAGATCGGCTCGTGGTTGTATTCAATACAGGCTGTGCTCCTCGTGTTGTGACACGTCATCGTGATTTTACCATTGTGTCTGTTGAGTTTCATCAGGCCTATTACGTGGACGGCATGTTCATCCGCAGTGGTTACAATGTGTGCTCTGAGGATGGTTTGATCAATGCCATGCCCGGAGCGTGCTGGTTTATGACCATCGCGGATGCGATGCGTGGGGTTGATTGTTTGATCGAGGCGGGCGGTGCACCGAGGCCGCCGTACGAGAAGGATGAGGGCGTGGCAGATCGTTTCTGGGCTCTGATGAAGGCGGCGCGTGTAAAATCTGTATGAAGACGCTTGATGAAGTCGTGGAGGATGCGTTCGCGTCGTTTCAGGCGGGGGCCTATATTGGTATGATGGTATCTCATGGCTGACTGATCAGCAGCTATCTCCTGCTGATCGGGAGGCAGCCTACGAACGTGTCTTTGCGCGGTTGGTAGATAATGGCAGGGCGGCGGGCATGCTTGAGCCCTATGTCCACCATAGCGGGGCTTTGCACGGTTTTTGACTTTCGTCACTCGATCGTCGAGGAATTTTCGTGCAGACAGTCCGAATAATCGTGCAGCCACAAGGGAACCTGCGCAAAAATCGTCACGTTGCAAATGGGATCGCCCCCGATGTCCTCTTGCGATTCCGGCGGTTGATCTTGGCAGCGATCCGGCACCGAGCGTTGAACAGGTTGCTCTCGGTCGCCCGGTGCTCGCCTGCTCGCTGTGGTAGCTCCACCCGCCGGAAGACCTCTCGGATCGGGGCGTCCTCGCCGTCAGCAAACCCGTATACGCAGACGATCCCGTCCCGCTCCTCGATGACTACATCCGCTGCTGTGTACGGACGGCGAGCCCCCCTCGCCGATCTTGGCTCGTCTCCCGGTGGGGGCTCCTGATTGGTAAGTCGTCTTCGGGCCATCGCTCGGCTCAGTGAACCATGGGACATGCCGTGGTCCCTCGCGGCCTTGCTGATGCTGGCACCCGCGGCGATCGCTGCCATCGCTTGGTCGAACTTCTCCTGGAACTTCATCGCCCGGAGTAGACCCTTCGAGGGAATCTCGACGCCTGAGCGCTGCGCGACGGATCGAACATGCTCCTCGGAGAGCCCAACCTCATCAGCGACCTCAGAAATTGATCGTCCAACCCGGAGCATCTCCGAGATTCGTGCGGATCGACGCTTCCGGGGAGGGTCCTGTCCAGGAAACAACCTCTGCCATGCCTGCTGGACTGCCTGGGGCGAGACCCCTAACTGAGCTCCGGCCTCCGTAAATGTCAGGCCCTCTTTGGCGGCGGCTCGTGCCGCCTGGTCTCCCCTGGACTCCCGTTTCCTGCGGTATTTCTGGGGAGGGTCCTGCTCAGGGAACAACCTTTGCCACGCGTGGCTGACTGCTTCAGGGGTAATCCCCAACTGATCTCCGGCTTGCGTGAACGTCAAGCCCTCCTGAGCGACGGCTCTCGCCGCCTGGTCTCCCCTAGGCTCCTGTTTCCTTCCGTACTTCCGGGGGGCTTTGCACGGAAATGCGCTCCCGCACACTAGTCTGCACGAAAATGGCTGCGGTCTGCACGATTATTAGTCGCTAGTGCCCATTCGCGGCTCGTAACACCAGCGGCACAGCACCGCTACGGTCGACAAATGGCGGCGAGCGCTGTGCCGTCTGATGTCATACGTGCTCTGTAGCGTCATCGAGTCGCCGAGTGTGGCGACGCAATGACAGCGGCCCGCCGGTGTTGAAGCCACCGGCGAGCCAAGGAGCCACGATGAGTAAGCATCGCAACCCCCGGGCCAGACTACCGAAACGGCCCGCCCCGCACAACTTCGACCCCGGGTTCCTGATCCAGTACCTTTACGAGGACCTGGTCGAGGTCGAGGCACTCGCCGTGACCGCCGACGAGGCGGTCACGAACCTGCCGGTGAGGCCGCGGGGTAAGTACGGTCGAACCCTGTCCCGACTCTACACCCTGGTCGGCAAGACCTCTGGACGTGCCCAGGCCGCGCTGGAGCGCGGCGAGGAACTGGTCGCCCTGCACCAGGCCCACAGGGCAGCCCAGGCTCCCAAGCGCGCCCGCCGGACACGCTGACCGCTCGCCCGCGAGCCCCGGCGCTCGCCGTTTTCTGGCCCAGGATGATCGGCGCCCTGATGATCCGCGCCGCGTGTCCTCGAAGGCCAGGAGAGCCGCCGCGGCGCGGACGCGGGCCGAGGCCGCCACCCGCCGGATCGCTGAGCAGAACCTCCGGGTGGCGGTCACCTGGTTCGGGGTCCTGCAGGAGCAATGGGGGCGCCTGACGCTCGTGCAGATCCGGGACCTGAGTCGGCTGCTCGCCGGCCGCGCCGACCTGCTCTACCGGCTCGCCGACCGCGTCGAGCGCGGCGCCACGGCGCCGCGGCTGCCGAAAAAGCACGGCGTGCGGCAGCTCGCCGCCCGCGTGGCGCGCCTCGGCCGCGCGGACGACCCGGTGACGCGGACCATGCTCGCCAAGCTCGCTGAATTGACCGAGGCGAGCGAGCAGCCCCGGATGACACCGCGCGCACTCCGAGGTCTGGCGATCGAAGTGCTCGCCCTGTCCGAGGACGTGGCGACTGCGCGCGTCCTACCCCGCGACCAGCCCCCGGCACCGTCGCGTGGCCGGCGCCCGAATGCCCCGCTCGCCTGGCTGCTCGACCGCGGGACGCAGCTGGGCGTCGCCGACATCGAGATCGCCCGCGCCCTCGCACGAGAGGGCATCGCGCCGCTCGGTCCCGGTCCTGGGTCCGTCGAATCTGTCTCCGACGAGGACGACGCCCAGGTTCTCGCGGACGCCCAGGCGGACCTCGTCGAGCGCTGGGCCGCGATCATCAAGTCGTCGCGGGCGCGGGCACGTAAGCGCCCACACCGATCCTGAGAATCGAGAAAATTCGTCTTTCGAGGAGCCCGAGGGGGTGACCGAACGATCTCCTGTAGATACTGCGCCGCGTTGGTCACGAAGATCCGAGTCCTACATCCTTTTCGTCACGTGACTCCGCAGTAATTTCCTGGAATTCCTGGCAAAACCGAAAGTCGAGTATCGCCAGACATGCTATCTGCACCCACACTATCCTCCCTGCTCAAGCGGTACGAGGCCCTCACCCGCGAAATCGCCGCGCGCGAGGCCGAGCGGACCGCCGTCCACGACCAGATCCTCGCCGCGGGTCGTGGCGCGGCCAGGAAGCCGCGGCCCACCCAGACACGTCTCCAGACCGCTGAGCTCGTGCGCGACACCGTCCGCGTGCTCCGCGAGGCGGGCGAGCCCCTGCCGCGCTGTGAGGTCGCCTCGCGCCTGGGGATCAAGCCGTGGGTCGCTGGTTACCGACTGGACAAGGCCGTCGAGCTACGGTTCGCCGAGAAAGTCAGCGGCGGGCGCTACCGAGTCACCGTCGTCGTGCCGGAGCTCTAGTCGTGGCGGCTCTCCTGACGCTCCTGGCGGCTCTCCTGGCGCGCGCACTTGAGCAACCGTTCCGTCACCCAGGCAGACAGCGAGATCCCAGCCCGTGCCGCGGCGGCCTGGATCTCCGCCATGTGGGGCTCGGCGAGGCGGACCCGGAGGTGCGACTCCTTGCGGGAGCTAGCTGGTTTCCTACGCTTGATGCGGTCGGTCGTGGTCACAGGCGCGAACGTATTCCATCGGTTCACGGCACGCAAGCCCGGCTTCGTGCCGCGGATGTCGTACCCGTGTATTACGGTAGACCGCATGGAGACACCGCCATCTTCGGACGCCCGCGAGGAGCGCGGGCGCCAGCTCGCCCGCATGGGGACGATCCGGAAGACGGGGCGCCGCTGGGTCGTGCCGTCGCAGACGCAGCCCGCGGAGCGCTACCTGGTCGACGTCGAGGGCGCGGCCTGCACGTGTCCGGACTACGAGCTTCGCAGGGGAACCTGCAAGCACCAGCACGCCGTCCTGTTCTGGATCGCGTGGGGGCGTGACGTGGACGCCGACGGCAACGTGACCGAGACGGTCACGGTCAAGATGAAGCGGAAGACGTATCCGCAGAGGGACTGGGGCGCCTACAACGCGAGCCAGGTCCACCAGCGCGAGTACGTCGAGCGGCTGCTCCGCGACCTGTGCGCCGGGATCCCGCAGCCCGCGCGCAAGCCGGGTGCCGGGCGTCCACCGTACCCCCTCCGCGACGCCGCGTTCGCAGCGATCATGAAGGTCTACACGACGCTGCCGTGCCGCCTCGCGGAGTTCGACCTTCACGAGGCCGCGGCGCGCGGGCACCTCGGCAGCGTGGGACACTACAACTTCGTCCAGGTCTTCCTCCGACAGCCGTCCACGACGGCGCTCCTGGAGTCGTTGATCGAGCAGTCGGCCGTGCCGCTGCGGGTGATCGAGGACGGCCAGTACGCGGTCGACTCGACCGGGTTCTCGACGGTGTACTACGACCGCTGGTTCGAGCAGAAGCACGGCAAGCTCCACGCCCAGCACCCGTGGGTGAAGCTCCACGTGATGGCCGGGACGGCGACGCACGGGATCACCAGCGCGCGGGTGACGCCCGAGGGCGACGCGCCGCAGCTGCCCGAGCTCCTCGCGCGGACCCGGCGCTACTTCGACGTCCGCGAGCTGTCCGCCGACAAGGCGTACTCGTCGGTCCACAACCACGACGTGCTGGAGGAGGCCGGCGTCGCCGCGTACATCCCCTTCAAGGACAACGCGGTGATCAACCCCAGGGCGGAGGCGTGGTCGCGGCACCTCTGCGAGTTCCTGCTCCACCAGGAGCGGTTCCTGCCGCACTACCACCGTCGGAGCAACGTCGAGACGGTGTTCGCCATGATCAAGGCCAAGTTCGGCGGCTCGGTGCTGTCGCGCCGGCCCGTCGCGCAGATCAACGAGGTGCTCGCCAAGTGCGTCGCGCACAACCTGTGCTGCGTCGTCAAGGCCATCTTCACGGCAGGGCTGGCGCCGACGTTCTGGTCGGACGCGCCGCTTGCGCTGGTGCAGCCGTGAACGACCTGACGACGAAAGAGCAGAGGGCCGTGC
>Ga0187768_1000359_pt1 | contig 9717 bp, 10 predicted proteins | sample 0216_QUI02_MP10__3_FD_148678 | JGI IMG/M metagenome (GOLD analysis project Ga0187768, IMG submission 148678) | Tropical peat soil microbial communities from peatlands in Department of Meta, Colombia - 0216_QUI02_MP10_20_MG | ecosystem: Environmental > Terrestrial > Soil > Wetlands > Peat ...
CTAGGAGCGGATGGCGGGTGCGCCTAGCGTCGGTTACCTACACCGTCGGAGGAGCGCACGGAAAGAAACCAGGGAATATCCTCATGAGCCTCTATTGCCTGAACCTACTGAGGGCGCGTTACGTGTTGGGCGCACTGCTGGCAGCCGCGCTGGCGACTACAGCCGTCGCGCACGCCGACAGCCAGGATGATCAGTTTGTTGCGCTGGTGTCCGCGCAAGGCATTCCCGGTGCGCCCGAGCAGTGGATCGCCGCCGGGCGCGCCGCCTGCCACAACTACGGCAGCTACACCTTGCTTGCCGAGCAGTACAATCTGACGGAGCGCGGGCTGTCCCAGGATCAGGCGTACAACGTAATATGGGACGGGATCAAGGCGTATTGCCCGGAGAAGGCCGGCGGGATGCGGCTGCCTTGAAAACCCCACCGCCCCATCGCCTCGACGGCGTTTGAGCCGGGCGACAAGCCCATTAACTGCCGGTGAGGATTTACTCTTGTCCGGTCTCGGCCTCAATACTGTTGGCAGTTTTCGCAATAGATCCGGCACTCTACGGATGGCCGCGGAAGTCTCAACACAGTTGGCATCTTGAAGGTCCAGTGCGCGTGCCCCAAGGAGCAACGGGATCGCGAATCGACAGACCGGCCAGGCCGCGTAGGGACCCAATTCGTCACGATGACATTTCTCCCCTCTCGGCTGGGAGATGAAACATGCTGTCCCACATAGACTTACGGCATATTTCATGGATAATCGGCATCGAGCCAGTCTCATCCGGTCGACTGCGCCGTGCGGCCTGGTCCACAACCCGCATGTGATCGCCCGCCAGCCGAACACCGGACACCTTGGCCGTCTGACGACCACATGGCCGCGGCTCTAGCTCACCTGGCCGGACAGCGCCTTCACCGGGTCCGGCGTCGCGTGCCCGCGCGCGAGCTGGTCGGCGCGCTTCAGGAGCGTGGGCATGCGATGCGGGCCGTGCATGCCGCGGACGAGCTCAGCCGCCCCATGCGCGTTCATCCCCGCCGCGGTGACGAACAGCGGCCGGCTGCTGTCACCGCGGAGCACGGGGACTGCGCTCCCTCCCGCGAACGTGGCCTTCGCTACGCCGATTACGGCCTTCCGCGCGCCGAGCGCCTCATGCAGCCGCGCGCCCAGCCCGGGTTGACCCTCCCGGAGCCACACATGGCCATCGATGACCACCGCCTCGACGGGACGACGTCGCTCGATCAGCGCCACCGCCTCAACGAGGAAGGGCAGCTCCCGCTTGTAGAACTCGCCGGGCTCGTAGGGCTCGGGCGTCACCTTGGCGCAGAGGACGCATTCGAGGGTCGAGGTGGGGTCGGACCAGTCGATGAAGCCCACGGCGGCGGTGACCACCGCGAGCTCCGCATACTGAACGTCCACGGCGATGAGCATCCGGCAGTAAGACTGGTGCATCTCACCGCACCTCGCAATGTGCGTCAGATCGTTCTCACTGCCGCTGGCGAGGTCTTCTTTCATCACGCCCGTGAAGCAATCCATCCAGCTTATCGCTCCCAATCCTCGGTAGAGGACTACCGCGGTCAGCTGACGGGTACGGTCACGCTGGGCACACCGATGTCGTGGGGAACGGTGAACCTGCCGGCCGCGCTGGAACGGTTCCGCCGCCTCCATCCGCTGGTGACGGTGCGCCTGCGGCAAAGCGTCACCGGTTCAGCCGGGCATCTGGGCGCGATCGCTGACGGCCAGATGGATCTGGCCCTGGTTTCAATCCACTCGTCGCCGTTCCCGCTTGTCACGCTGCGCGAACTGACGCGGGAGCCTATGTGACCAGACCCCGTGAACTGGTCCGCGATTGAGAGTCGTTCGTCGGTGGATACAGGTGGCAGCGTAGCGGCCTCGGAGTTGCCCGGCTCCGGCACCACTTCCAACACCAGATATTTGAGAAGGCCAGGGTATGACTTACTCGCTCAGCTGTTAGCTAACCCGCTTGCAATTAGGTCAATTGCGCCGTTTGTCGTTGGAAGTGAACGCTCACGGCATTTTCTTTGGAGGGATCTCACTCGGCCACCCGCGGTCTTATCCTCAGCGGGTGGACCGCGATCGGATCCATGCTGCTATGGCGCTGGAGCGTCGTCGCATTGCGGATCTGATTGACAGCCTGGATGAGGCGCAGTCCGCCATGTCATTGCGTCAGCCAGGGGAGCCTTCTGCCGGACCACCCAGTGCGTTGGAGAAGTCTCGCCCGCCCTGCCGCCAGTGCCAGGCCCGGCGAGCCTAGGAACAGTTGCAGGGCCTGGATCGGACGCAAGGGCGGCCTCACCTTGAGGTAGCTGTAGAGTCCCCTCGGACCTGCAACGCGCAGCGCTACGCGCGATGACACAGGTCGCCAACGTGATCGCTAACCATCACGACGACAGCCGAACCGTCTCCGACACAATGGCCACAATGGCCGCCTTCGACGAACGCGACAGCGTCGTAGGTCCACTGACCAATTCTTGGGGTCCGGCCACTGGGAGCATCGCTACGCAACGCTACTGAAATAGCAGTCACTCCTGACCAGTGATCTGCGCATGTGGACGCATGCGAGCAGATCCGAGATCGAGTGTCTACCGACTCGACGGGTTAACGTACGGCGCGCTACGCAGAGTGCGAGTTGAACCAGTCGATCGCTGCTTCAGGGTGCTCGCAGAAGTAGTTGTAGCCGTCGAAGCGTCGGGTCGTTCCCTCGATCCACACCAGCTTCTTCTCCTCGACCGGGATGGCGTCATAGATCGACTGCACGCCCTCGGGGCGAGTCATCGAGTCGTCATGAACTTGAGCGACGAGGGTAGGGATACGGATCGACTTGGCGTACTCGAGCGGCGATTGCTCGGCGAGGTGGAAGCCGGTCCCTTCACTGAGCGCCTTGTCGAATCGCTCGTGCCATGGGGAATGTTGTTGGCCTTCACGAACTCCTCGATGATGTAGCTGCCCGATACTGGCTGCAGCAGGATGAGCGATTTGATGTGCTCGAACTCTTCCGGGTGCTTGGCCATGGCAACGCATGTTGAGTCCGCGCCTTAACAGACGCTGAGCAGGAAAGTTGTCATCTTGGCGGTGTCGGGTCGCGACTTGGCATACCGGACAGAACCGATCACGTCCCGGTACTCGAGCAGACCGATACCCACCGTGGCGCCGTTTCCCGATCCGCTCAGTCCATGGTTGCGGATGTCATAGCACAAGATGTTGTAGCTGGCGTCATGCAAGGCCTTGTACTCGGGGAGGAAGTTCACCTCGAATCCGCCCAAGCCGCCGAACTCCGGCAGATGCCCTGGATAGCCGTAGCGATTTCCGGGCAAGAAATGGTTATGGATGATCAACTTGTCGGAATCAGCCGGGATCAACCACCCTTCAAGTGGAACGCCATCCATCGACGGAAAGAACACCTCTTCGAACTCCAGGCCGACCTCGCCCGGGCGACGCAAGACCGGCGCGCGCCGCCCAGCCGTCGTGCCCGTCACCCACATGTCCAGGAAACTATCGAGGGCTGCCTGACCCTGCTGGTCCTCATTCGGCATACCAGCGACCTCCTCCGTATGGAAATGAACGCGCTTTCCGTCTCGACGCTACGCATATCCCCCTGCGTCTACATCCTGCATGCGGTCAACTCCCTCTTCGCCCGATACATGCGGCGAGTCGACGGTCTTGGCTGGAAAACCAGTTGTGAGCAGCCATTTTGGATGGCCGCGGTGTGGTGGAGCATGCAGGCGGTGCTCGCGCCACGGCGACACGGCCAACGAAACTGTCGCGGGTGGTCCATAGTTGGGGTGTTATCTCGGTCTTTGTCTTTGTAGTCGCTTCGCTGGTGTGCAGCGACTGAGAGACGTGGACTGGCCAGCAGAATCCCGGTCCCGATGAGGGCTAACTTGCGGTCGCGTGAGGGCGAACCGAAACAGTCATGGACTCCCCGCAGGACATTAACCCGAGTGTCACCGGCGTTTGCCACGCACCCACTGAATTGTGCCGAAATTCTTGGTCCGCACGCTGACGAAGCCGCGGTCTTCGAGGATGTCGCCGAGTTCGTCCTCGCCGAACGTAGAGGACCCGGTGATCGGTAGTAGTTTCCGCCAATATCGGGCTGCACGCCCGGCGGTGGGTACCATCACGGCCAGTCGTCCGCCCGGTCGCAGCACCCGCGCCATCTCCGCCAGCGCCGCCGCCGGATCCGGTATCAGCATCAGCACGGCGATGGAGACGACCGCATCGACTGTCTCGTTGCGTAGGGGAAGCCGTTGCGCGTCCGCCCGCAGGAAGCCGACCTGTGGTCCCGCCTCGGCGCGCACAGCTCGTGCCAGCATGGGCCCGGAAATGTCGACGCCCAAGGCCAGCCCGCCCGGGCCCGCCGCGCGCGCCAGCGACGCGGTGACATTACCGGGACCGCAGCCGACGTCCAGAGCGATTCCGCCTTGCGGGATGTTCAACCACTCGGTGGGCTCCTGCCATGCGGCGAGCAGCCTGCGCGCCACGGCTTGGGCGTGGTCCCAGAGCATCGACCCGACCGGCGAGGCCCATAAGGCCTGGATCGCACCGGTATTCTTCGGCACAGCTTCCTCCTCGACCGGTCCAGTGCCTAGCAGATCGAGATAGCCCTTGCTGATATCCGGTTGCGCCGGCGGATCGGCGAGCAGCTCCAGCGCCCTACGCAATGCGGGAGGCGGCAACGTGGTGTTCAGATCGGTCATGGGCATTCCTTCGAGTAAATCCGAATCAACCGCAAGGTGGTGTAGCCGGCAAAAGTCGTACCGACCGCCAATCCCATGGGGTATCCGACCATTTGACCAAAGCCCTGGAACAGGGACCGAAGTCTCGCCTTTTCAGGACGTTCGTCACCTCGGCAGACTCACCGGACTCGTGGGACGAGTCCGTGGAGGTGACCTCTAGTCAACCGCGACTCGGCCATTGGTGCTTGTTCTTCCCAGCGGGCGTTACCGACAGCCATTTGCAGCCAATCGCGACGGCCGGGTCACGAGAGCGGACCCCGGCGGCGTCGCCGCCTTCTTTCAGCGAACACCTCGCTTGAATGCACCTGCCGGCCCGAAAGCCCATCAACCTGCTCGACGAGCCTAGGCAAACCCCAACGCGCGTAGGCTGCAGGTCAACCCCCCTCCCCTACAACTCTGGGCGAATACGGCGAAATCGAATACGGCGAGTTACCGGTAGAATCGTTATTATTGACTACTTCCCAACGGTTTTGGGTTGAGAGATAGTCGGTTACTCCTCTAAGAATCAACTTCCTCGGTGGGCCGCCAAGGAGCGCAAGAAGACTCGCTGTTCCGCGTCGGCTTCCTACGGCGCATCGATGAGGTTGCGGAAGCTCTCCGCCGGGAACGCGGATGCGCCTGCGGCACTGACACGTTTGATCAGCGAGTTATCCGAGGTGACGACTCGGATCTCCTGCGGTCGGGCATCGGCCTGCACCAGCCGGACTATCTCATCGTCGGCCGAGTTCGCGGCAGCCTTGGGTGCGTGGACGACCGTGATCGACGACGACTGGATTGACGGCGACGGTGGCCGTTCGAACACCACCGTGACGTCATCTCCCTCAGCCGCCCAACGCTCGAGCCGTTCGACCAGCGCAACCATCGCCCGCCGGCGATCCCTCCACCAACCGTCGGGGCGGGACCCAATGACGTTCATGGCGTCGACGATCCAGCGCACAGATCCACGGTAATGCCCTGCGTTGCAAATCATTCTCCCTGCCGACCACATGCGCCAGATCGCGGCTTTTCTCTCCTGCTGAACAGCGTCGTGTCGGGGACGCATAATCAGGATCGTTGTCCCCCTTGGGCCCCATGCGACTAGCCGCAGTGGTCTCGAGGCGATGGGCGGCCGACAAGCGCCGAGCGGCTGCTCGGCTAACTGGCTAGCGGTCGAGCACGATGCGCAGCGCCGCGTCGACGCGGCGCATCTCTTCAAGGTTGAGGTAACCGGCGCTCTTGCCGAGTCGAGCAGGATCTACCGCCGCGGTCACGGTGATGTGTCGTGCACTTCACATTGACCCTGGATCACCATTGCGGCTCAATGTATTACGAGCCGTTGATGATCCATTGTCGTGCTTGCTCGATCTGCCCGGCGGGAAAATGCCGGATCTTCGCTGAGACAAAGTGCGATGCCAGATGCTCGGCGATATCCCCGAGGTGCGAGTCGGTGACGACCGCGACTTTCTTGATGTGTTTCTGATGATCCCGAACGAAGCGGAAATGCGTGACCATCGTCCCGAAACTGTCCCACCCCGGGAACGCCCGGGCGTTGATGATGAGGCCGGCAAGATCGCCACTTGCCTCGATCTGAGGGTCAACAGCCTTTGCGAGTTGGACAAAATCGTCCTTGCTGAGCGCGGACTCTGGTCGCACGAGCAGGATGGAATGTGCGGTATCCAGGTCGTATTCGATCATGGTTTGCTCCTAGACGATCGTTGTGGTCAAGGGCTGAACCGCCGACGATGGTGATCAGCCTGGGACTCCCGTGTCGTCATCGTCCCCTTGGCAGGCGTCCGCAGATAAGAGGCCAAAGTCATCGACGAAGGACACATGATCAGGGTTGCTTAGCCCGTAGCCGGAAGGGTACTGTCCTGTTCCTGATCGACGGGCCAGCCCATCCGCCGGTTCGCCGCGTCGATGATCATCTCCAGCGCGTCTGTGGCGGTGCGGCTACGTTCGTGCATCTCCTGCTCCGTCTCCGTACTGGCGCCGATGAGCCTCGACAGCTTCAATGACGTTCTCCGCGCCGCGGACGAGATCCCGGTCCGCGTCCGGATCGGCGAGAATCCTCACCAGGTAGTAGGCGCTGCGGGTCTCCGCGTGTCGGCGGTAGGTCTCCTGGCGAGCTTCTTCGCGGGCTGCCGGTGCGGCATGGCTGATGCGCCGCTTACCGGGTCGAACTCGGCGCGGCGCAGGGCGGTGACAGTCGACCCGTAGGGGGCGACCGCTTCCGCGGACTCCTGCCGCCTTTCTCGCTGGGCTTCAAGGCTGGTTCGTTCCGCGGCTCGGCGCTGGAAAAGGGGCGTCAGGTGCGAGCCGAGGAGCGTGCCGGCCACTGCGACGATGCAGCGAATGAACTGTCGCAGGACCCCACCTTATTGATGCTGTGCATTACTTCGGCACGGTTGGTGTCAGGCTCGCGCCCGACAGATCATCGGTCAAAGTCCCACTGCCCGAAATCGGTTGCAAGCACCTCGTCCACATCCACGTGTATACCGCCCAGGAGGGGACCCGGGTTCGACGGGCTGTCGACCACAGACTGATAAAGCACCGCCATGGGCTCGCGCTCCCCATGCGACCACGCCTTCGTCTGCCATGCCCACCGGTGCCCTGCACTGGTTGAGTTCCCTATTACGCCGTCTCTGATCGCCCACGCACACGCCTTGGAGTGCCCATAGATGCCGGTGCGGTCCACACCCAGGACCGAGTTGATTCCTCGAAACCAGTTGACAGCAAGGCTGTTCCAGGTGTTGAGGTCGATATCGTCATCGACACTGAAGAAGATAGGAGCCGAATTCCCACCCCCGGCCGCGGCGTGCAGCCGCAGAGCTGTCTGAGCGTCTGTCACGCCGCCGTCGTACCCGCGGGTGAAATCCGACGGCGCAGACCAACCGGGCTTGCCGTACTGGTAATTGCTGACGATTTGAAGACCCGCTGCGCGTAGCGCGTCCGCATACTCGCGGGTGATCGGCTTAGCCTCGAAGTTCGCGCCCGGCCGCGACTCGGACACGTAATTCACTACTCCGTCATAGCCCGCCGATTTGATCTCTTCCGGCGGGATCCTCCGCTCTGCAAAATCGATCAATCTGATGTTTGCGGCTGATGCCCTCTGCCCGGCGAGTGTGGTAGCCAGCGTCCCTACGCTCACTAGAACCGGTGTGGAAAAAGCATATTTGAGGACTTCGCGTCTTGAAACAGATCGCTGTCCGCCGCGTCCACATGGCGCAGGCGAATTGTGCACCGCGCGATGGTAACAAAATCAGGCCCCCGTTCCCTGCGACGGGTCAGATTTTTATGCGCTACCAACGACTACACGTGGCTAGAGAAGACAGTACGAGGCGATCAAATCAACCCGGGTGTTCAATGCGCTGCTGAGGGACCGGCTGGTGTGCCACCACCATGGGCACACCAAAGGCCCTTCAAGGCGGCCGATGTCGTGAGGAAAGGCAGCCCGACGAGCCGTGCCGGGATCGCCGTCACGATGCTCAGATGCACCGCCCGTAGTGGCTCTAAGCTGAGCCCCCGGTGTGGGCATGGCCAGTCATGTCGACCACCTGAGCGTCGGGGGCGTTATTCCGGACCGAAGCAACGGCGTTCATCACGCCAGCTTTTGATTCGTAGTCCTCACCACTGGTGGCGATGATCGCGCCGTTGCTGGCCTTAAGCCAGAACCGGAATCTGCCCTCTGCGTCTTTGGTGATCTCGAACTTGGCCGCCATGTGGGCCTCCCTCTCCGCGTACCGCCACACGCGGCGTTTGACGGCTCATTTGACTTTAGCCGGGCAATCAGCGTGAAGCCTGGGTTGCGGGGCCCGCCGTTTGCGGGTGCAGTGGAATCGTATCCGGCGGGCCTCGTTGTCTGGGTTTCGGAATCCGCGGGCGACGCGTTTTTCCTGTTTGACCAGCCGGTTGTGGCCCTCGGTGGCTGCGTGATCCCGGTGGTGATGAAGGCGTTGATTTCGGGCCACCAGGTGTCGACGGATCGTTCGGGCCGTGTCTCGGAGGGGTTGCGGCGCGCGTTCGGGCTGGACCACCTGTTCACCGACGCCGTGGACGTTGAGGAACGCAAATCGTACGAGCCGGTGACCGCCTAGTCGGCGAGCGCCAGCACCTCGTCGAACCCATCGACGAGGCAGTCGTGGAACACGTCGAAGTCCGGAATCGCGCCCGTATCGACATTAATTCCCAGCGCGCACGTGTCGACGTAGCTGAGCAGCGTGACATTCACCGCCGAACCGATCGTCGGGCCGAAACCGTACGCCATCCGCAGCGCGGCTCCGCCGAGACGCACGGGGATCGGGATGCCGGGCACGTCGCTGGCCACGAAATCGACGCGGCGCAACACCGCTCCGATGTACCAGCGTGGGAACACGTTCAACGCACCGGCGATCAGTTGCATGTAGGGCAGCGAGCGCTCGTCCCGTTGCCTCGTGGCCCGGTGATGGATCTCTTCGATTCGTCGTGCTGGGTCGGCGAGGCCGACCGGCACGTCGAACCGCATCATCGTGACCCGGTTTCCCCCAATCGCGTCGCCTTCGGTGCGGAGACTGATCGGCATCCCCACGTGAAAGTCCCCGACCGCGACGCTGTGCTTTTCGTGGTAGCGGCGCAGCGCGCCGGTCACGCCCGCGAGGAACGCATCGTTCAGCGAACCCCCGCCCGCGTGTCCGGCGTCGCGCAGCCGCAGCCTCGACACTTCGTGGATCCCGAGGCGACGGTCCGTCGTGCGGTCTTTCATGAGCGACGAGCCGGACTTGGTGATCGGCCGCACGATGCGGTAGATCGACGACGTGACCGCCGCCGCGGAGGTGGCTGTCTGCACCGGCCGCAGTATGGCGCTTCGCACCACGCCGGGAGCGCCCGTAACCGAAGCCGTTGCCGCGTTGGCGAGCAGCCCGGCGTCGTAGCGGAGTGCGTCGCGCAGTCCGTCCAGCGGCGACGGTATACGTGGTGGAGGCGCGATGGGCAGCGGGCCGCGCCGCCGGGCGGTGACATCGAAGAGT
>Ga0187768_1000371_pt1 | contig 9508 bp, 7 predicted proteins | sample 0216_QUI02_MP10__3_FD_148678 | JGI IMG/M metagenome (GOLD analysis project Ga0187768, IMG submission 148678) | Tropical peat soil microbial communities from peatlands in Department of Meta, Colombia - 0216_QUI02_MP10_20_MG | ecosystem: Environmental > Terrestrial > Soil > Wetlands > Peat ...
CGGTGGCCGCAGGCACGCGTTGCATGCGCTCATCGATCTGCTGACCGATTCTGAACTCGATCTTATTCTGATCCCTGCAGCAGTGGCAGCGCGCGCGAGCCTTGATCGTCAAGGCCAGTAGGAAGGGGCGGCCAAGTGTCGCAGGCGCCTCTAGCCACACGGAGCGTCGTGCTCGTCGGGTTGCCTAAGCAGATCCGTGCACAACTCGAAAGCGAGTTTCGTGAGCGTGTCACGCTGAGGGCGATATTGATGAAGCGCGACGGGGGGTATATGCTGGAGCCGCCGGGCAAGGTGGCAGTTGCGCAGATCGAGCAATATGCCGATGAAGCGTCGAGCTATGAAGAAGTTGCCGTCATTGTGGTACCGTACGCGAACCCGCCTATGGAGGTGCTCAACTCAGTTAGACTCCTGGGTTCGCTTGGCGCCCAAGTCTCAGAACCGCAACCAAACACGCCGCCTTGGCCCGCCCGCCCGAAGACGATGGACGATAAGTTCCTCGCGATCCTACGTGTCGCTCTCAGTGCCGAGATCGCGCGGTTCGCGCCACCCCCACCCGTGCTTCCTGCAGACGATCGAGACATCGTGCTCAACATCCTTCGCGGCTTGGTTACGCACTCGAAGATGGGACCCAACAACCACTCCCACGAGGACGATTTATGGAAGGGGAAGGGGCAGAACCTTGGACCAGGCGAGCGCAAGCTACAAATTCAAACGGGGGACCGCTGAGAACACTCTCGTACCAATCATTCATCTCGGAAAAAATCTCGAAGGTGCGAACATCCGCCACGTTTACAACTGTCGCTCCCTGGGGCTTCACAGTACTGCCCATCCGTTTCACGTATCCGATGTACGGTCTACGCACGGATCCCTGCACAGAATGAAATAAGGTCCTGGCCGCACTGATTGCATCGAGCTGATCAGGCCTCCAGTCTCCACCCACGACAGAGCTAGTCCTAAGAGGCGGCTGCATTCCTATGCCAAACGAGTCAACTGGCACATTTGTCCCTGAGGCTTCATCGTGAGAGTAGCCCTCAAGCTGAAGCGCAATGAGAGTGCTGCAAGCTAACGGAAGCTAATGACTTTCCCCCTCATACGACTTGACTTCCATGATCGCCGATCCGAGGAGCTGATCAATCGCTCGTTTGGCCGCAAAGCGCTCCGCGTTTGTCCGGTAGACATCCCGCGCTAGCTTGATGAACGTCGGGCCAAACTCCAAGGCGCGCTCACAGATCCGGATGTTATCCTCGATCTCCCAGAGCCGCGCATTGATCACGAAGAGACGATCCACCAGGCCCCTCAATGCAGGGTTGGGGGGCAAAGACGCCACCAGCTCCTCATGGCGCGACAGCTCTGCATTAACCAACTCGGATTTTTGCAGATCGGCGATGTGGGCGCTCTTGAGTCGCAAGATAGTCGTGCGATCAATGAGCTCACCTGGCGATATCTCGATCATGATCTTCATCAGTTAGCTCCTCTTCTCGAGGGAGCGCTTCCAGAGCTCCCTGACAGCTTGCACGACACGTTCAACTTCAATGCCCGCCATGCACGCGTGCCGTGGTTCTTCATAGGACTGCCCAGGAGGATTGATGCAGGGACCCCGGGGCATGCGCGAGATTGCCGGATCTTCCCGGAAGCACGGCTGACACGGGAGGCTCAAGCTGATGTTCGTGTTGTGGTCATAGCCCAGTGCGCTGACTTGGGTCGATCCCCACAGGATGACGGCAGGAACTCGCCGCATGACGCCATCCTCTTCCCAAAAATAATGGGTCAGGTGATTAGCAAAGGAGTCCAGACCGAGGTGGATGACGGCATTTGCCACGAGCCCGATGGTGGGAGCGAGCGTTGCTCCCATGAAATCATGACGCGCCCCCCCTACCAGCGGCTCATCTGCCCTGCCGATCTGGTAAATCGGCATCTCAGGGCACGCCCTCACCACCTCAGCCCAGCGCGAGATCTGCCACTCCTTGTACACGGACCACCCCGTCTTCACCTGTAGCGTCGCGTAGGCGGGTGGAGTTCCAGACAACCTGTGGGGCAGGGGAAGCTGCAGGGAAGGCAAGACCCCAGGATTCAGCTCTAGCCCCAGCTCACTTGCGAAGTAATCCAGCAAGTGTCGCCGCATCGGCTTCTCAGGATACCCCTCATGCAGGGGATAGCCGACAAGGTTGAAGACCCGTGCATAGCCCCCGGTCTCTGCCAGGAGGCTCCTGGAGTCACAGACCTCTGTGACACCCGAGGCCAGGATGATGTTCTTTATCGCCAAAACGATGCTTGGGTGGCAGTAGTAATGGATGTCATGAAGGGGCCACTTCTCACGGAGAAGGGGCACGAGGTTGAGCGTCATGAGCACGTCCCCAATGGCACCGGGGCGGCAGATCGCGATCTTGGGACGCACCTTCGTTGTGATAACTCCCATGGGAGCCCCGCGCTCTCTCCCCTGCACACTTCCCTCCTCGAACTCGTTCTCCTCGAGCTCTATCCGGAGACGATTGATCCGATCATCCCATTCCTCGTCAGGCTCACCAATCTGGGTCTTGGCGGAGAGTGCCCAGGTGAGGGCATTGCCAAGATCGTGCAGGTGCTCATAGCACCACGAGATGAGACGTGGCGGCTGATCAGTGTACATGTTGGGCTCTCGCCAGAGCGCCGTCGGAGGCTGAAACCTGTCGCGGGCAATCAACGCGTATCCGATTGACTTGTCATAGTCCTGCTGGTCATAAGCGCAATAGGCCAGCTCCATCCAGAACTCCGACCAGCCCGACGCTGTTGCCAACGCCTGATGTAACGTCGCTACCGCCCCCTGAAAATCTCTCATCCGTCGTTGACATCGGGCCTTGTACAGATGCGCGAAGAGCCACTCGTCTTGGTAGCTTCTAGCAAGGGCAATTCGTTTCTCATACCAGGGTATTGCCTCAGCATATTGACCGGCGTCCCTGTAGGTATTTGCAAGATAGAAGGCCGTGCGCGGGGACGGATTCTCAGCAAACTCCTCGAGCAAAATTCGCAGATTTCGCGCGTTCGAGTTCTCTCCCTCTCCAGGCTCTGCATGATGATGCACCACAGTATCCATGAGAACGAACGAGGAGTGTCCTCCATAGGTCGGATATTCGTGACATCGCCCCTCGAAATGGATACCCTGACCAGTCTTCCACACGCGGTGATGCGTCCAGCGACTTCCGGAGCTCTCCACCTGTACACCGAAGACGTCATACTGGTCCCAATAGAAGGCTCGGCGGAGCGCCTCTGGTGTCAGGAGCTCATCGTCAGCGTCCACCCAGAGCACATAGTCCGCGCCCCGCTCCTCGATCTCTTGGACGAAAACATTACGGGCCTTGCTGAAATCCCACAGCTTCCAATCCCCAGCACTGTCCTGTCGAGAGGCCCCCGTGTACAGCCGTGAAAAAACCGGATGACTTGTTGCTCTGTGAGCGACTTCGAGCGTGGCGTCCGTCGATCCTGTATCAACAAGGACGACACCATCAACAACGGTCTCGATCGACTGGAGGCACCGCGGCAGATCCCGCTCCTCGTTCTTCACGATGAGCCCTGCAAAGACTACGGGCTTTCGCACGAGAGGTCTCAAGACCAAATCACGCTGCCCAGCACCTTCCAGTGCGTATGTCTGCCGCACGGTGAACAGGTCCTGGCCGTGGACAAGCAGCTCGAGTAAGCTCGACAAGCAGTGATAGAAGGGGTGGATCGTGTAGTGGCTCGGTGTGAGATCTCGCTCGAAGCCGGCGACTCCATGATCGGGCAAACGAAGGAAGAGCGCACCGTCATCTGCAACGAGCCCGCGCAACTTCCGCAGCGCCTCGAGCGGGTTGTACATGTGCTCAAAAACGTGGATCAGTGTGATGAGAGAGAACTTGCCGTCTCGCGACCACTCACGGATCTGATCTTCGGAGGTCGCCTCGAAATCGGCCATCAGCATCGGTACACCAAGGGCCCGGCTGTACTCCGGGATGACCTCGATGTTGTCCATTCCATACGCCTCGCAACCAAACGCCTGTAGGCAGTGGGCCAGGTATGGATATTTGGATCCGATGTCAAGCGTCTTGGCAGGCGACTTCTTGATCCAGTCGCGGAACAGCGCCGCAGCAAGAGCTCGGTTGACTCCCTTGTCCTGCTCACTCATCAGGTGCCCGACAGATCCCCCATGAGCGTCCTTTTCATGGGGCGCTTCATACGTTTTCGGGGGCATCGGGGCCTGGAACCAGCAGTCGCAGACAGGACACATCCAGTACGGAGTAGCCTGGTATCTGCCGCCAGACTTCGCTCCACAAATCGGACAACTTGGCCGGGACAAGACCGCCGCAACTTCGATCTCTGCATCAGACATACAGAGAATTTTACCTCGCGCGCTCATGCAACTAACAGGGGGACCCTCCACGCAGAGAACAGGGATCTGCACCACTTCCAGGATGCATCTCCCCTGAAAACTTGATCCTCCCAAGTTAGGTGCTGGTATAAGAGCAACGTGCCCCCTCGATCTCCCAAGGCTGGCCTCGCGATCACAGTGTTTGATGTCAACGGCAACGACGTGACTGCCAGGGCACTGGTCAGGACTTCCCCTGTCCTCCCTGTGCAGCCTGAGCTCGACGAGACGCCCTACGGATCGAAACTGGCCTCACGTCGACAGGCCCTCCTCCAGACCCTCGATGTCCAGGTATGGTGGCAGCACATGGACATGGAGCCAAAAAGGCATCCATGAGTCGCTCACGACGTCCCAAATGTCCGAACGGCCGGGGCTGTGCCTGCTGCGGACACCCCCATGCAGGACGACGACGGCGCGAGCATGCCTGGGGGAGGGCCGACGGCCACGACACCCCTGGCGAGGCAATCATCAAGGAAACTGGACACCCACGGGGGTTCGATGACTACTACGCGGGCTTTCACCACAGATGGAAGCTACGAGCTCGCCGATGACATCACGTGCGACGATTCCAAAGTAGGTTTCGCAATCGGCGGTGCATTGATCGAGCGTACGGAACGTTTCTCGAGAGAACCGAGATCAGGCCCCTCGGAAACTGAGATGTGTCTCCTGGACACAGACCTCGTCTGAATCTGTGTCACCTGTGCTGGATCCAGGGGAGCCAAGTCGAGGGCCTGCGGGGGAACATCCGCCAGACAACGGGCGACTCCCAGACGCTCCAGCAGCCAGTTCGTCATCTGCACGTAATCCATGACCGGGAAGGCTTCAAACCCGGCAAGAGCATTCAATGCAAGGCGCTGCTTCCGGGCCAGCTGATGTGCCTCGATGAGGGGCGAGGATCCCCCAGGGTAAAAGCGTCGCCAGGAGCTCTCCGCAAGGAGCTCACGGGCCAACCAGCGCCGGAACACCTTCTCAGCTTGAGGGTGCGTCGGATCTGCCACCACCTGCCACCACCTCTCTGGAGAGCTGTCGACCGTTCAGGCGCACAACGGTCGTCGACCAAACTTGATCATGCTTCGGCAGATACTCCGGATCAACGCCCGTCTCCAGCTTGAGTTGCTGGGGAGCGACCTTGCGGATCAAGTCATAGTTGACCGTGGAGGCCATGCCGATCAGACGGAGAGTGACCATCCCGTCACGGCCCTTCACCGAAATATCAAAGGGAACGCCGACGATCATGTCGGAACTTCGCGAGATCACGGATTCCCGCGCCAGCTCACGTGGTGCATCCTTCCCATCGCTGTATTTGGCACCCATACGTGAATACACGCGTTGGAGCATGCCTGCCAAACACGAGACGAGAACCTCTTGACGATCACTCAAGCTCAGACGTTGAGATGCTTGCGCCTTGTCACAGGACAGCAGCTGGAGGATCCGGCGCCGGATCTCATCAGCCCGGAAAAAGTTTCGCCGGAACACCCCAATCTCCTCGAGCCTCTTGCGGTTCTTGCTCGCGGCCCGGAACACATCAAGCACGGCCAAGAGGTCAGATTTCAGCTCTGCCGTGAGTGAAGTCCACGTTCCTTCACGCGCCCGAATATCCCCCACCTCCAGACAAGCAGCGATCGTGGCGACAGGTTCCACGACGCCCCGCTTCTCAGCCTCCACCAACATGCGGGCCAGCTCAACACGAACAGGGAGTTTCGCCATGCGATGACCAACCGGGGTGACAGCCCCCTGGTCATCCATCGCACCAAGCGCGATCAGTGCCGTGTGAGCATCCTCGATCGCACTCCTGCTAGGCTGGTGAAAGAACGACAACGCAGAGGCATCGAACCCATGAATCGCCAGACGGAGCACCACCTGATCGAGGCGCGTGCGCAGGATTTCTGCCACTGGGAATGGCGGTCTCTCCGCGAGAGGGAGCTCTGAGCAGAGGACATAGATCCCGGGCCAGGTGCGCCCAGCCCGCCCCGCACGTTGATTACAGTCTGCCTGCGAGATCGGTCGTAAATACAGACCGTCAATACCGTCAACTACTTCGACCCGCCGCTCCTCACCACTATCAACAACGGCGTCAATGTCAGGAATGGTGATGCTCGTCTGTGCGACGTTGGTCGCAACAACGACCTTGTTGACCCCAGGGAGAGGAACCTCAAAACAGAGGGCCTGATCTGCCGGGGTCAGCTCTCCGTGAAGCGGCAACACCCGCGTTGTTTTCATGTCCGCAGAGGCGCCAAGCGCATCGATCAAGTCAGCAATCTCTCGCTTGCCGGGCAAGAAGACAAGCACGTTTCTCCCAGCACGCGCCAGAGCCGTAATCGTGGGGATCAAATCCTCCGCAGGAGCCTCACGTCGCTCCACCGGAAAGAGCCGCCCCGGAACATCGATGACCGGACAATCGCCGAAGTAGGCAGACAACTGCACGGCGTCCAGGGTGGCGGACATGAGTACTGTCCTGATCCGGCCCTCTTGCGCCCGAATCCAGGCAACCAAGACCTCCATGTTGAGATTCCACTCATGGACCTCATCCAGGACCAAAATTGTCTCGGCTTTGCTCGTGGAGTGTTTGGCCAGCTCGCGAACGAGCTGCAACCCGTCAGTGATGTAGAGGATCTCCGTCCTCACCGAATCTGAATGCTCCTCCGCAGTGCGAAATCCCACACAATCCCCAAGGGCACAGCCCACCTCCTGCGCAACACGCTCGGCGAGCGTACGAGCAGCCAGCCGTCGGGGTTGCGTGACCACAACGCGATAACCAGCCGCCGCCAGAAATTGGGGAACCTGCGTGGATTTTCCCGCTCCGGTCTCAGCTGTAACAACTACCACCGGATGAGAGCGCACAGCCTCGAGAATTTCATCCCGATACTGGAGAATGGGCAGCAGAGCAGCAGTCATTAAACATTTCCTATCGCTGTGTATCGGCACACAGTAGAGCGAACGATGCAGGGCAGGTATTCATGGAAGCGACGTCCCATCACAAGCTTTGCAAGTGTCGTGCCGCCCGGCCAGATGAGCTAACCTGGCATCCTCTATAGCGTCCGTACCCCGTCATGCACAAGGGCTGTTGCAGTCCAAATCCGGGTACGTAGATACTCAGGGCCCCCTGCGCCATCAACGGGCGCCCTCCCAGGGAGCAGGCTTCAAATCATTTCCCGTACCAGTTGTCCATCGTACCAGTCACGCATCTGCGGATCTGGCATTGGCCACACAAGTCTCCCAGCCGCTCGGTCCGCACGGAGCTGTCTGAGATCCGGTGAGAATTCTGTCCGCTTACCTTTGCCGAAGCGTGCAAGAGCTTCGTGCGATTTATCATTGGGAGAAATACCCTTGTCAGTACGACGCAGCGCAATGCTCGGAGCTCCTGCCACAGAGACCTCGGCGCGCTCTTGTGTGACTGCCAGACTTGGCACAAAATCAATCTGGTGCCCATTATTCTCGATCATGAAGCCCAGTATATAATCTTCTGTGCCCATCCCGTCACAGCCCTCCTCCGCGCCATTTGCTTCCAGAGCCCATTCTAGGGGCAATGCAAACGTGCAGCCGTACAGCCAACCGCCACCGCAATTCTCCCTGCCGTTCGGAGCCAGTTCCCGCCGGTGATCTTGTGTAATGACCCCGCGCTCAAGCTTGTCATAGGTTCCAGCCAGCACCGCACTACGCTGGCGTTCCCCGCGGCGCACTGTCTCCAGCCATTGCGGCCCGAGACGACAGCAGTCATCGACGAAGGCTATATAGTCAGTATCGCAAAGCACTAAGGCCGTATTCATGGCAGAAGATTTTGCCCACCAGTCACGAGACGTGACCCGATGAGCTCCCTGCCACGGGGTAGGCTTGGGGACCACAACCCGCACATCCGGCAGCCAGTTGCCATAGCGCCGCACGCCAAGTTGTGCTGGTGTGCGTCCGTGAGAATCTACCGCAAGGACAGAAATCTCATCCCCCGGCATCCATTGAACTGCCAATGAGGAGAGCATCCAGTCCAAACGAGGAGAAGAGCGCCCCGTAATGAAGGCAATGGTGAGCTTCATAAAGATTCGACGGCCTTGAGTTTCACCGTCATGCTCGCGCCCAACCCTTGATCCGTCAAGGGACTTGCCTATCCTCCACAAGAAGGTGTGTCGCTAACACATCAGCGGTTCAGGCAGCCCCCACAAGAAGGTGTGTCGCTAACACATCAGCGGTTCAGGCAGACCCTCTATTCCGCACGCGCACGTCGCAGTACAACACCCGTCCCCATGGGATACTGTTCTACAAATCCCAACTCGAGGGCTCGATCACGCGCCCGGCGCACATGACCCCCCGCCCAGTTCAAATCATTGAGGATCAAGAGACCCCCCACACGCACAGCTCGCGCCCAGCGCTCAATATCAACCACAGCCTGTGGCCCATGATTGCCATCGTGATGCAGGATGTCGATCGCTGATGGAACGATCGCCAGATCAAAAGTTTGACGCTGTACCACGCAATGCTCCGACATGATCCGATGCTTCTGAAGACGCTCCATGAAGGTTTTTCGCGCGCTCTCATGTCCATCCGCCCCCACCGCCTGCCACCATGCCGCATTGGCACCCTCTTGCCCCGCAACGGATGCCTCCGTGGACCAGGCATCAACAGCCATGAGTTGTCCTGCACCGAGATGCCGCAAGGCAATTCCCATCGGAATTGCAGAGCCCCCCATCCACACACCGAGCTCGACCACAACCTCAGGTCTGAGCTCTAACACGAGGGCCGCCAGCTGGATTGCCTTATCAGGACTGCACCAGTCTCCGCCCTCAGGAGTTGCTTCTTCAATCTCTCTCCTGAGCTCTGGATAGTTGTTCAAATACATGCCGTGAGGTCGGCGCTTCCACCACGGGCTCCTATCTTGCGCATGGGGCCAAGCGAGAGGTTGAATTCTATGCTTTCGCAGGACAGGTGATAAATCAATCTGGTCTCGGGGCAAGCCAAAAGGCAGAGACTTGCCATGGAGTGGCCATGAGACAAGGGCGGTCCACCAGGCACGCATTGCAGCGTCGAGCCTGGCACTTCGCCTGCGCGCCATTGTCGCACAGGCCCAGTAGCCCCATCCCTCAGGATGTCCCTCCGCATAGTAACGCGCCGCTTGACGCAAGAGCACAGGGGCAGCCTCCAGAG
>Ga0187768_1000372_pt1 | contig 9507 bp, 8 predicted proteins | sample 0216_QUI02_MP10__3_FD_148678 | JGI IMG/M metagenome (GOLD analysis project Ga0187768, IMG submission 148678) | Tropical peat soil microbial communities from peatlands in Department of Meta, Colombia - 0216_QUI02_MP10_20_MG | ecosystem: Environmental > Terrestrial > Soil > Wetlands > Peat ...
GCGGGCGCCGAATGAAGGAAATCACGCTGTTGTCAGCATCTCTGAAGTCCACCCACTCGAAGCCTGCGGGGGTGAAATCGAGTTCGTGCAATGCCGGCTCCGCAATGAGTAACCGATTGAGGTCTCTGACCCATTTTTGGACGCCAGCCCTCCCAGGCTCGCCAAGGAGGTGCCAGTGCAACGCCTTCTCGTGATCCCATTCTTCTTTCTCTGCTAGCTCTCCTCCCATGAAGAGGAGCTTCTTACCGGGGTGGCCGTACATGTACCCGAAGAGCAATCGGAGATTGGCAAACCTCTGCCACTCGTCCCCGGGGAGTTTGCTGAGAAGAGAACCCTTGCCATGAACGACCTCATCGTGCGAAAGTGGGAGTATGAAGTTCTCCGAGAAGTAGTACCACATGCTAAATGTTAGCTCGTCGTGGTGGTACTTTCGGTATATCGGGTCGGCCCCATAGTAGTGTAGGGTATCGTGCATCCATCCCATGTCCCATTTCATGCCGAACCCAAGTCCACCCGTATAGGTGGGCCTGGAGACCATGGGCCAGGCCGTGGATTCCTCTGCCACGGTCTGGACGTCGGGAAAAGCCGAGTAGACAGACTCGTTGAGCAGCTTCAGAAGGGAGATTGCCTCCAGGTTCTCCCTTCCACCGTGGACGTTCGCCACCCACTCTCCGGGCCGTCGGGAGTAGTCGAGGTAGATCATCGACGAGACAGCGTCACACCTCAACCCGTCCGCATGGAAGGTGTCGAGCCAGAAGCGAGCGGCGCTCAGGAGGAATGCGCGGACCTCGTTTCTTCCGAAATCGAAGATGCAACTCTTCCAGTCGGGGTGGAACCCTCGCCTTGGGTCTGCGTACTCAAAGAGGTGTGTGCCGTCGAAGAAGGACAATCCGTGCTGGTCTTCGGGGAAGTGAGAAGGAACCCAGTCGAGATAGACCCCAATTCCGGCTCTGTGGAGACGATCAATCAGGTACATAGCGTCTTCAGGAGAACCATACCTGCTCGTGGGAGCGAAGTACCCTGAAGTCTGGTACCCCCAGGAGCCGTAGAACGGGTGCTCCATGAGGGGGAGAAACTCGATGTGCGTGAAGCCCATGTCCAGGGCGTACGCCGCCAACTGGTCAGCTGCCTCCCTATACCCAAGCCAACTTCCGTCCTCTTTCCTTCTCCACGATCCGAGGTGGACCTCGTACGTCGTGATGGGAGACGACAGGGAATTCTTGGGCCCCCGGGCGGCCATCCAGCCGCTGTCCCCCCAGGTGTACTGTCCCTCCCAGACAACAGAGGCGGTCCTAGGAGGTACTTCCCAACGCCTCCCAAATGGGTCCCCCTTGTCGACGGTGTAATCGTTGAAGACTGACGCGATGTGGTACTTGTACACGGCTCCGGGACCAACTTTTGGAATGAATCCCTCCCAGAGCCCGGAGTAGTCCTTCCGCTTCGAGAGGGGATGGGCAGACCTGTCCCACCCATTGAAGTCCCCGACTACGGACACCGCGTTGGCGTTGGGAGCCCAAACCCCAAACGATGTTCCAGGGACCCCGTCAAGACTCATCGGGTGTGATCCGAGCTTCTCGTAGAGCCTCGTATGCTTCCCCTCCATGAAAAGGTGGACATCGTAGTCCGTCATTAGGCGGTGCTCCAACACCTTGTGCTCTCTGCCTACGGCGTGCTCCATCTTGGGTTTGCCAGCTTTCGAGAGCAGGACGGCTGGAGTTTTAAGGGTCTTCTTCGGGCGCACAATTCTGCTGGACCGTCGGGGCGTTTTCCGCTGGAACGGGAAAGGGAACAACTATATCTCCCACAGCGCGCGATGCCTTTCATGGCTCGCCTCTCGAAGGGTAAGCTCCGCCTTTCGAACCTGTTTTCAGACTGTTACCAGATGAGGGAAGGCATTCCCGAATTTCGCCTATTCATCGACGGAGAATGGGTAAGGTCTCGAAGGGGGAAGACACTCCCTGTCGACACCCCGATAGACGACAGCGTCATAGCGAGAGTCCAAGCTGCGAGCAAGGAGGACGTTGACAGGGCCATAGAGGCCGCCTACAGGGCTAGGAAGCTCATCAGAGACATCCCGGCCATTGACAGGATAGACATACTGAACAGGGCCAGACACATGATCGAGGACAAGCGGGAGGACTTCGTCGGAACCCTTACTCTCGAGGCAGGGAAGACATCGAGCACTGCCCTTGGAGAAGTCAGGGCGTCTCTCAACAGGATAAAGATGACGATGGAGGAGGCGAGGAGCATCTTCGGAGAGTACCTCCCCGGGGACTGGTCCGAGGATACAATGGCCAAGTTTGCCCTGGTGATCCACGAGCCTCTCGGGGTGGTGGCCTGCGTATCCCCGTTCAACTATCCTCTATTCTCAGTGGTTGCGAAGGTCATCCCTGCTCTCGTGTCAGGGAACACCGTTGTAGTCAAGCCCGCGAGTGACGACCCCATAGTCGCCCTCCTGCTCGGGCGCGTGCTAGAGGAAGCAGGAATCCCCCACGGCGCCGTCAACGTGATCACTGGGTCTGGAAGGGAGGTGGGGGACGAGCTCGTCAGCCACGATCACGTCCGAATGGTTACACTTACGGGAAGCACCGAAGTCGGCAAGCACGTGGCTCAGATTATCGGGATGAAGAAGAGGCACCTCGAGCTTGGGGGGAAGGGGGCGGCCATAGTTGCGGCCGATGCCGACCTGACCCTGGCAGCTTCGAAGGTCCTCGAGGGGTCCCTGAAGTACACCGGACAGAGGTGCGACGCCATCAGCAGGGTGTTCGTAGACGAATCGGTGGCGGACAGATTCGTAGAACTGCTTGTGGGCGGAATGGCAAACTGGAAGGTAGGGGATCCGAGGGACCCTAACATCAACATGGGGCCGCTGATTAACCCCGAAGCAGCCGAAAGGGTCCAGGCCCTCGTGGACGATGCAGTAAGCAAAGGAGCGGAGTTGCTGAAGGGTGGAACGCACAAAGATTCTTACTTCGAACCCACGCTCCTGGACATGGTGCCCCCCAACGCGATTATCGCGACCGAGGAAACGTTCGGTCCGGTGGTGACCGTGGCCAGAGTCAGAGGGGTGGACGAAGCAATCGCGCGTACGAACGAGTCGAGGTACGGTCTTGATTCCTGCGTTTTCACAAACAACTTCTACACGGCATGGAAGGTGGCAAAGGCACTGGAGGAGGGAACGGTATCTGTCAATGACGCGCCCGCCCATGGCGTTGGGTTCTTCCCGTTCGGCGGAAACAAGGACTCCGGTATTGGGAGGGAAGGAGTCGGGTACAGCATTGACGAGATGACCCGGATAAAGACCATCCAGTTCAACCTGGCCCCCGCTGGGCTCGGTAAGACGCGGCAAATTCCTAGGATGTAAAGAAAACAGCCTGAACCTAAATAACTCACTCTGGAGGCGACCGAATGTGCTCGGGCTGAAGGAAATCAGAGCGATCGACAAGCAGGGACTCTGGGAGGCCTACGCCCGGTGGCCTTCGGCGGTGCGCACATCCCTGGCCCAGCCTCTTAACCTCCCACGGGCGAAGAATTTCGACTCGGTGATCCTCGCGGGAATGGGGGGCTCGGGGAGCGCATGCGACATCCTTGCAGAATGGTCCAGGCCCACCATCAGAGTGCCGATAACTGTCATCAAAGAATACCACCTCCCCGGTTTCGCAAACCCGCGGACCCTCGTGGTGGCTGTTAGCCTGTCAGGGGATACCAAAGAGACGCTCAGTGTCCTCGGCGAGGCGGTAGCCAAGGGGTGCACAGCGGTGAGCGTCTCGTCAGGAGGAGCCATGGAAAGGACGTGCGTCGAGCTTGGGATACCTTTCAACCGAGTCGAGAGGTTGCTAGTCCCCAGGGCATCCACTCCTGGGATGTTGCTGGTGCCTGGGCGTATCCTTGCCGCATTAGGACTGCTCGATGGCCGGGACGAGTTTGAGAGGGTTGAAGGGGCGGTAAGGAGGGCTCTAGGGAGGAGCCTACCATCAATCTCCTTCGGAAGAAATCCCTCCAAGAGGCTTGCGAAGATGCTCCTCGGCAGAAGAGCAGTTGTCTATGCGTCCACAGGCGCTTTGTCTGCAGCTGTGCACTTCAAGAACTCCATGAACGAGAATGCTAAGGTACCGGTCCTGGTAGAGGCTTACCCTGAGCTCTTCCACAACGGCATAGAGACCTGGAGGGCGTCGGAGAATAGGGTCGTGGTCCTGCTCCGGGGACCGCGTGAAGAGCGCGAATTGCAGAAGAAGATTGTTAGCCTGAAGCGCATGCTGAAGGAGGTTGGCGTCCTGGTCGCGGAGTTCAGGTCCGAAGACGGAGAATTGGCCACCCTTCTAAGCTGGTGCCTAGCCCTCGATCTAGCTTCGGTCTATCTTGCTGTGCTTAAGAAAAAGGACCCCACTCCAACCCCTATCCTAAGCCGGATGAGGAGTGGCTGAAGTGGGACGGATCAGGTAGGGCTCTCGCTAGGAAAGAGGGGCCGATGTACGTATGGCGCCGTTTCGAAGGTTCCCTGTTATGGTGGAAGATGGCTTTACTTCTTAGGCTGGAGTGCCTTCCACTCCTTCGATGAGCCCCAGCTGAGGAGCCCTACGCCAACGAGCTGTGAGAAGCTGCCATCTAGGGAAAAGTACCCTACTAGCAGGTTGGCTTCTTGCTTGTTATTCATTTCAATGGTCACGTCGGAGCCCAGGATTTAAGGCTGGTGCCGGCCGAATCTCAAGAAACTTACCTGAGGGGCCATTTCGGGGTGAGAAAGGGACTCCTTATCCCTATCAGAGACGAACTCTGCTTGTGGGGGCCCATTGGGGGCGACCGCGGGTCGGGTCGCTCCTCGTCTCCTATTTCCGGGCTGACCCCATGTCGGAGGGCACTCGGCTCCTTGGAGAGTCGTCAAACCCCCCCAGAAGAGCTTATTTTCTTCGGGGAGATGTGGCTCGTCAATGGGCGAGAGGAGAGGGAGACAAGGGATGGCCACCAACGGCTGGCTAGACCTGATGCTTATCCAGTGCTCGTGCGCCTATTTCGGATGGTCCTACGCGAAGTCGAAAGAGCCCAGCAAACAGGAGCAACCTTCGCTCTAGATGCCTTGAATTCAGAGGCGTGGGGTCCCTCTCTGGGAGACCTTCCTACTTCGCGAGCAGTTTCCACGAAAGCACTATGCCGAGAATCGAGAGCAGCGTGGCGAAGCCGGCAAGCACTGTGAAGTCAACCCAGAGCGGGGCCAAGATGTTGTAGCCAGCCGCGGCGGCCGAAGCCGACCCTGAGCCGAGCAACATCTGCCTGACGCCATCGACAGCATAACTCACAGGGTTGAATTTCACCACGGATTGAAGCCAGCTGGGCATTATCTTTACCGGGAGCATGGCGTTGCTGGCGAAAAGAAGAGGCAGGTTCAACAGGTTGATCACGGCCATCTGGGTCTGCCAGTCGCTCGACCTCAGAGCCAGCATCACGAAAAGGGAAGAAAGCCCGAAGGTCATCAAGAACAGCATCACGAAGGAACCTCCGACCGTTAGGAAGCTGAAGTTCGTTGTGTCCATGCCGAGCGCCACAGCGATGACGAGCACGATCGCGGCCTGAATGAGCGATCGAATGACGCTCTGTAGGACTTTGCTGGTCACTATGGCTCCCCTTCCAACGGGGGTGCTCAGGGCCTTGTTCATGAAACCAAACCTTCGGTCCCAGACCACCGACATGCCGGCGAAAGCCGCCGTGAACATGATGATGAAGGCGAGCATCCCCGCACCTAGGTAAGAGAAGTAGCTGGTAGTCCCGAAGGTGCCGAGGTTTATGGTGTTCAACTCCACCTGGGTCACCCCGGGCTGGTTGGCGAAGATTCCTGTGATGTTGAATGCTTTGCCGAACAAGCCCAACCATACGATTGGCTGGATGAGGGAGATAAACAGCTGAATTGGATTCTTGTACCATTTGACGAGGTCGCGGTTCGTGAGCGCCCAGAGGCCGTGAAGTGGACTCTTGTTGAGCTTCGGGGCCGCACGGAAGGAACGTTCTTCCTCTCTTTCCTTCTGCTCTTCGACTGCTTCCTGTTGAGCGGTAACCGTGGACCTAGTGAGGTCTTCTGTCATTTCCTCATGGTCACCTTCGCGCCCTCATCATCGTGACTCTCTGCTTGAACGCGTCCATCTTGTTTGCCTCCTCCTCCCGGATACTGCGCCCGGTGAACTCGAGGTAGGCCTCGTCAAGTGAGGGCTTTGTCAATGATATCTTGGTCACGTGAAGCCCCTTCGATCTGACGAGGTCTATTATCTGGATGGAGGACTCCTCCCCGACTTCAGATTTCACCCTGTATTCGTGATCGCTCTTCTTGACTTCCTTCACAAGAGGGATCTTCATGATGTCGTCCGAGATGTCAGGTCCGGTCTCGGCAACCCCCACGACGATAATGTCCCCTCCTATGCTCGCCTTCAATTCATCCGGACTTCCTATCCTGATTATGTGCCCGTGGTCGATGATGGCGATTCTGTCGCACAAGGAGTCTGCCTCCTCAAGATAGTGAGTTGTGAGGAAGAGGGTCATCCTGTATTCTTCCTTCAGCATCCGGATGTAGTCCCAGACTGCAGTCCTCGTCTGGACATCCAACCCGAGCGTGGGTTCGTCAAGAAATAGGAGCTTGGGATAGTTGATCAGACCGCACGCCAGCTCGAGTCGGCGTCTCATGCCTCCGGAGTAGGTACTTACCTTCCTGTCCGCCGCGTCCTCGAGTTCGACAAGCTTGAGGAGTTCCATTGCGTGCGGCTTCGAGTTGGTTCTTGGGATCCCGTAAAGGTCGGCACAAAGCAGAATGTTCTGGAGACCAGTCAGGTCTTCGTCTGCGGTGTACTCCTGGGGGACCACCCCCACTGTCCTTCGAACCTCTGTGGCGTGCGTGTGAATATCGAGACCGTCAATCGTCGCAGTGCCCCCGGAAGCGCTTAGAAGGGTCGTGAGCATGTTGATTGTAGTCGTCTTCCCAGCACCGTTGGGTCCGAGGAATCCAAAGATCTCCCCTTCGCGGACCTCGAAGGACACTCCGTCGACCGCCTTTAGCTGGCCAAAAGACTTCGAAAGTCCCTCCACCCTGACGATTGGTTGCTGGCTCATGAGGATTCACCCAGTTTGGTCATCCGGTCTGCGAGTTCCCTAATTAATTTACTATTCTGGGTAAACTGTTGGTCCTTCGAGCGGGCCATGTCCTCTAGGTAGGAAATGTTGCTTGAGATGTCTCCCAAGATACCCTCTACAGACCTTGGACCTGTCCCTCGCATTCGCGCGGGCCACTCGGCCTCTTCTCTCCCTTGGGGCGTGATTTCGTACTTCCCGTCTGATTCGCGCTTCTTGACAAGGCCTTCCTTGGAGAGCTGGTCTAGCATCGGATACACCGACCCGGGCGAGGGCCGCCACCAGCCTCTGCTGGTCGACTCCATCGTATCCATTATCTCGACGCCATTCATTGGTTGTTTCGTGACTATCATGAGGATCCAGGTCCTCAGACCTCTGTGAGCCCTCTTCGACCAATCAAGCCACATATCGAGTCTTCGATTACGGTTTTCCGATACACTACTTAAAACTTTCGCCTATTCGAGAGATAGACCGCCCTGAAAGGCGTTTAAGTCGACGATGAATCATGGAGGTTGAGATGACTCACGTCTGCCCATACTGCAAGAAGAGCGAGCTGTTGCTGATAAGCGAGACGACTGACGCGGTGGGAAAGAGACGCTACCGCTACAAATGCCCTCGCTGCGGTGCAACCTGGCCATTTTGACGGGGAGTTCTGAACCGTCTCCGGGCACGAAAACGAGCCTCATTCACGTCTGCGCCGTCTACTTTGCATTGGTCCTTTAGGACAGGATTCATAAGTGGTGGGCTAAAACCATGCCCATGAACCCAACCACGAAACAGGGAGAGAGAGCCACGCACGGGTCCGTCAAGCGCAGAGCAGCGTCCAGCAAAAAGCCCAAGGGATTCACGGACGAGGAAAGAGCCGCGATGAAGGAGCGCGTCCAAGAGTTGAGGGCGGGCGAATTGGAGGGCGAAAGCGCGGTGCTGGCGAAGATCGAGGCGATGGCGGAACCGGATCGCTCTATGGGCAAGCGGATTCACGCCATCGTAAGAGCCACCGCACCGACCCTCTCGCCAAGACTCTGGTACGGCATGCCTGCCTATGCCAAGGATGACAAAGTCGTCTGCCACTTCCAGCCAGCGCAGAAGTTCAAGACGAGGTATTCGACCCTCGGCTTCAGCGACAAAGCGAACCTCGATGAAGGTGCGTTGTGGCCGGTTGCGTTCGCACTGAAGGAGTTGACCGCGGCTGAAGAAGCTAGGATTAGTGCACTCGTGAAGAAAGCGGCGAGCTAAGAACTCAAGGCCGAACGCTGGGAAGTCAGACTAGTCAGTTTCTTGCTCCATTCGCCGGATGGAGGCTATTCTGGGCTATTTTGAAGTAGCCCGGCTAGGGGATGATGTTACGTAGGAGCATTTACATCAATATTGGAGGCTCGAATCCGACCGGGCTCGCACCCATACAGGTTCGATACCCATCTCGAAATGCCCTGCTAGGACGCGTTCCTAGGAGGCCTGAAATAAGCAAGGAATCAAGGCCAGATACGGTCCTTTGAGAGTAGGGGAACTGATAGACAAGCAGGTGCCGGGAATCGAGAATCCCGTGGTGCTGCTGAGTGTAAATCCCGTAATCTACCAGACTCGAGTCGTGGACGCGATAAGATATTTCTCCGAAAGATTTGGGAAGGGTCTGTACATTACCCTGAACAAACCGTCAGCCGTGCTTCAGGTGGTTTTCGAGAGGGGCGGGCTGGCTCACGAGAGTCTCGTGTATATCGATTCTATCACAAATACACCTGAGCACAGCACCGAAACATGTCACTTCCTGGGCAGGATGCGTGAGCTCACAGACCTGAGCATAGCTTTGGCGAAGATGATGTCCGAAAAAGAAGTCAACTTCGTCTTTGTCGACTCTGTTTCAACGCTCTTGATTTACAACGACTCCAACTCCGTCGCCAGATTCTGTCACGCAGTAACCGAAAAACTCAGGAGCTTGAACCTACCAGCAGCCTTGATTCTGGTAGAAATGGAAGAGGGGAAAGGCATCGCCGCCCAGTTGGCTCAGTTCTGTGATGCGTATGTTGAGGCGGTGAGTTGAAGTGAGCAAGAGGGCGCTTAATGTTGCCTTCAGGGAGATCGATCGGACGGCGATGGACGCGCTCCTATTTGGGTTACTGGAGAGTTTGGATTACTTGGGCGAACAAAGACGCGTATTTCTTGACAAGATGGAGTCAGCTATGCTCCAGTACCTGGTCGAGACTGGGACGATTTCCTCACCCGGCTCCGAGGGGAAGTCCGGTCATTCTTTGAACCGCCTGCTCGCCAACAATGGATACGGTTCCAAGCACCCGACACGCTTGCCCTCACGGACGCGGTCATCGCTGAATATAATCGAAACCCTGGCCCAGACAGGTCGTCGTCCCAGACGTGCGGGCTATCGCAAGCGGAGTGCTCCGGAAG
>Ga0187768_1000373_pt1 | contig 9499 bp, 8 predicted proteins | sample 0216_QUI02_MP10__3_FD_148678 | JGI IMG/M metagenome (GOLD analysis project Ga0187768, IMG submission 148678) | Tropical peat soil microbial communities from peatlands in Department of Meta, Colombia - 0216_QUI02_MP10_20_MG | ecosystem: Environmental > Terrestrial > Soil > Wetlands > Peat ...
CACGGGCGAGACGCTGCTGGGATCGGGCTATCGGGTCGACTACGGAGGCAAAGGTTCCAACCAGGCGGTGGGCTGCGCCCGGCTCGGAGCCAAGGTCAGCTTGGTCGCCAAGATTGGCACGGACAGTTTCGGCACGATGGCGCTTGGCCTCTATCGCGAAGAAGGCATCGATGTCAGCCACGTCCAGCAAACGGACAGGGCTCCCACCGGAGTGGGTTTCATCATGGTGGAAGCCGCGACCGGGAGAAATTGCATTGTCCTGGATGCGGGTGCGAACGAGTTGCTGAGCGCAGCCGACGTGGAGCGGAGCGACGGCGCCCTGCGCAGTGCCGTGGTGGTTCTCACCCAGCTCGAGATTCCGGTCGCGGCGGCCGAGGCAGCTTTAAGGCAAGGACGCCGGTACGGGGCGACGACAATTCTGAATCCCGCTCCCGTGCGGCCGTTGCCACCATCTGTTTTGGCATCCGTGGATGTACTCACACCCAATGAAACGGAGGCGAAGGTGCTTATCGGGCAAAGTCCGGAGGTTGCCATGGAACCGGAGAAGGTTGCGCGGGAACTGATGGGTCGCGGCGTGCGGCAGATCGTGATGACCCTGGGGGAGAAGGGAGCACTGTTGGCGACCTGCGGTTCCGTGGCCCACGTTCCGGCCACGCCGATGACCGCGGTGGATACGACCGGCGCCGGGGATGCGTTCAATGCTGGGCTGGCGACCGCCCTGGCCTGCGGAGCCGAACTCAAGCCGGCGGTGGAATTTGCCGTGGTCAGCGGCGGCTTGGCGGTAACGAAGGAGGGGGTCATTCCTTCCTTGCCACACCGGGGTGAGGTGGTGAAGTTTTACCGGGAACGCGGGCTGGTGCTGCCGGACTGGCTCGCGGCGGGGTAAGGGGTCCTGCAATTTTGTGCGGGTAAGAAAGGCATGGCAACGTGAGCGAGTCGCCACCAAGGGCGCCGGCTATTCAGGATGAGGTTGCACAGTTCGCCAGTCGTATCCAGTCCACGATCATTTCCAACCAGTTGACTGTCTCGCTCTGGGAGCAACACATCGCGGATTGCCAAAAGTACGGCTTTCACGCGGCGATGATCCCTGCGGTGTGGGTTAAGAGAACCGCAAGCGCATTGCGGGGAAGTGGGATCAGGGTAGTCTCGTTTATTGATCTGCCCTACGGCACGATGACCAGTGCCGGCAAGGCATACGAGGCCGGGCGCCTGGTCCAGGAGGGCGCGCAGGAAATCGATCTCATGCCCAACCTGGGATACCTCCTTTCCGGCATGGAGAGAGAGTATTTCGAGAACATTCGTGGGGTAGTCGAGGCAGCGACGGGAATTCCGGTGAAGATCATGCTGGAACTGCCGCTGTTGAACCCTCAGCAAAGGGAGCGTGCCGTGGCCTTGAGCGTGGAAGCAGGTGCCGCATACTTGAAGAACGCCAGCAGCGGTGCCGTCGGTGTGGCCACACCCGAGCAAATCCGCTTTCTGCGCCGGCTGGCGCCGGCTCGCGTCGGCGTCAAAGCCTCGGGCGGCATCAAGACGGCTCAGCAGGTGCGGGAACTGCTGGAAGCGGGGGCAGCGCTGGTGGGAACCAGCGCCGGGGTGCAGATCGTCGAGGAACTGCGAGCCGGCGGAGCCGGGTGCGATCAGGACCGTGATGCGTCCGATTGATGCCGCGATCCGCTCTCGCAGGCTCTGGCCAGGGACAGGCGAGCCAGGCTGGCTATAATTGTTCCTCACGAAGTGCATCGATGCACAAGCAACACATTCGACTTGGCCTTCTGGCGATGCTGGCTGCTTTCGCCGTTTGGCAGGGTGTGGCCGTGTGCCAGACAGCGCCGATGGCGTCCTCCCCAGCCAGGGACACTGTGGAAGCCCACCTGGGGAAGGGCTACGATGCTCTGCGGCAGGATCGGTACGAAGTTGCCGCCAGCGAGTTCCGGGCTGCGCTAAAGCTCGACTCGAACCTGGTTGAGAGAGCTCGCTTCCCGCTGGGGATAGCGTTGTTCGAGATGCATAAAGCAGAAGAGGCGCGCCGCGAGTTTGAAACCGTGCGTCGCGAGGTGGGAGATCATCCCAATGTCCTTTACTACCTGGGCCGGCTGGATATCGACGAGGGCAAGTTTGACAGTGCGATCCGCAACCTGAACCAGGCGGCGGAGAAGCCGCCCTTTCCCGACACAGCCTATTACCTTGGGTATGCTTACCTGAAGCAGGCAGACCTGCCGTCGGCGGAAAAGTGGTTGAAGGAAGCCATCAGGCTCAATCCGAACGACTCGCGAATGCCGTACCAGCTCGGAATTGTCTACCGCAAGCAAGGTCGCGAGGAGGAAGCCGAGCAGACCATGGCCGGCTCAGAGGCGTTGCGGCGGCGGGACTCGGAGCGGAGCCAACTCAGGCTGGAATGCGCGCAGAAGCTCGATCGCGGTCCCCGGGAAGAAGCTCGGGCAGTATGCGAACAACTCTATGATCCTGACAATCCGAACGCGCTGACTGAGTTGGGGACCATTTACGCCCAGCACGGGGATGTCGAGGCGGCCCTGAAGCCCTTGCAGCGGGCTGCGGAACTGGCTCCCGAATCGCCGCAAACACAATACAATCTCGCCCTGGCCTATTATCACGTCCATCAGTTTGCCGAGGCGCGTGGCCCTCTGGCGAGCGCCCTTAAGCGCTGGCCGGACCTGTTTCAGCTGAATGCCCTCTATGGTGCGGTCCTGATGGAGTTGGGCGAAGACCTGCCGGCGTACCAGGCACTGCACCATGCCCACGAGCTCAATACCGAAGATTCTGGAACGGCAGGACTTCTCTACATGGCTGCGCTCAAGCTGGGGAAGAAAGGCCAGACTGGCGGACAATATCCGGATGCTTTGCGCTATCTTCAGGAGGCCGCGAAACTGCAGCCTCAGGAGCCAGAGCCGCACCAGGTCATGTCCGAGATCTATGCCCAGACGAGCCGTCCGGCGCAAGCCCGGGCAGAGCAAGAAGAAGCCAACCGTCTGGCCAAGAACGGAGGCAGCCGCCTTCACTGACCGACTCGGAACCATTGCTATGACAGCAGAGACGGCCGCACGTTGGCCAAAGTTGACATCGAGTCCCGTACTCGACAGCATCCGACCCGTGATCGAGCACTCGTGCCATGTCCACACGAACCTAAACAAGATTATCGAGGTTGCCGGCTGGATGGCCTATGAAGAGCTGCCGATCCCGGATTACGTCCTGCCGCTTGGACTCGGGGACGGGGATGCAGATCAGACGATTGACTTCATTCTGACCGCATGTTGCATCGACACCGCGTTCACCGATTTTTCGCGCCACGTGAAGTTTGAAGTCGCCTACGCCGGCCGGACCTGGTCCGACTCCGATGCGCTTCTCGCCTGCATCAAGCGAGCCCTGGATAGCGGGATCCCAGTGCTGGACGGTGGGTTCCTCTCGGCAGTGACGCGCTCGGAGATGGCCAGGATTTTCGCGGGGAACATTGAGCTGCCCATGCTGGAGGAGAAGACGGAAATCTGGCGGCAGGTGGGAACAGTGCTGGTGACGAAGTTCGGCGGGCGTTTCCGCAACTTCATTCCATCCTGTTCTGCGAAGCTTTACGACAACGGCAATGGGCTGGTGGATCGGCTGATACTGGAGTTTCCCCGCTTCCGTGATATCAGCCCGTACCGCGGCCACACCATCAAGTTCTTCAAGCTCCCGCAACTGGGGGTCTGGTTCCTGTACACCAGCTTGAGGAAGTCAGGCAAATTCCCCCTGCAAGACCTGGACAAGATGACGGCCTTCGCCGACTACATTGTTCCCGTGGCACTACGACTGCTGGGCATGACCAGCTATTCGTCGGAACTGGAGGAGACCATCAATTCCCAACACATGATTCTCCGGGACAGCCCTCAGGAAGTGGAGATCCGAGCGCACTCGATCTACGCCACGGCCTTGCTGACGGAAGAAATCAACAAAATTCGCCCAGCCGACGCGCAAGTCCTCATTCCCCAGGTGGACGCTCGCCTCTGGACGCACTACCACACCACGCGGTGGCCGCACCATCTTACCCGGACCATCATGTACTGAACTGCTTTCCTCCTCTACCGCCAAGGCGGCAGTTCCCCCGGGCGGCCGGAGAGGGTACAATAGCCGCCCTTGTCTGCTTCGCCGAACCGGTATGGCAAGAAAAGCTCTCTCTTCGGAGGTGCGGGAACGCTTGCTGCAAGCGGCGAGCCAAGCCATGAAGAACGCCTATGCGCCCTATTCCAACTTTCGAGTGGGGGCGGCCATTCTGACTTCCTCAGGCGAACTGTTTCCGGGATGCAACGTGGAGAACGCGTCTTACGGAGTGACGAACTGCGCCGAGCGGACAGCAATTTTCTCCGCCGTAGCCAAGATTGGGCCAAAGTTAGAGGTTGTCGCGGTCGCTGTGACCAATGATCACGGGGTTCCGTGCTCGCCCTGCGGAGCGTGCCGGCAGGTGATCTACGAATTCGGGCCGGACGCCGTGGTCTTCTTCCGAGGAAAGAAAGGCTGGAAGAAGAGCCCGATCACCCATCTTCTGCCAGAGGGCTTCCGTTTCCAGTGAGCCAGCCAGAGCATCCACCAGGCAGGTATCGTGTCGTTGATCTCATCCGCAAGAAGCGGGACGGCGGCGCCTTGTCGAGTGCCGAGATCGCATTCCTGGTGAATGCCTACACCCGGGGCGATGTACCGGATTATCAGGTGGCGGCCTGGCTGATGGCGGTGGTGCTGCGGGGGATGACGCGCGAGGAAACGGCGGCATTGACGCATGCCATGCTGTACTCCGGAGAAGTGCTGGATCTCAGTTCGGTTCCCGGCCCGAAGGTCGATAAGCACTCGACCGGTGGTGTCGGAGACAAGACCTCCCTGGTGCTGGCTCCGCTAATAGCGGCCGGCGGAGTCTACGTGCCCATGATCAGCGGCCGGGGGTTGGGGCACACCGGGGGGACGCTGGATAAGCTGGAATCGATTCCTGGCTTCCGGGTCAACTTAGCGGTGCCTGAATTTCGCCGCGTGCTCGCAGGCTGCGGCTGCTCGATGATCGGGCAGACGGAGCAGATCGCTCCCGCCGACCGCAAACTGTATGCGCTGCGCGATGTGACCGGGACGGTGGAGAGTCCGTTCCTGATCTGCGCCTCGATCATGAGCAAGAAGCTGGCCGAGGGCACGGATGCGCTGGTTCTCGATGTGAAGACCGGCTCCGGAGCCTTCATGAAGAGGGAAGAGGACGCCATTTTCCTGGCGGAATTGATGGTGGAAACCGGCGAACGCATGGGTAAGCAAATGGTCGCTCTAATCACCAACATGGACGAACCGCTGGGACACATGGTGGGCAACGCGCTCGAGGTCGAGGAGTCGATCCAGGTGTTGCAGGGGGGCGGTCCGCCGGACCTGCGGGAGCTTTGCCTCGAACTTGCCGCCTGGATGTTGCAACGGGGCGGGGCTGCGAAGACGGTTCCGGAGGGGAGGAAATTGGCCGAAGCACTGCTTGCTTCAGGCAAGGCGTTTGCCAAGTTCGTGCAACTGGTGGAACAGCAAGGAGGCGACGTCAGCACGATTCATGATCCGAGACGGCTACCCCACGCCAAGCAGCGGGTTGTCGTGGCGAGTCCTCGGGCGGGATTTGTGAGGGCCATTCAGTGTGAACAGGTGGGCACGGCCTGCGTCATTTTGGGCGGGGGACGAGAGAAGAAGGAGGACTCAATCGACCCGGCGGTGGGCATGGTGGTGCACAAGAAAGTCGGGGACCAGATATCGGCGGGCGAGCCCTTGGTCACGATCCATTGTCATTCCGAGGCGCAGGCTGGTCGAGCCAAGAAACTGCTTGAGGAGAGCTACGACATCGCGGATGCACCGCCCGCGCGGAAGAAACCGCTGGTTCATAGGGTGATTCACAAAGAGGAACACTAGATGGGACGATTCACGGGCATTCTCGGTCTGCTGACCATGTTGGGCCTGGCCTATGCCTTTTCTACCAACCGCCGTGCCATCCGCCTGAAAACCGTGGGCTGGGGGTTGGGCCTGCAGATCGTCTTCGCGATCTTCGTGCTGCGCGTCGACCTCGGGCGACAGCTTTTCCAGCGGGCGGGCGACGCGGTCAACCGGCTGCTGGCTAACGCATTCGCGGGCTCGCAGTTCGTCTTTGGCGACCTGGGCCAGCAGGGGTCGCACCTGGGATTCTACTTCGCCTTCCAAGTGCTGCCGACGATCATTTTCATCGCCGCTTTTTTTGCCGTGCTCTATCACTACGGCATCATGCAGTTCATCATTCGGATTGCGGCCTGGGTGATGACCCGGGTGATGGGCGCGAGCGGCGCCGAGTCCCTGAACGTGGCGGCCAGCATTTTCATGGGACAGACCGAGGCTCCCCTCACCATCCGGCCGTTCCTGCCTGAGCTGACCCGGTCCGAGCTGATGACGGTGATGACCAGCGGCATGGCGCACGTGTCGGGCGGAATCATGGCTGCTTATATCGCCTTTGGCATCGATCCCAAGCATCTGCTGAGCGCCGTCATCATGACCGCGCCCGGCACCATCCTGGTGTCAAAGATGCTGGTGCCGGAGACCGAGGCGGCAAAGACCGCGGGCAAAGTCGTGATGAGCGCGGAAGAAGTGGAGACCGAGCACAGCGAAAACCTGCTGGGGGCAATCGCGCGAGGCACCACCGACGGCTTGCACCTGGCATTGAACATTGCGGCCATGCTGATCTCATTTCTGGCCCTGATTGCGCTGGCGAACGCGATTCTAGGGGGAATCCACAATGCCCTGGGCGTGTGGTGGTTTCCCTCGAGTCTACAGCAGATCTTCGGCAAGCTGTTTGCTCCGGTGGCCTGGGTGATCGGCATTCCATGGCGGGACTGTCCGGCCATCGGCAGCCTGCTGGGCACGCGCATGATTCTGAACGAACTGGTGGCGTTTTCTCAGCTGGGACCACAGAAGGCGCTGCTCAATCCGCGCTCCTTCACCATCGCCACCTTCGCCCTGTGCGGATTCGCCAACCTGAGTTCAATTGGAATTCAGATCGGCGGCATCGGGGCGCTGGCGCCGAACAAGAAAGGCGAACTCTCCCGGCTGGGCCTGCGTGCCATGCTGGCCGGCACCATGGCGAATCTGATGTCGGCATCGATTGCGGGTATGCTGCTGTAAGGTGGCTGTTCAGGCGGGTGCGTGGGAGATGGCGGCCAGGACCTCGTCGGTGGTCACCAAGCGAGCTCCCAGGTTGGTGAGTTCGCTGAGGCTCTTCTCCCCCCCGGCAGGGTCGAGAGTTGCGATGGCGTCCCGGACAAGGGCGACGCGTCGTTTTCGTTTCAGCAAGCCCTTCGCCGCCAGGCACACGCAGTATTCAGTGACCACCCCGAATACCACGAACTCGGCCGTTCTCCCCAGACGCTCCACCAGGGCATGGGCGTGGCGACTTTCGAATATATCGAGGCTCTGTTTCTCAAGCACGATCTGCTGATAGGGGGAGAGATCTTCGGGCAGCTTGGTCTCCGGGCGGTTCTCCAAGCGGATGTACTTGTCGGTCATGGCTTCCGGCACGAAGTCCGCTCCGGGCGTGCCCTTCAGGCAGTGGGGCGGAAACTGCTGGAACTCGGGATCGTCAGGTGTGTGGAAGCAGCCGTGGGTAACCAGCAAGACCCCATGCCGGCGCGCGGCATCGGTAAGCCGCCGGATGGTGGGCAGTAACTTCTCGGCGCCGGGGACGTAAAGCTTCCCGCCGGGTAGCATGAAGTCGCACTGCACGTCCACTTGCCAAAGAATAAGGTCGCGGGACAACATTCCCCCTCCTCCTTCTGGTAATGGGTGCCGCCGAAGAGGTTAGGGCTGACTATAGGTGGACCGCTTGATGAATTCTCCTGCTCCGGCACGGCCGCGAAACTGATCGCCTTCTACAACCACGCGGCCGCGGGACAGCACGATATCCGGCATGCCGGTGACTTCAATCCCCTCGAACATCGAGTAATCCACCCGCATGTGATGCGTGCCCGCGCTGATGGTGTGCTTGCGTTTGGGGTCGAAAACAACCAGGTCGGCGTCGCTGCCCACGGCGATGGTGCCTTTGCGCGGGTACAGGCCAAATAACTTGGCAGGCGTGGTGGAGACCATCTCCACGAACCGGTTCACGCTGAAGCGCCCGCTGGCCACGCCGCCGGAGTGGACGAGGCTCATGCGGTGCTCGATGCCGGGACCTCCATTGGGAATCTTGGTGAAGTCGCCGCGTCCCAATTCCTTCTGCTCCTTGAAACAGAACGGGCAGTGATCGGTTGAGACCACCTGCAGATGATCCCGTTCCAGGCCAGCCCAAAGCTTCTCCTGGTGCCACTTCTCCCGCAAGGGAGGAGTGAAGACATATTTCGCGCCCTCAAAGTCAGGCACATCGAAATTCTCGATGGAGAGATAGAGGTATTGCGGGCAGGTTTCCGCATACACCGGAAGGCCGCGGTCGCGCGCCTCGCGGACTTTTTCCAGCGCGTCATTACAGCTCAGGTGAACGATGTAGACCGGAGCACCCGCCATCTCGGCCAGCGCAATGGCGCGCGCGGTGGCTTCCGCTTCCGCTGTGGTGGGGCGGGTTAACGCGTGATATTTGGGTGCTCTCTTGCCTTCCGCAAGCGCCTGCTGGACGATCACATCGATGGCATTGCCGTTCTCCGCGTGCATGCAAACCAACCCGCCGTTCTGCGAGGTCGCCCGCAACGCCTTGAAGATGCTGCCATCATCCAGCATGAATACTCCGGGGTAAGCCATGAACAACTTGAAGCTGGTGACCCCCTCACGCACGAGCGCATTCATTTCGTCGAGCTGGGCATCGGCCAGTTGCGTGATGATGCAGTGGAATGAATAGTCGCACACGGCTCTGCCCGACGCCTTCTGCATCCAGGTGTCAAAAGCTGTTCGCAGGGACTGGCCTTTGTACTGGATCGCGAAATCGATCAGGGTTGTGGTTCCCCCGAACGCGGCGGCACGCGTGCCGGTTTCAAAGTCGTCGGAGCTGGTCGTGCCGCCGAAGGGCATGTCGAGATGGGTGTGAACGTCGATTCCTCCGGGGAGTACGTATTTTCCTCTGGCGTCCAGGACGCGCGTGGCATTGTCCCTGGGTAGTTCTTGGCCCAGGGCAGCGATCTTGCCGTTGGCGATGGCGACGTCGCTGGTGTAGGTGTCGGTGGCAGTCACGACGCGCCCATTGGCGATAAGGGTATCGAAGCCCATGCCCGTGTTCCCTCCGGAGGCAGAACCAACATTTTATGTTAAACTGCGGCCCCTCGATACGTGGCAGCGGGGGCCAAGGAGGCGTTGGTCATGCAGTTCGGCTTCACCCTTAAACCGGATATGCCGGTGGAACGAATAGTCGCGCTCACGCGCCAGGCGGAGTCGGGGGGTTTTGAATACGGCTGGGTTTTCGATTCCCATATTCTGTGGCTGGAACCCTACCCCCTGCTGACTCTAATGGCGGCGAACACCAAGAAGATGCACCTGGGCCCCTGCGTTACGAACCCGGCGGTGC
>Ga0187768_1000379_pt1 | contig 9359 bp, 5 predicted proteins | sample 0216_QUI02_MP10__3_FD_148678 | JGI IMG/M metagenome (GOLD analysis project Ga0187768, IMG submission 148678) | Tropical peat soil microbial communities from peatlands in Department of Meta, Colombia - 0216_QUI02_MP10_20_MG | ecosystem: Environmental > Terrestrial > Soil > Wetlands > Peat ...
CCAAGTGAACAGCCTCAGCGATTTCATGATCGTTTCTGCGATGCTCTTCGGCATAGGCGTCTACGGCCTCGTCACGAAGAGGAACGCCCTCCGCCTGCTCTTCGCGGTGGAGATAATGATCAACGCCGCCAACCTGAACTTTATCGCATTCGGCCAGTACCTTCCATTCGAAGGGAGCGCCCAGACGGGGTTTCGGAACGCCTTCGGCCAGACCTTTGTCCTTTTCTCGATCGCCCTGGCAGCGGGCGAAGCGGCCGTGATCCTTGCGATTGTTGTGGTCGCCTACAGGCTGCACAAGGACGTCGACGTCAGCGAGCTGAAGTCCCTGGAGGGATAGTGCAAGTGATTCTTCTCGGTCCCATGCCCCGGTTACAAGAGTTCTTGGAGTAGGCGCAAGTGGTCCAATACCTACTTCTGCAATCGGTAGTCGTACCTCTGGTTGCGGCGGCTCTCTGCTATCTCGCGGCCCCCAGGCTCGGGAAGCGCGTCGGCTGGATCGCCTTCGCGTCCCTCTTCCTCACCACCATCCTCCTCGTGGGGTTCGGCTGGTCCCAGCTCTTCTCGGGGGGGAGCCCTATCTCAGAGTCGTACACCTGGGCCCCCACGGCAGGACTCACCTTCGGATTCCTGGCAGACGGGCTGAGCTTCCCGGTCGCGATACTGGTCAACCTCGTCCTTGCGGCCTCGGCGGTCTACTCCATGCAGTACATGGAGAACAGGGTCAAGAACCTCTACGGCGCGGCGAGACCAACAAGGATAGGCATCTACTACCTCAACTTCCTTCTCGTCTCCGCGGGTCTGGTGGGCATCATCTTCTCGACCAACCTGATCGAGCTCTACCTCTTCCTCGAGCTCGTCCTCATCCCGACCTTCGTGATCATAAGCCTCTTCGGCTACGTCCAGAAAGAAAGGGTCGGCATCATCTACATAATCTGGAACCAGCTGGGCGCCTTCGTCTTCCTGTCGGGCATTGCGCTTGCCTACGCCGCCACGGGGAGCTTCGACATCTCCTCTCTCTCGGGCGCGCAGTCGAGCACCTGGGCCTACTGGATAGCCGGGCTCATCCTCGTCGGCTGGCTCGTCAAGATGGCTGTCTTCGGGGTCCACATGTGGCTCCCGATCACCGAGGCAGAGCCCCCCACTTCTTTTGCGCCCACGATGGCCGTGGTCTCGGGCATAGGCGCCTACGTCATCGCGCGCCTCCTCTTCTTCAACATGCCCACCATCTTCCACTCGTTCAGCCTCCCGCTGATGGCCTGGGCGGTGCTTACCATGTTCTATGGCGGCGCGGTCACCCTCGCCCAGAATGATGTCAAGTACATCTTCGCCTGGTCGACCATGAGCCAGAACGCCTATTCGATTCTCGGCCTCGCGAGCACCTCCGCCCTGGGCGCCGTCGGGGGGGTGTTCTACTTCGGCAGCCACATCCTGGGCAAGTTCATCATGTTCGCTGTGGCGGGCATCCTGCTGACACAGACTGGCCTCAGGGACGTCAAACAGATGGGAGGCCTCGCGGGGAAGATGCCCTTCACGGCGGCGCTCTTCGTGCTCGGCGCCCTGATACTCTCGGCCGTCCCTCCGACGAGCGGCTTTCAGGCCGAGTGGATAATGTTCGCAGGCATATTCTCGCAGGGGGCGACAGGCTCGTCCACCTTCCTCCTGGTGGCCCTGCTGGGGGTGATCGCGACGCTCCTGACAGTCGCCTACACCTTCTGGCCCATCAAGAAGATATTCTTCGGGCAGCTGGCGCCGGGACTCGAAGGGGTAAGAGACGCGCCGCTGAGCATGACCCTCCCGCTCCTGGCCATCGTCGTGGTTTCCATACTCATTGGCATCTACCCCGACCTGGTCACCAAGTTCCTGACAGGGTTCGCGAACATCCTAAGCGCTGGAGGTGCGCCCTGAGTTGACGTACGCGATCCCGTCCTACTTCGTCTGGCTGATCTTCATCCTCCCCTTCGTGGGCGCCCTGGTTACGGCGGCCCTCAGGAAGGCGAAAAGGCTCGGCGACTACGCCGCGGCTGCCTTCTCTCTCCTCTCCGCCGTATTCGCCTTCACAATGCTCGTCCCCGTGCTGCAGGGGCAGCCCCTTACCATCAACAGCGTCGGGCCCCTGGCGACTAGCGTCCCCTGGATCTCGGGACTGGGGTTGACCATGGGCGTCCTTGGAGACTCGTACACGGCGATAATCACGAACGTGGTCGCCTGGGTCAGCTTCCTCATAGTCCTCTACAGCCTGGAGTACATGAGGGAGGACGGAGGGCACAACAGGTACTTCTTCTTCATCTCTCTCTTCATCGGGAGCATGCAGCTCATCGTCCTCGCAGACAACCTCCTGGCGCTCTTCATAGGGTGGGAGATGGTCGGCCTGTGCAGCTACGCCCTCATCGGCTATTACTGGAAGGACGAGACAAAGGACTGGGTGGGGACGCCGGGGGACAGGGCCCTCGGAGAGGCGCAGGCGTACTCCCCTTCGCACGCTGGCATGAAGGCCTTCGTCATGACAAGGGTCGGAGACGTGGCTTTCCTCGCGGGGATCCTGATACTCTTTTTCTACTCTGGGACTTTCAACTACTACCAACTGGCCGCTGACCGGGGCCTCTGGTTCCAGCATCTCTACAGCAACGGCCTGCTTGTGCCCGTCGCTCTCCTGATCTTCGGGGGCGCAGTGGGGAAGTCCGCCCAGTTCCCCCTGCACGAGTGGTTGCCCGACGCAATGGCTGGTCCCGCACCGGTGTCGGCCCTCATCCACGCCGCGACCATGGTTAAGGCAGGGGTCGTGCTCGTCGCCAGGGTCGCTCCAATCTTCTACTTCATCGCAATCAGCAGCTCAGCCTATGGCATGGGCTCCGTCCAGCCCTTCTTCCTGACCGTGGCCTGGATCGGTGCCTTCACCGCCGTGCTCGCAGCCAGCCAGGCGCTCGTGGGCTTCGAGCTGAAGAAGATCCTGGCCTACTCGACCGTGTCTCAGATTGGGTACATGATGCTTGCTGTAGGCGTCGCCGGGCTTTCGACGAACTTCTCGGGGGGGCTGTCGGCGGCGCTCTATCAGTTGCTGAGCCACGCCATTTTCAAGGCATGCCTCTTCCTAGCGGCAGGAGCCCTCATCCACGCGGCCGACTCGAAGTACATCAACGACATGGGAGGGATGAGGAACAAGATGAAGCTGACCTTCGCCGCAGTACTGATCGCTGTCGCCTCTCTCTCAGGGATACCTCCGTTCAGCGGGTTCTGGAGCAAGGATGCCGTCCTGGGAGCCGCCTGGGGGGCGGGACAGTACGGCCTCTTCGTGGTGGGGGCCCTCACGGCGGGCATGACCGCGTTCTACTCCTTCAGGATGCTGGGGATGGTCTTCTACGGTGACGCGAGCAGGAGGCTGGCCGATGTCGAGGCCCAGGGACATCACGTCCACGAGCCGAGCCCCATCATGTGGGTGCCCTACTCGATCCTTGCGGGGCTAACGGTGGTCATCGGTGTAACGGCCTTCGCAGGCCTAGCGGTTCCGGCGCTGAACATCGACGCCTCCCTGCAGGCGGCGGCCCAGAGCTACATCGCGGCGCTCTTCCCGTTGGCATCCCTCCCCGCACCCTCGGGAGCGGTGGACTGGGCCCCGGCGGGATTGACCCTGGCGATAGTGATCGTGGGCTTCCTGGCCGCGTACGCGCTCTACATCGCCCGGAGGGTGTCCCCGACGCGCTTCGTGGGCCAGACTGGGTTCATGCACGGCCTCTACACTTTCCTCTACAACAGGTGGTACATCAACGCGATCTACTACAAGGTCTTCGTGGACGCGCCCCTGGCTGCCTCGGCGTGGCTGAGTGAGGACTTCGATTACAGGGGCCTGTTCAGGGTCAACCAGGCAGGGTCGGTACTGGGCGTGTACACCTCGAGGGCGGGGAATTGGGTAGACGCTCACGTAGTCGACGCCGTCGCCAACGGGTTCCCCTCGGTGGGGCAGGCCTTCTCCAAGGGGCTTAGGAAGATCCAGACGGGGATAGTGGAGCAGTACGCAGAGGTCTTCGCCATAGGCATCCTCCTGCTGGTGGTTCTGCTGCTCATCGCAATCTGGCAGGCCGGGGTGGGGGTCCCTCTGCCATGAGCTACGTCCTCTCCCTACTGATCGCTCTCCCGCTCGCGGCCGCCCCGTTCGTCTTCCTCGCCACCAGGGCGAACAGGCGCCTCGGCATCTACCTCTCCCTCGGAATAGCTGTAGTGGTCCTGCTCATCGCGGGGTACGTCTTCTGGGAGGTTTACTCCCAGGTCCCGGCAATGCCCCCGGGGACATACATCCTCCAGGAGAAGTACAACTGGATCAGCTTCAGCTCCTTCAACCTCAACTACTTCCTCGGCGTCGACGGCCTCAGCTCCCCCCTGCTCTTCGTCTCCGCCCTCCTGACGGTGCTCGTCATCATAGGCTCAAGGAGGCTGATCGACCATCACGAGGCCGAGTACTATTCGCTGATTTTCCTGTTCGAAGGCGCGATAATGGGGGTGTTCACCTCCCTCGACCTCATCCTGTTCTACGTCTTCTGGGAGATAGTCCTCATCCCGATGTTCTTCTTCATCGGGGTGTGGGGAGGTCCACGCAGGAAGTACGCCGCTATGAAGTTCATCATATTCACCTTCGCGGGGAGCACCATAATGCTGCTTGGCTTCCTCTACTTCTACATGGGGATGCCCTCCCCCTCCTTCGACATCCCCACTATCGACGCGATGCTGCAAGCCCACCAGATCCCCATAGGACTCGAGTATCTCCCCCTGCTCGCTTCGTTCATCGGGTTCGCGGTCAAGCTCCCTCTGGTGCCTTTCCACACCTGGCTCCCCGACGCGCACGTCGAAGCCCCCTCTCCAATCTCCGTGCTGCTGGCGGGGGTGCTCCTGAAGATGGGCGGTTACGGTTTCCTGCGGGTCAGCATAGGACTCTTCCCCGGAGCTTCGACGCAGTACGCCTGGGTCTTTCTAGCCCTCGGCCTCTTCTCCATGTTCTACGGGGCGGTGGCCGCACTGCTGCAGACCGACCTGAAGAAGATGATAGCGTTCACGAGCATCAACCACATGGGATTCGTCCTCTTCGGGGCCTACGCCACGATGATCTCAGGGAGCTACCTCGGCATCCAGGGGGCCATCTTCCAGATGTTCACCCACGCCCTTGCCGTGGGGAGTCTCTTCATGCTCTCCGGGTACGTCCAGCACCAGGCGGGGACGAGGGAGATCCCGCTGTTGAAGGGGCTGGGCACGAGCATGCCTCGGACAGCCGCAATCCTTGTCCTCGGCTCGGCGGCGGCAATGGGCCTCCCGCCCTTCGCCAGCTTCCTGGCCGAGTTCATGGTCATAGTCGCAGGAATCTCCGCGTCCATCCTCACGGCTATCTCGATCCTCGTCCCTGTAATCACTGCCGGATACTTCCTCTGGATGATCAAGAGGACCGTCCTATCCCCGGCCGAACCAGGCACGGAGGCCCACGACATGGGGTGGTCGGACGTGGGAGCGTTTGCCGTCTACCTCATCCCCCTTGTGATTCTGATCATCACTTCGTACCTGATACTTGGCCCGGCGCTGCCGGTGGCCCAGTTCCTCAAGGGGTTGCCATAGTGTGATAGACTACCTCACGATTGCCATAGCGCTTCTCGCTGGCACCGGCCTGTTCCTCCCCCTCCTGCAGGTCTTCCGGTCGGGGAAAGAGAACCTGGCGGGGTACATCCTTGCGGTGGTACTGGCAGCGGCACTGCTGTTCATCGGCCTGTTCACCCTCAACCCGTCCTCCGTCTCTTGGGGTGGGTCCCTGATAGTCACCGACCAGTTGGGAGGTATCTTCGCGCTGGTAACGGTCGGCGTCACCCTCGCGGTCACCGTAGCGTCCTTCGACTTCATCAAGAGCGCGAACAGACCCGTCTACTACGGCCTTCTCGGGTTCACCGCCCTCGGGATGGTACTGCTCGCCTACTCCCAGGACCTGCTGATGCTGTTCGTCTCCTGGGAGCTGATGAGCCTCCCCACGTACGTGCTCGCCGGGTTCGACAAGAAGATCCGATCGAACGAAGCGTCAGTCAAGTACGCCATAATCGGGGCGATGTCGTCCGCAGTCATACTCTACGCCATCAGCCTGTCCTATGGCCTGACAGGGAGCACACAGATTTCTGCCGTCGTCGCTGGGTTCACCAGCCATCCGTCCGCCCTGGCGGGGGTCGCTACCCTGCTCTTCGTGGCTGGCTTCGGCTTCAAGATGTCCATCGTCCCATTCCACATGTGGATCCCAGACGCGTACGAGGGCGCCCCGACGACCATAAGCACCCTCCTCGCCGCGGCTACGAAGAAGGCAGGTTTCATTGCGGCCATCAGGGTCCTGCTGGGCATCACAACGCTCTACGCCGTTACGAAGAGCCCCCTGTTTACGATGGCCAACGTGTTCGCGGTCCTCGCCCTTGTCACCATGACAGTGGGGAACATCTCGGCCCTGACCCAGAAGAGCATGACCAGACTTCTGGCCTACTCCAGCATCGCCCAGGCCGGGTACATACTCATCGGGTTCGTGGCCTTCTCAAACGCGCCAGGCTCCTCCGCAGCCATCCTCGGGTTGACCGGGACCGTCTTCCACGTGATCAACCACGCCGTGATGAAGGGGGCGGCCTTCCTCGCCGCTGCACTGGTCGTCCTACAGCTGAAGCGTGCGGACCTGAAGGCGTACGACGGACTCGGGAAGCGGATGCCCATAACGGCGTTCACCCTGGCCGTGGCCTTCCTCGGTCTCGCAGGCGTACCTCCGCTCAGCGGGTTCTGGAGCAAGCTGCTCTTGGTCCTCTCCGTCGCAAACGGCCCCTACGCCTGGCTGGCGCTCGCGGCTATCCTGAACTCCGCCTTCAGCCTAGGCTACTACGCGTGGATCATAAAACGGATGTACATGGACCAGGGAGAGAGCACGGAGAGGGTCAACGAGCCCTTCTGGTTCGTCCTTATTTTCGCTGTAATGGTCGGCCTGATCATAGGCATAGGGTTGTTCCCCCAGCAGGTGATCAGCTTCGTGTCAAATGCCGTCACAAACTTCGCAGGCTAATGCCAGCTTATTCTGACCCGGGCCCTGTCCGGGAATATCTTTCGGAAGGGCTTCCCCGTTCCAGTGTAGAACTTCGTGAAGAACTCGTAGAGGTGCAACCTTAGGTCCTGCACATAGACGATGAAGGCCTCGAAGGCAAGTATGAGCATGTTAAGGATGACCCATGGCGCTATCATCACAGGGTTCCCCCAGGGTTGCAGCAGGTTGACGATCAGGAGCAGGGCAGCGTGGACAAGCAACATGACGGCAAGCCTGACGTAACTGATTGTGTTGGACATGAACTGGGAGATTCTTTCAAAGACCTCCAGGCCCCCATTCGACAGAGCCCCAAGCGCCGACCCCTCCTTCAGCTTCCCTGCCGCGATGGCCACGCTCTTCCCCGCGAGGATTACTATCATGGACGGCACAAGTACCGCGATCGAGACCGCCCCCAGAACGTTGTTCGGTACGCCGAGGAGAGGGTTCGCGGACGAACTCGAGAACACATTGAAGCTGAACCCCACGCCGACGAAAGCTAGACCGTACCCCACCCCTGAAAGGTACATCGTGAACACGGGGACTTTCTCAAGCCAGAGCTCGGAGAGCTCCCCCGCCCTGTATGTCTGATAGACGTCAAGCCCCAGGGCCGTTGTCAGGTGAGCTATGCCGATTATGAAGCTCACGATCAACACGAGGTTGATTCCGGCGAATGGGGTCGGAAGGAAGTTGAAGGTATCCACGGAGCCCGCCGCCCTGTGAATTATCTCTACGAGGGCCGGGATGGGGACGAAACTGGAGAAAGACAGCTCGAAGAACTCCCCGAAGATGATCCCGAAAATGATGGCGGATATCCCAGCGACTATGAACATGTTCGCCCACTGCCTCATGCTCCCCGTCGACCTCTGCCTTACTAGCAGCATGAATGCCGTCAGTATCAGGCCGTGCCCCACGTCCCCGAACATCATCCCGAAGAATACGGGGAAGACGAAGGAGACCAGGGGGGTGGGGTCCACCTCCTTTTCCGCCGGTAATCCCTGTTCCAGCGTGATTGGTTGAAAGAGTCCCAGGCCCCTCCTGTTCTCCATGAGCGCAGGGACCTGTCCCTCGTCCGACCCCCTTTCCACCGGTTCCGTGTGAACCATCCAACTCCCGAACATTTCTTTCAGCTTACCCTCCTTCTTCGCCGGGACGTACCCGGTAATCATAGCCAACCTCTGCAAGCCCCCCGACACCCTTGCCTCGTCCAGTGTCTTCCTGGATACCTCTGAAAGCTCCCTTAGCGCTAGAAGGTCAGTCCCGTGTTTCTCTCTTGTGTCCCCCATCTCTTTCTCTGCCTTCTCTCGGGCCTCAATCGCCGCCGCATGGTCCTGGGAAGCCCTGTTGTACGCCTCAGCGGGGTTCTGGGGGAAGTTGGGGGGAATTGTCAGCGGCTTCAGCTCCAGCAGCTTCATCGTCTTGTCGAGCTTCGCTTCCTCTCCCTTTGCCACTGCAACCAAGACAAGCGTCTGCTCCTTGGTTATCGGCTGAGAGAGGAACACCGACTGTGGGACTGACCTGCTGAATTCATCCAGCTTGTCATTTCCGACCAGGGACACCACCCCCTTGAAGTGCTCGAGGGCCGAAAGCCCCGTCAGGTCAGACGAGAAGCCCGAAACGACCTTCAGCGCGCCCATCAACGCCTCCGAGTCCGCCTCGTCCTTCTGCGCCTTCTGCAGCTGGACCTTCTCCGCCCTTACCTCTTCTGAGATCGGCCCAAGCTGGGAGTCCGCCTTGGTCAGGAGTTCCTCCCAGGTGGATGCTTCGTAGGTGCTCTTCGGGACCTTGACCCCCCTGAACACGATGTCCATCTGACCGGGCATCAGCTTCAGGCCCAGGTCCTTCACCGCCTGGTCCGCTTGGGCGAAGAGCTTCACAGCTTTTACCGTCAGCTCCTGCACCCCGGGGTCGAAGTTCGGAGGGGCGCCCTCGAGCGGGTGGAAGTCCTCGAAATTGGCAAGCGCCTTGGCTACTTCTTCATATTCGCTGCGGGGTGAGATTATTGTGACCTTTGATAGTCGGGCGACGCCCAAGCGCTATGCGTTTTCAGCCGCGCCCGGGTTCCGTTATTAAGGGTGTGGGATTCGGGGTCGAACCGGTTCTGGCCTTTTGGTCCCTCGAGGGGATTAACCGTTATAAGCCGTCCGACTTCAGGAATCGAGATTTCAGGGGATCCGTGTTTGTCAAGCAGGACCTATGTCGGCACCAAGGCGTTCGCGCTCAGGGGTACCCTGCTGGACGCACCCACGGTCCAGAAGCTTGCAGAGTCCACCTCTCTCGACGAGATGGTGAA
>Ga0187768_1000381_pt1 | contig 9345 bp, 5 predicted proteins | sample 0216_QUI02_MP10__3_FD_148678 | JGI IMG/M metagenome (GOLD analysis project Ga0187768, IMG submission 148678) | Tropical peat soil microbial communities from peatlands in Department of Meta, Colombia - 0216_QUI02_MP10_20_MG | ecosystem: Environmental > Terrestrial > Soil > Wetlands > Peat ...
CGAGTTGTCGGGCCGCACCACGTCCGAGCTCACGCGCACCAGCTGCGGGAAGCCCTGCGCCACCAGCGCGAAGTTGCCGCCTTCGACGCGCGTGCCGAGCGCGTGCAGGATCACGACGCGGGTGCGGCCGCTCGCCGGCGGGATCATCTGGCCGCAGGTGCCTTCGAAGGACACCAGCGGCACCGCCTTGCCGTTCCACGGTACCGTGCCGATGTACCAGGGCGGCGCACCAGTCATCTCGGACGGCGTCTGAAAGCCGATCACCTCCGCGACGCAGGCGCGCGGAATGATGAGCCGCCCGTCGACCAGCGGAATCAGCAGGCTGTAGATCTCATTGACGCGCTCGGCCATGGCAGCTCGTTGCGGCGCTCAGCTGCCCGTCGAGGCCTGGCGCACTGCGGCGCGCCGCCGTTCCACCAGCGGCGCGATCGCATCCAGCAGCTGCGCCTCCTGGTAAGGCTTGCCGAGGTAGTCATCTACCCCGAGCTCGATGGCACGCGCGCGGTGCTTCTCGCCGACGCGCGAGGTGACCATGATGATCGGCACGTCCTTGAGGCGCGGGTCGTTGCGCACGTGCGCGGCGACTTCGTAACCGTCCATGCGCGGCATCTCGATGTCGAGCAGGATGACGTCCGGAACGTTGTCCTGCAGCAGCGCCACCGCGTCCATGCCGTCGCGCGCGGTGATGACGCGCATGCCGTTGCGCTCCAGCAGGCGCTGCGTCACGCGGCGCACGGTGATCGAGTCGTCCACTACCATGGCGAAGGTGCGGCGGTCGCCGCGCTCCTTAGGTTGGGCGGCAGGCGCGGCGACCGCGCGCGTGCGCCATTCGGCGCGCACCAGTGCGCCGATATCGAGAATGATGACGATGCGGCCGTCGCCGAGGATGGTCGCACCCGAGATCCCGCGGATGCTCGAGATCTGCGGACCGACGGATTTCACCACGATCTCGCGGCTGCCGATCAGCTCATCGGCCACCAGGCCGGTCGAGTGCTCGCCGGCGCGCACCAGCACCACCGGGATGGTCACGTCCTGGCTCGGCAGCGGCGACGGATCGAGACCGACGAAAGTCGCGAGCTGCTGGAAGCGGTACTTGGCACCGCCGTACTCGAAGAACGGGGCGTCGCGCCCGAGGTGCGCCGCGACCTCGGACTTGGAGAGGCGCAGCACCCCCTCCACCGTCGGCAGCGGCAGCGCGTAGTACTCCTCGTCCGTGCGCACGACGAGCGCGTGGCTGATCGCCAGCGTGAGCGGCAGGCGCACCGTGAACACGGTGCCCTCGCCCGCCCTGCTCTCCATGTGCAGCGCGCCGCCGAGGCGCTTGATCTCGGTGGCGACCACGTCCATGCCGACGCCGCGGCCGGCCTGCTGGGTGATCGACCCGGCGGTGGAGAATCCGGGCTCGAGGATGAGCTGCATCGCATCCTCATCGCTCAGGTGCTGGCCGGCGGTGATCAGCCCCAGGGACTCGCCCTTCTCGCGGATGGCCTTGAGGTTCATGCCGCCGCCGTCGTCGGCGAGGCGCACCATGACCTCGGCACCTTCGCGGTGCAGCTCGAGCAGGATGCTGCCGGTGTCGGGCTTGCCGCGCTTGACGCGCTCCTCGGGCTTCTCGATGCCGTGCACGACGGCGTTGCGCAGCATGTGCTCGAACGGCGGCAGCATGCGCTCGAGCACCTGACGGTCGAGCTCGCCGGAGGCGCCCTCGACGGTGAGCTCGGCGCGTTTGCCGGTGTCGGCGGCCGCCTGGCGCACGATGCGCGCGAGGCGCTGCACGTGGCGCTGGAACGGCACCATGCGGGTGCGCATCAGCCCGTTCTGCAGCTCGGTGATGGTGCGCGCCTGCTGCTGCAGCAGGTTCTGCGTGTCCTTGGCCTGGTTCTCGAGCAGCTGCTGGATGCTCGCCACGTCATTGGCCGTCTCGGCGAGCGCGCGCGAGTACTGCTGGATGGAGGAGTAGCGGTCGAGCTCGAGCGGATCGAAGTCGCTGCGGTGCGAGCCGACCTCCTCCTCGTGCTTGTGCAGGATCTGCGCTTCGGTCTCGATCTCGAGGTGGCGCAGCTGCTCTTTCAGGCGCGTTACGGTGCGCGAGAGCTCACCGAGGTTGAAATCGAACGAGCCGAGCTGCTGCTCGAGCCGTGCGCGCGCAATGCTCGCCTCGCCCGAGATGTTGAGGAGCTGATCGAGAAGGTCGGCGTCGACGCGGGCCATCTCGACCCGCTCGCCCGGCTGCACCGGCTCGCGCCCCGGCGGCACGGGCTGGGCCGCGGCGAGACCCTCCTCGGCCTGCGCTCCCTGTGCGAGCTCCTCGTTCATGCGGGCCAGCCCGGTGTCGGTCATCGGCGCGGGTCCGGCCGCCGCCACGGAGGACTGCGCCGGACGCGGCGGAAATACCGGTGGGCGCGGCGGGGGCGGCGGTGTGGCGGTGGCGGCCGCCGCAGGGGCAGCGGCCTGCGAAGGCGTCGCGGGCGCGGGCGCTCGCGCAGCCGGCGATGCCGCAGGCGCCGGTGCCGGCGCTTTCGGCGCCGCCGGCCTGGGTTGCGCCGCCGGAGGTGTTGCGGCCTGTGGGGCGGCGGGCTGCGGCGCAGCGGCCTTCGGCGGCGGCAATGCGGGCGGCGGTGCCGGCGCGGGCGCCGGCTTCTCCGGCTCGGCGGTGACCCCGCGCGTGAATCCCTGGATGCGCGCGAGCATCGCTCGCGCCGGCGACACGCGCTGCCCGGAAGACACGTGCTCGCGCATGCGCGCGAGCTCATCGAGGCTCGCCTGGATCACGTCGAACACCGCGGCGTCCGCCGTCACCGTGCCGTTGTCTACGCCTAAGACGAGCGATTCGAGCTCATGGGCGAGGTCGCCCATCGGCAGGATCCCGGCCATGCGGGCGCCGCCCTTCAGCGTGTGCAACGGGCGCTTCAGCGCGAGGCGGAACTCGGCGCTGCCGGGGTGCGCGCGCCAGTCCGAGAGCGCGTGCTCGGAAGTCTCGATCAGCTCGGTGGCCTCGTCGGTGAAGATCGCCGCGACCTCCGGATCGAAATCCGCGGCCTCATCCGGCGGCTCGCCCTCCGCGGCGGGCGCGGCCGGTGCGGCCGCAGTGGCCGCGGGAGCCGGCGGCGCGTGCCCGCCCGCCGCGGCGACGCGCTGATCGAGGTTGCGCTCGGCCTTCTCGATGCGCTCGAGCAGCGGCCAGTGAGAGAGGAAGTAGCCGGTCGGCTCGTCGAGGTGCGTCGCCACCGCGTGCATCGCCGCCATGCACTCGCCGACCAGCACCAGGTCCTCGCTCCGCAGCCCCAGGCCGCTGCCGAACACGCGGCGCAGCCAGTGATCGAGCGGCTCGGCGAGACGGATCCCGTGGCGGGCCTGCGCCATCTTCGAGCTCCCCGAGAGCGTGTGGCAGGCGCGATAGACCTCCTCGGGAAGGATGTGCGGCTCGGGCAGCGCGGCCTCGCGCGCGAGCCAGGCGCGCACGGCGGCGATGTGCGTGGCGGTCTCGCGCGCGTAGATCTCGCGCAGTGTGTCGTCCTGCAGGCCGGGCCGCGTGCCGGTGAGCGCGAGCTCCGCGGCCGACGCGGAGGCGACGGTCTCGAAGTCGCCGCCGACCAGGGTGTTGACCCCTTCGAGCACATCCATCAGCCCGCTCGGCATGGCACGCGACTGCGGCGCGCGCGGCGCAGGCGTGCCGGGCCGCCGCTGAATAGGTGGGGGTTCGACGAACACGGCCGTGGGCGATTCGGCCGCGGCCTCGTCCTCCGCCGGCGCCGGCGGCGCAGCCGGGGCGCCGCGCCCGGCGGCGAGCGCGTGCGCGCGCGCCACGATCGCGCCGGTGTCGGCCTGCGGCGGCGGACCGCCGTCGAGCTGCTCGATGAGCTCCGGCAACACTGCGGCGGCGGCGCGCAGGGCCTCGAGGATCGGCGGCGAGCGGGTCAGCGTGTTGTCGAGCAGGCGGTTGAGGAGATTCTCGATCGCCCAGGCGAACTCGGCCAGCTCGCGCGCGCCGACCATGCGGCCGCTGCCCTTCAGCGTATGGAACGAGCGGCGTACCGTCACCAGCGCGCTGTGCTCGAGCGGATTCTGGTCCCACGCCGGGAAGCCGCGCTGGATCTTCTCGAGCTCCTCGCGCGCCTCCTCGATAAAGAGCTTCACCAGCTCGGGGTCGGCGTTCTCGGCGAGCTGGGCGAGCTTGCCGGTCGCCGAGGGCGAGAGCGTCGGCGCCGCGGCGCGCGCGTCGGCGGCGGCCACTGCGAGCGGCGAGGCCGTGGGAATCGCCACGGTGCGCGTGTAGGCGTTGGGGTCGAGCGGCTCGACGGTCGGCACCGAGGGCGTCGGCTGCTCCTCGAGCGCCTTCACGCACACCTGCGCATTGTCGAGCATGTACCAGGGATCCGAGCGTCCCGCCTGCAGCGTCTCCATGTAGTACTCGACGCTGACGATGGCGTCGGCGAGGCGGTCGACGAACCCGGGCGGCAGCACGTGGATGCCGGGCTGCATGACCCGCTTCAGCTGCGTGGTGATCGCCTCGATGACCTCGACCGCGCGCGCCTTGCCGAGCATCAGCAGTCCCGCCTTCATACCCCGCATCAGCTCCTGCCAGCTGTCGAGGCCGGCGGCGTCGAGGGTTCCGCCGACGCTCTGCGTGATGGCCTCCTTGATGCGCGCGAGATTGACGATGCACTCGCGCAGTACCGCGGCCTGCACCTGCTGGAAGTCGGTATCGTCGCTCTCCTCGGGGCCTTCCTTGTCCTTGGGCAGGATGAGCCCGACGAGCCGGTCGTCGAGACGGTCTTCGACGCTGATCAGGGTCGCGGCGATCTCGACCAGCGAGCTCTCATCGGCCGGCAGCGACCCGCCGACGATCTTCTCGAGCCGCTCGGTCTCGCGTTGTATGCTGCTGCGCAGCTCGCCGAGGCCCAGCACGCCCAGCGTGTCGCCGATCTTGCGCAGCATCTCGACCTGCGGGGCGAGCTCGGGCGGCTGGCCGGCGCCGCGGCGCACGAAGATGTCGAGCACGTCTTTGACGCGCCCCAGGTCCTCGCGGATCGCCGCGGCCACCGTCTGCATGAGCTTCACGGACGGCGCCGACAGGTTCTCGCGCTCCTGCTCGATGCTCTCGTCCACCGGCAGCAGCTCGGCGAGGCGGAACGAGGCGCGCACCGCGCTCACCCGGCCGCCGGTCGACTCCGCGCGCCCGACGTAATAAAGGAGGTTGTTGAGGAGCTCGATCGGCGGCGTCTGCGCATAGCGCGCCTCGCCCTGCTCGTAGAGGCGGCGCATCTCGCGATCGCCGAGCCCCAGCAGGCGCTTCACCGACTGCCCGCCCTCGAGCCCGTTGTGCTGCAGCGCCTCGATGACCGCGCCGACCACCCACCAGAGCTGGAACACCGGCTGGCGGGTGGCGATCTGCTCGAGCTTGTGCGACACGGCCGCCAGCACCTCGAGGTTCTGCTCGGGACGCTCGCCGCGGATCCAGCCGATGAGCCCCTGCTGATAGCGCGCGCGCAGCCGCCGCGCCCATTGCTCGACGGTCATCGGCGGCTCGCCCGCCGTGGCGGCCTGCGGCTGCGCCTGCTTGTCGGACTTCAGGTTGAGGAGCAGCAGCGTGCCCTCGGACAGCAACGCATGGCCGCGCACCGCGCGCAGGTCGTTCAGCAGCGGCAGCAGCACCAGCGCGAGATCGCGCCCGCCGGCGAGCACGCGGTCGAGGTAGCTCGGCAGCTGCACCATGGCGCGCATCAGGGCATCGAGGCTCTCCGCCTGGCCCTTGCGCTCGTTCACCGTGGCGATCAGGTACTGCGCCACGTGCTCCATCTCTTCGGCGAGCAGCGCCGCGCCGTAGATCTCGAGCACCCGCAGCACGCCCTGTACCTGGTGCAGGTCCTGCGCGCAGCGCTCGAGCAGCGGCACGTTGTCGGGCTGCTCGACGTAGTTCTCGAGCGCGCCGCGTGCTTCGGTGAGGGTGGCGGTGACTTCGCGGCCGACTAGCTCGAGTGTCTGGGATGCGACTTCGGGCATGCGCTTGTTTTCGTTACCTTCAGGAGCCGCCGAGCGAGGCTATCTGGCGCACCTTGGCGGTATTGAGCGTCGCGTCCTCGAGCTTCTTCAGGCGCACGCTGCTGCCGGCGGTGCCGCTGCCGGGCAGGCGGAAGCCGGACGCAGATTTGCGCAGCCCCGCGGAGAGCTCCGCGAGCTTGGCGATCGCGATCGAGGTGGCGTTGGTGGACTCGGCGGTCTGCGCGCTGATCTCCTTCAGGACCTGCATGTTGCGGGCGATGCCCTGCGCGGCGCTCGTCTGGGCGCGGGCGCTCGAGGAAATGTTCTGCACCAGGCTGGCGATCTGGTTCGACACCTGCTCGATCTCCTCGAGCGCGGCGCCGGCGTTCTCGGCGAGCAGCGCGCCGCCGACCACGTCGGTGGTGCTGCGTTCCATCGAGACGACCGCCTCGTTGGTGTCGGTCTGAATGGTGCGCACCAGCACCTCGATCTGCTTGGTGGCGTTGGCGGCGCGCTCGGCGAGCCGCTGCACCTCGTCCGCCACCACGGCGAAGCCGCGGCCGGCATCCCCGGCCATCGAGGACTGGATCGAGGCATTCAGCGCCAGGATGTTGGTTTGCTCGGCGATGTCGTTGATCAGCTCGACGATGTTGCCGATCTCCTGGCTCGACTCGCCGAGGCGCTTGATGCGCTTGGAAGTCTCCTGGATGGTCTCGCGGATGGTGTTCATGCCGTCGATGGTCCGGCGCACCGCATCGCCCCCCTTGTGGGCCACCTCGACCGAGTGGCGCGCGACGTCCGCGGCGCGCTCGGCGTTGCCCGACACCTCCTCCACCGAGCCCGCCATGTTGGCGGCGTTCTCGGTGGCGGATGCGATCTGCTTCGACTGCGCGCCCGAGGCCTTGGCGAGGTGCGCCGACAACGCCTGGGTCTGGCGGGTGGCCGAGTCGAGCTGGATCGCGGAGGCGTTGATGGTGGTGACGAGGCCCCGGAGCGCATCGACCGCGTAGTTGATCGAATCGGCGATCGCGCCGGTGATGTCCTCGGTGACCGTCGCCTGCACGGTGAGATCGCCGTCGGCGAGGCTCGAGAGCTCGTCCAGCAGCCGCAGGATCGCCTGCTGGTTGCGGTCGTTCTCCTCCAGCCGGGCATCCGCCGAGGCGCGCTGCCGCGCAGCCGCGCGCCCGGTGCGCAGCGCCACGAACAGCGTGCCGAGCAACGCGAGCAGCGCCGCGGCGGCGAGGATGAGCGGCACCCAGGAGACGAGCGCCCGGGTCGGCGGATAGAGCAGGTAGTCCGCGGCGCCGCCGCCGGCGACCAGCAGCGCCGCGAGCGCGAGCAATGCCGTCAGGCTCATGCCGCCGCCTCCGCAAACGCCGGGCTTTCGAGCACCGAGCGCAGCGAGAGTACCGGCCACTGCTCCTGCGCCCGGCGGAAGGCCCCGGCGAGATAGCGCTCGCAGCGCGCCACCGTCGGCGGTGCGTCGCCCGAGAACTCGCTCTCGGCGAAGCGGCGGAAGCCCAGCACCTCATCCACCAGCAGGCCCGCGGGGATCTCGCGGTGATTCACCACCAGCACGCGGGTGTTGCGCGTGACGGGCGTGACGCCGCTGCCGAGGAACTGCCGCAGGTCGACGATCGGCAGCAGCTGCCCGCGCACGTTGGCGAGGCCGCGAATCCAGGCCTTGGCGCCCGGCACGCGCGTGGTGCTCGCGGGGACGCCCAGCACTTCGCGGGTCTCCTCGCGCGCCACCAGGTACAGGTCGCCCGCCATGCGCAGCGCCACCCCGACCCACTCGCGTCCGCTCGTGGCCTGCTCGCTCACCTGGGCCGAGACCGCACGTCCCCGGCGCTCGAGCTCGGCGAGCAGCTCGAACGGCCGGTCCCGGAGGGCCTTGAGATCGGTCTCGGAGTGGGTTACCGGCTCGGGCATGGGCGGAGGTGTGCGGGCACGCGGCGAGCGCGCGGCTCACGCGGCCAGTGTCGCCTGGGCCTTGGCGACCAGCTGGTCGGGAGAGACGGGCTTCACCATGTAGTCGACCGCGCCCTGGCGCAGGCCCCAGATGCGGTCGGTCTCCTGGCCCTTGGAGGTGACCATGATGATGGGAATGGTGCGGGTGCGCGGATCGTTGGCCAGCGCGCGGGTGGCCTGGTAGCCGTTCATGCCCGGCATGACGATATCCATGAAGATCAGGTCGGGACTCATCTCGCGCGCCAGCCGCACACCCTCGGCGCCGTCGGCAGCCGCGGCGGTGCGGTAGCCGTGCTTCTCGAGCGCCTTCTGCATGACGTGCACTTCGGTCGGTGAGTCGTCGACGATCAGGATCAGGGGCATTGCCATCATCTCCCGATATGAGTCTCGATCGCGGAGAGCAGCTCGTCCTTGGTGAAAGGCTTGGTGAGGTAGTGCTCGGAGCCGACGATCCGGCCGCGCGCACGGTCGAAGAGGCCGTCCTTGGAGGACAACATGATCACCGGAATGGCGCGGAAGACCTTGTTGTGCTTGATGAGCGAGCAGGTCTGATAGCCGTCCAGGCGCGGCATCATGATGTCGACGAAGACGATGTCGGGCTGGTGGTCGGCGATCTTGGCGAGCGCGTCGAAGCCGTCGATCGCCGTGAACACCTCGCAGCCTTCCTTGGCCAGCAGCGTCTCGGCGGTGCGCCGAATCGTCTTGCTGTCGTCGATCACCAGTACTTTGAGTCCCTGGAGCTTAGCGTTGCTGCCGGTCACGGTCAGGCAACTCCTTCCTTACAGGCCACGCCGCCTCCGGCGTGGCGGCTAGAGAAATCGCCGCGAAAGTCAGGCCAGAACCAGGCCAAAACCCCACCGGCGGCGCACCGTCCAAACAAGCGGCCGTAGTTTCACGGCCCCCTTGACGCAGAGGCAAGCGCAGGCGGGTTTTAACATATCGGTATACCCCCTGCTATGCCACGCACGTCACGTTTTTCAAAGGTCGGGAGGGGCCTGGCGGGCCGCCGCCGGCGGCCACCCCGAAGCCGCGCGCGGGCAGGCAGATTTGCGCGCGCCTGAGCATAATCAGCCCCCGATGAGCACAGCCAGACGACTCGGCGTGGTGATGGATCCGATCGGCGCCATCGCGTACGCCAAGGACTCGACGCTCGCGATGCTGCTGGCCGCCGAGAAGCGCGGCTTCGCCCTGAGCTACCTCGAGCAGGGCGACCTCATGCTGCGCGACGGCATCGCCATCGGCCGCACCCGCCCCCTCACCGTGCGGGCCGATCCCAGGAGCTGGTTCACCCTGGGCGAGCCGCTGACCGAGCCCCTGGGCCGGCTCGACTGCATCCTGATGCGCAAGGATCCGCCCTTCGATACCGAGTACGTCTACAGCACATACATCCTC
>Ga0187768_1000386_pt1 | contig 9273 bp, 7 predicted proteins | sample 0216_QUI02_MP10__3_FD_148678 | JGI IMG/M metagenome (GOLD analysis project Ga0187768, IMG submission 148678) | Tropical peat soil microbial communities from peatlands in Department of Meta, Colombia - 0216_QUI02_MP10_20_MG | ecosystem: Environmental > Terrestrial > Soil > Wetlands > Peat ...
TTAACAATCGCGAACAGCACCGGCTGGGGACCGTGGGCAAGGTGATACCCAACGTGGAATGCAGAATTGCCTCGGACGGAGAGATCCAGGTTCGCGGTCCCTCGGTCTTCCAGGGTTACTGGAACAAGCCCGAGGAGACGCGCAACGTCTTTGAAGATGGTTGGTTCAAAACCGGTGATATCGGCTGCCTGGACTCCGATGGGTTCCTGACCATCACCGATCGCAAGAAGGATCTGCAGAAGACATCGGGAGGCAAGTTCATCGCTCCGCAGCCGATCGAGCTAACCTTGAGCGCCAGTTCCATGGTGGCGTATGCGGCCGTGTTCGCGGACGGCCGGAAATTTGCGGCGGCGGTGCTTGCCCCGGAATTCGCGGCCTTGGAGGAGTGGGCTCGGGACCAGCAGATAGGCACCATCAACCGGCAGCAACTCGTGGCGCATCCCAAGGTGCAGGCGCTTTACGAGGGGATCGTAGCCGAGGTAAACAAGAATCTCGCCCAGTACGAGGCCATCAAGAACTTCTTGCTGGTGTCGGACGAGTTCACGATTGCCGATGGCCAGCTTACGGCTTCAATGAAGATGCGCCGTCGCGAGGTGGAGCGGCGGTATCGGGCACAGATCGAGGCCCTCTATGGCAACGCCGAGCGCTCCAGCGCTGGCGCTCGAGTCGCGGCCACTCCGTTTGTTGGGGCGGGCGAAAAGGTCTAACATTGCTGATTGCAGCCTAAACCGCGTGCCATCCGGATCTTCTATGCCGGACCAATCTTTCTTCGAAGCCTATCTGCAGGGGCTGGCTCCCGAACAATTACAGCAAGCGTTTCGCAGCCTGGTGCCGGAGGGCGCCACGCGGGAGGAGCAGGTCGCCGCCATACTGGCCGCCCTGACGAGCGAGACGGGACGCACCGTGCGGGCACAGATGGGCCGATGGATTGTCGATCACCTCATCCCGGTCGAGCATTTGGTTCCTGAGCCCTATACGGCGTGGCGTCAGCCGGTGCGGGAGGCCATGCTGTTCGTGGCTGAACACTTCTCGGACGCGCGCCTGGCCGAAAAGCTGCTGGAGCAGATCGAGCTGCCGCCGAACGCCCGTCCGGAGACGCGCCTGTTGCAACTGATTGCCAGGGTCCCCGGACTGCAGAAACTGGGGCAAGTGCTGGCCCGCAACCGTCACCTCCGTCCCGCACTGCGCAAGGCGCTGGCAGAACTGGAAAACGGTATTCACGACGTGGATGCGGCCGGTGTCCGGGCGATCATCGCCGAGCAACTGGGTCCGAAGCTGGAGCGCTTCGAAGTAGAAATTGCGCCTGACCTCCTGTCAGAGGCCAGCGTGAGCGCGGTTATCTGCTTTACCTGGCGCAATCCCGAAAGCGGGGAGCGCGAGCGGGGTGTGTTCAAGGTCATGAAGCCGCACATTCCCGTCTACTTTGCCGAGGACATGCAGTTGCTGCAGGAAATGGCTCACTACTTCGGGCGGCGGCACCGCGAATACGGGCCCGGCGCCCGCGCGATCCCGGATACTTTCAGGAAAGTTCGGCGGCTGCTGCAACATGAGGTGGATTTTCCCGGCGAGCAGAAGACGCTGCTGCAAGCCGGGACGCTCTACAAGAATGTACCCAAGGTCCGTGTCCCACGCGTGATGCAGCCGCTGTGTACCCGTACGATCACCGCCATCACCGAAGAGACCGGCAGCAAGATAACCGATGAGGCGGTCCGGATTCCACCTTGGCGCCGGCGGGCAGTGGCTGAACAACTGCTGGAAGCTCTGGTCGCAGTCCCGCTCTTCTCGCCCGCCGAGTATTCACTCTTTCATGCCGATCCCCACGCCGGTAACCTGCTCTATAACGGCCGCACCGGGGAATTGATCATCATCGATTGGGCCCTGCGGGAGCGGCTGGATCGCCAACAGCGCCGTCAACTGGCGCTGCTTTTCCTGATGGTGGTATTCCGTGATCCCGTGGGTGCTTCAAACGCAATCACTGCACTGGCGGAGCAACCCGTGCGGCGCAGCTCAAGAAAGAAGGAGGTGATCCGCGAGCGTGTTCGCCGCTTTCTGGACACCCTGCCGGTGACCCGTTTGCCCAGCGCTACGGACTCCATGCGGCTATTGGAAGATGTGGCGTTTCAGGGGATACGCTTCCCCGCCCCGCTGATCATGCTTTCGAAGGTCTTGTTCACGTTGGATGGCATTCTGGAGGACATCGGCGGGAGCAGCGCTTCGATGGGCATGGTCATGGCCCGGCACATCGCCCGCCTCCGCCTGACGCATCCCACCGCCTTTCGCTCGCCGCTTACCACCGGCGACTGGGTCACGATCCAATGCAGCGCGCTGCTCTACAGCAGCCGGCTGTGGATCAAAGGCGAACAGGCGATCCTGGATCGGCTCTTGTCGCGCAACGCGGCTCCTGTGAAGCCGGCAAGGCGCGCTGCCCTGGCGCGCTGAAACTGCCAGGGCAAGGCTGACGCTTCAGGCGGCGGTTGGGACCTCGAGCTTTGCCTCATGAATAGAGGCGATGGCCTTGTCTATCCACTCCAAAGCATCGTCATCGAACCATTCTGGGGGCGCAGTTATCTCTTGCCGCGCGCGGCGCAGACTTTCCAGTACGTATTCCGTTTCCTCGGTCCGGCGATCCACGTGGGGGAGTGCCTTTCTGTAGGATTTCTGATGTCATCAAGCTGCCAAGGGCAATTCCTCAGGAACTGCGCTTGCGTCCGTCCACCTGCCACTGAGCGCCATTACGGCAATCCAGGAGGCAACCGGGCAATGCAAGCACGGTCCGTCCTCGGACTGTTCGTACAGACTCTGCCGCTCATAGCACTCTAAGGGGTCTGGCCGTCGGCACTGTACGGAGATCCCGGACCTGTCGAATTCAATTATCTTCATAGACACCGCCTACAAAATGCTCAGGCCGTCCGAAAAAGCGTGCGCGAATCTGCTGCGCGTCACAGTGACGGGCATCACCGCCAGCCGTGACGTGTTGCAAAACAGGCCATGCCTGCGCGTTCAAACCGGCAATGAAAACTGATTTCAATAACATTGCGAGCGGGTCAGATGGGCGTACAATGCAGACCATTTTTGGAGTCAACATAATGCTCGGCATTGGCGCCAGGAAGTCAGCGAGGTAGATATGCCTAAAGGGAAACCCTATCGTGACCTGATGAGGAAGCTCTTCGACGCCGGGCAAATCTTCGAGAAGCGGGAGGCGCTCCAAGGCATACGGGTCCTGGAAGTGTGCTATGTCGTTCTCGGCCCGGCAGCGTGCGATTACCTGGCGGAATTCGGCGCGGAGGTGATCAAGTTCGAAGGGCAACGGGGGGATCAGATGCGCTTCGTGACTCCGTATGCCTATTTCTGGAAGAACATGTCGCCGGGACTGGAGATCGAAAACCACAATAAATACTGGGTCGGGATGCACCTTGGCAATCCTCGAGCCAAAGAGCTTTTCTTGGACCTGGTGAAGAAGTCCGATGTGGTCGTGGACAACCTCACGCCGGGCAGAATGGCGCAGTGGGGGTTGAGCTACAAGGAACTCAGCCAAATCAATCCGCGAATCATTCAACTGCATGTTTCCGGCTACGGAAGCTGGGGACCCTGGACGGGACGAACTTCCTACGACGCGGTGGCGCAGAGCATGGGAGGTCTGTCCTCGATTACCGGTTTCGAAGAGCGCGGCCCTATCAAGTCGGGAGTCTGGATTGCGGACTGGGTCACCGGGCTGATGTGCGCGGTCAGCATCGTTGCGGCGCTGAACCACCGTGCCAAAACCGGGGAAGGCCAGTTCATCGACTACATGCAGGTGGAAAACGTAATCCGTTTCCTTGACTGGACCTGGCTCTACTCGTTCAAGACCGGTGAAAACAGAAAGCGCTCTGGGAACCGCGACCTTGCCATCTGTCCTTCCGACCTTTTCCAGTGCAGCGATGGCTGGGTGGCCCTGGCGGCCTTCGGCGAGCCGGAATTCAAGGGCTTGTGCACGGCCATGCGGCAGCCCGAGTTGTACCGGAAATATCCCAATCCGACCCAGCGGCTGAAGGATGAAAATGCCAGAAAGATTCTCGATCGGATTACGCAGTGGACCAGGAATAAACGTGTGCGCGAGGTGGAAGCGCTCGGGAGCAAGCACGGTTTTGCGGCGTCTCGGGTTTTGAGCGCGAAGGACGCTTATCACAGCCGGCACTTGCGGGAACGAAGCACAATCCAGGAATACGACGACCCGCTCTATGGTTCCATGGCGCAACAGTGCTACCCGCCGCGGTTGAGCGAAACGCCCGGGCGACTGAAATGGAGCTGCCGTCCCCTGGGCTTCGACAACGGCTACGTGTTCACGAAGATCCTCGGATTGCCGCCAGACGAGGTGAAGAAGCTGGAGGAAGAAAAAGTTATCTTCCGGTGGAACCCGCAAATTCCGTCTCATTGTCCTCCGCCGGAGTGGGACGGCGTGAGCGGCGTTAAGCTTCCATAGTCTTTGGGGAGGAGCAATATGGATGACAAGAACATCGTCGGCATGGCCAAGGACAAGGAGTATGCGAGATGGGCATATGCGGAGACACGTCCTGAAGACGCAGTGAAGAAACCCGAAGCCCTCGCCCACACTGTTGTGATCGACGCCAGCTATGGCAGCTTTGCCGGCCTCTTTGCCTCCTCGATTCTGGCGGAGATTGGCGCGGAGGTGATCCGCGCTGAGCCTCCGGGCGGAGACCTTGCGCGCAAGATGTCTCCTTACGGAATGATGATCAAAGATTCCGGCCTCGCCTACATCAACGAGGGTCGGAACAAATTCCATATCACGCTCGACCTTACCAAGACCGAGGGAAGGAAGCTGTTTTCCAAACTGGCGGACAAGGCTGACGTGCTGATCGAAACCTTCAAACCCGGCTATCTCGATAGCCTCGGCATTGGATATCGACAACTGAGCAAGAAGCATCCGGGCTTGATTTTTTGCGCCATCCACAGTTACGGCCAGCATGGAGAAGACGCCGAGAAACATGCCAATCAGCCAGGGTATGACATTGTCGATCAGGCGCGCGGGGTCATCATGTCCATTACCGGAGAGCCGGACCTCGATCCAGAACTCCCCGGCGAGTATAAGAGGCCGCTGAAGCACGGTAGCTGGATGGGATGGTATGTTGGCGGCGCCTGGGCTGCCTTCGGAATCCTGCTGGCGCTGTTCGACCGGACAAGGACAGGCAAGGGACAACTGATTGATTGCTCGCCGCCCGAGGGACTGCTCGCCATCTCGAATTACGTCATGCAGTACTTCCACATGTCCGGGCAGGAAATGCCCAGGGCCGGAAACTACGACTATGCCGTCTTCCCTTATACCTATGTTGCGTGCAAAGATGGCTATACGTTCATCTCCGGCTTCACCGACCCTAACTGGACGGCGCTCTGCGAAATCATGAACCGGCCCGACCTGAGGGCGCAATTTCCCACCATCAAGGAACGGCTGAATCCTCAGAACCAGCCCACCATCCAGCATGAGATTGAGAAGTTCACCACCCAATACACCTCAGACGAACTTCTGGAGATGGTCCAGGAGTACGGCAAAAAGCCTGACAAGAAGGGCACCGTAGTTACGGGCAGACTGGAGAACCCCCGGGAGATTCTGGGCCGGGAACACTGGCAGGAAAGGAAGACCTTTGTTCGTTGCAATGATCCATACTATGGCGAACTGCTGGTTCCCAATTCCACGTTCAAAGGCATGTCAAGAACGCCCGGCAGGATGAAGTGGGCGTGCCGGCGGATCGGCGCCGACAATGAGTTCATCTATCAGAACTACCTCGGAATCGGCGGCCGAAGGCTGCGCCAACTGAAAAAGGCAGGCGTGATCTGAGGTGAAATCGCCGGGGTCGGCTAATCCGGTACTTGCGCTTCCGCCAGGCGGGTAGCGACGATGGTGTAGACCGAAGGGTTGAAAACCAGCCCAATGTGCGTGCCGCTGACTTCGAAGTCGCTGTCCGGGTCACCGGTTCGGCAATATCGCCAATCCACGAATCCGTCATCACGAGTGTAGATGGCGGTCTGCAGCACCGGCGCGGCCATCTTGCAAATCAGCGAGCTGACGAATTCACAGGTACACCGTGCCGTATAGCAATCGGGCAACACTTCCTTACCATGTTCCCTGATCACTTGTTCGCGCACGGCTGCCGTTGCCTCCATCAGGCTGCGGTGAAGTACCTTGCCGCGGAATGGCGCCGCCAGTGAGATGACGGATGCCACGTCGTCGGGTTGCTGCGTGGCGATGGAGCGTGCCATGATCCCGCCCAGGCTGTGTCCGATGAGGTGAACCTTCCGTCCCGTCTCCCGCGACGCCTTCTCCATGATCTCGCTGAGCCGGTACTTGATAAGCAGATTGGGACATTCAGCGTTGAGATGAATCCCCGAAAGATAGGGGCGGTAACCCACACGGGAAAGCCAGGAGCTCATGTGGGCCATATAAACGTCACTGCCGAGGAACCCCGGGATGATGACGACTGCCGAGCCGTCACCGCGCGGCACGCCCAAGCCATAGTAGACGGGTGATGCATGCAGCAGGAGAAGTTCGGCGCCGAACAGCGCCTCTTTCCAAATGGGAATGTCCGCCTCTTTTTCGGGGCGGTGGTTGCTAGGTTGCCGTCGCGCCATAGAGGGTGGTAAGTGTTCTTTCCCTTTCCACAAGGAACGAAGCTCCCCACTCCGCGGGTATGACTCTAACTCTAACGGCGTTTCAGTGCTAGCGGTTTTTTTCCTCGCATGACCATGAAGCCCGCGTCCAGGCAGGGGGTTACGATGGTAACCGGATGGGGCAAGTTGTAAGGCGCTTAAGCAGGCCCGAATCGCAAAACCACTCCGTCGCTAGCCGAAACGGAAGTGACGTGCCGTTGTGCCGGCAACGGCACGTCTCTCGATCTTTCTCGGTAAGCCCGCTACGCCCTCAACCACCTCAAAAATCAGGCGACGGCGTGCGTCACCCGTGGTGTTGCGGCCTTCCGCGGACGGGGCGCTCGCTTCACCCGACGCTGAGCCGGCTTGATCATGGAGTCGATCATCGCCTTTTCGGCATCGACGAATCTTTTTACGCCCTCGCCTGTGATATTGGCCATGGGCAGCAGCCGGAACGGCTTCACCAGTTCCAGGGTCCGGGTTGCCGCCTTGAGGTTGACGTTCATCTGCTGACCGGCGATATCGAGCATCTTCTTCTGCATCTCGATAAAAGCATTGCTGGCTTCGCGCGCCAGCTTTGCCAGTTCCGTCTTCTTGACCGGATGCGCGGCCTTCTCGGCTCGGCCGCTGGTCAGCCGCGTGGTCTCCTGCGCGACAACGTCGAGGAACTTCTTCTGAGCATCGACGAAGGTCCCCATGGCTTCGCGCGCCAGATCCACGCTGTGAGTGCCGCCATACTTGCCCTTCCCGGCTTGCTCCAGCCAGTCCGTGGTCTGCTTGCTGGTGATCTTGAGGAACTCCCGGTGCATGTCAATGAAGGTATCGATGGTACGCCGCACGAGATCGGTCGTGGCGGTGGCGGGAACGGAAGCGGAGACGCGCTCCTTCACGCCGCCCATGACAATATCGTTCTCATGCTGCGCCAGGTTGAGCAGAATCCGTTGCGCTTCGATGAAACTGGAAGTGCCCTCGACCGCCAGTTCCGTCAGAATCGCCACCGGGGAATGTTCGGGGGCCGACACCCCCTCCCGCAGGCTCTTCATGGCATCGGAACTCTTGCGCATGGCGAGGTCAACCAGGACGCGCTCGGTAGCAAACAGGTTCTCGACCCCCTGCTGCACCCAGCCGGACAATAAGGTTAGGAATGAAGAGGGATGAGCGTGAGTGGCGGGGCCGGGCTTGGTGTTTCTTGGCATAATTGGCCTCCGTTTCTCGCTGCACTGCAGCAGCAGAAAAAATGTACAACTTTGCGGTGATTATGTCAATATGTAGGCACTTTTTATTGCGCCGCGTCATGGAGGGCGGGCCGGGTGAAAACCGACGTCATCGTCATCAAGAAGTACGGAAATCGCCGGCTCTACGATACTTCCACCAGCCAGTACATCAACCTCGACCAAATCGCAACCCTGATCCGAAATGGGAAGGAGGTTCAGGTGGTGGATGCCAGGACCGGCCAGGATCTCACGCGGGTGACGCTCACCCAGATCATCGTGGAAGATGCCAAGGGCGGGCCTACCGGCCTGCCGCTCGCATTGCTCCGCCAGCTCATCGTCGCCTCCGACCGCGTCGGGCGGGAGTTCGTGATGTGGTACCTCAATTCCGCCTTCAACGCCTACCAGAAAGTGCAGGAGTCGCTGCAGAGCGGATTGAGTGAAGTCCGTTCCGCTGCCCTGTCCCCGCTGCAAGTAATGAAGGGGTCCATCCAGGGCGAGAGTGCGAACAACAAAGCCCTGCGCAGGCGGATCGCGGAATTGCAAGCCAGCCTGAAGAAGCCCGTACGCCGCCGGAAGGGCCGCAAAGCATCGCGTTGAAGCCGCGCCGATCACACCGAGCCTTACCCTCACGAACTCGTGGTTGCGGCGGGGCGCAACGATCGTTCCCTGCAGTCCTCCGCCACGACATTCCATGCCATCGACGTGACGGGAGGAATGAAACTCATGGCCCGCTCGGCCAGGGCGGTAATCGTCAGGCTTGGATTGACGCCGAGATTGGCGGCCACCACGGACCCGTCACACACGTACATATTTCTGTACCCGAACACGCGGTTGCGATAATCCACCACACCGCGAGCGCGCGAATCGGCCATGATGCAACCGCCGACGCAGTGGGCGGTGCCGGGCACGTTGAACAGGATCTCCGGCAGCATGCTCATCGCGGTTCCGCCGGCAAGCTGCGCGAACTTTTCGGCAAAACGGTTTGCCTGCGGGATGAATGTCGGGATCCTGTCACCACGGCTGACCAGGCACTTCCGCAGGGGCCAGAACCAGGGACGCTCCCAGCGCATTTCAATGTGGCCTTCCAGGGCCTGCATGCACAGCAGGATGATGCTTTCCCGCGCCCAGCCACAGGGCAGGAACAACCGCAGCGTCTTGAACGGGTGCCGCAGCAGGGAGACAACCACATTCTTCACCCAAAGGAAAATGCGCATCGGGCCGGGGCGCCCCCCGGTCAGCAGCGTGGTGAGAAACATCATGGTGTCCGAGCCCCCCGGGTAACGAACCGGTTCCACGTGCGTATGCTCGTCGATGTAGATGCCGCACCCGATGGCGATACCTTTCGACAGGTCCTCGCTGCAGCCGGGAATCCGCAGTCCTACAATCGATTCGGAGTTGGTGCGGACGTGCTTGCCGAGCT
>Ga0187768_1000389_pt1 | contig 9242 bp, 9 predicted proteins | sample 0216_QUI02_MP10__3_FD_148678 | JGI IMG/M metagenome (GOLD analysis project Ga0187768, IMG submission 148678) | Tropical peat soil microbial communities from peatlands in Department of Meta, Colombia - 0216_QUI02_MP10_20_MG | ecosystem: Environmental > Terrestrial > Soil > Wetlands > Peat ...
CCGCCAGCCCGTACGCCTTCGAAAACGTCCGCAGCACAACGACATTGCTATGGGCGCGGACTAGGCCCAGACTGTCGGGCAGCATGCCGTCGCGGACGTACTCGACATAGGCCTCGTCGATGGCGATCAGGATGTACGGCGGTGCCGCCTCGACGAACCGGGTCAACGCGTCGGGGTCGACGACGGTGGACGTCGGATTGTTCGGGCTGCAGACGAAGATCAGCCGGGTGCGGTCGGTGACCGCGGCGAGCATGGCGTCGAGGTCGAACGTGTGGTCGGTCAGCGGCACCTGGATTGGGGTGGCGCCGGCGACCCGGACCTGCAGTGGGTAGATCTCGAAGCTGCGCCATCCGAACAGCACTTCGTCGCCCACCGAGGTGGTGATCTGGAGAAGTTGCTGGCACAGGCTGACCGAACCGCACCCGACGGCGATGTGCTCAGGGGTCCAATCCCCGGCGTTCATAGCGCTGAGGTGTTTGGCCAACGCTGACTTGAGCTCGACGCAGCTGTTGTCCGGGTAGCGGTTGACGATGTCGGTGGCCTGTTCGATGGCCGTGCGGACACTGGGTAACGGACCGAATACCGTCTCGTTGCTGGCCAATTTGATGGCGCCCGGCACCGTCTTCCCCGGGACATAGGCTGGCAACCCAGCCAGCTCGGGGCGTAGGCGGGCGGTCACGTCGACAGCATATGTCGAGGCTGTGTACGCTCTGCTTCCGGCGGTTCGGGGACACCGGCTCAGTTCGATTGCCGGGCTCCTCCTCGGGCCGCTGGGCTTCCCGCATCGTCGCCCGGCTCAGTTCGATTGCCGGGCTCCTCCTCGGGCCGCTGGGCGGCCCGCATCGTCGCCCGGCTGGGTTCGGGTACCCTCAGGAAGTCCGAGGAGGCGTGCCAGAGCGGCCGAATGGGACTCACTGCTAATGAGTTGTCCCCCTTACCGGGGACCGGAGGTTCAAATCCTCTCGCCTCCGCGGAGACAAGTGAACACCGGCGCCCGTAGCTCAACGGATAGAGCATCTGACTACGGATCAGAAGGTTGGGGGTTCGAATCCCTTCGGGCGCGCGCAGCTCAGAGGCCCCTTTCCGTCATTCCAGGAAGGGGCCTCGCGCGTTCTTGACGACAGTTTTGACGACAGTAGCCGCGTAATCCGGTCATCCCGACTGCCGTCCATTTCCCGGCTTCCGAAACAGTTCGTCCATGCCCGACACAGCGGCACGTTGCACTTGCTCGATCACATCGACGTAGGTCCCAGTAGTGACGGCGATCGAGCTGTGACGCAGGATGCGCTGCACGGTCGCTGCCTCCACGCCCATCGCGAACAGCAACGTGACACAGGAATGCCGCAGGTCGTGCAACCGAATAACGCGAACATTGGCCCGCCTGCACAGCGCTTCGAACGCTCGGTTGACGTTCCGGGGTTCCAGGGGTGTCCCGTTCTTTGTTGTGAAGACGAGGCCCAACGAATTTGCCTGGGAAATTCCCGCATCGGCTAGTTGTTCCCGCCGATGCGACCGCAGGATAGCGACCAGTTCATCGGGGAGCGGCACTGTCGCGGCCGACGACTCCGTCTTCACGTCCCGTAACGCGAGCTCCGCCCCGACACGGCTGAGCGCTTTCGTGATCCGGACACGGCCTTCTACGAGATCCACATCACTCCAGCGCAAGCCCAGCGCTTCTCCCCGGCGCAGTCCGATCGCAAGGGCCACCGACCACAGCGCATAGAGTCGATCGCCGCGCGCGGTCTCCAAGAACTGCTGGGCTTCTTCAGCGCTCCACGGCTGCACCTTGCGAATCCCACCACTCGGCATCTTGACCTGACGAGCTACGTTCCTCGCCAAGATCTCCTCGTCAACCGCGTCTTGCAGCGCAGCTCGCAGAAGGCGCAGCAGATACCGCAGTGTTCCGGTACTCACGTGCTGCTCGCAACAAACGGGGGGCTTCTTCGCGCAACACCGGGCTCTGTTTCTCTTCGCCCGATCCGCGTCTTTGCCCTGTGCGCAGCATTGGCATATCGTCCGGAGTTCATTCAGCCAGGTCCGAATGTGCTGCGCCTGTAGAGCTCGCAGCTTGCGCTTCCCGAGCGCGGGGCGATGTACAGCCGCACCAGCAATTCGTACGACGACAACGTCGTCTCACGCACGGCCGGCTTTGCGATCTCCGCCAACCAGTACCGCGTGTACTGGGCGACCGTAATCGTCGTACTCTCGACGGGAATGCCTTTGCGCTGCTGCTCTTTTAGACGAGTGCGTTCGGCGTCGGCTTCCTCCCACGTCGCACCGTAAACGGTGATACGTTTGCGTCGACCGTCGGGTGTGTCTACGAACACTTTCAGCTCGTAGCGCCCGTCTCGACGTTGCGAAATGCTGCCCGAACCGTTCGGGTTACGCTTCTTCGGGGCCATCAGGCAGCGCCTTCAATGAGCCCGGACACGTAGTCATCTAGCGATTGCCGAACAATTCGACGGCACCGGCCAATTTGCACCGACTTGACCTCGTGATTCCAGATCAGCCGGTACACCATCCACCGGCTTACGGCCAGTCGATCCGCCACCGCCTGCACGGTCACCAGTTCGCTCATCTCCATGTCGTTTCCCTGTCTGTTGTCATGCCGCCGTATCCGTTTCGGAGGTTTCATGGCCGCCTGGTGGCCCAGCGGCAAGTAACGCTTCGTTGTATTCGGCGCGCCAGATAACGCGTTGGGCCACAGCACGCATGATCAGCTCGTCGGGCGACGGGATCGCCCGGTCGCCGGGTTCACATTTGAGGATCATCACTCTGGCCGGGTCACGTACAGGCTTGCTGATACCGGCGTCCGCCAGGAGTTGCCGAACAAATTCCTCGCGATCGGTTTGGTGGTCGGGCAGGGTTTTGCCTGTCCATTTTCGCGACACCAGCACTCGGCGTCCGGGCAGTCCGAGCGTGCTGCGGCGGTGTGCTTTGCCTTTGCACCGCCCGGGCACTGTTTTACTAGTCGCGCCTCTTGGCACGATGCCGTAGCGCAACCAGACCGGGCACCGCTCCGAACACGGTGTAATCGCAAGTTCGGCGTGCAGCCGGTCATGATGCTGCCGCTGCGCGGCGGTGTCGGGTTCGATGACTTCGCTGATCGATTTCGTCAGGTACTTGGTGAGGTAGCCGATGTGGCGTCCGGCTTTCTCGGTGCCGCCCGCTGCCGGCCAACGCGGTCCTGGCCGCGTGCGACGCTGGATCGCGCCCCGCAACGCGGCATGCAGATGCGGTACGGCCCGATTCGCGACTGGAGGACGACCATCAGCCACATTGCCCATTGCGTTGGAGGCGTGATCAGTCCCTTGATGTGCAACGTGTACCTGCACCGGCTCGACCGGGGTTGGGACACTCGCGCACACGGGGTATTGGTGAGGTTTGCTGACGATCTGCTGGTGGTGTGCAAATCCCGGCAGCAAGCCCCCAGGCCGCGCTGGCGCGGCTTCGGGTGCTGTTGGCCGATCTCGGCTTGGCGCCGAAAGAGGCCAAAACACGCATCGTCGAATTGGCGGTGGACGGAGAAGGTTTCGACTTTCTTGGTTTTCACCATCGGATGGTGCGCTCGCGGGGCAGTCACGGCAGACGCGGTATCGACCTCCTGGCGCGTTGGCCCAGCGATCGGGCGATGCGGCGTGCACGAGATCGGATCACCGAACTGACGGTTCAGTCTCGGTTGTGGCTGCCGGTCGAGGAAGTGGTCGAGGACCTGAATCGGTTCCTGCGGGGCTGGGCGGCCTATTTCCGCTTCGGCAACTCCGCGGCCCGTTTTCACAAGATCGAGCAGCATGCACGTCTTCGGCTCGCATTGTTCATCGGCAAGCGATACCAACGCGGACGTGGCTTCGGCTGGTCCGTGCTCGCCTACAAGTCGGCGGACTTCTGCGGGTTGCTGAGCCTGGATGGAGCCGTGATCGCACCCAGGGCCGACAAGCCCTGGCGGGTGAAACCGAATGCCGACGGTGAACGGCGCCGGTAAGCCGTGTGCGGGAGAACCGCATGCACGGTTTGACGGGCGGGAGCTGGAAACGGAACAAAGATCGGACCAGGGCCACGGAGATGAAGGACACCAGGGGAAACCCTGCGGTCACCAGCGGCTCCGAGACCTACCGTCGATGCTCGTTACCGCGCCAGCTCTCGACCCCGTAATGGCGGCAGAATCGCCGCAGAATCGCGGTGCTGGTCAGATCGCACATGTCTGCAACGCTGCGAGCTAGCGCGTCGAGCTGTTCGTGAAACGCCGTCCGCATATGTCAACGGTAGAACGTTAAGGCGACGATGGTGACGGGTTGTTAGGTTGAGGTTTAGCGGCGCTGATCACGGATGTGGTGGAGTCTCAGGGTGAGTTTGGGCGCCCTGGAATCGCTACAGACGGACCAATGAAAGCGAAAGCGCCAGCCCCTCGGCAGTCCCGTTGTGGGCATATCCCCTCCTTCCTTTTGAGTGGCCACGCGGGAGCCCCGCTGTTGACCTCCCGCGTACCCCCGGGTTCGCGCCGCCGCCGGGGGGTTACGCGGCGGCGCGGGGGTGGAACCATACCGACCATACATTTGAATCGACATTTCACATACTAAAAGCTTGGATCGGCCGTTTAACCAAACTGCCAGCCTGGTAAATTGTGACCCATGGTCATCTTCGAAGCCTTCGACGTTGCCGGTCGAGCCGTGCGGGTACGCAGTGAGCAGGTCGGTCGCCAGACCTTGCGGTGGATGGGATCGGCTTTCGCTGCGAACGCCGTGCTCGCGGCGATCGTGCTGGCGGTCTTCGGCGCCGGCAACCTGGGCACCGTCCATGCCCTGCAGATCACCGCCCGCTTCTCGTTCCTTTTGTTCTGGCTTGCCTATGCCAGCGGCGGTCTCGCCCTGCTGATCGGCCCCGCCGCCGGGTTCCTTCGGCGCCATGGCCGCGATTTCGGCCTCGCCTTCGCCGCCGCCCATCTGGTCCATCTCGGCCTGGTCGTTTGGCTCTGTTGGATCGGCGCCACACCGGGGATGAGCGTGTTCGTCTTCTTCGTGCCGCCGCTGGTAGTGGTTTACGTGCTGGCACTGTTCTCGATTCCGACACTGCAACAGAGACTCGGTCGCACGCTTTGGACCGTACTGCGCACGGTCGGCATGACCTACATCGCCTACGCCTTCGCCGCCGACTTCGTTCCGGCGCCGTTCGGCGGCGGCACGACGCATGTCCTGATGTATGCCCCGTTCGCCATCTTGAGCGTCGCCGGTCCGGTGCTGTGTGCCCTCTCGTTCGCGCCGTCGCTTCGCCGCTATTTTCTTCAGTCCAAATCCGGATAGCTCTGCCCCGACGTGGCCAGATGTCGGCGCGCCCGGTCACGCGTAGTGCACTACTCGAATGCTGGGGAGATCCTGCCGACCACCCCGAGCGGTGAAGGTCTATGTTGGAGGCGTTCCTGGCCCGGCGGATGAAGACCAACGGGGAGACTGCCGCCACCATCTGCGGTGCTCTGCGCATCGGACGAACCACCCTGTACCGCTACTGCCGAGGGCGATGAGGACTGACAGACCTTCTTGGGGTACCCGGCCGGGGATTCAGGCGCGGGCGATGATCGAGTAGTCGATTACGCATGCGCGCCGCCGAGTCGGGGTTCACCATTGCTGCATGTCGATGAAAGTTACCCCAGATGACACGACACGTCCGACTCGCGTCACGCTTGCCATATACCGTGAGTTACGCGTCGGCATGGTGGTAATAATGGTGACGCTCGCTGCGGCCGTGGTCATCGACACGATATGGGCAAAGCACTGGCAATCGACCCTCAGTGCTTACTATTGGACCTCCGCGCACAGCATCTTCATCGCCGCGCTCCTGGCACTCAGCACGCTATTCTTCCTCTATAAGGGCAGCAGCGACACCGAGGATGCCTTGTTGACTCTGGCCGGGGTCTGCACGTTGACCGCCGCGCTGGTGCCCCAGGGTCGACCCCATCCTTTTCGGGAGCCCTTTCTGCCGAAGGAGTACAACGTCGAGCCCGTCGTTGAGCCCAATGTCTGGGCGGTCGTCATCGCACTGCTTCTGGGCTGGTTGCTGATGCTGGGGCAACACCGACGCAACCACACCCAGCAGATAAGAAGCCCGTTGGGAACAGTGTCGCTGTACTTTCTCTGGCTGATTGTGTTGCTCGGCCTGATTGCCCTGGTGATTGCCCTGTTCTTCCCCACTGTTCGGCCCTCGTTCTACGCGCATGCACACGCCGCAGCCGGGATACTGATGGTCTCGGCCTTCATCGTCACCGTGTGCCAAGCCGCATACCTCGTCGGGCAAGAGAAAAAGTCACCGCATCGGCGCCGTTATCAGGTGTTCTACTGGGTGCTTGCCGGGGTGATGCTGGTGACGTTAATTGCAGTTGTCAAGCTGCGTCTCGGAGGCGCCGATTGGGGCATTGTGGCCGAAACGGCGCTGATCCTCGAGTTCGCCGTATACTGGGGGGTTCAAACCATCGAGCTGTGGGATACACCTAACCGGATGGCGCGCCTTCCCGAAGATGTCCGAAATCGGCTCGCGGAAGGGCGGACGACGCGTGGCTGGGCCGGACTGAAATCCGAGCTGGCCGAAGCAAGGAAATACCCTCGGGGCCAAAGGCTTGTGCCGCTTCTGTAGTGCGGGCCGGTCGCGGACGCAAGCACAAGCCATCAACGACCTTGCCGCCGAACCATGCCCGCCACCCCGCGTCTGGCGGACCCGATGCCCGCTACGTTTGTCTTGATTGCGATGGACACGCACAGGCCCAGGCTCCGGACAGGGGATGAATGTCTTCATGTGGACGTAGTGAGGAAGGTCGGTCGACGTTCATGTCCGGCTGGATGGACTTCATCGCGTCCCGCCAGGGAAGAGAGCAGCTCAACCTGCTCCCTAGCCAAGAAGGTTGTCGCCGAGCACGGCGGTTGATCATGTCCCAGGCGGGCCGATCACGCCGTACGCGACGACGTCAGCCAGCTGGTCAGAACGATTAGCACCGTACGCCGCGGCAACAACAAAATAGCGAAGCTCGTCTTGACGAGTCTCGCGTTTCAGCTCCTCGCGATAGTCTTACTGTCGGCGTCCATCTGGATTGAGCTCTCCGGGCGGTTCTAGACCGCGCACGTCCGTATCGTGCCGTCATTGGTCACCTCGTGGTGACGGCATCTATTCTCCCGTTGTTGCTGATGCCACCAGCAGCTGTCACTTTGTCCTGGATCTAACTTCACCAGCTGTTGCCGGGCAGCGGTCTTCATAGGACGTTTCGAGAGCCAACCGATCTTCATACCAGGCATCAAGAGCGGCGCGCCAGTCACCGTTTGCCGCATGCGGCTCCCAGGGCCGACGCAGGCCGACCACGGCCCGGAATGTGTACCTCTGTGTACACAATTGCCCTGGGGGCGCGAGAGGCCCGTGGTCAGCGACCACGCAGATCGGCACCCCGGGCGGCCCGACGATCAGTCGCTCAGTAACGCCGACGACAATGCCTCTAGGCTCGATACCAGCGACTGGCGGTGACCGACCGCTACGGCTCGTCGTTGGCTGCTCGTATTCACCGTTGAACGTCGTGTCCGAGTTAGCCCGGACGGACCGTCGTACGAGTCATCTAGTCGGCCGGGCCGGGGACGCTTCGGCCCCGGCCCTACAGTCTCCACGTGTATGAAGCCCTACCAGCGGCCGGAGGGCACCCTCCCCAGTCCTCATCGGCGCAATTATCTTCTTTCCGATCGGACGAGTAAAGGGCGCCTTCGGCGTCACTACGTGATGGCGTCGCTACCCTTGACACGCCCGCTCGTCAGCACAGGATCGCCGGTATGAGAAACAGGGGATAGCAGAGGAGCGTCATGTGGTGAGAATTTTCTGTACTGGTATCAAGATCGACTGGCTCGTGGACGTCGTGCGGCAACGCGTGCGTGTCAAGCTGCGCACACATTCGAATAGGTTTATACAACTTTCAGGTAAGTCAGGCCTCGCACAACTTGGCCCCCAGTTAACGTCACGACCTGATAGCGATCCGCTAACATCTGTAAGCACTGATTACGTGTCCAACAAGTCGCAGCCGCCGCGAGGCGGCTGACCTGCGGGAAAGCTCCAGCGTGACCACACACCCCCAATATTGATGTCGCGGCAGGCAGCCCGACAACCGACGGGTTGCTACCCAGCGATTAAGGCAGCCCAAAGCGCAACTCCACGTTGCTGTGAGGAGGGAATGGTTTTGTTCGGGCCAATACGTAATGGGGTGCGGACTCACGATCGGCTATATCTTTGGTCCCGATAATCAAAACGTCTCTTACTCCGGTTGCGGTCATCGGAATGGCTTGCCGGCTGCCTGGAGGCATCGACTCTCCAGAACAGTTATGGGAGGCGTTGCTGCGCGGCGACGACCTGGTCACCGAAATTCCACCCGGCCGATGGGACGCCGACGAGTACTACGATCCCCAGCCTGGTGTGCCTGGACGGTCGGTGTGTAAGTGGGGCGCGTTCCTGGATGACGTCGTCGGCTTTGATCCCGAGTTTTTCGGTATCACCGAAAAAGAAGCGACCGCGATGGATCCGCAGCACCGCTTGCTGCTGGAAACCTCCTGGGAGGCCATGGAGCACGGCGGTCTCACTCGGAACACCCTGGCCGACTCGCGGACCGGCGTGTTCATGGGATTGATGCATAACGACTACCAATTCGTGCACGCTGAGGCCAACGCATTGGAGGGGCCGTACGGATACATGGGCAATAGCTTCGCCATGGGCTCCGGGCGGATTGCCTACACGATGGGACTGCACGGTCCGGCGATGACGGTGGATACCGCGTGCTCGTCCGGCCTGGCCGCGGTGCATGTGGCCTGTCGCAGCTTGCATGACGGCGAAAGCGACATTGCCCTCGCGGGCGGGGCCTCGGTGTCGTTTGAACCGCGTAAATCCTGTTCGGGTTCTGCCATTGGAATGCTGTCTGCGACCGGACGCTGCCATGCGTTCGACATCGCCGCCGACGGGTTCGTGGCCGGCGAGGGTTGCGTCGTGCTGTTGCTCAAGCGGCTACCGGATGCGCTTCGCGACGGCGACCGGATCCTGGCTGTGCTACGCGGCACGGCCGCCAACCAGGACGGCCACACGCTGAATATCGTGACGCCGTCGCGGGCCGCACAGGTCGAGGCCTATCAGGTGGCATTGGCTGTGGCCGGTGTGGACGCCCGCACCGTTGGCATGGTGGAGGCACACGGCCCCGGCACCCCGGTGGGTGATCCCATCGAATACGCCAGCCTGGCGGC
>Ga0187768_1000394_pt1 | contig 9149 bp, 10 predicted proteins | sample 0216_QUI02_MP10__3_FD_148678 | JGI IMG/M metagenome (GOLD analysis project Ga0187768, IMG submission 148678) | Tropical peat soil microbial communities from peatlands in Department of Meta, Colombia - 0216_QUI02_MP10_20_MG | ecosystem: Environmental > Terrestrial > Soil > Wetlands > Peat ...
ACTGAGGGATGCGGTTCCAATCGGCGATCTAGAGAGAAGCGTTTTGAAGCGAGATAGATTGTTTGTGTGGGTGTGCGCCCCCTTTGCGCAGGGTTCCATCTGGCCCTGGTCATTCCTCTGAGGATTTTTCACTCGGTGTGGTCAATGGAAGCGCAACCCGTCATTTCACTTTCATGAGCTCTTCATCGTATCTCCTCGTTCTAGCGCTGGCTGTGACAGCCGTGATTACCGCAGTAGTGATTTACTTCGCCGCGAGGCACCTGCACAGAGTCTTCCTCGACAAAGGTCAGCCAAAGGCCCGATGAGGAAATGTTGAGGAGGGACATATTTGGTTGACGTAATTCTCCTCCTGAAGCTCCTCTTGGTTCCGACACTGATCCTTATCGCGAGCTTGGTGGGGAATCGATGGGGTCCGGCTGTGAGCGGCTGGCTCGTGAGCCTTCCGTTTACATCGGCTCCTGTGATTTTCTTCCTCGCAATTGAGCAGGGAGATGGCTTCGCCTCAAACGCGTCTGTGGGGGTGATTCTAGGATTGGCCTCAATCACTCTCTTTGCCTTCGCCTATTGTTGGCTGGCGCTGCGGCAGAAGGGCCCGGGATGGCCCTATCCTGTGCTATTCGGCTCGGGTGCCTTCTTTCTCCTGACGTTTGTCTTCGTGGATGTCTCCGTGCCGTCTGTCCCTGCCTTCGTCGGCGTCGTGGTGTTCCTGCTTATCGCATACCGATGGCTGCCAAGGGCGCACGGTACTGCGGGCTCAAACCTATCGGTGGCCAAGTGGGAAATTGCATTCAGGATGGTTGGTGCCACAGTGCTCGTACTCCTCATAACTCAGGCTTCAACGATCCTCGGCCCCCAGTTGAGCGGGCTCCTGACCCCCTTTCCGGTTTATGTTAGCGTGTTGGCGTCATCTACATATCGCCTGCAGGGTTCGGCATCCGCGGCACAACTCGTCCGAGGTGCTACGCTGGGACTGTTCACCCCCGCTGTCTTCTTCTTGTTAGTAAGCACAACGATCGTGTGGCTGGGTGTTGGACCCTCGTTCGGGATAGCCATAGCCATAACCCCGCTGGTGCACGCGCTAACATACAGACTGCTCAAACTGCGTCCGTAGACCCCGGAGCGTCTTCGATGTACTTGGCAAAGGAGCTGAGTTCCTCCATGGCTGAAGACTCCGCCTCAGACTTCCCTCGCGTCTTGAAGACCCAGGACCAGCGTCCCTTCAGCTCCACGTCCAATGATGCCGTTATTCTCGTCCCCTCGGGCACTCCGTCGAACCTGACGACGCTCCTTGTCCGAGAGAACCTGGTCTCACCTTCTGACTCGACCCTCTCAGGTGGGAAGAGCTTCATTTCTCTGGCCCCTCTGCCCCCTCCGGTTCCTGAAGTTCTCTCTAGGTATACCGTGTCTCCTTCTCTCCTTGCAACCCTAACTTGGTGCTTGTCCTTCGACCATCTTGGCATGGCTTCGAAGTCCGTGTAGGAGGAGTAGACCCTGGTGCGTGGAACCTTGATGACGAGGGACACCTCAAAGTGCATGCTTGAGGCTCAACGTATGGACACCCATTAAGGGATTCCTTCAGGCTTAGGGTCAGACGTTAATATCGGCGACGCACGGGCCGGCGGTCATGTCTGAGGAAGACGAAGAACTGGACGAAGAGGAAGAGGACGAAGGCTGGGGCGACGAAGAGGAAACGGAAGAGTAGTCAGCAGGCCCCTTTTCAATACCCGGCAATCAGGTAGATTTCGTTTCGGACTTGGGTTTGATTTCCACGGGAGGGTAAGGGCCGTCTGGATGCGACTGCTGGTACTCCTTCTCGAAGGCTTCGACCCTAGAATCTCCGACTTTGCTCGGCTTCGGAACCTCGGATGACACCTTGGAACCGACCCGTCTGTTGGAGGAATCCGTTGTATTAAAAGTGGTGCACCAAGGCCGGCTTCGAGAGTAACACTTCAGTGAGAAAGCGTCCCGCCCAAGGACAGAAAACGGTTTTATCTTCTGTCGTGGCTTAAGGGGGGGAGACCTGGTTGTCAGAGGGCGAGCGAAGACTCGCGGCCATAATGTTCACCGATGTTGTCGGGTACTCTCTCATCTCCGCGCGCAACGAAAGGAAGGCCCTCGAGCAGGTGGCCGAGCTCAGAAGCCTCTTGCAGGGTGTGTTCTCGAAGTTCGATGGTAGGGTGGTGAAGACGATGGGGGACGGCTTCCTGGTAGAGTTCGTTAGCGCGGTCAAGGCGGTGGACTGCGCCATCGAAGCTCAGAAGGAGCTGGCGCGCGTCAATCTCGACAGGGCGGCAGACGACGCGCTGAGGATCAGGATAGGCATTCATGTCGGAGATGTCATCCATTCTGAAGGAGACGTCCTGGGCGACGCAGTCAATGTCGCCTCGAGAGTCCAAACGTTGGCGGAGCCGGGTGGGATTCTTGTAACAAGGCAGGTGTTCGACCAGGTAAAGGGGAAGATACAGTCAGGCATGAACACAATCGGCCACCGCGAGCTCAAGAACATCCCCGGCAATGTGGAGATATTCAGGGTCCTGACGGAGCCGATGCCCGTCGAGAATGTCGGAAGGTATGAGCTGGACCCCCATCGCGTGGCCATACTCCCTTTCGCCAATCTTAGCTCCGACCCCAATGACGGATACTTCGCGGATGGCCTCACGGAGGAACTGATATCCACAATCTCGAGGATCGGCGAACTGAGCGTGATTTCGCGTGCGTCCGCGATGCGGTACAAGGACACGAGGCTCCCGATGGACCAGGTCGGCCAAGAGCTGAGGGTCGGGACCATTCTAGAAGGCAGTGTGAGGAAGGCGGGGAACAGGGTGAGGATAGCCGCCCAGCTCCTCAGCGTCAAAGCCGATAGATATGTGTGGTCGCAGAACTTCGATAGGGACCTCACCGACATTTTTGGGGTACAAGGGGAGATCGCGGAGAGGGTGGCCGAGGGCCTGAAGGTGGAGCTTCTGATGAAAGAGAGGCAGAGGCTAGAGAGGAGGCCGACGGTCAGCACGGAGGCCTACACCTACTACCTGCAGGGGCGCGTGTTTTGGGGAGAGAGGTCGAAAGAGGGTTCGGAGAAAGCCATCGCATGCTTCGAGGAGGCAATCCGATTGGACCCAAGGTTCGCAGAGGCATACTCAGGGCTGGCCGACAGCTACGTCGTCTTGGCAGACTACGGATGGATGGACCCAGCGATGGCTGGCGCCCTGGCCAGGGAGAACGCCACGAAGGCGCTGGCGATATACGACTCCCTCGCAGAGGCTCACGCTTCTCTCGGAATCGTAACGGTCAACCACCTCTGGAATTTCGAAGCCGGAGAAAGGGAGTTCAGGCGGGCTATAGAGCTCAATCCGAATTACGCGCCCGCGTACCACTGGTATGGACTGATGTTCTGGTACATGAGGAGGTACGACGAGTCGTTCCAGATGATAGGGCGAGCGATTGAGCTTGATCCCGGTTCACGGGTCATGAAGCAGACCATGGCCGTCGGGCTCATGGGGCTAGGGAGGGCTGCGGAAGCCCTGAAGCAACTTAAGGTACTTGCTCCCGATTACCCAAAGTCAGTCGCCGTCAGGTATTGGATGACCGTCGCTCACCTTGCTCTCGGGGAGTTCCGCGAGGCCGTAGAAGAGGCTCAAAGAGAGGTCGAACTAGACGGCTGGTCCGATGATTCGAAGCTCGACCTGGCCTATGTCAAGGCTGTTGCAGGGAACAAGGAAGATGCGACCCTGCTGTTGAAGGAGGCCACTTCAAAGGAGGGTGGGTACATCTCTCCCACTTCCTTGGCCCTTGTGGAGCTTGGGCTGGGTAACGAGGAAGCAGGGTTCGTATGGCTCAAGAAGGCGTGCGAGCAGCACGATCCAGAGTTCCTTTATTTCAGGAGCACCCCGCTGTTCGCGAAGTACTGGACTGACCCCAGGTTGCTCATGATGGAGCGACGGGCCGGCCTTGTGTCCTAGGCCCTGGCTACCTGAGAGAGGTCGTTCTCCAGAGACTGGAGGTCGAGTCCGGGGGGTGCTTCCTTCAGTTTCTTGCTAAGCCAATCGGGGCTCAGGACGGCGAAGGCCTCGTCACAGTAGGTTGTGTAGAACTGCCAGCTCATTTGCTTGAGGGCGCCCCAGGTAACCACCCAAAGGCTCGCTTGGTCGTAGGCGAATGCAGGAACACAGTGGCCGTTGTTCTGGTTGGGGACCGCATTCCCCCTGGGCCCCTGAGGCGGGACCACCCAGGGGACGCTTGGGTCTCCTACGCCGTTGGGGACGGCGAACTCGGGGAGGGCGAGGCCCATGTAGCAGCCCCCGAAGAGAAAGATTGCATCCTGTGCCTGGATGACGTTCTTCAGCTCTAGTTGGGCGAAGGCGAAGATCTTGTCCTTGCCAAAGCCTGACTTCCGCCAGAACTTCAACACGTCGAGCATGTTTACCCCCTCGTCGGGATTGCCATGGACGAAGTGATTGTAGACGTCCAATATGGTAGAAACGGGGAGTGTCTCCTCTTTGCCTGTGTTGGCAGTCCAATCCTGGACCATGTGGCCTGCTGCGGCGCAGGTGCAGTCACCGTACTTGTCGTTTCCGTATAAGGGCCAGACCTTCACCTTGGCTGCGTAGTCGATGGACGTCGGCGGTGGCGCCAGTCCCTTGGTCAAGTACTTCGCGAGGAGCAGGGTCCGGGAGTCGAACTTCGGCGGCGCCTTGCCCAGCTTCAACGGTGCCCTCTCAGGGGCTGAGTTGGTTTATGAGCGTTTGCCACCTTCGCCTCATGTTACTACACGGAAATGGTGGGCGAAGGCTAAGTTCGGAAATCCATTGGTGCTTCGCAAGGACGATACGGTATCGCATCATAGAGCCCAATTACCAGAAGCTGGACGTCTCGACCTCGCGCTCCCGTGCCCCCTGAAGGACCTCCCGTTCCAAGAAGTCATACTCCTCCTGTTCCGCCGTTGGCCTGGAGAGATACCTGCTCTCCCTGTAGCTCTTCCACATTTGCGTGGGGGCAACCCTCTTTGATCTGCTTATGTGGCCGATCCCTACGCTGATTACTCCCTTCAGGGACTCCAAGTGCTCGCCCAGAAACTGTCCGAGCCTTTCTCTGCTGGTAGAGAGCATCGACAGGAGAATGTCATCCTCACCAAAGGAGTAGGCCGCATACGTCGGAAACACATCGGTTGGATAGTCCAAGTGGAGCAGGTGGTTGAAGATGTTCTCGAATTCCACGCAATTAGCCCGCACCGCGACCTGGTATCTCTCTAGGTTCTGCGGTCTGTCTTTGGGGGCAGGGAAGAAGACTGGTCTCAGGAGGGTGATAGTTCTCATCTTCTCCGGACGCAGTAGCTTTGGAATCTTCCTCACCACGATATCGGCGAAGTGGTCTGGGTCCTTCACGTCATAGATGAGCGTCATCATTTTCTCCTCTTCCCGCTGAGAAAGATAGAGGGGAGTGCAGTACAAGTTTGACAGATCTTCGATACTGTCGATGACTCGGGTCCAGCTTTCCTCCAGCTCACCGCTCGGGAATATTCGGACTATGACCATCATAGCAGTCCGAATATATACAAAAAGCATCACCCAGTAATAACCGTTTCAGAGTGGGAGATAGTCCCTAACAGGTGCGCCGACTCGTATTTGGGACGCATGAAAGTATCTCGTGGGCGCGTTAGGGAGTCGGGTTAAGGCGCAGTGTCCCCTTGCTCGACGGGGATGTACTGCCAGAGGTGCGGGAAAGAGTTGGCCCCAGGCGCTGCATATTGTCAGAACTGCGGCGCGAAGGTTGCGGAGCACACTCCGGCCGACTGGTGGTGGACCTGGCGCCGGGAGAGATGGGAACGGCACGACTGGGAGCCCATCGACGCGGCATGGGGTGCAATCACCGGGGTCGGCTATTTGATAATAATCGGGCTGTTGATCTTCTGGTATCCCGACGTGTTCACTCTGCTCGTGAAATACCTCGAGGCCTGGGGGACATACGGCCATCCGGTCCTGCCCGGCCATGCCCTCGGGGAGGCGGTGATTTTCCTTTTTTCAGCATGCGGAGTCTGGGGCATCTTGAGCTCGGGGGGTAGACTCGCACTAACAAGGCGGGTCGCTAGGCCCCTGCACGGTGTCGTCGGCGGCTTGTTTTCGCTCTACATAGCCTTCATCCTTACATCGTTCTATGGGAAGGCAATCAACGGGGCAGGGCTCGTGCTCGCGTTTTTCGTGGGACTTGCTGCGATGGTTGTGACCAACGCTCTAATCTCATTTTTCCTCCCCCGCCGCAGGGCGCCAAGACCAATGCCAACCGGCTGAACGCAACTTCGCTTGAAGCGAAGAGATTTTGGTGCTGTTAGTTTCCCGAAGTTGATTTCGAAGCAGATAGCCGATGCGGTTCAGTATCGTGCACAGGTGAAGATGAAGACCCTACAGAATTTCGTCTGTTCCCACTGCGACTGGAAATGGACGTCGATGGAGGGGTGGCCCGACCGTTGCCCGCATTGTGGAGCAGGGCCATGGAGAATCAAGTACGCCTAAGACATCACATTGTCGCTGGGATGGGCGACCGGGATCCGGAAAGTTGCTGTATCTTCGGCTACTCTTACTGAATTGGTTTTAGCTTCAGACCACTCCTGAAGGCATTCAGGTTAGTCTCGAAGTTCTTTTCGGCCGTGCTTTTCCGAATCGCCTCCTCCATCGATTCGGTCGCAACGAGCCCATGCACCTGAAGGAGAGCTCCAAGCATGACCATGTTTGCATAGAGCCCATCTCCAAATATTCCCTTGGCAATCTCTGTAACGGGGAACTGGACGACCTTGGCACCTGTGAATGGGATTTCCCTGACTGAGGTGCTATCCACCAGCAGGGTGCCGGTCTCCCTCAGGTCTTCTAGCAACTCATTTGTGGCTTCCTGACTCATGGTTACCAGAATGTCGCACCGCCGGACCGCCGGGAATCCGATCTTGTCATCTGAGATTATGACTTCGCTCTTGGTCAGGCTCCCTCTGGCTTCGGCACCATAAGCCTGAGTCTGCAGGACATTCTTCCCGTCCAGCACGGCTGCCCTCCCCAATACCAGGGCAGCAAATACAACACCCTGACCTCCGCTGCCGCCGAATCGAATCTCACTCTTCCCTAGCAGCTTCCATCCCCCTCTTTGAGACTTCCGCGACAGCTTCATTCAGGGTTGGACGATGCCTGCCGAGGAACTCTCCGACTACTATCCTCGAATCCAACTCGTCCGGTGTCAGCCTTCTGCTTTCCTCCACCGACACTGCCTTCTCCCTGAATTGCTTTAGGATAGCCCCTGCGTCTCCGTACCCGGACCTTCTACCGAAACCCACAGGGCACTGGGTCACCACTTCGATGAACCTGAATCCGTTCAGCTGGAGCGCCTTCTTTATCGAGTCTCTGAGTTCCTTTGGATGGGCAGTCGTCCACCTGGCGGAATAGGTCGCCCCCGCTGCCATTGCGAGCTTCACCGCATCCACCGGGTGCTCAAAGCTCCCGTAAGGGGTGGTCGTGGTGGTGGTGCCGAAGGGGGTGGTGGGCGCGACCTGCCCCCCGGTCATCCCGTACACCATGTTGTTCCCCATTATGACGAGAATGTCCGTGTTACGCCTGGCAGCATGGACAAAGTGGCTCATTCCTATCCCTACGATATCTCCGTCCCCTCCGAATACTACGACATTCAGGTCGGGGCGCACCAGTTTGATGCTCGTCGCCACAGGAATGCTTCTGCCGTGCAGAGTGTGGACAGAGTCAGCCATGTAGTAGGGGGACGGGATCCATGATGCGCAACCAATGCCGCTAGTGAAGCAGAACCCGTCCAAGTTCCTGTGACCGAGCTCGTAGACAGCCCTGAGGAACGTGTCGCTCAGGAGGTACAGACCGCACCCGGGACAGAAGGGAAGCTTGAGGTTCCGCATGTACGTCCGCGACGAGAATCCGGGGGCGGTCTCAGCCTGCATGCATAATCAGCTCCAGAATGTCTTCAGGGGTGATGAGCTCGCCCCCTCCTATCTTGTTCAGCTTGGTGACCCTGCGCCCTCCGACCCTTTCCACCTCGCCTGATATCTGGCCCAGGTTCATCTCGGGAACGATGATGGCCTTCGCGCCTTCGGCCAGCTTCGAGACGGCCTTCTCCGGGAAAGGCCAGATCGTCTTGAGGCGGACGTAGCCTACCCTCACCCCTGCTGATTCAGCCCGCTCGGCTGCCTCGTACACCGATCTGGAGGTGCACCCGAAGGACACTATGCCGATGTCGCAGTTCTCGATGTTGTGGGACTCGGTCTCTACAATCTCTTGTGTGTTGTTGTAGATCTTGGCGTTCAACGCCTCAATCAACCTCCTATGAACCGGTGCGCCCTGCGTGAACCTCATCCCGAGCTCGTCGTGGGTCGATGCCGTCACAGCGACGTTGAACCCCTCGCCAACGGCGGGCATGGGCGCGATGCCTTCAGAACCAAAGAATCGGGTGTCCCCTAGATTAGGGTGCCTGCGATTCACGATTTCGAGGTTCTCCCTTGGCGGGAGGCTGACGCGTTCCCTTACGTGGGCGATGGTTTCGTCCGCCAGCAGGACGATGGGAGTACGGTATCTTTCAGAAAGGTTGAACGCCCGTAGGGTGAGTTCGAACATCTCCTGGGCTGAGTTGGGTGAGAGGACTATTGCAGCGTAGTCGCCGTGGGTCCCCCAGCGGGCCTGCATCACATCTCCCTGCGCAGATTTTGTAGCCTGGCCTGTCCCAGGTCCAGCCCTCTGCACATCCACTACAACGCATGGCGTTTCTGTCATGAAGCCCCACCCGATTGTCTCTTGCATGAGTGAAAAACCAGGACCAGACGTCGCGGTCATAGCCTTCCTGCCGGCCCAGCTCGCCCCCATCACTGCGCCGATGCTCGCCAACTCGTCCTCCATCTGCATGAAAGTGCCTCCCACCTCGGGCAAACGCTCGGAGAGATGCTCGCTGATTTCGTTGGCGGGCGTAATGGGGTAGCCTGCGAAGAAGCGGCAGCCGGCCGCCAGCGCCCCTTCGACACACGCCTCGTTACCGGACCAGAATCGGGCCTCGTTCATGCCCGTCGCCGTTCTCAAAGCTCGTCGGCCCAATCTTGTCGAGCCCCTGATAAGGGAGAGAGTCGATTCTCGCGGTTAGAAATGATGGGTGTCGCCATGGTA